>Ga0334722_10003194_pt1 | contig 17855 bp, 8 predicted proteins | sample C3_bottom_MG_FD_207210 | JGI IMG/M metagenome (GOLD analysis project Ga0334722, IMG submission 207210) | Sediment microbial communities from Yellowstone Lake, YNP, Wyoming, USA - C3_bottom | ecosystem: Environmental > Aquatic > Freshwater > Lake > Sediment | place: USA: Wyoming | collected...
GCTGATTGTGTTCGCGTCGAATATCTTCGTCAGCTGGGTGCCCCCGGCCGCCATCATGATGTTGGGCGCTCCGGCGGGCGGCAGGTTCTTCCCATCCAGATCGGCGTTGTTGAGGAAGCTCACGTCATTGATGATGACGCACTGTTCGGTGGCCGGCTCGCCTTTGAGCATCTTCGCGCGATCGACGACGCACGCGTGCTTTTCGGTCGCGACAGTGTCCGAGATCCGATTGTCGCCCGTGCTCGTCGGGATGTAGTAGCCGTCCGGCCAGATGGCCGGTCGCGGATAATCCGGAAAGAGCGGTCTCAGGAACTCATATCGATAGTACGGTCCGAACGGATCCGGTCCAGTGCTCATCGCGTAGCACATCGCGTACGGACCGGTCGGCGCGTCGGGACCTCGCCCGCCACCCGCACCCCTCGGCGGGGCGCCAGGCTGACCGCCCTGACCGCGCGGCGCTTCCTGACCCGGCGGGGTCGGTGGCGGCGGCGGAGGAGGCGGGGGACCGACAAGCATGGCTGCCGGGCCTGGCTGGCCCGGTCTGCCAGGAGGGCTGAGGTGCACGCCGTCACCCCCCTTCCAGACGCCAGGTTGATCGGGTCTTGCCGCGGCGCGCCGGAAGATGGGCATCACAATCAACCACCGGTCTGCGAGTTGATCGTATCGGACCACCGCGTCGCCGTTGTTCATCGTCTCGCACGTCCCGCCAAATCCCTTGAATACATTGTTGGTGTTCACCGACCCATACAACACGCGCCCTGTCGTGTCGTACTTCTTGCCTTTCTTCGTGAAGATGGCTGTCCGCGAATTCACCGTCTGGACGATGTGATCGGGGCCAACCGCCAGGCTGTTGTCGGACGGATTGCGCACCACCGACGTCCCCGACGGCCCGTCAAAACCCACGCCGAGGCCGTCGAAGGAGGCGACCAGCGTCGCTGGCGGCTTCGCGCCAGGCGATGTCTGTTCGATCGACGCCGTGGTGATTTGTGCGGCGGGCTGTGCGGGCGCCTGGCGACTCTCAACGCTGGCCAGCAACCCGCAGGCAAGCGCCATCACAATGACAACACCGGACCCGATGCGCGTGCGGAGATACATGGATGTTCCTTGCTCAGTCGGCGCGTTGGCTCATCGCGACGCCATGCGGACGTCCTCACCCTCGTCATCGAGATCTCCCGGACGGAGGCGACGGGCAAGAGTTTACCGCAACGGCCCGACCGTCAAACCACTCGAACGAATGATCCGTAGGGTGCCAGTTGCGCGTCGGCGGTCAGAAGCGTCAGGCCCTCGACGAGGGCCTGCGCGACGAGAAGGCGATCGAACGGGTCGCGATGGTGCGGCGGAAGGAGGGCGACCCGGGCCGCGTGCTCGCCTGTCACCGGCAGTTCCTCGAAACCGCTGGGATCGAGTGCAAGGCGCACGGCGTCTGGATCGGCATCGAGCTCGCCAATCGACACCTTGATCGCGATCTCCCAGATGGACGCGGCGCTGACGACAGCGTCGTGAGCCTGGATGAGCCGGCGGGCCTCGCGGGGCAGTCGCCGATGACCGGCGAGGGCCCACAATACGATCTGCGTGTCGAGCAGGAGCCTCGTCACCGGGTTCGTCCCTCGAACAGGGCCAGCATCTCGTCGGGCAACGGGCCGTCGAAGTCGGCCCCAATTCGCACGTGTCCTTTGAGGAGGCCGAACCGTTTCGCGCGCGGGGCGTGGCCGAGCGGCACGAGGCGGGCCACGGGCTTGCCAGCCTTCGCGATGATGGTCTCGTGGCCGCGGGTGGCCCGTTCAATCAGACGGGACAGGTGCGTCTTCGCCTCGTGGATGTTCACGGTGTGCATGGCCGTTTGCCTCGACGTTACGACTTAGTCTAGTCTAGTTTATCATGCAAGCTCCCGCAATTGACCGTGGACGCGGGCATAAACACGACGGCCGAGGTTATGGCGCGTCGGTTCCTGAGCGTTGACACAGTTGTGAGACCCCGAGGACGACGTGCGGGGTGTGAGCGTCCACGGTGATCGCGCCGTCATTGTTCGCGAGTCCCAGATCGGCGGTGGTCGCCACGCCCGATTCGCGCGTGCGCCAACTCGGTCCGGACCGAGTTGATGCCGTGTGGCTCAGGTCGCTCCGGCGGCTGGTCGGTCGGCGGCGACTGATCGATCAATGCCGAAGAACACGTCTGCTTCGAGCGCGTTGTGGGCGCGGCACCGAAGTTCGAGGTTCGCCGCGTCGGTCGACCCGCCCACGGCAAATGGCACGCGGTGGTGGAGTTCGAGCATGCCCGTCTCCGTGCAGCGACCTTGCGGCCCTTCGAACGTGCATCGCTCCTGGTCGCGCGCCCACACGGCGCGCGTTACCGCCGCGGGAATATGGCGAGAGCGGCGGTCAGTGGCAGACCCGCGTGACCTGGACCGAGCGCGCTTGGTCGCAGGGCGCGACGTGGCCGCCATTCGTGTCTTTTCGAGCCCTGCGACGAGCAGCGTGAGCGCGCGATCGAGAATTGCCGGGACGTCTCCATCAGGGACGGCATGGCGGAGTAGATCTTGTGCTCGACGGAGCTTCGCGTACGTCTCGCCGCTGATGGTCATCTGGACGCGGTACCGACCCGGTGCCGTTGGAAGAATCGTCGGGCGTTGCCTCCACTGCTTCGACGCAGGTGCGAGTGGCGGCGCGAGGATCCCAAGTCTGGCCGCCGCGGCGACATCACCGTTCTCGCTTAGATCAGCCGCCCGACTTTCGGAATCCGCAACGATTGGCGCCACTGGCGCGCCTGCGTCCAGGCCGAACAGGCTCACGTATCCGGGTGTCGCGGTGGACGAACTGCCAGTGGCGGACGCCAGCGAATGAGACTCCTGGGGCAGGCGTCGAATCGACGCTGGCACGTCGGGTCTCGGAGCAAGAGCGGCGACAAGCGACTCGACGGCCCGCTTGCTTTGATGGCGAATCTGATCGAGTAACGCCACGTGGTTCGCCGGAGTCAGGTGCTCAGCCACGAGGCCGACCGCGGTGAGCGTCACCGCTCCCTCGCCCAACAGTTCCAGAATCAGCGGGAACCGCCTGGCAACTCTCGCCGCCTCAATGCGTCGATACGCTGCGTGCTCTGAAAGGTGCAGCCTCTGGGTGCAATACGTGAAGAGTGACGAACAGCCCGCGTCGCGGTACAGACGACGGGCATCGAGTTCTGCCAGCGACGCGACGAGGTGCGCCGTGGCGTGTTGCTCGGACCGAGCCAGTTGCTCGACGGTTCCCAGCAGTTCCTTGTCCGACAGTGTGGCGATCGATGCGACCAACTCGGCGAGAGGCGACAGTGCGTGTGTCATCTCTCTCCTATACCATGGTCTTTTTCGGCTGCTCAGAATGCGCCCAGAAGGACGAACGGAGAGGACGTCGTCGCCGCAGAAGGTAGGCCCCGCGTTTGTGCATGCTGTGGCATGGACGGGCGCGTAGCGGGGTTTCCAGGGGATGGCAGAGTCGTTGACCCGGTGACCATTCCAAACCTGTCAAGTACTTTCTCTAACGGAATCGCCCAGACGATGTCCATTCCGTGTTCTGGTTGGCCGACTGGTGTTTGCATGGCTGCGCTTGTGCGTCGGAGTCTTTCCGGGTCCTAACCGCTCACGCGAAGCGTCCGCGGCGAGCCTCCTCCGCGTGGCGTGGAATGGCTTCATGGGGCAGGACAGAACTGGCATCCTGTGCTCGATGTCGCCAACCGTTCTGAGGATCGCGCGTCCCATGAGTTGTCGCGGGTTCAGGCGCTGCTGACAGCGCACCGCCACATCCTGTTGGAGGCATGGCATGAGTTCTTCAGAACCTGAACTGCGCCCGCTGTCTCATCGGGTCGAGGTCACCGATGATGAGTTGAGCGTCGACCTGGCAGACGGTCGCCGGATTATCCTTCCGCTGGTGTGGTTTCCCCGATTGATCAACGCAGACGCCGCAACCAGGGCAGCCTGGCTATCGCTTGACGAAGGTCTGCCACGCGCTCTTCGTGGACGTCAGCGTCACACAGTAGGCCCCGGTGAACTTCCCACTCTTGAGGAGCAGCTCGGAGACCGTGACGTAGTAGGTCCCGGCCTTGGACAGCGTCGCCGACACCACGTTCGGCAACGTGCTCCCGTCGGTCTGCAGGACCCCGATGCCAAACAGCGCCAGCAGAGCGCTGCCATTCACGTAGTTGCCCGCGGGATTCGCCGCGAGGGTGATGGTCACCTTCTCGCCCGCGCTAGCGGCGAACTGGAACAGATCGACGTCCGGTAACCGCATGCCGCCGAGCGTCGTGCAGATCGTCCTCGAGGAGCCGGTCGGCTGAGGCTGAACGGTGACGGTGAACGTGCGGCTGGCGCTGTTGTGCGCGGCGTCGGTGGCCGTGCAGGTCACCGTGGTGGTCGCCACCGGGAAGGTCGAACCGGACGCGGGCAGGCAGTTGACCGCCACAGTGCCGGAGACCAGGTCGCTGGCCGTGGGCGCGGGCCAGTTCACCGCAGCGCCACTCGCGCCCGTCGCGGTGACGGTGGTGTTCGCTGGCACGTTGGCGAGGACCGGTGCCGTGGTGTCGCCCACGGTCACCGTGAAACCGGCTGTTGCCGTGTTGCCCGATGCGTCGGTGGCGTGGCAGGCGACGGCGGTCGCGCCGAGCGGGAAGGTCGATCCCGACGCGGGCACGCAGCCGACCGTGGCCGGGCCGGAGACCGCGTCATTGGCCGTGGGCAGCGCGTAGGTCGCGATTGCGCCCAAGGGACCGGTGGCTTCAACGGTGAAGCTGGCCGGCACGCCGCTGATCACCGGCGCGATGGTATCCGAGACGATGACCACCGCGTAGCTGGAGAAGTGGCCGGCGAGACCCACGAACTGCACGAACGCCGGCGTGGACGGATCGCCCGGGAGGAGCGGCGTCTTTGTCGCGTCGAGCGGCACGACCTGCGCGCAGCCGCCCGCCGGGAGCTGGAGCGGCGCGCAGACCGCGAACGCCTGGTAGACGCTGCCCACGGCATCTCCCTGGACGGCGATCGTCAGGTTCGACGAAGCCAGAGCTGCGAGGAATGCGGACTGATCGGCGGCGGCGAGCACTCCCACGTTGATCAGGAAGTCCAGCGTCGCCGACGAGTTGAGCGTCGGAATTGCGAACGTGAACCGGTATGCCGCCACAGTGGTCACACTCACTGGCGCGTTCGTTGATGTCGTTGCCGGTCCCGTTGTCGGGGCAAGATTCTCAATGGCGAAGGACACGGGACTCGTGAAGGTGCCTGCGGGTATCACGGCGTTCATGGTGGCCGGACCGTTCACCATCGTGACATCGGTGGCTCCGCCGCCGGTGGTGCCGGCAACAGTGGCGGCGCCATCAGTGCTCAAGGTGATACTGCCGGCGTTGATGCTCTGCGAGGCAGTGCCCGTTGGCAGCGTGCACGGCGCGGACTGAGAGGTGCCCACAGACAGGCAGTAGGCGCCCCCGGTCGGAACGTTGGCGCCATTGGACGGAGGGTTGCAGAGCGGCGGAATACCTCCGAACAGGCAAACCGAACCGCCGACGCTGCCGTAACTCACGGGCGGTGGGCCGCCGGCGCCCGGCGCGGGCAAGCAATCAGGATAGGTGCCGGCGTACAGGCAGACGCCGCCGCCGATGGTGGAGGAAGCGCTGACCGGAGCGCCGCTGCTGCTACCCGCCGATGGCGAACAATTCGGATAAGTGCCGCCCCACAGGCAGATAGAGCCGCCGACCGTTGAGTAGGCGCCTGCTGTCGGCGTGGCAGACCCAGGCGCCGGCTGACAGTTTGGATACGTGCCAGCGTACAGACAGATGCCGCCACCAACCCAACTGCTGGCGACCTGGCCACTACTCCCGCTTCCTGTGGCAGGCAGGCAATCCGGATAGGTGCCGGCGTACAAACAGACGCCGCCGCCAATCCAACTGGCGGCGACCTGGCTGCCGCTCGCGGTTCCCGTGGGAGGCAGGCAATTCGGATATGTACCGCCCCATAGGCAGACATAGCCGCCGACGGTGCTATAGCCTGTCGGCGAACTGGCCTGCAGCGGCGCTGGCAGGCAGGCTGGATACGTTCCGCCATTGAAACAGAAAGACAGACCGTCAGTAATGGTGCTCACGACCGGCGATCCCACAACCGGCGGGGCGGCGATCTTCCGGATGACGGCGTTCACGGCGTCGCACAGATAGATGCTGCCATCGCTCGACACGGTCACGCCGCCGAGCAGGTTGAATGTGGCCGCCGTCGCGAGCCCGCCGTCGCCAGAACTGCCGACGGCGCCAGTACCTGCGACAACGCTGATTGCGTTAGTAGCGAGGACGACCTTCCACGCGCGGTAGCCGTTGACGATGAAGAGGTTGCCGAGGCCGTCCACGGCAATGTCGCCGACATTGGCTGGGTTTCCCAGACGCGCGCCCGTCGCCAGACCGCTCGTGCCGTCGCTTGCTCCGCCGCCGGCGATCGTAGTGATGATCCCGGTGACGGCGTCAATGCGGCGGACGACGCTGAATGCCGGTATGAAAGGCGGGAAGCCAGGGTTGAAGTCGCGCAGATAGACGTTGCCCGCCGTGTCGACCGCCAGGCGCTGCGGGGCGTTCAGGAGCGCAGATGTCGCCGGGCCGTTGTCTCCACTGAACCCCTGGTGGCGGGAGAGAATGCCACCGACGACCTGATACGAGCCGGCAATCGTCGTGATGTTGCCGGTGGCGGCGTCGACCTTCCGAACGGATGAGTGGAAGAAATCGGCGATGTAGAGGTTACCCGCGGCGTCCACGGCGATTCCCTGTGGGAAGCTCAGAGTGGCCAGCAAAGCCGACCCCCCATCGCCCATTTGGGCAGACCCGCCGCCGGCTACGGTCGTGATGATGCCGGTGACCTTGTCCACCCTGCGAATGACGTTGTAGCTACCGTCGGCGATGTAGAGGTTCCCGGCGGCGTCAAAAGCCAAGCTGCTGGTGGCGCCGAAGGTGGCCAGCGTCGCGGGACCGCCGTCGCCGGTATAGGTGCCCGCGTTGGGGGTGCCTGCGATGGTGGTGATGACCCCGGTCGCGGCGTCAACGCGCCGGACGACGCCTTCGATGAAGTCGCCGATGTAGAGGTTGCCGGCGGCGTCCAGCGCGATAGCAGCCGGATCCTGGAGCTGGGCGGACGTCGCGAGGCCGCCGTCGCCGTAGACCACGCCGCCGCCAGCGTAGGTAGAGATGGTCTGTGCGCGCGCGACCCCGGGTAGGCCAACGAGCAGGAGAATCACCAACAGACTGACGTATGTGCGCTTCATGGGAGCCTCTCGCCTGAACCGGAGTTACGGCCTTGTCGGGCGAGGGGCTACGCGCGAGGCTTCCGTCAACACGGAAGCCCCGGTTAGAGGTGTTTCCCTTGACACCCGGACGTCACGCCGCCGACGCGCTTGCTGTCCTGCTCTGGATACGGCCCACGTGTGACGGCCCTTCGTTGCGGAGGGCTGCCAGTGTTCGTATGGGTGCCTGTGGCGAGATAAGGAGGGTGGTCGGGATCCTGACCATATGATTATAGACGCACCGGTTGGGCGATAGGGTTCAGGAACCAGGAGACGACGTCGAGTACCGGGTCGGGCGGCTGCCCTGGCCCAGTAGACAGCCCCCGCGGCCCTGGACGACAATGTGAAACACATGAAGAGCTTCAGAGAACGGCTGCGCGACGAGATCGTCGTGTTCGACGGCGGGGTGGGGACCTATCTCTATGAGAAAGGGATCTTCATCAACACCTGCTTCGACGAACTCAACCTCACGAATCCGGACATCGTCCTCCAGGTGCACCGGGACTACGTGAATGCCGGCGCCGACGTCATCGAGACCAACACGTACGGTGCGAACCAGTTCAAGCTGGCGCCGCACGGCCTGGAACCCAAGGTCTACGAGATCAACAAGCGCGGCGCCGAACTCGCCGTGACGGCGGCCAGTGGCGCGGCGCTGGTCGCCGGATCGGTGGGACCGCTCGGTGTACAGATTGAGCCGTTGACAGCGCTTTCGTACGACGAAGTGCGGGACGCGTTCAAGACGCAGGTCCAGGGGTTGCTCGACGGCGGCGTCGATCTGATTGTGCTCGAGACGTTCGGCCTCGTGAAGGAACTGGAGCAGGCGATTCGCGCGGTCAAGGAGCTCAATCCGTCAATTCCGATCCTGGCGCAAGTCACGGTCAACGACGATGGCGTGCTGATCAGCGGCGGGACGCTCGAGAGTTTCGTCCAGGGTGTGGCTGGCTACGAACTGGACGCGATCGGATTGAACTGCTCGATCGGGCCGCGCGCCATGCTGGAGGCGCTGGAGCATCTGAAGACGCTGACGACGCTGCCCATTTCGGTGCAGCCCAACGCTGGATCGCCGCAGAACGTGGGCGGGCGCTACATCTACATGACGTCGCCCGAGTACATCGCAGAGTATGCGAAGCGCTTCATCCAGACCGGCGCGACCATCGTCGGCGGATGCTGCGGCACCAATCCGGATCACATCCGCGCGATTCGGCGCGCCGTGCATGCGCTGCAGCCCGCGCACCGGATGGACGTCAGCGTCCGCGATCTCTCGGTGCAGGCGCCAGAGGCGGTGACGGTCTATGAACGGGCCGACAAGTCGCGGCTGGCGAATCGTCTCCTGCGCGGCGAGTTCGTCACGCTGGTCGAACTGGTATCGCCCAAAGGCGTGTCGCCGCAACGCGAAGTGGCAAAGTCGCGGCAGTTGCACCACTTTGGCGTGGACGCCATCAACATCCCTGACGGTCCGCGCGCGTCGGCGCGGATGTCGGCGCTTGCCCTGGCCGTGCTCATCAAGCGGGACGTGGGCATCGAAACGGTCCTGCATTTCGCGTGTCGCGACCGGAACGTGATCGGGATGCAGTCGGATCTGCTTGGCGCGTGGGCGCTGGGCGTGCGGAATATCCTCGCGGTCACCGGTGATCCGCCGAAGCTCGGCAATTATCCCGATGCGACCGCCGTCTTCGATGTCGATGCGATTGGCCTGGTCAATCTGATCAACCGTCTGAATCACGGCCTCGATCTTGCCAGCAATCCCATCGGCGAGCCGAGCGGGTTCAGCATTGGCGTCGGAGTCAATCCCGGCGCCATCAACCTCGACAACGAACTGCGCCGGCTCGACTGGAAGATCGAAGCGGGTGCCGAGTACATGGTGACGCAGCCCGTGTTCGATTTGCGCCTCATCGAGCGCTTCGTGAAGCGGGTCGAGCACATCAAGATCCCGCTGCTGTGCGGGATCTGGCCGCTCGTGTCCTACCGCAACGCGGAGTTCATGAACAACGAAGTGCCCGGCGCCAGCGTGCCGCCGGACATTCTCGAGCGGATGAGAAAGACAACGACCAAGGAAGAGGCGTTTGCCGAAGGCGTCGCCATAGCGCACGAGACCTACACGCAGGTGCGTGGAGAGATGGCCGGAGTGCAGGTTGCCGCGCCGCTGGGCCGGATCGACGGCGTGATGGAGATCCTCGCGCACTAGATGCCGGGCTGGAGCCCGGCGATCCCAGGCTCGAGTCCCCGTGCCCTGATCGCTACTACTGAGTCGCAAGCCCCGCGCGGGTGGAACCTGCTCGAGCGGTGCTCCGTCTAGTTGTCATGAGTGCATAACAACCATCGCCTCATGCCGGCCCTATTGCTGCTGCTCGTCATTTCTGCGACAGCAATTCTCTTTCCATCACCGATTTCGGCGCAGTCATCCATCGTCCCTATTGTGCTGCTGCGGCGAAGCGCAAAACCCGTGCCGGACAAGAGTGGCCTTGATGTACTGGTGCCGGCCAATCCGGGAACCGACGCCATTGGCGCCCGCGCGGCGACCATCATGGCGGCGCCAGCTGGTTACACTCAACTGGTCTTGCGGCTGAACCAGCGCGCGAAGGCGTACCTGTCGCGCGATCTCGCCCTGCCCGAGGCGCAACGCGCGGCGCTCGCGCAACCGGCGTATCTGTTTCTCTCCGATCGGCAGGGAGGGTTTCCATCCGAGAGTTTCTGGCTCGAGCAGCCCGACGGGTCGCTTGCCCGCAAGGACGGCGTTCAGTTTGTCGACACCACGGTTGGCGAGGGCGATCTGGTGCCGGGCAACATTGGCGGTCTCGAGGCCATTTATGCCCACGAGCTTGGGCATCTGGTGATGGCGGCCCTCGCGGGAGCGGCGCCCCAGCGGGCGTCGAGTTCGCTTCACTTCGTGACGGTCAAGACCGACGCGTGGACCGCGTTCACCGAAGGGTGGGGCGAACACTACCAGCCCATGTCCCTCGACCAATATCCTGGCGCGTCGTGGCAATCGCTCCGCGGTGAGCCACCGTCAGCGTACGAGCAACTCTGGTACGGGCGGTTCGCGCGGGAGGAGAGCGAAGGCTGTTGGATCTGCCCGGCGAACCTGCGGTTCATCCGCTGGCACGGTCCGGCCGAACAGCGCTTGCGAGACGAATCGGTCCGCCGGAATCTCTTCATCCACCGGGTGGCGATGCCGGGCGCGTTCCTCGACGGAAGTCGTCCCCCTAGAGAAGCCCGCATGTTCCGCGACGTGATGCCGCCGGCCATCGATGGTGCGCTGAAGAATGGGCCGGAGATGATGGCCAGCGAAGGGGTGATGGCCACGCTGTTCCATCGCCTCGCTAGCGACGCACGACTCAGGGGCGTGTATCGCGAACCGGCATTCTATGCGCCGTTCCTGCTGACGGGTGAGGCCGCGCCAGGCGCGAGTGACGATGTGCGGAAGGTGATCCCGCCGGCGGAAAACGTGTATCTCAAGCTCTTCGACGTGTTCCATCGCCACTTCGCGTGGGGCGAGTGGCCGGCTATCGAGCTGGTGCGTGGCTACGCAGCGCGCTTTCCAGATGAGGCGGGTGCGATCTACGACGTGTTCCTCGATGTCACGCGCGGCGTCACCGTTGAGCAGGCGGCGTTCACGCGCCACGCAGAGCCGGGATACCTCGCGGGCCTGCGCGACCGGCTGATCGCTGGCCAGGTCCGTATCGACAGCAACCTCGGTCCGGCGCTGTGGATAGTCTTGCCCGGCGTGGAATTCGGGATGGGGCTCTTCCGATATTTTGCTGTTCCGACCTCCATCACGTTTGACTTGAATGCGGCCGACGTCACCGACCTGCTCTCGGTATCTGACGTGTCGCCCGCGCTGGCAGCCGCCATCGCGCGCGAGCGAGACGGGCACGGGGCGTATGCGAACGTCGAGGCGCTCACTCGCGTCCCCGGCATGACCCCAGGAGTGCTTGGGCAGTTTCGAGACATGCGCAGCCGCATGGAAGCGCGAATGAAGCGGACCAGCGTGCGCCGCTCGGATGCGGGATTCATGAAGGACTACCTGGCCTTCATCGTGAAGGGGTCGTACTATCTCGCCGGCGCCTGGCAGTTCGGGCGAGCGTTGGTGGTGGCTGGTCTCGGCGTTCTTCTCGTCTGGATCGCCTTCGGCCGGCGGGCCGGCGCCACCCCCGGGAAGCCCACATCGCCGGTGCCCCGACGTGCGTGGTGGCGCAGATCCTTGCGGGCGCTCCGCCGGGCCATGCGTCCGCTCGGCAGGGGTATGGCCGCGGCCGCTGTCCCTTGTCTCATCAGCGTGGCCATGTACGCGAAGGGTGTGTTCCCGAGCGTGGGAAACATGGCGCTTGCTGGAGTTGCGTGGGGAGCCGCGATCGCGGTCGTGCTTATCGTGAAGCAACAACGGTCGAGCCGATTCATGAATGCCGCCCGCCTGGGCGTCGGCGCCATCGTCGCCTCCCTGATCATCGGGGCGATGTACTAGCCCAGAAGAAGCGCACTCCCAACCAACGAGAGACCAAGCAGTAGTAGTGGGGGACGCGTCGTCGACGAGCATCGACGCGGACACACGTCGCTTCCTTCGCCTCGGACATCAGCGAACGTGCGGATAGCTTGTGGGGAGGCCACTCCTGACGTAGAGTCTCTCCGCGGTCGTTTTCGGTGCGGCGCGCCCGTGTGTGTGCGACGCCGGCGACATCATCCGGTGCAGAGGTGCTGATGGCGGGAACTCACCGCATGCTCGAGACCCTCAACCGCTGGGCAGCCCGGGCACGGCGCGAAGGGGCCGGACATGATTGGCCGGTCGTCGTGGTGTACGTCGTGCTGTCCACGGCGTTCTGCTGGCCGCTGTTTGCGCACCCGCTCGCGAACGGCCCAGGCGACTGGGATCAACACATCTTCTATTACGCCGCGGTGTTGCGGAATGCCGCCTTCGGCGACTTCCCGTTCTGGAATCCGTGGTACTGCGGCGGCAATGTCTTGTGGGCGAACCCGCAGGTGTCGCTCGTCAGCCCGGTCTACATCCTCGCGCTGGTGATGCCTCTCACGTTGGCGATGAAGATCAACGTGCTCGCACACTACGTGATCGGTTGCTTTGGCATGCACCTGATCGTGCGACGGATCATCGGCGTCCGAGCCCGTGCCGCAACCGTCTTCCTGGTATCGCTGTTCGTGTTCTCCGGCGCGATTGCGATGCACGTGGGAGCCGGGCACACCGTCTACCTGCCCGTACTCCTGCTGCCCCTGGTCGTCTTCTTCTTCTGGCATGCCAGCGCTGGCAGGACCCGCAGCCTGCTGTTCGGCGCCGCGGTGCTTGGCCTCTCCATCCTCAACGGGGGCATGCACGTCGTTCCGCTCGCGGCCATCCTCCTCGGCGTACTCGGCTTGGCGGCGCTGGTGTTCGGGCGCAAGTGGAGACCGCTGATCCTCGCCGGGTTGATGTTCGCACTGGCGTGCGCCTATGCCGCCCCCAGAATCGTGCCGGCGATGGCGTTCATTCGGAGCGCCGCCTTCGACGACACGAGACCGGCCAAAGGAACCGACTCCATGTCGATGAAGATGCTCCGTACGGCCTTCTGGGATGCGTCGCAGCGCACTCTGGTGGGGAAGGTGACTCCGGGCGTTCAGCTGTACGGCTGGCAGGAATACGGCAACTATATGGGTTGGTTCGGCGCAGATCTTGCGCTCGCCAGCGCCGTCTGGATTCTCGGCTCTTCGCGACGGCGCGAGCGGTGGCGCGAGGCGTCCGTGGCATTTGGACTCGTCGTGGTCGCCCTGCTTACGGCTGGAGAATTCGCAGCCTACGCACCCGCCAGGCTACTGAGGCACGTGCCTCTGCTCACGAACTTCCGGATTCCGAGCCGCTACACGATGCTCCTGCCGCTACTCGGTGCACTTGGCGTGGCGTTCGCTGCGCGCGCACTCGAGGGCGTGCGAGTCGCTGCCATGTGGCGCTGGGTCGCCGGAGTCGTTTGTGTTGTCGGCGTGTGCGAACTCGGGCTCGTCAACCGGGAGCAGTTTCGAGGCGTGTTCATCCTGCCCGCCGACGGACAATCGAGGCTCTTCGAGCGGACAACCCCAACCGTCGCCGAGCAGCAGTTGGTGACGCCAGGCGGTCCCAGAGTGCACCGGACCTTCATGCTGGACTCGATGCTGGCCGGGGTGTCCCCGCTCGACTGCTATGAGCCGCTTCAGTTGACCCGGGTGGCGACGCCGGGGCCTGTCGCCATACGAGGGGCGGGCGACGTCAGCATCTCGCGATCAACGTTCTCGCCCAATCGCGTCGCGGCGATGGTCGTTGTGGGGCGCGACCCGGCGCGTGTGACGCTGAACCAGAACTTCGCCGACGGATGGACGACCAACGTCGGCCCGGCCGAACGCGACCCTGACAGCCGGCAACCATCCGTCGTCCTGTCGGCCGGGTACGACGGCCCCGTCATCTTCAGCTTTGCTCCGGCCGGACTCCTGCTGGGTCTGGCGATCTGGGCGCTTGCGATCGCTTTCTCCGTCGGCGTGTGGAAAGCATGCCCGCCGCAGCGATGACCATCCGCCCGGCACAGCCGACGACCGCCTCGCGCTGCCTCGTCTACAGGCTGTGTCAGAGTCAGAGCGTGCCCCGGCTCGCGCCCCCTGGGCGCCGCTCGCCCGGGCCGTGCCACGGCGGTTCAAGCTCGCGGCAGCCTCAGCCGCACGAGCCACAGCCTGATCGCGGTCGCACTTCCCGGCCGCGGTTCGACGACGAAGCGAATCCGGTTCATGCCTTCCCGGACCAGGTTCGACGGCAGATGGAGTTCGTAGGCACCAATCCGTTCCGGATTCCACTTGAGGTCCAGCGTGGCGAGCGGTTGATTGTTCAGCGTGACGCGGACCGCGGCCAACGGCGGCGTGGCATCACCGCTCGGGCCGGGAAACGGATCCAGCCGAACCGTCGCGCTGTAATCCTGCACTCGTGGCAGAGGCACGTCCACGATCGAGACCGGCCCTCTGGAAACCCGCCACGAGACACCGCTCCCGCTATCCGGGGGTGACCAGCCCTGCCTGAAGAATGCCCAGTCGCGGCGGCCTGCCTGGATCGTCGCGTCCTGGTTCAACCGGAGAGACTCCTGGAGCGTCAGCACGGGCAGGACGAGGGCAATCGCCCCGACAGCGGCGGTCACCATGCCTGCCTGGACGCCCCAGAACGCCCGACCCATCATCGGCGACCTGTTACTGGGCGGCGCGTGGCGTCTCGACGGTGAGATCACGCCGAGGATCTGACTGATGGCAGACGTGGCGGCAATCAGGAAGAGAGGATACGCATGCTGGGTGAATCGCCAGTCAGACCCAATCTTCCACTTGAACGCGAACGGCAGCAGCGAAGTCACCAGGACGAGCAGGAACAGGCGCGTGTCCCTCGAACCGGCAAACAGGAACAGTCCCACCAGTGCCGCGCCCGAGAGCCACTTCCCCGAGCCTGGAATCCACCGGTCGAAGCCATGCCACTTGTTTTGAAACGGATACGTAGTCAAGCCGATGGCCACGTCGTCAGCGACCTGAATGGGGTGGCTGCGCACTTCATTCCAGATGTAGCCGGCCGTGCCCCCGCGGCGTGCGGTCAGGTCTTTCCCTTCCGCCGCCCCGTACACGTCCGCGTGGACGTTGAATGCCGGCAGCGGATCTCCGAGCACGAGCCAGCAGTTGAACAAGTACGGAGCCACAATCACGATCGCGGTGACGGCCGCCAGACGAACGCCGCCGAAGCGCTCCCGCCAGGATCGCCGGTCGGTGAGCCAGAGGTACGCCAGGCCCGGGACGATGAACAGCACGGCAAAGATGCGAACCAGACACGCGAGGCCCGCCAGAATCCCAATGAGAACTGCGTTCCGCCTCGTCGGCGCTCGGGAATACCGGACGAACGCCCAGGTGGTCAGCAAGACGGCACACACGAAGGCGTCATCCCGCAGGCCACTGATTCCCGCCGAGATCATGTCGTACTCAACCGCCACCGCCAGGGCCGCACCGAGGCCGACCACTCGCGAAAAGGCGCATGCGCCGAGCAGGTACGTGGCGAAGATGGCGAGGACGGAATACGCGGCCGACGCGAAACTGACTGCGACATCCTGGTTCTTCAACAACTGAAGGAAGACCCACGTCGTGAACGGAAACACGGGTTCGCGATAGTGCGCCCCGTAGAAGGAACGCATCTCGCGCGCGTATTGCAGGTAGGTATGCGCATCCGACGTGTAGCGGGTCCACGATCCGTCTTGATGCGGCCGCAGCGGGGTCATCGCCCATGTGACGTCGACTGGCCGGAGCAGGCTCGTGGCCGACGGGGCCTGCTGGACCCGTCTCATCCACGCTGGTCGAACGACGGGACCGTAACTCAGCGTGATGGCGTCGAACCGCAGCAACGCCCCGTAGAGGACGACGAGGAGGACGAGGGCGGCCGCGAAGCCGCGACGAACGCCTGGCCGGCGTACCCAATCGCCAACACTGCTCAGGCTGATAGGAATCATGAGAGGCGTCTCCGCTCGCCTTCCGCGCGCCGCATCAACAGATGACTCGTCGTCAGGCGCTCGTCTGGGCACAGACAACGCGGGGGGCTGAAGCCAACTGCGCACCGGTGGAGCATGAACCCTCCTTCAATTGGAGGTCGGTCACCTGCCTTCAGCCGGCGCCTGATTCCTCCACAATCTCCCCGCTCTTGTCAAACCGCATGACATCGCACGGGCCTCTCCTGCCAGCTCTTCGACGCTGACAGGAAGCATGATCGGACGCCGCCGACGCTTTCTTACAGAATCAGGCCATCGAGTTAACCGACTCGCCCAGCCCGCTTCTCGGCTACAATTCGGGCCCATGAGATCTCCCAAGACCAACCAGACGTGTATCGCCCGATTCCTGCTTGCCGTGGTGCTAACCGCCGTGCCGGCATGGCTTGCCGCCGATGGGGCGCCAGCAGGTCAAGCCCAGAAGCCGCTGACCGAATCGGCGCTCGCCACCGCGAGGCCGGGTCGTGCACCGAGCCAGCCGATAGACGAGGAGTACACCAAGAAGATCAAGGAGTACACCACCGAGACCTTCTTCCTCTCATCGGTCATCGACTACATGCCGGCGTCCAAGACCGTGCCTACGCCGAAGGCCATCCTGGGCGACATCGCTGGCGCGCCAGGCAAGCTGCCCTATACCAAAGAAGTGCACGACTACATGCGCCTGCTGGCGAAGTCGACGCCGCGCGTCAAGGTGTTCTCCATCGGCACCACCGAAGAAGGCCGGGAGATGATTGCGGTCGCCGTCGCGTCGGAAGCCTTGATGGCGAAGATCGACAAGAACGCGGCCGATCTGGCCAAGCTCGCCGATCCGCGCACGATCAAGATGAACGACGCCGTGGCCGACGAGATCGCGAACCGGGCCACGCCGGTCTATTACATTACCGGCGCCCTTCATGCGACGGAGTCTGGTGCGCCCACGGCGCTGATGGAGCTGGCGTACCGCCTGGCGGTTGACGACAGTCCCTACATCAGGAATATCCGCGAGCACGTGATCACTGTCATCACGCCCGTTGTCGAGCCGGACGGCCGCGACCGGGCGGTCGATGTGTACGAGTGGAAAAAGAAGCATCCGGACGACACGCCGCCGAGCGTGATCTACTCGGGCAAATACGTCGCCCACGACAACAACCGCGACGCGATGGGGCTCACGCTCAAACTGTCGCAGAACGTGTTGAACACGTACCTCGGCTGGAAGGCGCAGGTTCTGCACGATCTGCACGAGTCCGGATCGTTCCTCTACGACAACACCGTCGGCAACGGCCCGTTCAATGCGTGGCTCGATCCGATCCTGACGAACGAATGGCAGATGATCGGCTGGAACAACGTCAACGAGATGACCCGGATGGGAATGCCCGGCGTCTTCGCGTACGGCACGTTCGACACCTGGTCGCCTGGCTACCTGATGTTCTTCGCGGCGCTCCACAACGGCGTCAGCCGGCTCTACGAGACGTTTGGCAATGGCGGCAACGCGGATACCGAAGAGCGGACGCTCACCGGCAACGCCACTACTCGTACCTGGTGGCGGCAGAACCCGCCCCTGGCGCGCGTCAGGTGGTCGCTGCGCAACAACAATAACTATGAACAGACCGGCCTGATCGTTTCGCTCAACTACTTTGCGAACAACCGCGCGTACTTTCTGCGGAACTTCTACGACAAGAGCAAGCGCTCGATTCTCAAGCCGACCGCGGAGGGTCCGGCGGCCTACGTGCTGCCGGCGAACGACCCGCGCCTCGGCACCCAGGCCGAGCTGCTGCGCGTGATGCAGAAGCAAGGCGTCGAGATTTCGCGTGCGACAGCGGCGTTCACCGTGAAGCTGCCGGTGAGGCCAACGGCTGCCACCGGTGGCCGTGGCGGGCGCGGTGGGCGCGGCGGCGGCGCCGGGGCGGCGTCAGGAGAGGCGGGCGACGCGGCGGCGGCCGCACAACCGCCAAAGCCGCCGGAGGCCCCGACGAAGGAGTATCCGGCTGGCAGCTACATCATCCGCATGGATCAGCCCTATTCGCGGATTGCCGACGCCTTGCTCGATTATCAGTACTGGGCGCCCAACGATCCGCAAACCAGGCCCTACGACGACACGGGCTGG
>Ga0334722_10003195_pt1 | contig 17850 bp, 14 predicted proteins | sample C3_bottom_MG_FD_207210 | JGI IMG/M metagenome (GOLD analysis project Ga0334722, IMG submission 207210) | Sediment microbial communities from Yellowstone Lake, YNP, Wyoming, USA - C3_bottom | ecosystem: Environmental > Aquatic > Freshwater > Lake > Sediment | place: USA: Wyoming | collected...
AGGCCCTCGGCATCATCGGATACCGGGAAGCCCTGCCCATTCTCGTCGCCGCTCTCAGGAGCGATGAATGGGTCTGCTTTTCGGCCCTTGACTCCCTTTCCGCGTTCGGGGATGAATCTTGTATCGAACCGGTCGGCGCGCTCCTCGGCAGTCCGTCCGAGGCCCTGCGCTTTGCGGCAATCGAAACACTCGGCAGGATCGGCTCGTCAAAATCGAGCGCGCAGCTCCTTGCTTATCTTCCCCGGGCGGGAGCTATTGAAAAAACCGCCATCGTGAAAAGTCTGGTACAGATCGGCATTACCCCTTCCATGGCCGAGGTGGCGGACCTGCTTATTGATATATTCAAGAGTGGTGAGTGGGAGGACCGGCAGGTGGCGCTCAGGGGACTTGCGGATCTCAGGGACAGGCGGGCGATCCCGGCGATGATCGACGTCGCCGGCTCATTGGATCCGTCCGATCCGGACAGCGAGGAACGTCTGTATGCCGTCAAGGATGCGCTCAGGCAGTTTGGCTGCGCGCGCGGCCTGATCGAAGCAATTTCGAGCCCGGTGGCCAGGTTCCGGGGCAAAGTGATCGCCATCGAGGTCATCGGAGATCTCGCGTGTCCGGAGGCGGTCCCGCACCTCATCAAACTTATGGAAGGCGATCTGAGGGAGGTGCGAAGGGCGAGTGTGAAGGCGCTCGCCGGGATGCGGGAAAATACCGCGACAAAGACGCTTCGCGAGAGCATCAATGACCGTGACGGCCACGTGCGGAACGCGGCCATAACGGCCCTCGGCAGGATCGGCGATAGAGCCTCGTTCAATCACCTCCTTGAACATCTTGCTGTTGAAAATTATCAGGACGTGCTCGAGGAGACCGTTAAAGCCCTGCTTTTGATCGATACAAAGGAGTTATGCTCCCATCTTGCAAAACTGAGCGCCGCCGTTAAGGAACTCATCGGTAGATATGCCGTTGATGAGGACCTTCTCCTGTCCCTGTCCGGGGAAGGCGACGCAGCCGTCAGGGTATCGGCGCTGACGAGCCTCGGGCGGATTCAAGGCAAACGGGCGCTCCGGCGGCTGGTTGAGGCTCTTAAGGACCGGGAACCTGAAGCCCGAAAAGCCGCGGTCAGGGCCATGGGAGGCATGAACTGCTGTTATGAGGAAATACAAAGCGCGCTGAACGACAGCAACATCTGGGTCAGGGTCGCCGCGATTAAAGCGCTCGGCGACTCAGGACGTCCGGATTTTCTCGACGCCCTGTCGTCACTTCTCAAAGACAAGGACGCGCCGATCGTGCTTGCGGCGATTGATGCGGTCGCGAGCCTCGCCGGCGCGCAGGCGCCCGCGCTTCTGGGCATGCTGAAGGACCACGCCGACGAAGCCGTAAAGGAACGCGTCACCCGGCTGCTGGAGGGCGCATGGTAAATACCGTCTTACAGGTCGAGACCTTCAAGCAGCTCAGGGACTTCATCTACGAAAAGTGCGGCATCTACGTTCCGGACACCAAGAAGTATTTACTCGAAAAAAGGCTGCTCCAGCGCGTCCAGGAATGTAATCTAGGCGGTTTCGACGAATATCTCCCCTTTCTGCGGTTTTCCGCCAACCGGGACGAGCTCGTGAAATTCTTTGACGCGGTAACCACGAACGAAACATATTTTTTTCGTGAACCGAATCAGCTCGAGGTCTTTATCGAGCTGATCGTGCCGCAAATCCTGGGGCAGAAGAGCTCGAAGGACATCAGGATATGGTCCGCGGCATGCTCCACCGGCGAGGAGCCCTATACTCTTGCGATCCTCCTGAAGGAAAAACAGCCGGGCCTCCGTGCGGAGCTCATCGCTTCCGACATCAGCAACAGCGTGCTGGAATCGGCGCGAAAGGCGGCGTATGGGTCTTACTCCACGAGGAACGTTCCGCCTCCGTACCTTGCGAAGTACTTCATGCAAAGCGGATGGGTCCATGAACTCGATAACGGCCTGAAAAACGCGGTCAAATTCATGAACATCAACCTCATTGACGAACAGAAGGTAAAGGCGGTCCAGGGCGTGGATGCGATCTTCTGCCGCAATGTTCTCATATATTTCGACGACAAGTCGAAGCAGAAGGCGGTTTCACTCTTGTACGACAGTTTACGGCCGGGCGGATTCCTCATCATCAGTCTGTCCGAGAGCCTTCACAGCGTAACCCGGGCGTTTAAGCCGGTCATTTTCAACAAAATCGTCGCATACCAGAAGGTGTAACCATGAAAATACTGATCGTAGACGATGATGCAACGACAAGAAAGCTTCTCGGGCTATACCTCAAGTCCAGGGGCTACGAGGTTGCTTATGCGGAAAACGGCCTCGACGGCCTCGAGAAACTCGGCACCGAAAACCCGAACCTGATCATCTCCGATCTCAACATGCCCTTCATGGACGGCATAGAGTTCGTGAAAACCGTGAGGGCCGACCCCGAGCGGGCCCATATACCGATCCTCATGGTCACCACCGAGGCCGACCCCGAAGAGCGGGAGCGGGCCCTCTCCATCGGCGTCAACGGTTATCTCGTCAAGCCCGTGACCGCCGATGTCGTCACGCAGAATATCCGGCACATATTAAAGAATATGTTTCAGCAGGGAGGAGACGCCAATGCCTGATTATAAGATGAAAATTCTGGTGGTCGACGATTTTTCGACCATGCGGCGTATCGTGAAAAATGTCCTCAAACAGCTCGGGTTCGACAATATCGAGGAGGCGGAAGACGGCGTTCAGGCGCTGGCGAAATTGAAGAGCGGGGGGTTCGGCTTTGTCGTGTCCGACTGGAACATGCCGAACATGGACGGCCTTGAGCTTCTGAAGGCAATCCGGAAGGAGCCGACGCTCAAGGACACTCCGATCCTCATGGTAACGGCCGAAGCGGAAAAAGACAAGGTCGTTACCGCCATCCAGGCCGGAGTCAATAATTACGTTGTCAAGCCCTTCACCGCCGAGGTTTTCAAGGAAAAGATGGACCGGATTTTCGAGAAGCTGGAGAAGAAATAGATTTGTTTGCCGGCCTGCCCCGCTCCGTAGCTATTCCACTATGATGCGGGACGGAGCACGCCGGCAAGCTGACAAGCGAGGTGCATCGTGCCCGACGAAATGGAAGAGATAATCGCCGAATTCATAACAGAGTCGCAGGAGACCCTTGACAAGGTCGACCCGCTCTTCATCGAGCTCGAGGCCAGGGGCGGCGACAAGGAAATCCTGAACAACCTGTTCAGAATCGTGCACACCATCAAGGGGGCCGCCGGCTTTCTGGGGTTCCAGACAATGGTCGAAGTCGCCCATAACGCGGAGAGTATCATGAAGAAACTCCGGGAGGGCGAGATCGCGCTCACGCGGCAGCTTGTGGACGTCGTCCTGAAGAGCATTGACATGCTCCGGCTTCTGCTCAGGCATATTAAGGACAAGGATGGTGTGCAGGAGGATGTCGCGCCGCTCGTCCATGAGCTTAAACTGACTCTCGAAACGGCGCAGCCGGTCAAAAAGGATGGCTTCGCTCAGGAGGCCGGGGAAGAATCCCGGAAAACAGGGGCCGAAAGTCATAAAACAGACGCAGAGAGCAGTCCCGTTCATTCTGAACCCGTCACTCCGGCTCCCGAAAGCCGGATGCAGAATACCGGGCCAACCGCTGTTCTCGAGACTGTCGCCGGACCGGAGTCGGCGGCGCCGCCCGAGAAAAAGGAGACGCAGCAGACCCTCAGGGTCGAAGTGGACAAGATCGACAAGGTCATGGACCTGACGGGCGAGGTCGTGCTGGTCAGAAACAGGCTACTCAACATCATGGGACGACTGGAGCAAAGCTATTCCGACGACCAGAACGTGCAAAGCCTGCTCGAAGCGGTGTCGTTCCTCGATCTGATCACCTCCGACATGCAGCTCGGCGTAATGAAAATGCGCATGCAACCCATCGCCAAGGTCTTCAGCAAGTTCCCGCGTCTCGTGCGTGACATCGCGGGGCCCCTGGGAAAGTCCGTTGAGCTCAGGGTTGCCGGAGAAGATACCGAGGTAGACAAATCCGTGATCGAAGAGATCGGGGACCCCATGGTGCACATCATACGGAACTCCGTGGACCATGGCATCGAAACGCCCCGGGAGCGGCTCGCAAAGGGCAAGCCGGAAAAAGGCACGATCTCGATCAGCGCCGAGCAGAAGGGCAATCAAATCGTCATCGAGGTTTCCGACGACGGCCGGGGGATCAATATCGAGAAGGTGAAGCTGAAGGCCCTTGAAAAGGGTCTGGTTACAGCGGACGAAGCCGCGCGCATGACGGAGCAGGCGGCCATCAACATACTTTTTCTGCCGGGGTTTTCCACCGCCGAAGTCGCTACAAAACTTTCCGGCCGCGGCGTGGGCATGGACGTGGTGAAAACGAACATCTCGAAGCTGAACGGGACTGTCGAAGTGACGACCCGCAGGGACGCCGGGACCACCTTCACCATACGCCTTCCCCTGACCCTTGCGATCATTCAGACGCTCATGGTGCGGGCGGGCGGCGCCCGGTACGCCGTCCCCCTCGCGCCGGTCGAAGAGACGCTTACGGTGTCGAAGAGCGACATTTCAGACATGGGAGGAACAAAGGCGCTTCTCATCAGGGGGAACGTATATCCCCTGTTCGGCCTTTCCGGCATTATCGGCGCGGCTGCCGGGGCTGATGCGGAATATAAATACGCCGTGGTTGTGGCCATCGGGGAAAAACACTTCTGCCTCGGTGTGGATGAGCTTCTCGGCCAGGAAGAGGTCGTCATCAAGACCCTTACGGGAATCAACACAAGCTCTTCGTACATTCTCGGCGCAACCATAACAGGCGACGGCAGGGTTGTCTTCATACTTGATCTTGCGGCAATTTCAAAGAATGCTTTAGACTATGCAAAAGCATAGGAGGGATCCCATGCAACAGTACATCGGTTTCCGTCTTCATACCGGAGAATATGCAATCTCCATCCAGAGCGTGCGGGAGATCATCAATCTGCCGGAGATCACCAGGATCCCCCAATCCCCTCACTATCTGGAAGGTATCACAAACCTCCGCGGCAGCGTCATACCGGTAATCAACCTCCGGAGCCTCATGAACATTCCCGAAAGCGCCGAAGGCGGGACCAAGGTGATCGTCATCGCGAGCGGAAGGATAACCTTCGGCATCCTCGTGGACGGCATCACCGGCGTCGTTTCCATCGATGACGCACAGGTGGAGTCTCCCGAAAGTCTCCCCCACGGTCAGGCCGAGCAGGTGGCCGGGGTCGCAAAACTTGAGGGCAGACTCATCCTCCTCCTGAACATCAGGAAGCTTATCCCCCTTGATGACATGAATCTCCTTGAGGACGTTGCAGCCGATGTTTCAAGCGCTGACGAGGGCGGCAGCGTTGAAGTGACGAGGACGGTCCAGACCATGGCCGGCGGGATGAAGATCAAGGAGCTGCGCGACGCAAAGGAATTTTATACCTCCGTAAAAGGCCTGTCGCCCGAGGACCCGCAGCACGAGCTCCTCGAAGCCATAACAAATTTCATGTCCGCCATCACGGAACATGATTATGAGAAGGCCGATATCGCCATCCAGACGATCGTCAAGACAGGCCAGGGCGATATTTTTAACGAGGTCGGCAAGATCACGAGAAAACTGCATGACACCATCAAGAGTTTCAAGGAATCCCTTGACCCGAGGCTGAAGGACATGGCCAACGTCGAAATCCCGAATGCCGCCGACCGGCTCCAGTTCGTTATCGACAGGACCGAGGAGGCCGCGAACAAAACCATGGCGGTTGTGGAAAAATACATCCTGCGCATGGACGAGCTCTCCTCCCATATACGAAAGATTCAGGGTCCGCCCGAAACAATCGCGTACCTGAAGCAGTTCAAAAACGGTCTCGAAGACGATCTCACGGAGATCCTCACAACCCAGTCGTTCCAGGACCTCACCGGCCAGACCATCAAGAAGGTCATTCATCTGGTCGGTGATATTGAAAAGGAACTCGTGACCATTATTGCCGGCTTTGGGGTAAAGATAGAGGCCGGGACAAGAGCGCCGGCAACCGCTCCGGAGACGGTCTCGCAGGCGGGCGTGGACGAGCTGCTGAAGGAGTTCGGGTTCTGATGCTTACCGTAACGCTTTGACACAAATAAGGGGAATCACCATGTTCGCACGACTTTTCAATAATATGAAGATAGCCACCCGGATGGGGCTCGCGTTCAGCCTCCTGCTCGGCCTCATGCTCACCCTGATCGTGATCGGCATTGTCAACCTGGCCGCGACACAGACGGAACTGAACACCATCGTGCATGATAACTTGGTGAAAATAGATCTTTCCCACGAGATGCGCTTTTTGGCCCGCCATGAGGCGGTGCTCATCCGGAACATCCTTCTGCTGCGCGATGCGGCCCAGAAGGAAAAAGAGGTCGCGCGCCGCAAAGAAGCGCAAAAGAGTTATCAGGGGGCTGAAGACAAGCTCATCGGGCTGACGCGCGATGATAAAAGCAAGGCCGTCCTGACAAAAATACTGGACGGCAAAAATACGACCCGCCCCTTGTGGGACTGGGTGGTACAGCTCGGTCTGGCGAACAAATCCGATGAAGGAATCCGCTTGCTCGTAAACGAGGTCAGACAGGTACAGTGGAAGTGGCTCGACAGCCTTGATGAACTGGTCAGGGAGCAGAACGCCATCTCCGCGCAAGCAGCGGACAGGGCCGCCCGGGCATATCAGCGCGCGCTGATGACGCTGATCCTTCTCGGCCTGGCGGCCTTCGGCCTCGCCGTCGTCATCGCGGTCTTGATCACCCGCAGCATTGTAAGGCCCCTGCGCGCGCTGACCTGGAACATGGCCCGGCTGACCGAGGGAGACCTTACGCTGACCATCGATGATGACCGGCAGGACGAGCTCGGCGAGCTCGGCCGCAGCACGAATGCCATGATCCAGTCCTTTGGCAATACCATAACCGCTTTGCTGACGGCCGCCAACGGTGTTGTGCAGTCTGTCGACGTTCTGAAGTCGCGGGCGACCAAAACACTCGAGGGCGCCCGGAACCAGTCAACTCAGGCGTCGCAGATCGCCACGGCTGCCGAAGAAATGAGCCAGACCATCACGGACATTTCAAAGAACGCGGCCGACGCCGCCGACGCGTCCACCGAGGCGAAAGACACGGCTGAAGCCGGCCAGGAAGTGACGGATACGGCCATAGACAAAGTGAACGTTGTGTATACATCGACAAGCGAACTCGCCAAACGCATCGAAAATCTCAACAAGAAGGTCGGTGAGATCGGCGAGATCGTCACCGTGATCACGGGAATTGCGGACCAGACAAACCTTCTTGCCCTGAACGCGGCCATCGAAGCGGCGCGCGCGGGGGAACAGGGGCGGGGATTCGCCGTTGTCGCCGATGAAGTCAGAAAACTGGCCGAAAGGACAATCAAGGCCACCTCGGAAATATCCGGCAAGATCGCCGCAGTCCAGTCCGAGTCCGACGAAACCTCGAAATTCATGACGGGCTCATCCCGGGAGGTGACCAGGGCGAAGGAGTTTATCGCCAATGTCGGCGGGTCCCTGAAGGCTGTCGTGGGGACCGTGCAGAAGGTAAATGACCAGATTGCGCGGATCGCCGTGGCCGTGGAAGAGCAGTCATCGGCCTCCGATGATATCGCGAAAAACATCGAGAAAACATCGACTGTGGCGCAGGGCATGGAAAAAATGTCCGCTGACGTGATGCACGAGATCACCGGGCTGATCCGGATCGCCGAGGAACTGAGGAACTCGACCGCGGGATTCAGGACAAAAGGCAGCGCCCTCATGATCCTCGACCTGGCCAAAACCGACCACCGGATCTTTGTGGACAAGATAGGCTCGTGCCTGAACAACGAGCTGGCGCTTGACCCATCGAAACTGGCCGACCACAGGTCTTGCAGGTTCGGCAAGTGGTATCAGACTGAAGGCCGGGAAAAGTGCGGAAACCTCGGCAGCTTCAAGGCAATTGATGAGCCGCATGCAAAGATCCACGCCATGGCAAAAGAAGCTGTGGCGGCCCACAACGCGGGCGATAAAGCCCGTGCGGCAAAAATGTATGGAGACATGGAGCATATTTCCGGGCAGATCGCAGGCCTTCTCGACAGTATAAGAACGGAGTGTAAGTTTTAGACGGAAAGTCGCTTGGGCCCGGGGGAAACAGTATGCGGCAAAATCATGACGGAAGGATGGTTGTCCGAGATGAAATATAAAAATTTATCCTTGAAGTGGCAGATTGCGTTGCCGACGATAACGCTGGCAATACTCGGAATAACGATAACCATTTTTGGCGTAAATATCATAACCACGCGAATCGTCATTGACCAGGCAAGGACCACGGCGCTCCAGGGGTACCGGGACACGGCCCTGAACGCGCTTACCACCATGATGATCAGCGGAAACATAAAGGAGGCCAAGGGGCCGTTTCTCGAACAAATGAGAAGCATCGTGGACCTCAGGATAATCCGCGCTGAAAGCCTTGACAGGGAATTCGGCAAGGGCCCTGCGTCTGATTATGCGGGCGACTCTGTCGAGCGCGAGGTGCTCGAGACCGGCGGGGAACGCATCATGCTTGCCGGCGATTCCATCAGGGGAATATTTCCGTATGCCGCCAGCGCGAATTTTATGAACAAGAACTGCCTTCTCTGCCATCATGTCAGCGAGGGGACCGTTCTCGGGGCCGTAAGTATCAGGATGTCGTTGTCCGGGCCGCTGGCCAAGGCGCGGGCACTGCAGCACGCGATGATCATATTCGGCCTCATCGGGGTCGTCCTCCTTGTCGGCCTGATGCTCATTATCGCGGGCTCCATCCACAAGCCCCTGGCGGACCTTACCGCCAGGGTCGAGCAGATCGCCCACGGCGATCTCAGGCAGCATATCGCTTTTACCGGCAGGGACGAGATCAGCGTCCTGGCCCAGAGCATGAACAAAATGATCGAGTCCTTCAGCGCCATGATAACGTCCATTCTCTCCTCGGCGAACGACGTCATCCACACCGTCGATATTCTCAGGTCGCGGGCGCGAAGGACCTCGGAGGGCGCGAAGAGCCAGACGGCCCAGGCGATTCAGATCGTCGCCGCCGCTGAGGAAATGAGCCAGACCATTTCCGATATATCGAAAAACGCCGCTGCGGTAGCGGAGACGTCGATTGAAGCAAAATCAGCGGCGACCGCGGGAGAGGGCATTACCGAGATCGCGGTGGAAAAGGTCAACAGCGTATATAACTCTACGGCGGAGCTTGCCGCGCGGGTGGAGAAGCTCAACAGCCGGGTGGCGGAGATCGGGGACATAGTATCGGTGATCAAGGGAATTGCGGACCAGACCAACCTGCTCGCGCTAAATGCCGCCATAGAGGCCGCCCGCGCCGGAGAGCAGGGCCGGGGGTTTGCAGTGGTCGCCGACGAAGTGAGAAAGCTCGCCGAGCGGACGATCAAGGCGACCTCTGAAATATCGGGCAGGATTGCCGGTGTGCAGGCGGAATCGGACCATACGACGGAATTCATGGGCGAGGCGACCGGCCAGGTAACGAAGGCAAAGGAATTTATCGCGAATGTGGGAACGTCGCTCAAGACCATTGTGGAGTCGGTGCAGAAGGTGAACGACCAGATTGCCCGTATCGCAACGGCAGTGGAAGAGCAGTCCGCCGCCTCTGACGGCGTTGCAAAAAATATTGAATTGACGTCATCCATCTCAAAGGACCTGGAAACCATGTCCGGCAGCGTATCGCATGATATCAACGGGCTGCTGAAAATTGCCGAAGGCCTCAGAAACTCCACCGCCGGGTTCAGAACCGCGGGGAGCGAATTCCTGATACTTGATCTGGCCAAAACCGACCACCGGATATTCATGGACAAGATCGGGTCGTGCCTGGATGGAGACACGCGGATAGAGCCTACGCAGCTTCCGGACCATCATTCCTGCAGGTTCGGCAAATGGTATTTCGGCGAGGGAAAAGACAAGTGCGCGGCGCTCGACAGCTTCAAAGCCATAGACACGCCGCATGAAAAGATCCATGCCATGGCAAAGGACGCGGTTGCGGCAAGCAACGCCGGCGATAGGAGCAAGGCGGAGCGTATCTACCGGGAGATGGAGGACATATCAGCCCGGATCGGGGAACTCCTGGACAGCATTAAAAGAGAATGTACGTAGCCGGCGTGACGGCCTTACAGGGTTGCGGGCGACCCGGATTGAGAGAACACCATGGTAAAAGTTCTGATAGTTGATGACTCGGCGTTCATGAGGAACGCCCTCGCGAACATGCTTTCGTCCGATCCGGAACTTAAGGTGGTCGGGACGGCGCGGGACGGCGTGGAAGCTGTCGAAAAGACAGCGCTCCTCAAACCGGACGTGGTCACCATGGACGTAGAAATGCCGCGGATGGACGGAATCGAGGCGCTCCGGCTTATCATGGATAAAACCCCCGTGCCCGTAATCATGGTAAGCTCGCTCACCGTCGAAGACGCAAAGGTCACGCTCGAAGCCCTGGAACTCGGGGCGGTGGATTTTATTCCCAAGAACCTGTCGGACCTATCGATCAACATCGTCAAGATAAAGGCGACGCTTGTTGAGAAGGTGAAGCTGATTGCGAAAAAAGGCCTGCCTCAAAGGCGCCGCAGGACGCCGTTGTCCGAAACGCGCGTTGACGAGGCGCCCAAAATCATTCGCATGCGATCAACGGGCGAACGCAGGGTCGGCATCGTATCCATCGGCACCTCCACCGGAGGTCCGCGGGCGCTCCAGGACATCATACCCCTGTTGCCTCGGGATTTTCCCGTGCCCATAGTGATCGCCCAGCACATGCCGGCGAGCTTCACCAAACCCTTTGCCGAGCGCCTGAACCAGCTGAGCCAGATCGCCGTCAAGGAGGCCGAAGAAGGCGAGGCGGTCAAAGCCGGCATTGTCTACATAGCTCCTGGCAGAGGCCATATGCAGGTAAAGCGTCCCCGGGGCATCGAGACGATCTTGACCATCTCGGAACACCTCGAAGAATTCATTTACCGTCCCTCGGTGGACTTTCTTATGCAGTCCATTGCCGAGTTTTTTCCCGGCAGGGCGTTGGGCGTGATCCTCACCGGCATGGGCAACGACGGTGCGAAGGGAATGACGGCTATGAAGCGGACCGGGTGCAGAATTTTCGCGCAGAACGAGGAAACCTGCGTGGTTTACGGCATGCCCAAGGCCGTGGTGGACGCGGGCCTCGCGGACAAGGTGTTGTCCATCGAAGAAATGGCCGGGGAGATAGTCAATGCGGTATAAATCAAAGTATTGTTGGGCGTTGCGCGCCCTGCTCTTCCAAAAGGGGGTAGATCAATGATCCTGACCCTGTCAAATAAACTTTACGGCGTAGTAGGAGGCGTTCTGGTCATCCTGACGATCGTCTCCCTCCTTTCGTTCATCAACGCGCGGTCGATCATCGGCGGATATGTCAAGGTGGCCAACGAAGACGGCTCACAGAGAGACTACAGTATCGAGGCGGCCAATCAGCTGGGGCTCGCGATCGAGGCCCTCAAGAACACGATAATCCGCGGGGGCGAGGAATATGAAAAGACGTTTTCCCGCGCAGCGGATGAAATTGAGGGCCAGTTGAACGGCTATGAGTCTGTTGCCGATGACGATGAAAAGCAGCTCTCCCTGGAAGCGAGAAAAGATCTTGAGAGCTACAGAAGAGCGTTCGAACAGCTTGTTGCCGCGCGAAAAAAAACAGCGAATGTTCCGGAGCTCGATAAGATCGTGCGCGGAACGGATAAACCCGTGCGCGCATCCTTGCAAAAAATGACCGAGCGGTCCGCGAGGAATTATGAGGCCCGGCTGGACGAGATCGGCGCGCGCGCCGGCCTTCTCAATTCACTCCAGACCGCTCTTGCCGTTCTCGCCATTATTGCGGGCCTGATCGTGAGCACGCTAATCATCAGAAAGGTGCTCGCATCGGTCAACTCAGTCAACAGAGCGACGAAACGGGTCTCCGAGGGCGATCTTTCCCAGGAAGTGCCGGTCACCAGCAGTGACGAGATCGGCGAAATGGCCGCAAGCTTCAATGTCATGATTCAAAATATCCGGCGTGTGGTCGGACAGATCGAGACCGCTACTTCCACGCTCGCCTCAAGCTCCGAGGAACTTTCGGCCACTTCGAATGACATGAACAAGGGCGCCCAGGAACTGGCTTTGCAGACCGAACAGGTCGTGACCGCCATGACAGAGGTCTCCCAGACCATCATGGACATGGCCAAGAACGCTTCGCAGGCCGCGGACGCCAGCAAGAACGCTTCCGAGACCGCTGCCAGGGGAAGATCCGTCATCGAGACCTCGACCCGGGGTATGAGCTCCATTGCAACCACTGTGCAGGGAGCGGCTACCACCATAGAGGAACTCGGCAGGAGCTCCGCCCAGATCGGCGAAATCGTGGCCGTCATCAACGGCATTGCCGACCAGACCAACCTCCTCGCCTTGAACGCGGCCATCGAAGCTGCCCGGGCGGGCGAACAGGGCCGGGGCTTCGCCGTGGTCGCTGATGAAGTACGCAAGCTGGCGGAACGGACCAGCGAGGCCACAAAGGACATCAGCCAGCGTATCACCGCAATCCAGCAGGCGGCTGCCGAGTCCGTGGGCGCCATGAAACAGGGCAGCAGCGAGGCGGATAAGGGCGTGGGTCTCGCCAATGAGGCGAGCGGTTCGCTCAACTCCATAGTGACCGCATCGACCAATGCCATGGACATGGTACAGCGCATTGCGGCGGCAACCGAACAACAATCAGCGGCCGCCGAGGAAGTGTCTCAGAACATGGAGACCATATCAGGTATTACAAAGCAGTCGGCGGCTTCAACGGAACAGATCAAGTGCTCGGCGGATGGCCTGGCGAAGCTGGCCGTGGACCTCAAGGTTACAGCGTCCTGGTTCAGGGTGCAATAGTGTGCGGAGAGCTCCGTTGTTGAACTACAGGCGCCCTGTCTCCAGGAGCCTGGGGAGGATATTGTGCAATTGACTCTGTCAAAGAAGCTGTATGGAATAACCGGCTCGATCCTGGCCATCCTGGTGGTCGTGTCCACGATTACGTATATCAGCCAGGAGTCGGTACAGAGCGAGTTTCGGGAAATATTATCCATCAACGACGGCCAGCGCCTGGCCGTTACAGACGCCATAGAGCAGCTCGGCAAGGCTACACAGGCCTTCCGGAACCATCTGATACGTGGCGACAGGGAAACCGTAACGGCCTTTCACGAAATCACCCGCGAAATCGGCAACTGCATTGATCGGTATGAGATGACGTCGGAAAGCGAGGCCGAGCGCGAACTTGCGAAAAAAGCGAGACATGAGCTCGTAACGTATGACGGGATCATGGACAAGCTGGTGGAGCTTCGCAATAGAATCAGCGATGTCAGGCGCGTGGACGAGCTGGCCGGCCAGGGCCACACCCGGCAGATCCGGGAGGCGCTGAATGCGATGGACAAGGCGGCGGACGAGGCTTCCGTCATGAAAAACCAGCGCACCAATGCCTTCGCTTCCCGAATGCGGTGGCTGCAGTTTTTTCTGGTGCTTGCGGCGATCGTTACAGGCATTGCGCTCAGCGCCTTCATTATCAGAGGCATTTTGAAAGCCGTCGTAGCGGTAAAAACCGCGACGCAAAAAGCGGCAAGCGGAGATCTTTCCCACGATATACCGGCGGACTCTCACGATGAGATCGGTGATATGGCAACGAGCTTCAACGCCATGATAAAGAATCTGAGGCGCATCATCGGTGAAATTAATACGACAACAAGCACGCTCGCCAGCAGCTCCGAGGAACTTTCAGCAACGTCCGACGATCTGAGCAGGGGCATCCAAAACCTGTCTTCCCAGACCGATCAGGTGGCGACCTCCATGACGGAGGTGTCCCAGACCATCATGGACATGGCAAAGAACGCGAGCAGCGCGGCGGATCAAAGCAGGAATGCGTCCGAAACCGCCACAAAGGGAAAACAGATCGTCGATACCACGGCCACCGACATGGTCAGAATCGCAAAGATAGTCCAGGAAGCCGCGTCCACGATCGAGGAGCTCGGCAGAAGCTCGGCCAAGATCGGTGAAATCGTTGCGGTCATCAACGGCATAGCCGACCAGACCAATCTCCTCGCCCTGAATGCGGCTATAGAGGCCGCCCGCGCGGGCGAGCAGGGCCGCGGCTTTGCCGTGGTCGCCGACGAGGTCAGAAAACTCGCCGAACGTACAGGTCAGGCAACCAAGGACATTGCTCAGCGCATCGGTTCGATACAGGCCGCGGCCGCGGAATCCGTGGACGCAATGAAGAAAGGAAGCGACGAAGTGGACAAGGGCGTGGGCCTCGCGAAGGAAGCGAGCAAAGCCCTTGACTCCATTGTGAAGGCGTCAACCATGTCCGTGGATATGGTACAGCGCATCGCCGTGGCCACGGAACAGCAGTCGGCCGCGACGGAAGAAGTTACGCAAAACATGGAAAGCATCTCTAGCATCGCCAGGCAGTCGTCGACATCCACGGAACAGATCAAGGTGTCGGCTGCCGACCTTGCGAAACTCGCTGCGGGGCTCAAGGAGATGACTTCGTATTTCAAGGGATAGCTGAACAGCGCGGAAGCAGGCCTGCGCTCAATTCCATGGGAGGGACAATGAATCCGCTTACCGGACATGCCGAAATGCTCCAGCTCGTTACCTTCAGGCTGGGCGGGCAAAAATTCGCCGTGGACATACTGAAAGTCCAGGAAATCGACAACATGAAGGAGATCACCCAAATCCCGAACTCTCCGCCCTATCTGGCCGGGGCCATCAATCTCCGGGGAAAGGTGATTCCGGTGCTGAGCATGAGCACAAAATTCGGTCTTGCGGACAAAACCGCGAATGAACTGGACAAGATCGTCATCATGGATATCCGGGGGATCATCATGGGCATCATCGTTGACTCGGTCTCCGATGTCCTCAGGATATCGGCGAATGTCGTGGAGCCGCCACCGCCGGTATCGTCGACCATAAGCGCCAAATTCATCCGCGGCATCGCCAAACTGGAATCAGAACTTGTCATTCTTCTTGATATGGACCAGCTGCTGAACGTCGATGAACAACATGCCGTGTTCGGCTCAACCGGAGCAACGGCGTAGTAATTACGGGAACCCGGCAGTTTATAATATAGAGGAGCTCAAACCCTATGAAGATCGTCAAACAGTTTAGAATAGCCCTGGCACTCGTCGCTTTTTTGGCATGTGTAAACACATTCGCCGCCTTCTTTCTTCCAGGCGGCACGCTGGTCCAGGCCATCGCCTTCGGGCTCGGCATAGGCGTCATGCTGTATATGTGGATCATGACGCATACCAGGCTGGAACGGCCGTTTGCCCTGATCAATAAATTTACCGAGGGGGTTGCAAGGGGAGATCTGACGACAGAGCTCAACTATACCGCCGACAACGAGCTCGGAACCATGGTCAAAAACTACGGCATGATGCTTTCATCGTTAAACGCCGTAATGAATACGGTCATGATTTCGTCAAATACGATTGTCGCTACTGTCGGCGAACTCAAGGCCCGGTCCGAAAAAACAGCGGAGGGCGCGATGAATCAATCCTCCCAGGCCAATCAGATCGCCACTGCCGCCGAGGAGATGAGCCAGACCATCACCGACATCGCAAAAAACACCTCCGCGGCCTCGGAGACCTCATCCAGCGCTCTGGGGAGCGCACAACAGGGCAAGGCGGTGGCGGACAGTTCCGTTGCCACCGTGAACAGGGTCTATGATTCTACCATCTCTCTCGCCGGCATGGTCGAGAAGCTGAACAAGCGCGTTGAGGAGATCAGCGGCATCGCCACGGTGATAAAGGGAATCGCGGACCAGACAAACCTGCTCGCTTTGAACGCCGCCATCGAGGCCGCCCGCGCGGGGGAGCAGGGCCGGGGTTTTGCCGTGGTTGCGGATGAGGTGAGGAAGCTCGCCGAGCGGACCATCAAGGCGACCGCCGAGATCTCTGAAAAGATATCGCTGGTTCAGGCCGAATCGGAAATGACGATGAAATCCATGGGCGAATCCTCGGGCGAAGTCATAAAGGCCACCGATTCCATCAAAAAAGTCGGGGATGCGCTCACGTCGATTGTCGGCGCGGTCCAGGCCGCCCGCGACCAGATCACCCAGATCGCCACCGCTGTGGAAGAGCAGTCCGCGGCCTCGGAGGAAGTCGCGACCAATATCGAGAAGACCGCGCACATTTCAAAGGACATGGAGAAAATGGCCGAAGGCGTCATGCATGACGTGAACCACCTGAGCGGCATTGTTGAGGAATTGAGAAATTCCACCTCGGGCTTCAAAACAAAGCTGCGCGAAACCGAGCTCATCGAACTTTCAAAAACCGACCACGTGCTGTTCATGAACAAGGTGGCCGCCCATATGAAGGGTGACGAGCATCTGGATCCGTCAAAAATGCCCGATCACCATTCATGCAGGTTCGGAAAATGGTACGACGGCGAAGGTAAGGATAAGTGCGGCAGGTTCGAGAGTTATAAAGCCGTGGACCATCCTCACGACAGGATCCACGCATTGGCGCGTGAAACAGTTGCAGCGCATAATGCCGGCGAGCGCAAAAAAGCCGAGAACATTTACGAAGAAATGAAAGGGCTGTCAGCAAGCATCGCCGGCCATCTCGACAGGCTTAAACAGGAGTGCCGGCTGTGAGAGCTTTCCCCTGATTTCGTGAAGAGGAGACGGAACAGCATCCTTTTCGCTTGACATAATCCCTGATAATATGTTCAAGGAGACCGTCATGCAAAAGGCCGCGTTGCTAAACGAGATAAAACTGATGGAATTGAAACTCCACGCTCTTATCGAGGTGGGGCCTCCCTGCTTCGTTATCTTCAAGCGGGAATCAAATCAGCGACCAGCGGTTTCCCCTTGGTCAATCGGCTTACGCCCATCACCGTAAAGCCGAGGACGTTCCCCTGCTCGTCCACCCGTTCCATTACCGCATCGTTGTTCGTTTCCTTCATATATCCGGCTTTATCGGAAAAGAGAACCTCCAGAAAATCGCCTTCCGGGTCATACCATACTTTTATTTGCTGGGCCATAGCTGTTCCCCCTTTTTTAGCTTATCAGTAAGATACGCCGTCAGCACAAAGGCATCATCAATACCATACTTTACCACAACACAGAGCCACTTGTCACCGACCAATGTGCCGTAATAATAACGATAGTTCAGGTTGGCTGACGCATCCGTGCCGGATCGCATCACCAGTTACGGTCCGCGAAGTGTCTCCTCAAGGGCGATTTCCATATTGACCATTTCCGGATGCTCTTTGATGTGAGCTAACCGCTCATCGGTCATCCGTACCGTCTTGCCCTGATAATCCGTGAACACTTTCATTTATCTACGCCTTCCACAATCCTTACCTCTTCCTCATTCTTTTTGACCATACATCAATTCAAGACGCGACCCTGATATGGTTTATATATCATCAGATCAATCTGTCGGTCCGTTGTGTCAATATGGCGCTGGAGGTTTGTCTTTTCGTGGTCGGAGCGAAAAATCTCAATTTTAAAGCCCCATATCCCTTGAGCCTTTTAATGGCGCGTTTGGCGCATTTATGGCGCGATTCCATTTATATCCTATTACGCCATGATGTCCCCATTGTCCCCATTATGTCCCCATTCAGGATGAGCGGACCTTATGTCCCCATTGTCCCCCTTTTGTCCCCTTTATTCGCGAGGACGTAGTGAACGCCAGGGCCTCGGAGACCTATTTGCAACACAATTCCTTTTATCTTCAGGTCGCTGAGATCGCGGGTAGATGTCTTTTTGGTGGCCTTCGTAAGTTGCTGATACTCAGGGTTGGAAATTCTGCCCTGGGCCTTAAGATAGGCAATTCCCTTTTCCTGTCT
>Ga0334722_10003196_pt1 | contig 17846 bp, 17 predicted proteins | sample C3_bottom_MG_FD_207210 | JGI IMG/M metagenome (GOLD analysis project Ga0334722, IMG submission 207210) | Sediment microbial communities from Yellowstone Lake, YNP, Wyoming, USA - C3_bottom | ecosystem: Environmental > Aquatic > Freshwater > Lake > Sediment | place: USA: Wyoming | collected...
GCGCCCGCGTGCATCCGCTCGGTCAGCGCCGCGGAGGCAAGAAGATCGCCGCGGTACTTCGGGAGGATGATCCCGGTCGACGGGGCATCGACCTGATGGCCCGAGCGGCCGATGCGCTGCATGCCGGAGGCCACCGAGGGCGGGGTCTCGATCTGCACGACGAGGTCGATCGCGCCCATATCGATCCCGAGCTCGAGGGTGCTCGTGGCCACGAGGGCGCGTATGCGCCCCGCCTTGAGGTCGTCCTCGATGCGCAGGCGCTGCTCGCGCGCGATCGATCCGTGATGCGCGTGCGCGAGCTCCTCGCCCGCGAGCTCGTTCAGCGCGGACGCGATGCGCTCCGCGAGACGGCGGCTGTTCACGAAGATGAGCGTCGAACGATGCGCGCGCACGAGCTCGAGCAGGCGCGGGTGGATCGCGGGCCAGATGGAGGTCCTGCCGTCCTTCTGCGTCACGGGCCCGCTGCGAAAGTCCAGCAGGTCCCCAAGGCGCGCCATGTCCTCGACCGGCACCTCGACGCTGAGCTGGAGCGCCTTGCGGTGACCGGCATCGATGATCGAGACCGGACGCGGACCGTCGGCGGTGAAGCCACCGAGGAAGCGCGCGACCTCATCGAGCGGACGCTGCGTCGCGGAGAGACCGATGCGCTGCAGCGAGGCTCGGCCCTTCTCGCGCAACGTGTCGGCCGCGAGACGCTCGAGGCGCTCGAGGGTGACCGCGAGATGCGCGCCACGCTTCGTGGACACCATCGCGTGGATCTCGTCGACGATGACCGTCTCGACATCCTTCAGCGCCGCACCGGCGGAGGACGACAGGACGAGGTAGAGCGACTCGGGGGTCGTGATGAAGATGTCGGCGGGCGTCTTGCGGAAGCGCGCACGATCCTTCGCGGGGGTGTCGCCGGTGCGGATCGCGACGGTCGGCACGCGCACCGGCAGGCCGAGCCGCTCGGCGGCGTGCGTGATGCCCGCGATCGGCGAACGCAGGTTGCGCTCGACATCGACCGCGAGCGCCTTCAGCGGGGAAACGTAGACGATGCGGCAGCCCTCGGCCGGCGTCTGGATCAGTCGATCGATCGACGACAGGAACGCGGCGAGCGTCTTGCCCGAGCCCGTCGGGGCCATGAGGAGCGTGCTGTCACCGTTCTTGATCGATGGCCAGGCCTGCTCCTGAGCGGGAGTCGGCGCGGGGAAGGACGTGCGGAACCACGCTCTGACCGCCGGATGGAACTGCTCGAGCGGCGCGCTCCCCACGTGAAGCTCCTATGTCAAGAGGATCATGCGGCGATCCTCTCGACGTCTGCGCTGAATGACTCCCGCCAGGCACGGTACACGCGACGGACGACGAGCCGCTTGAGCGCTCGGCGCGCCTCACGCGCGGTGCGGCCTTCGCTCTGACGGCGGAGCAGGTATGCCCGCGCGGGTGGATAGATCCGCGCCTGGGTCAGCACGATCTGGTGGAAGAGCATGTTCAGCCGGCGATTGCCAAGCCGATTGAGCCGGTGCCGGGTGCCCCCGGCGCTTGAGGCTTCGAGCGGGCAGAGCCCGCCGAGCGCGGCGAGGTGCTCCTCGGCGAAGCCGGGGCGCGGCCGGCCGATCTCGGCCGCGATGCCGCAGGCGATGATCGCGCCGATCCCCTCGATCTGCCTCAGGGGGGAAAAGCGCGCCTGGCTGGCGCGCTCGAGCTTGCGTCGCAGCTCGCGATCGTGCTCGTCGAGGAGCTCCAGCTGGGCCGCGGTGGCGCGGATGAGCGCCTCACGCTCGCGCGCCAGGCCGCTCGCACCGGGTGCCTGGTACGACTTGAGCGCGGCGATCGCGGCCTTGGTGGTGAGCGCGGGGAGCGTGGTCTTGTACTCGGGGTCGCACTGCAGCAGCAGCTCGTGCAGGCGGTTCATCAGCCGGGTGAGGTCTTTGGTGAGCTCGGCCTGGGTGCGGCTCCACAGCTGCACCTGGGCGAGCGCGTCGTCCTCGGCGTACACCCGCGGCAGCGTGGCCGCTTCCTCGCGCAACAGCGTGGCCACCGATCGCGCATCCAGCCGATCGCTCTTGCCCGGGGTGCGCATCCCGCGCCGGCGCGCGGCGGTCCAGCGGCCATTCACCTCGTGCACCCGCTCGCCCTGCGTGGCGAGGTACTGCGCGAGGCCGCGTCCGAGGGACCAGGCTCCCTCGACCGCCCAGATCCGCTCAGGCCACTGCCGGGCCCACGCCAGGAGCGCGGCCCAGGCCACCGCGGTGTTGGGGATCCTGCGCTCGCCCTGGACGCCCTCGCTGTTGATCGCGACCGCCAGATGGACCTGCTTGTGCGCGTCGACGCCGATCCAGATCACCGCGTGCCTCCTTCTGGAAGCGAGTTCGTCCGGCACCGACGATCGACGCGCCTCACTTGGGTCATGCGACCGGCTCCTATCAAGTCAGACTGTCGGCGCCGACTTCGCCGGACGGACGACTCTTCCCGTGCAGGGCAGCTCTTGCGAGCGCCCGCCAGCCTATGGGTCAGTCCGTCCGGCAGCCACACCATGACAGTGAGGACAGCCTAGCGATGGCGCGGTGAGGGGTGCCACGCGCGCGAGGCCTCTAGCCGCGACGCTTCTCCCGCAGGGTGGCCGACTTGCCGACGCGCTCGCGGAGGAAGTACAGGGCGGCGCGGCGGGCGTGGCCGTGACGCGTGACCTCGATCTTCTCGACACGGGGGGAGTGGAGCATGAACGTGCGCTCCACGCCGACGCCGGAAGCGATCCGGCGGACGGTGATCGCCTCGTCGAGGCCGCCGTTGCGCATGCGCAGGACGGTCCCTTCGAACTTCTGCAGGCGCTCGCGGTTGCCCTCGACGACGCGCACGCTCACGGCAACGGTGTCACCAGGCCGGATCTCAGGGAGTTCGGCCTTCTGTTGCTCGGAGGCAAGCGTCTTCAAGACGTCGTTCATCGGCATGGTGATAGCGCTCACGAAGAGTTCGAAGGATACCAGAACGGCTAGTGCTTCGTCTTCTTCAGGCGAGCGAGGATCGTGACATGGGACACACCGAAGTGGCTCGCCAGCTGTCGCATGGTGAGACCGGTCGCTCGGAGCCGCGCGACATCGGCGACGCTGGGTGCACGCGCGATGCTTCGCGCGGCCCGCAGGCGCACACCAGCGGCACGCAACCGCGCGCGCACCGTGGCCGGCGAGATGCCGAAGCGTGCCGCGATGCGGTACGAGCCGACGCCTGACCGGTACGCCTCCACCAGCTCGGCATCGGAGAAGGCACGCTTCGGCGTGGGTCTCGGCAGGCGCGCGCGCTCGGGCGGCGTGAGCTTCGCACCGTCGAGGAGGTCCGGCCGCCGCTCCGAGGTCCGCCTTATCGCCTCCGCGCGCCTCCACTTCTGGATCGCCGCATGGTCACCGGACACAAGGACCGCCGGGACCTTCCTCCCCTCGAATTCCGGTGGCCGCGTGTACTGGGGCCCCTCGAGCAGCCCCTCGGTGTGCGATTCGTGATCGAGCGACGCCGCGTCGATGACACCCGGCACGAGGCGCGTGACCGCGTCGATGACGACCATCGCCCCGAGCTCGCCGCCGGTCAGCACGTAGTCACCCACCGAAAGCTCCTCGTCGACGTCCCCTTCGATGACGCGCTCGTCGATCCCCTCGTAGTGGCCGCAGACCAGCACGAGATGCGGCATCGCCGCGAGCCTTCTCGCCGCGGCCTGATCGAACAGCCGCCCCTGCGCTGAGAGGAGCACGACGTGACCCCCGGGGCCCTTCACCGCGCGGATCGCGCGCGACAGCGGCTCGGGCTTCAGCACCATGCCCGCACCACCACCGTATGGCGCATCGTCGACGACGTGGTGCCGGTCGCTCGTCCAGGACCGGATGTCGTGGACCGTGAGGTCGAGCCGTCCCGCCTGGCGCGCGCGCGCGACGATGCTCTCGGCGAACGGACTCTCGAACATCTTGGGGAACAAGGTCAGCACGTCGACGTGCAGCTCTTTCGCGCTCACCCCAGCTCCTCCTGCGGGGTCGCGACGATCCGGCGATCCGCGACGTCTATCGCGCGCACGACGCTGTCCAGCATCGGCAGGAGCAGCTCGCGTCCGGCCTCATCGATCACCACGAGCACGTCGGCGCCACCCGCGCGGATCAGATCGCGCACCGTCCCGAGCCGCCGGCCCTGGGGATCCTGGACCGCCATTCCGACGAGGTCGGCCCACAGCACCGCACCCGAGGCGACCGAGCGCCGTGCGTCGGCGCGTGTGACTCGCAGGAGCCTGTCCCTCAGGATCTCCGCGCGCTCGCGCGTGTCGTATCCGTCGAAGTGCACGATGGGCTGCGCCGCCGGCCCACGGCAGCTCGCGACCGTCAGAGGTCCGAGGCCATCGCAGGTGAGCACGGCGCCGGCCGCGAATCGACCCGCGACATCGGTGCGCGGATCGATGCGCACCTCGCCGCGGAGGCCATGAGGTCCGCGGATCTCGCCGACGACGAGCGTGTCGTCGTCGCTAATCGATCTCGAGGTTGACCTTGGTCCCATCGCGCGTCGCCATGACCTTCAGCAGCGCACGGATGGCCTTCGCGATGCGCCCACCGCGGCCGATGACCTTGCCCACGTCGCCCTCCGCGACCCGAAGGTGGAGCTTTACGAAGTCGCCGTCGAGCTCTTCGGTCACCACGACAGCGCTCGGGTCGTCGACGAGCTGCTTCGCGACGTGCTCGAGGAGGCCCTTCATACGGCTCGCGCCGCCTGTCTCTTCGCTCATCGCCGTGCTCATCGGGCGGCGGGCGGGACCTCGGCGTCGGGAAGGCCGCTGCGCACCAGAAGGCTCCGCGCCGTCGCGGTCGGACGCGCGCCGTTCTTGATCCAATGACGCGCTCGCTCGGCGTTGACGACGAGGTCGGCGGGCTCGCTACGCGGGTTGTAGTGACCGATGGACTCGATGAACTTGCCGTTGCGCGGGGCCCGCGAGTCGGCGACCACGACGCGATACGTCGGAGCCTTCGTCTTGCCAACGCGGCGCAGGCGGATGTGAACAGCCAATGTGCGGTGAGACCTCCCATGTGGAACGCGCGATGTGAGCGAGAAGTGTACCGCGTCAGCCGAGACGAGGCATCCCCGGAATGCGTGGCAGGCGTCCGCCTTTGGCCAGGCCGCCCATCTGCTTCATGAGCTTCTGCATCTCGGCGAACTGCTTGATGAGCGAGTTCACGTCCGCCACCGTGGTCCCCGAGCCGGTGGCGATGCGACGTCGCCGCGAGCCGTTGATCAGCGCCGGGTCGGCGCGCTCGGCTCTGGTCATCGACGAGATGATCGCCTCGATACGGCGCATGTCGGCCTCGGCCTGCGGGCCCTCCGGTAGCTGCTTCGCGAGCCCGCCCATGCCGGGGATCATCTTCAGGAGGTCACCGATCGGACCCATCTTCTTCACCTGCTGGAGCGTCGTGTAGAAGTCGTCGAACGTGAAGCGCGCCTCGAGCAGCTTCGCGGTCTGCTCCTCGGCGGTCTTCCGGTCGACGGCCTCCTGCGCGCGCTCCACGAGGGTGAGCACGTCCCCCATGCCGAGGATGCGCTGCGCGAGACGATCGGGGTGGAACACCTCGAGCGCGTCGAGCTTCTCCCCCACGCCCAGCAGCTTCACCGGTATGCCCGTCGCCGCTCTGATGGACAGGCTCGCGCCCCCACGCGCGTCGCTGTCGACCTTTGTCAGGACGAGCCCGCTGATGGGCAGCCGCGTCTTGAATGCCGTCGCCGCCTCCACCGCGTCCTGGCCGGTCATGGCATCGACCACGAGGAGCGTCTCGTGTGGATGTGACGCGGCCACGACGGCCTCGACCTCTTTCATCATCTCGTCGTCGATGTGGAGGCGTCCCGCGGTGTCGACGATCACGGTGTCCTGCGCCGCACCGGCTGCGCCCTCTATCTTTCGAGCGACGTCCGCCGCGACGCTCGCGGCATCCGCCGCGGCGACCGGGATGCCGAGCTGCTTGCCAAGCGTTCGGAGCTGCTCGATGGCGGCGGGCCGGTGCACGTCCGCGGCGATCAGCAGCGGTCTGCGGCCCTGCTTTCGCAGGAAGTTCGCGAGCTTGCCCGCCGTCGTCGTCTTCCCGGAGCCCTGGAGCCCGACGAGCAGGATGACCGTGGGCGGCCGCTCCGCCCGCGCGATCGATGCGGCGTCGCCACCGAGCATCTCCACGAGGGCGTCGTGAACGATCTTCACGACCTGCTGGGCACCGGTGACCGACTCGACGACCTTCTCGCCCAGCGCCCGATCGCGCACCGCCGCGATGAGCTGCTTTGTCACCTTCAGGTTCACGTCGGCTTCGAGCAGCGCGACGCGGACGTCGCGGAGCGCCTCCTCCAGGTCGGCCTCGGTGACGCGTGCGCGGCCTCGCAGCCTCTCGAAGGTCAGGTTCAGCTTGTCGGAGAGCTGCTCGAACACGCTAGGAGAGCCGCGTCGCCTGCTGGCCTCGCACGCGCATCACTGGTCCGCATCTCTCGCGGCCTTCGCGCCGATCGCGGCGAGCTGCTTCAGCTCGGCGGCGGAGACCTCGGGTCCGTAGAGGTAGCCCTGGACGATGTCGCAGCCCAGCGCGCCGAGGGCGTCCTCCTGCTCCGGCGTCTCGACGCTGTCGGCGACCACGCGCGCACCCGCAGCGCGCGCGGCGGCGACGATCGCGGTCACCTTCGCGGCGCTGGCCGAGCCGGCCACGAGGAGTTCGCGCGCGAGCGGGTAGCCGATCTTCAGCGTGTCGAAGTCCCTCGCGGCAGGCGCCAAGGCCGCTTCACCGAATTCCTCCGAGGCGATGCGCGCGCCGAGCGCGCGAAGCCTGCGCGCCGGCTCGGCCAGGGTCTCGTCACCGACCGTGCCGCGCGGACACTCGATCTCGAGCACGTCCACGCGCGCGTCGCTCGCGATGACGACATCGCGGATCATCTCTACGGCCCCCGGCGCGCGCAGCGTCTGCGCCCAGACGTTCGCCGCGACGACCGGCACGTCGAAGCTCTCGTTCTCCCAGCGGCGGATCTGTTCGCAGAGGGCGGTGAGCACCCAGCGGTCGAAGTCGACGTGGAAGCCGCCCTCCTCGATGAGCGGGATGATGTCGCTCGGGCCGATCATCCCGTACGCCGGATGCGGCCAGCGGACGAACGCCTCCGCGCCCACGAGCTTCCCGGTGGGCGCGTGCACCTGCGGCTGGAACTGGAGCGAGAGCATGCCGTCGGCGATGGCACGCTGGAGATCACCGGGTCGGAGACGGACGATCGCCACCCGACAACTCTAGGCGGGCCGCCCCTCGGTCGCGTCCATCATCTCGTCGTGCGTGGGAGGAGCGCGTCCACGAACGCGCGCGGATCCATGGGCACGAGATCGTCGGCCTTCTCCCCCACGCCGAGGAGCTTCACCGGCAGGCCGAGCTCGTGAACGATCGCGAAGACCGCGCCCCCCTTCGCCGTGCCGTCGAGCTTCGTGACAACGAGCCCGGTCACGTTCGCGTCCTTTGTGAACTGCCGCGCCTGCTGGATGGCGTTCTGCCCGGCGGTCCCATCGAGAACGAGCAGCACCTCGTCGGGCGCCCCGGCGCGGGCGCGGCCCGCGACACGAACGATCTTGCCGAGCTCGTCCATCAAGTGTCCCTTCGTGTGCAATCGGCCGGCCGTGTCGGCGATCACCGTGCTGTTCCCACGAGCGACCGCGGCGCTCACGGCATCGAAGACGACCGCGGCGGGGTCGCCGCCCGGCCGCCCGGAGACGATCGGGACGTCGATGCGCGCGGCCCAGGTCTCCAGCTGGAGGGCCGCCGCCGCCCGGAACGTGTCCGCGGCGGCGAGGAGCGGCGTCTCGCCGGCGTCTTTCAGGCGCTTCGCGAGCTTTGCCGCGGTCGTCGTCTTCCCGCTCCCGTTCACACCGACGACGAGGATCACCCGCGGAAGCGCGGGCGGCGTCCGCAGCGACGCGTCGCGCGCCGCGAGCTCCGCGACGAGCACCTCGCGCACCGCATCGAGCGCCCTCGGCACCGTGCGCAGCTCACCGCTCGATGCCAGGTCCCGGACCTGCGCCATCAGGGGATCGACGAGCGATACGGAGAGGTCCGCCCGCACGAGACCCTCCTCGAGCTCATCGAGGAAGTCGGGCGTGACAGGCTCCTCGCGCGCACGCCCGAAGAGGCGCGAGAGGAGTCCGCCTCGCGTCTTTGCGAGGCCGGCGTCGAGGCTCATGACCGCAACGCTAGCCCGCGCGCTCGCGCTGCTCGTCGAGCTCCGAAAGCTTCAGCGAGATGACCTTCGACACGCCCCCGTCGTCCATCGAGACGCCGTAGAGCATGTCCGCGGCCTCGATCGTGCCGCGGTTGTGCGTGATCACGACGAACTGCGTGCGGTCGGTGAGCTCGCGCAGGGCCAGCGTGAAGCGTCCGACGTTGCGCTCGTCGAGCGCGGCGTCGACCTCGTCGAGCACGCAGAAGGGCGCGGGCTTCACCCGCAGGATCGCGAGGAGGAGCGCGGTCGCGGTGAGCGCGCGCTCGCCTCCCGAGAGCTGCGCGAGGCTGCCGATCCGCTTGCCCGGCGGGCGCGCGTAGATGTCGATGCCCGCTTCATCCGGGTCCTCCGAGGTCCGCAGGCTTGCCTGCCCACCGTTGAAGAGGCGTCCGAAGAAGAGCCCGAACTCGCGATCGACGGCCATGAGCGTCGTCGCGAACTGCTCCGCGATCGTGGTCGCGAGCTCGTCGGCCAGCGTCCGCAGATCGGCCATGGCCTTTTCGAGGTCCGCCTTCTGTGTGGAGAGGAACTCGTGCCGCTGGCCGATATCCGCCAGCTCGGTCGCGGCGAGCGGGTTCACCGGCTCGAGCGCGATCAGCCGGCGGCGGAGCCGCGTGAGCGCCGCGAGCGTGCTGCCACGCTCCTTCTCGTCGCCGTCATCCTCGAGCTCGAGCGTCGCCGGATCTGGCAGGGGCTCGTCCTCGGGCAGACCGAGCTCGGCGCGCACCTGCTCCTCGAGCAGACGCAGCGCGCCGGAGGCACGCTCCTCCTCGACCGCGAGCTTGCCACGCTCCCCCCGCAGCTCGGCCAGGCGCTCGCGCGCCTTCGCAAGGCGCTGCTCGGATTCGCGTCGCGACCCCTCCGCCGCGAGCGCCCGCTGCCGTGCGAGCTCCGCGGCGCGCTCGGCCTCACGCGCGTTCGCGGTCGCCCGGCCGAGCTCGGACTGCGCGGCGTCCATCCGCATCCGCGCGTCGCGCTCCTGCGTCGCGAGGACCCTGAGGCGGTCCTCGTCGTCGGCGATGCGTCTCTCCGTCGCGGCGACCTGCTCGTCGAGGGTGTCGCGCAGCCGGACGAGCGACGAGCGGCGCTCCTCACTGGTGGCCGAGTCGAGCCGCGCCGCCTCGGCCCGCTTTGTCGTACCGGCATGCGCGTCGTTGGCGGTCTGCTCCGCGCGCTCGGCGACCGCGAACGCATCCGCGGCCTTCGCCCGCGCGCTCGCCGCCGAAGCCCGGTCCGTCGCAAGACGTCCACGCCGCGCGAAGATCTCTGCCCGCTCGCGCTCGATCGACGTCGACCGCGCGTCGGCGACCCGGACCAGATCGCGCGCCTCGGCGTCGCTCGTCGCGAGACCGTCGACGACGCGCTCGGCGTCACCGCGCCTCCGCTGCGCCGCACCCAGGCGTCCCTCCAGCTCGAGGAGTCGCGATTCCGCCGCAGCCCGCTCTATCTGAAGCTGGGCAAGGGCACGCTCGGAGACGGCGAGCTCCTCGCGAAGGCGCGTGGCCATGCCGCGCAGCTGCGCGCGCGCGTCCTGATCCGCTTTGCGCCGCGGGTCGGCGAAACGGACGAGGCCCGGCAGCACGAGCATCCCGCTCCCCGAGACCACCACCCCTCCTTTGAGTCCGGCCGCGGCGGCGATCGCGGTCGCATCGTCGGCGGCCAGGAACACGGCGACGCCGTCGGCGACGCGACGCGTGCCCTTCGGCGCCACGAGATCGCGCGCGTCCTTCGAGTCCACGACGCCGACACGGTCCCCGAGAGCGGCGGCCACCTCGCTCGGCATGGCGATGCGCTCGTGCAGCCAGGCGAAGCCCGTGGGCAGGCTCGGCCTCGGTGTCCCGGCATCGCGCGCGGCGAGCTCGGACTCGGCCCGCTCGGCGGCCTCTCTCAGCGCGGTCGTCTGACCGCGAAGGAGTGCCTGGTCGCCGTCGATGCGCTGCAGGTCGTTCCGCGCGCCGCCGGCCCGTTCGGCCGCCGATTCGGCCGCGCGTGCGGATTCCGCCACCGTCTCGCGCGCGCGCTCCAGCTCGGTCGCCAGCCGCGCGCGTTCGCGCTCGTGCCCGCTCCGCTCACTGCCGAGCTCGGCCGTCGAGCGAGCGAGCTCCTCATCGCGCTCGAGCAGCGCACGCTCCTCGTCCGCAAGACGGACCTCGTCGTTCTCGCGGAGCAGATGCGCTCGCTCCGACTCGACGCGCGCCGCCCGTGCCTCGGCCTGCGCGACGCGCGTGCGGGATGCGTCCTCCTCGACGCCGCGTGCGGCATCCGCGGCCTCGCGTGCGCGACGCGCGGCCTCGGCCGCCTCCTCCTCCACCCGCTCGCGGCGTCCCCGGAGCGACGCGAGCTCGGCGGGTAGTGCGGCAAGGGTCGTGCGGGTGCGGTCGCGCTCGGCGGCGATCGCCTCGAGGCTCGCCGCCGTCGCGGCGACGCGCTCGCGCACGGTGGATTCCGCCGCCGACGCGTCCCCGGCCGCGATCCGCTTCCGCTCCTCTTCCGCCCGCGCTTCGCGGAGCTCCTCGTCGGTGCCGGCGGAGAGCGACTCGCCCTCCGACACGAAGTCCGCAAGGCGCGCGACCTCGCGGTCGACGCCCTCGATCTTGGCGGCGAGCTCGACGCGCGTCTCGGCCGTCGAGCCGAACGACGCCTTGTACCAGCGGAGCGCGCGGCGCCGAAGGTCCGCCCGGACCTGCTCGTACTCATTCCACCTCGCGACCTGCTCCCGGAGCATCTCCACACGCGGGCCGATCTCGCGCAGGATGTCGATGACGCGCACGAGCTCCGCCTCGGCGTGCTTCAGACGGGTGAGCGCCTCCTCACGACGAAGCTGCAGGCGCCGTGTGCCGGCGGCCTCCTCGATGACGGTGCGGCGGTCCGCCGGACGGAGAGCGAGGATCTGATCGACCAGGCCCTGACCGATGACCACAAAGGGGTTGTCGGCGAGGTTCGCCCCCGACAGCAGGTCCTGCAGATCGCGCAGCCGCACGCGCGAGCGATTCACCAGGTACTCGGCCTCGCCGTTGCGGAACAGCCGGCGACCGACCTCGACCTCGGTGAACTCGATCGGCAGACGGCGCGAGGTGTTGTCGAGGTGAAGGATCGCCTCCGCCATGCCGAGGCTCTTGCGCGTCTCCGATCCGCCGAAGATGAGCTCCTCATTCCGCTTCGCGCGGAGCACGCGCGCGTTGTTCTCACCGAGCGCCCAACGGATCGCGTCCGCGACGTTCGAGTTGTGGACGATCATGTCCTCGGCGACGAAGTTATGGAACTCATCGACGCACAGGTCGTACACCCACTCGTAGGGCGAGTCGAACTCCTCAACAGCGACCACTTGGTCCCAATACACGTCTGAGTCCGCCAGGACCTCGAGGCGGTCGAGGGCCGACCGCGCTGCCTCCGGCGTCGCGCCAAGCTGCTCGATCTGCGCCGAAACCTCGCGGATGCCCTGGCGAGTGGCATGGCAGCGACCCTCGGTGTACGCGGCCAGCTTCGACCGACCCTTGCGATGGCGCTTCACGTTCACCTTTGCCGCCCTCGCCGCCTCATGGACGAGATCCACGGCGGTCGGAACAACGTCGAAGTTCGGATTGCCGCTGACGTCGTACGTGGACAGCGCCGCAAGTACGTCCTGCTTGCCTCCGGCGAGGCGAAGATGCTGCGCAAGCACGCGGAGCTGTTCGCTCCCGTACACGAAGACGCTCCAGTAGGTCCGGCGCGTCTTCTTCTTTGTGTTGCTCGCCCACTTCACCTTCGATCGGACCGAGGCGAACACGCCAAGTCTCAGGAGGAGGGAGACGACACCTCGGGCGAGCTCCTCGCTGGCGCTCGCGTATTCCGCGTAGGCCTGCACGTGCCCTCGGTAGGTCCTGTGGCAGATGTACGCGTCCCCCTCGAACAGGCCCGACAGGAAGGCCCACTGCATCTCCTCGGGTGCGGTAAAGATCTTGCTCGGCACCTTCTTGAATGCTGAACGGTCCGTACCGCCGATCTCGAACAGCGCGTCGAGCAACACCATCAAGCCCTTCGAGCTGATGATCAGATTCTCGGCGTTCGGATGGTCGTGATCTCGCCGCGAGAGCTCGAGATCGAAGAGGTCACGCGCCAGCGTCTGGTACCGATCGCTGAAGCGGTGGTCGCTGTTGACGAACCACAGTTGGTCGGGCATGTTCCGGCCTTCGGCGATGGAGGCGCCGAGAAAGTACGCGAGTTGCGGCGTCAACGCTGCTGGCACGCGCAACGGCTTGCCTCCGCGAACGCTCAATGTCGGGTCATCGGGGTCTTCGATCCAAACTCGACTCCGAGGGGATGAGTGGGCAGCGACCGCGTCGATGGCGTCCATCGTCCGACCGATCGGCAGAGCCGCGCGATCCGCGCTGAAGGGAAGATGTCGAGGGAGGGCGACGAAGGTGTCAACCGTGACCTCATCCGCTCGGAGCGAACGCAGGTGGCCATGCTCGATCGTGAACAGCGGGTGATACGGCGTCGCCTCAATGACACGTCCCGACCGCGTCGTGACGCGCAGGAGTTTCTTCGGTGAGGTGCGTTTCACGAACGCGGTCACGCGGCGCTCCTCGAGTCTCAGTCCAACAGGATCGAGCGAAATCACCGACACCGGGTCCTTCGGATCGCGCGTGACGTAGCCGTCGTCCATAGCTTCTACGTCGCCGCTGGCGAGTGCATCCTCGACGATCTCACCGAGCTTCCGAACGCTGCCATCGGCAAGTGCAACGCGCACCCAAAACGGCGAACACTTTCCCGATCCGTTCGGGCCGATGATCGCCGTGATGCCCGGCGCGAATTCGAGATGCGTGCGGTGCACGAACGACTTGAATCCCGTCAGCGTGAGCGTCTTGAGGACGGCGTTCGGCGCGGAGACGCCACCATCAAGGACCTTCATGTCGTCGCTCACTTGGCGACCATCGCAAGGAGCTTCGCGGCGGCCGACTCCTGCGCCTCGCGCTTCGACGCACCGCTCCCGCGCGCGACGCGGCCATCCACGTCGACCTCGATGACGAAATCGCGCCGATGCTCCGGGCCGCTCGTGTCGAGGACGCGGTACACGGGGAGCGCGAGCTTCTCGGCCTGCGCCCACTCCTGCAGCACGGTCTTCGCGGACTTCGTCGAGGCGCTGCCGATGGCGTCGAGCGCGTCGCCCATCGTGTCGAGCACCATCGCCCGCGCGCGCACGAACCCCGCCTCCACGTAGACCGCGCCGACGACCGACTCATAGAGGCTCGCCGCGAGACCCACGCGCGTGCGGCCGCCCGTGTCCTCCTCGCCGCGCCCGAGGTGCGCGCGCTCGGGCAGGCCGAGCGATCTGCCGACGGCCGCGAGCGCGCTCGACGAGACGAGGGAGGCCCGATGTGAGGTCAGCTCACCCTCGGTCGCGTCCGGAAAGCGGCGGAAGAGCTCCTCACCGACCACGAGATCGACGACGGCGTCGCCGAGGAACTCGAGGCGTTCGAAGTCGCGCGCGGCGAGATCCGGATGCTCGTGCAGGTACGAGCTGTGCGTGAGAGCGGTCTCGACGAGCTCTTCGTCGTCGAAGCGGTAGCCCGCGATCTCCAGACCTTTCACGTCCTCCAGTAAATACGAAGAGGCAGAAGCGCTACCGCCCCTGCCTCCCCTTCTGCCTGTGTCGCCCGATGCGGGACCCGCTACGCGACGTGCTCCTCGATGTACTCGGCGGCGTCGCCCACGGTCTTGATCTTCTCGGCCTCTTCGTCCGAGATCTCCATCCCGAACTCCTCTTCGAGGCTCATGATGAGCTCGACGAGGTCGAGTGAATCGGCGTTGAGGTCGTCGACGAACGACGCCTCGGGCTTCACGTCGCCCTCATCTACCCCGAGCTGCTCAACGACGATCTTCTTGAGCTTCTCGTAGGTCTTTGCGTCCGCCAACCGGCTACCTCCTCCGCGTGTCCGGCTGCCAGTCCGCCCACGTGGCAGCCCGGTGAAGTGTCTTGGCGCGACGTAGTGCTGTCAATCCGGCGTCCTCCTCGACCTACGGAGCCGCGTTCTTGCGCCCACCCACGGCCGTCGCGAGGACGCCATTCACGAATTTGCGTGAGGCCTCGCTCCCGAACAGCTTGGCCAGCTCGACCGCCTCGTCGATGATCGCGGCCGCGGGCGCGTCGCCCAGCACACGGAGCTCATACAGCGCGATGCGAAGGATGTTGCGGTCGACCGCGGCCATCTGCGACAAAGGGAACTCGGGTGCGAGCGTCTGGATCTCCTCGTCGAGCGCCTTCCGATGTTCCAGGACGCCCTCGATGAGCTGCCACGCGAAGCCCGCGGCGTTCTCGGTGAGGCCCGCGCGGAACGAGCCGCGTTCCCACGTCTCCCGTGGATCAGCGCGATTGAAGTCGATCTCGAAGAGCGTTTGCAGCGCCACCCGGCGCGCCGGATGCCGACCCGCCCGCGGCTGGCGCCCCTTCACGCGGCAGACACCGCGGCCGTGCCGATCGCGTCCACGAGCCGCGTCGCCACGGCGCGTTCGCCCACGGCGATCGCCCAACGCATCATGTTCGCGCGCGCGCGACCGTGCGTGACGACCGAGACGCCCGCGATCCCGAGGAGCGGCGCGGACACATACGGGTCGTAGTCGAAGCGGTTGCGGAACCTCCGGATGCCGGGCAGTGCGATCGCGCCCGCGATCTTCCCGAGGGGACCGCCAAAGATGTCCGAGCGGATCCCGTTCGACAGCGTGTCGAACGCGCCCTCGAGACCCTTCGCCAATACGTTGCCGTTGAAGCCGTCGGTGAGCGCGATATCGGTGATACCGCGCAGGACGTCACGGCCCTCGATGTTCCCGTAGAAGTTCAGGTCCGTCGCGGACGCCAGGAGCGCGTGCGCCTCGAGGCGCATCTTGTCGCCCTTCTCCGGCTCCTCGCCGACGTTGATGAGACCTACGAGTGGGCGCTGGACCCCATGGACTTTTTCCATGAAGGCCGTGGCCATGCGCGCGTACTGCAGCAGGTTGCGGGCGTCTGCATCCATGGTCGCGCCCGCGTCGAGAAGGCACGTCGCGCGCCGCTCGCTCGTGACCGGGAGCATCCCGCACAGCGCGGGGCGGTCGATCCCGCGGACGCGGCCGAGGATGAGCAGCGCCGCGGCCATCGTCGCGCCGGTATTGCCGGCCGACACCACGGCATCCGCCTTGCCCTCTTTCACCAGACGCGTCGCCACGCCGATGGAGGTGTCGTCGCGACGGCGGAGCGCGGCCGCGGGGTGCTCGTCCATACCGATGACACCAGCGGCGTGGACGATCTCGATGCCCGCCTTCCCGCCGAGGAGTCGCTGCAGCCGAGCCGCATCGCCCACGAGCACCAGGTCGGCAGCGTTCGCCGAGTTCGCCCGATACAGCAACGCGCCCCGGACGATCTCGTCCGGGGCGTGGTCACCGCCCATGGCGTCCACGGCGATGCGCACGGCCTAGGTCGTGGCGGCCGAGCGCCTCGTCTTGATCTTGATCACCTGGCGGCCGCGGTATGTGCCGCAGTGCGGGCACGCCTGGTGCGAGGGCTTCGGGCTGCGACACTGCGGGCACGGCACGAGGTTCTGCGCCACGAGGGCGAGATGGCTGCGGCGCTCGCCCTGTGCCGCATGTGGGATCCGCTTCTTTGGTTGACCGGCCAAAACACACTCCTAGAGGGGGGTCCGCTCATTGTACGAAGGAAGGCGGAGGAGGTCCCTCGTGCGCGTGCGGCTCGAGGTTGAGATCGCGGCCACACACCTCGCACAGGCCCCTGCACTCGGGGCTGTGCAGCGGCGCCAGCGGCGACGCGAGGAGGATCTCCTCGAGCAGGAGCGGGGTGAGGTCGATCCGGAAGTCGGAGCCGATCGTCTTCGCGTCACGCGGCGCGGCGTCGAGCGGCTCACCGCTGACCACACCGATGCTCGCGTAGTACTGCTCGGCGAATTCGGCATGGACCGGCGCCTCGAAGGTGCGCAGGCAACGGCTGCACGTCACCTCGAGCCGCGCGTCGGCTCGGCCCTCGAGGTACGCGCCCGGGTTCGTGTGCGTCGCCAGGATGTCAGAGTCGATCGATGCCGCGCCGATGTCGCGCAGGCCCGCGTTCTCTCCCGTGGGATCGATCGGGTCCTCCTGGACGTGATAGTCCGCCTGCGCGCCGATCAGCTCCGTGAGCAGAGGCGCGACGTTGATGATCACGCTGCTACCCCTGCGTGGGCCGGGGCGTCCGCTCCTCGAGCACCTCGAGGCTCTTCTTGATGATCGACAGTGTCTTCACGAGATCGCTCTCCAAGCGCACGAGCACGTCCGCCGCGTACTGGTCGGCGCCGCCCATCGTCTCGTCGGACTTCGACTGCGCACGCGCGAGCATGTCCTGGGCCTTCGCCTCCGCCTCGCGCAGGATGGATTGGTCCTGCAAGAGCAGCGCCGCCTGCTCCTGCGCCGCGCCGATGATCTGCTCGGACTCTTCGCGCGCTTTCGCGAGCATGCGATCCGTCTCCTGATTGACGCGCCGCGCCTGGCGCACCTCTTCGGGGATGGCGACGCGGAGCTGGTCGATGAGGTCGAGGACCGTCGCCTGCTCGAGGATGATCTGGCTCGTCATCGGCAATTTGCGCGCATTGACGACCAGAGCTTCGAGCCGTTCCACGAGGAACTGGATGTCCAAGAATCAGCCTCCTCCGCCGGGCGTCACTGTACCGCGTACCGCAGGAAGATGAGGTCCTCCTCGCCGACCTCCTTCGTGCGGACGACGCGCGCGTTCGCCGGGGGTGTCGGTGGATGCTTCCGAAGCGCGCGCGCGACGACCAGCGCTTCGGGTGCGAGCGCGCCGACCAGGCTCTTGTGCGAGAGAGCCGCGTCGAGGATCGCGACGTCCGCGAACGGCGGGTCGAGGAAGACCAGGTCGTAGGGCCCGGCCGGTACCGCGCCCGCGTCGAGAAAGGGGAGAACGCTCGCGCCGACCACATTCGATCGGCCGGCGAAGCCCGTCGCGGCGAGGTTCTTCCGCAGCGCGACGAGGGCGTTCGCCGAGCGCTCGACGAATGTCGCGCGCGCCGCTCCGCGCGACAGCGCCTCGATACCGAGCGTGCCCGCGCCTGCGAACAGATCGAGCACACGCGCACCGGGGAGCCTGGGCTCGAGGATGGCGAAGAGCGTCTCCCGGATGCGGTCGGTCGCCGGCCGAGTCCCGGCCCCCTTCGGCGCGACGAGCGTTCGACCTCCGGCCACGCCGGCGATGACCCTCATCAGGCCAGGGCGTAGCGTCGCCAGAGCTCGCCGACGGCGGCGGCCAGGGCGGCGTGCTCGGCGCGGTCGAGCTCGGGATCCTTCGCGAGGAGAGCGTCCGCCTCGACCGCGGTCTCGTCGATGAGCGTGGGGTCGGCGTCGGCCAGGTCGACGATCCGCAGCTCGGATTCGCCGCTCTGTTCCCGTCCGAGGAATTCACCCGCACCGCGGATCTCGAGGTCCCGTCGCGCGAGCTCGAATCCATTCAGCGGGTCGCCGGTATTCGCGTTGCGCTCGGTCATCGCGGCCAGGCGCTCGGACTCGCCGGCCGCCTCGCTCACCAGGATCGCGAAGGCCTTCTGCCCGCGGCGACCGACGCGGCCCCGCAGCTGATGGAGCTGCGCGAGGCCGAAGCGCTCCGCACC
>Ga0334722_10003198_pt1 | contig 17840 bp, 14 predicted proteins | sample C3_bottom_MG_FD_207210 | JGI IMG/M metagenome (GOLD analysis project Ga0334722, IMG submission 207210) | Sediment microbial communities from Yellowstone Lake, YNP, Wyoming, USA - C3_bottom | ecosystem: Environmental > Aquatic > Freshwater > Lake > Sediment | place: USA: Wyoming | collected...
CCTGTGCGCCTGCGCAGCCGCTGCCAACTCACAGGTCGCTCACGCGGTGTGCTGAAAAAGTTCAAGCTCTCCCGCCTCTGCTTCCGCGAAATGGCAAATAGTGGGATGATCCCAGGTATTACGAAAGCTAGCTGGTAGCCCGGTTTACTTCTGATGTGGAAGCTGGTTGCATTTGGATTACATCCTTAAAATGCTGCCAGTTTTCCATCGCTTCATTCCAAACAAACGTCTGCTCCTTCACCGTCCCCGCAAGCCTTGCTCGGCTGAGTGCATCAAAACTCATCGGACCAAATTGCTGCTTCTGCTCATCCAAAAAATACCAAAATTTCTCCGCATGCAGGGGAGAAATGAGTGCCAACCTCGGGGGACTTGGCGCAGCAGCCCTTGCAGCCGCAGATTTTACGACAGGCAAAATAAAGAGGGCGATAAGCGCCAAGATCCCGAAGAGGGCTCCTGCAGCAAGCCAGATCATGGGATTGCGTCCGCGCCGCCTTGCAACGTAACTGCATCCCCAGGCCAGCAGTAGGCTCATCGCAATAGTAAGAAGTGTCTGTTTGTCCATAGTAAAGTGCCTCGAGGCTTTTCCTTTTAAGGGTATCAAATTTTGCCAATCGTGTCGAGGTAGGGTTGCCCCATTTTCTTCACAATAACCTAAGTCGCTCTGGCTTAGATAGATACACCTTATTTTTTGTAAAGTTTTTATTTTACTCAATGCACTGAGTAAAAATACTCAGTGCATTGAGTAAAAATGGGTGGCGAGGGGTATTCGGATCTTTCATTTTCAGAATATCTCTTGTCAGCTATTCTGGTTTGTCAAAAACCCCTTCCCAGGAACACCATGGACAATCAAGAAGACTCATTACTTATCCCCTCTCCATCATCCTTTGAATCCTTCCAAAAGCTCAACGATCACGGCATTGAATATTGGAGTGCCAGAGACTTGCAGCCGCTTTTGGGATACGCCAAATGGCAACGGTTTAAAAACGCGCTTAAGAGAGCCATCGAATCATGCAAAATGTCAGGGAATAATCCAGGCCATCACTTTACCGGCTCCGGTAAGCAGATCGAATACGGCAAAGGCGCCATGCAAATGGTTGAAGATTATCATCTTTCGCGCTTTGCCTGTTACCTCATTGCACAGAATGGTGACCCTAGAAAGCCTGAAATTGCACAAGCGCAAAAATATTTTGCCATCCAAACAAGGCGACAAGAACTTTCTGATCAAATGACCGCTGACTTAGAAAGAGTTGAAGTGCGGGAACAAACCACAATAGAGTTCAAAGCTTTATCCTGCGCAGCTAAGGAAGCAGGCGTCCAGGATAAAATGTTCGGTATTTTTCACGATGCCGGCTACAAGGGGTTATATGGAGGACTGGGAGTAGACGCGATTAAAGCGCGCAAAGGAATTTCTCCCAAAGAAAATCTCATGGATCGGATGGATACGACTGAACTGATCGCCAATCAATTTCGCATGTCTCAAACGCGGGAAAAGTTAAAGAGGGAAAACATCCGAAACCAAAGAGATGCCATGGAAACTCACGAAATAGTAGGAAGAAAGGTGCGTTTAGCAATTGAAGAGATCGGCGGTACTCTTCCTGAGAATATCCCTCCTGCTGAACCAATCAAGAAAGTGAAAAAAAGGCTGAAGGCTTCCAAACCTCTTCTGACTCTTGATCCTAAGGATGTAACTGGGCTAATTTCTAAGGCCAATGAATAATTCCAACGCTTGCAAAGCACTAGAATGGGACTTAAGACTGCTTAAGGATTTTGCGTAAGATGGGTTATTCACCAATAAAAATGAGGTATAAGCATTGTTTTTCTGTTCCTTAGCCCTTACAAAAGGCTTGTTACTTGTCGTCATAAATACCTATCGCTTCAATGGCTACTGGGGTATGAACATGAAAAATCAGAGATCCCAAATATCCCTGCACAACAACAGGATGATCGAGAAATCGAATAGGATCACTTTCGGCCTGAGGAGCAATCAACTGAACCCAACATTTCTCTTCAGACGCGAACAATGCATTTTGAGGGATAAAACCAGCCTGTTCCAGTCTTTGAGTCTCGGACACAGGAATCTCTAAAATCCAACGCGTTTCAGGAGCATCTCCTTCTTCGATGCTTTGGTAGTTCGGAACTCCAGGAAACGTATGTCTCAAAATCTTTCCTTTTAGTTCGATCAAGGGACAAGGAATGCAAGCCCCCTCAATCGCCTCCACATATTCCAATGCACACAGAGGAGTAGAAAGAATGACAAGGCAGATCGACAATGGACAGCTTCTAAACATAAACTCTCGCTGCTCAGATAGGACTTCATTATCACTTTCTAAATGAATTTTCCGCCATTTCTTTCAGGCATGGAGCTTTTTATGAGCAGGTTTAACCCTGACTGTGTTTTGCACCCCGGTGAGCAGAGGGCGCAGCTCTTGCGGTGAGCCCCGCTGCGTATTTTTTTAGAGGAGAAAAAGGAGGTTGAGGGACTTGTACATATTCATTAAGATGGTTAAAATTCAGCTTTTACGCGGAGGTTTAGATTGACAAACAAGCTACATGTTGCACTTCTGCTGACTCAGGCATTGATCTGCTCAATAGCTTGCTCTCAAGATGCAGATCCTGCACAATTGCCTGAAACCTCCAACGATCATACAAATGACTGGCTGGTTGAAAGATCAGAAGATCAGGCTACCGCTACAAAGCAGACTGAATATGGAAAAATTCAGGTTACTTGTGGGGTTAAAAATCTCGATTTTGCCTCTCAATGTCAGGCAGAGTGGAAAAAAACAAGGGAAGATAAAGACCCCAAAGAGGGCAGCAAGGACAAAAAAGAGTCGCATGCTCCAGCTGCCGAGGTAAGCATCAGTTGGTCCAGTAAGAAGTAACAGGGACTATATTTTAAGGAATGCAGACTGTGGGTTTGGCAGCACCGGATTCTGGAATGGCCAGATCGGTAACCTGGTACAAATAAAGCCAGCCATTCTGGAACCGGACCATCGCCAGTGAAGCGGAAGCGGAACGTGGACGATGAATATCAACCTTTACTTGTCGATTTCTCTTTTCACTCCCCCTTACGCAGGGCAAGCAACATCTCAACATCTTTTTTGGTGAGGCCCTTGACTTGCCTGAGCTCTTCCTCAGAAGCTTTTTGGACCTGCTCGACGCTGCCGAAGTGGCGCAGGAGGCGCGCGCGCTTGATGGCGCCGATGCCGGGGAGGGTGTCGAGGGCGCTTGTGAGGGTGCGTTTGGTGCGGCGCTTGCGGTGGAAGCGGATGGCTGTGCGGTGGGCCTCGTCGCGTATTTTTTGGAGGAGAAAGAGGAGGTTGGAGCGGGGGTTGAGGGAGATGGGGTCGTGGTGCTCTGGCAGAAAGACTTGCTCTGCTGTCATCCCTTTGTCATGGCGCCCCTTTTCTTTGGCAAGTGCGATCACATCTACGGAGGCGATGTCGAGCTCTTTAAAGACGTCGCAGGCTGTTGTTAGATGCCCTTTGCCGCCGTCAACGATGATGAGGTCGGGCAGGTCGTCTGTGGTTTTTGCGCGCGTCAGGTGGCGCAGGAGAACCTCTTTCATTGCGCCATAGTCGTCTGATTTGGGGGCTGTTTTGATTTTAAAGAGGCGGGTGCGTTTTTTATCCTGCTGCGCATTGGTAAAGGCGACAAGGGAGGCGACAGGGTCTGTGCCTGCAATATTGGAGGTGTCAAAGCATTCGATCCGCTTGGGGTAGCAGTTGAGTTTGAGTGTCTCTTGCAGATCAAGGAGCATTTTTTCTGTGCGCTCTTCAGAGTGCTTTGTTTTTTTGAAATCTGCTTGTGCGTTTTGCAGGGCGATTTCCACAAGGGCGCGCTTGTCCCCTTTTTTGGGGTGTTGGAGGGTGATCTTTTTCTTGTGAAAGTCGAAGAGGATTTCTGAGATGAGACCGGCATTTTGTAGGGGGATGGGGAGGAGGATCTCTTCGGGGGGCTCCTCTTGTCTGTGCGCATAGTGTTGCAGAATGAAGGAGGAGAGCAGCGCTTCATCCTCTTCTAAGATGTTGGAGAAGGAGTAACTCCTGGAGCCGGTGAGTTTTCCTTCGCGAAAGAGGAGCTGAATGAGCATCACCTCTTCTGCTTGGCGATAAGCGCCGAGCGCATCGCAGCTTTTGCCGTTTGCCTTAACGAGGAGATTTTCTGCTTGGACGACATGCTCGATTTGCCGGATCGACTGCAAGAGTGCAGCGGCCCTTTCATACTCTAGGTTTTCTGCAGCTGCGTGCATCTTTTCATATAGCCCTTTTAAGACTGCCTTATCTTGCCCCTTGAGGAATTTAATTGCCCCATCGACGCAGGAGGCGTATTCCTCCTGTGTGCATTTGCCCACACAGGGGGCGATGCACCGCTTGATGGCATAAAGTAGGCAGGGGCGGGTGCGTCTTTTGAGCTCCTCATCGGAGCATTGGCGCAAGGGGAAGAGGGTGGTGAGCAGTTCGTAGGTTTGACGGGCGGCATAGGCGCTTGTGTAGGGGCCAAAATAGAGGCCGTCAGCTTTTTTACTCGAGGTGGCTTTGGAGCGCACCAGCTGGATCCTTGGCCAGGGGTGGTGGGAGTTAATCATGAGACTGATAAATGTCTTATCGTCTTTGAGCAGGGCGTTAAATTTGGGCTGGTGTTTTTTGATGAGGGTGTTTTCTAGGAGAAGTGCCTCCTTTTCAGAGGGCACAACGAGGGTGTCGATGGTTGCAATCTGGCGGATGAGAACAGGGACCATGGGGCGGCTGTCCCCTCCTGGTAAAAAGTACTGCTTGAGGCGATTTTTCAGGAGCTTTGCTTTGCCGACATAGAGGACATTGCCTGCAGCGTCCTTCATGAGGTAAACACCGGGTTGCGTGGGGAATTGCTCGAGCTGTTTGACGTCGAAAATCATAGGAGACTTTTTTTCCACTCCAAGATCTTCTGGAGGGCTTGCATGGGAGTTAAATGGTTGGGGTCGATCTGCTTGAGGTCGGCGGCAATGGGGAGCCACTTGGGGTCTTGTGAGGTGGGGGGAAAGAGGAGGAGCTGCTCCTCTTTGCGCCCTTCTGCTTTGCCTGCCTCTTTTTCGAGTTTTTGCAGCATCTTTTCTGCGCGTTTGAGCACAGCTGCGGGCAGACCGGCAAGTTTTGCGACGTGGATGCCGTAGCTTTTGTCGGTGCCCCCTTGGACGATTTTGCGCAAGAAGACGATGCCGCGCTCTGATTCGTGGACGGCGACGTTGTAATTGACAGCTCCTTGAATCTGCTTTTCGAGGGCGGTGAGTTCCCAGTAGTGGGTTGCAAAGAGTGTCTTGGGCGTTTTGCTAGGTTCTGTGAGGAGGTGTTCAGCAACTGCCCAAGCAATCGAGATCCCATCGTAGGTGCTGGTGCCCCTTCCGATCTCATCGAGGATGACAAGGGAGCGGTTTGTGGCGTTATGCAGGATATTGGCAGTCTCTGTCATCTCTACCATGAAGGTGGATTGGCCGCGCGAAAGATCGTCGCTAGCTCCTATTCGGCTAAAGACTTTGTCGATGATCCCAATATGCGCCTCTTTTGCAGGGACAAAGGATCCCATCTGTGCCATGATCGCAAGGAGCGCCACTTGGCGGATGAATGTCGATTTGCCCGCCATGTTTGGCCCTGTGATCAGGTAGAGGCGCCTCTGTTTATCGAGAAAGACGTCGTTGGGAACATATTCCTGACAGCCGAGGGAGGCTTCCACAACGGGGTGTCTTCCTTGCTTCACATCGAAGATGTCGCTCCCATCGATGAGTGGCCGCGTGTAATTAAATTTTGTGGCGACCTTTGCAAGAGAGAGGAGGCAATCGATTTGGGCAACCGCATCGGCAATTTGGCGCACGCTCTCAGAGTGGGCTGCAATCTCCTCGCGCAGCGCTGCAAAGAGTGTGCTCTGCAGGGTGGCGATTTTTTCCTCAGCGTGCAGGATTTGATGTTCGAATGTTTTGAGTTCGGGGGTGATGAACCGCTCTGCATTCACAAGTGTCTGCTGCCTTTGGAAGGTGGGAGGAACTTTGCCCACTTGCCCCTTGCTGATTTCGATGTAATACCCAAAGACGCGCGTGTAGCCCACTTTTAATGTTTTGATCTGGGTCTCTTCCTGCAGCGCCAGTTGGTAGCGCGCAACCCAGGAGTGGCTATCTGTCTGCAGCGCTCTCAACTCATCTAGTTGGGGATTGAAACCCTTGCAAAAGACCTCCCCCTCGCTGCTGGGGCGCAGTGCGGGTGCATCGAGAAGAGCATCTTGCAATTTGCTGACAATGTGGGTCACATCGCAGAGATCCCTGCTTGCTTGGATCAGCAGAGGTGCATTCATGGATTGCAGCAGCTTAGAGAGGGGAGCGATAGGCTCTAGAGAGAGGCGGAGGGCGACAAGATCGCGCGCTGTTGCATATCCTGTCTGAATCCGCATCATCAGCCGCTCTAGATCTTTAATTTTGCCTAATTGTGTGTCGAGCGCATCGCTTGCTTGTGGGTGAGCTAGGAGCTCTGCGATCCCCTCTTGTCGCCTATGGATCTGCTCGATCTGCATGAGTGGGCGCGCCAGCCAACTCTTCAGCAATCGACCACCCATCGGCGTTTGGGTTTGATCGAGTAGACTCAGCAGCGCGTGGCTCTTGCCTGCATCCTGTAGAGATTCAAAGAGCTCGAGGTTCTTTTGGGTGGAGCGGTCCAGCAGCATGTAGTGGTCTGCATGCTCTGTGGTGATCGATTGGATGTGGTCTACGACAAGGTGCAATTCGCAGCTGACGTAATGCAAGATGGCGCCCGAGGCGTATGTAGCAGCGGGCATCCCTTTTAAGCCAAAACCATCGAGGTGCAGCACGCGGAGGTGGCGCAGCAAGAGATCGGAGGTGTGCGCGGGGTTAAAATACCCCTCCTCCCGGATGCTGATCGCGCTTTTTAGCTGTCCCCTCCACTCTTCGAGCAAGGACGCCTGTTTTTTACACCATTTTTCTGATGCAAGGATCTCTTTGGGCTGCAGTCGGCACAGCTCATCTGTCAGCTCCTTGCTGCTCTCAAATTCCATGGCTCTGAAATCGGCAGTCGTCAGGTCAAGGACGCTCAAACCATGGATCTCCCCAACTTGAACTACACACGCAAGGAAAGTGTTGGATTTGTCACTGAGCAGCGCTGTGCTCATCGCAGTGCCTGGAGTCACCACGCGGACGATCTGTCTCTTGACAAGTCCCTTGACAGACTTGGGATCTTCCATCTGCTCTGCGATGGCAACGCTGTATCCTTTGGCCACCAGTTTATCGACATATCCCTCGCTGGCGTGGAAGGGGACGCCTGCCATGGGGACCTCCTGTCGCTTCGTCAGCGTCAGGTTAAGCTCCTTGGAAAGCAGCGCGGCATCCTCATAAAAGGCTTCGTAGAAATCGCCTAAACGAAATAATAAAATGGCGTGTGGAGCGTGCTGTTTGCAGGCGTGCCATTGCGCCATCATCGGAGAGAGTGTGAGTGTCATATCCGGTTATCTTACATCACTCTCTCTTTTGTGGGGAGGGGATTGCAGTTGAAAATAGGAGTCGGTTGCCTGGATGGTTTCACTCAGTGACTTATCAATGGAGGAGTTGGTCTCAGAAAAGAGTGTGGTCACACCACTTTTTTGCTCCTCTTCGGGAAGCTGAAGGGCTTTTTGAATTTGGCTGCGGGAGCTTTGGCACCAGAGAAACAAGATCTTTAAATCGTGATCGAGGTTTTTCAGCTGCTCGATGATCTCTTCAGAGGAGCGCTGGTTTTTCTGGCTCTGGAGCCTGGAGGGCAGGCTGAGTGATTGGCTCAGTTCAAGTTTGAACTGAAAGATTTTAATGAGTAGAGGGATCATCACCTTTTTGATCTGATCGCGCAATTGGTTAAGCGAGGGATCGCTCAACATACCCGTCTGGGTGAAGTGGGGCAGGTTCTCCTCTAAAAATTTCGTCTCGAAATCGCTCATAGTTCACCTTATGCTGTATGCATGGATTGTCCCTACTAAATTTTTTAAAGATTCGCGGGTTTTTTTTAAAGAGAAAAAATTCCTAGAGGCACTTGTGGGTAACAGTCTGAATTCATCATAATGCCATTATGTACACAAAAGAAAGCTTAGAGCTGTTGCGCCAGCGGATCGATCTGCCGGAGGTGTTATCCAACCATCTGCATATGCAGAGATCGGGATCGACATTCAAGGCGCTGTGCCCGTTTCATGAGGAGAAATCCCCCTCCTTTATGGTTCAAAAAGCAGACACCCACTACCACTGCTTTGGGTGTGGCGCGCATGGGGATGCCATCTCCTTTCTCATGTCTCATGTCAAGATGGGATTTACAGAAGCTGTGGAGAGCTTAGCCGAGCGGTTTCAGGTGACATTGGAAAAAAGTCACGAGCCTCAAGGGGAGAGGGGCCCGAATAAACAGCAGCTCAAGCAGGCCCTCGAGCTAGCATCTAGCCTCTACCACTACTTACTTTTGCACTCTGCTGAAGGGCAGATCGCACTGCGCTATCTCTATGCGCGCGGGCTGGATTTGGGCTTTATCAAGCAGTTTCAGATTGGGTTTGCCCCCTCTAGCGGGGATGTGGCGATGCGCTACTTGCACGCCTCTGATGTGGAGCCGCAGATCCAGCAGCAGGCAGGGCTCATCAGCAGCGCGCAATCGGGCAAGAGGCAACGGGATTTTTTCTCCGATAGGATCCTCTTCCCCATTCGGGATGCGCTGGGCGCTGTCATTGGGTTTTCTGCGCGCAAGTTCAAAGAGGAGACGTTTGGGGGCAAGTACATCAACACGCCAGAGACCCCCCTGTTTAAGAAGTCGCGCGTGCTCTTTGGTCTGAGCTACTGCCGCAGTCGCATCACCAAAGAGGGGAAGGCAATTATCGTCGAGGGGCAGATCGACTGCCTGCGCCTGATTCACGCAGGCTTTAATTATGTTGTGGCAGGGCAAGGCACGGCGTTTGGAGAGGAGCACGTCAGAGAGCTGCTCCACCTTGGGGTGAGCAAAGTCTACCTTGCGCTGGATGCAGATCCCGCCGGCAGAGAGGCAGCTTCGAAAATTGGTCACCTGTTGCAAAAAAAAGGGGTGGAAGTTCTGGTTGCAACCCTTCCCGATGGGGCCGATCCCGATTCCCTGCTGACGGAAAGAGGCCCTGAATTCTTTGCGCAGCTGTTGGAGGAGAGTCGGGATTATCTGCGGTTTCTCTTTTCCCATTTGAGTAGCGGCATAGACCTCTCCTCTCCCTCTCAGAAAAATGCAGTGGTCAGCGCCATTGTGGAGCGGATTCAGCAGTGGGAAAAGCCTGTCATGGTCCATGAAAGCTTCAAGAGGTTGGCGGAGATCTCTCAGGTGCCAGAAGCTGCGCTTGGGATTGGCCAGGTTTCAATGCCTGAGCTATTCATTAAAAAGAGCGCCTCCCTCAAGATCCAAGAGATCGATCCGAGCAGGATTTTGGAGGGGGATTTCATTCGCTGGCTGGTGTTTGCCTCTGCAGAGCACCCGCAGCTCAAAGTGATTGCCAGGGCAAACATCACCCAAGAGCACCTGTGCATTCCCGGAGCCTTGCGCCTTTACAAAGAGCTCCTGCGCGCCTTTGAGGAGGATCGCCCCTGCGATCTTTTGACACTCGGCTCTTGTCTAGAAGGGGAGGAGGATCAGCAGCTCTTGAGCGAGATCATGCAGCGCAAAATTAACATCTCTAAAGCAGAGGAGGGGTTTAAGGAGACAGTGCGCAAGCTCCTCGTGCGCTCCTGGATGCAGGAGAGGGAGGCGATCCGCTCCAAGCTGCAGAGCGGCAGTGCGACAGAGGAGGAATCCCTCGAACTGGCTCGGCAGTTCGAGGAGATCAAAAAAAGGGTACCTGAGGTTATCGTCTCTTAGGGGCAACCAGTGTGCCGACCCCAATGACAAAGAGGGCAATGCCGCCGATCATGGTCCACATGATGGGAGCATCATAGGAGCTGATTTTCTTCTCTAGGGCGCCACTAATTTGTTTGTTGACCGGGTTGTCAGAAAATAGGCCGGTTGTTTTTTTCACGTTGCCTTTTGCTTCTGCCACCTGGTTTTTGGCGTAAATAGCCAGTAAGAATACGATGATTCCAAGGATGCTGAGTACAAGTCCTACAATCTTTCTGGGCTTCATAATTCCCTCCATTTAATCTATTTATATTAAAAATAAATAAATATGTGAAGAAAAAAATTAAAACAATATATGTTTTTGTAAAAACCGCAACGCATTCTGGTTGGCGATTTTAACCAGTTGCTCCTCTTTGATCTTGTCAGCCAGGCGGCCCAGCAGAGCGGGGTAGACAGAGGCATCTGACAATTCAGGGTAATACGCCTCCTTTCTCTGGTACTTTTCCTGGATATTGGGGAAGTCAGAGTCACAGAAGAAATCGGCTCCAAAGCAGAGGGCATCGCCTGCGCTAAGTGCAAGCGCATACTCCACATGGCGCTGAATGGCTGAGGGGTCGCTTTGGTGGATGAAGGGGGCAAAGAAATTAAGACCGATGAGGCCCCCTCGTTTGGCAATCTCCTTAGCCAGGTCATCGGGAAGGTTTCGCGGGTAGTCTGAAACGGCGCGAAAGTTGGAGTGACTGGCAATGACGGGGATCAGGAGGTGCTCTTTATCGATGTAATCAAAGAGGGCGTAGGCCAGTCTGTCTGAGGTGTGGCTCAGATCGATGGCGATTTTTTTGCCGTTCATCCAGTGCAAAAGGCGCCTCCCATCCTCTTTTAGCCCGACACTCGGAGCCCTATTGCCCCCTCCGAAGCGGTTCTCCTCATCCCAGGTCATACCAATATAAAAACAGGGACCAATGGCCTCAATATACCCCTCAAGCCGCCCTAGCGCTGCGGCAAAGGGCTCCGATTCATCGGCAAAAGAGGAGGCATTTTCAAATGCGGGGATCAGCTGGACTGTGGAGCCATTCAGTGGTAACTTACAAGAACTAAAACAGTTGGGGTAGTGCGCAAGCAGTTTTTGGAAGGCTTCCACCTGCGCTTTGCCCCTGCTGACAGAGTCCTTTGCTGTGGTGGTGAAGATGGCCAGCGTCTGGAGTTTGACGTGACCCTGCATGAGCTGAGGGTAGGAGCAGCGCGAGGCGGGGTCCTCTGGAGAGCGCCCCGGTTTATGCGTGAGGAAGGAGAGCAGGTCGCTGTGCAGATCAACGATCATCGGATATCCTGGATTTTACTGAAATCAAGCAGCTGCTGGAAGTACCCAAAGACCTGATGCAGCAGAGCAATCCGGTTGTTGCGCAAGGAGGGCTCATCGCTTAAGATCTTGACCTGATCAAACAGCTTGGCAAGGGGCATTTGGAGCTCTGCGATCATGTGGAATGCATCGAGATACCTCTTCTGGCTTAAAGCACTTTTCCAATGTTTGTCCAGCGTGTGGAGGGCGTGGATGAGCGCTTGTTCAGCAGGTTCTGTCGCAAGCGCGGGGAGAAAGGGGGTTGCTGCAGGGGTTCCCAGCTGCCCCTTAGCGCGCTTGTACACCTCAAATAGCTTAGCAAATGCTGCACCTCCTGAAGTGCGGAAGGTGTGGAGAGCCTCTGTCTTGCAGAACTGATCGTAGGGGTTTGTGCAATACCCTTGGAGCGAGGCTTCGATCTCATCTTTCTTAAAGCCGTAGTCTTCAAAGAGCGCCTTGGCGCGCGCCGTGATAAACGCAAGAATCTCCTGGATAATCACCTCTTTGCCCTGCAAATTTGTAAATGTCTGGCAGGCCTCTTCGAGGATTTGTTGCAAGTCGGTGCTCTCCTTGCTGTCGATGAGGATTTTAAGCAGGCCGATCGACTGGCGTCTAAGTGCATGAGGGTCGCTTGAAGAGGAGGGTTTGAGACCGACGCTGTAACACCCAATCAGGTTGTCGATCTTGTCCGCCAGACTCAAAATAATTCCTGTCGGTGTTTGGGGCAGGGGGGCGCCCTCAGATCTTGGCATCCAGTGCTCTTCAAGCGCCTGTGCCACTTCCCTATCTTCCCCTTGAGCCAGGGCGTAGTAGGTTCCAATTGTCCCCTGGAGCTCAGGAAATTCTCCGACAAGAGAGGAGGCAAGATCCGCCTTGCAAAGAAGGGCAGCTCTACTCAACTTTGTTTGATCAGCCACCTTCAAGTGTCTATTCACAATTTGCGCAATGGATGTGATCCGCTGCACCTTATCAAACATCGAGCCCAGCTGCTTCTGATAGGTCATCAGGCGCAGCTTCTCATTGAATTGCTCAAGAGGGATCTTGAGATCTTGCTCATAGAGGAAGACCCCGTCAGAGAGTCTGGCGGAGAGCACCTTTTGATTGCCGCGGCGAATCAGCGGACTTGGCTTATTGTCTGCAGTGATGAGGAAGAGGTTTTTGAGGCTTCCCTTCCCATCTTCAACGGGAAAATACTTCTGGTGCTCCACCATTTCAGAGATGAGCACCTCTTTGGGCGCCTTTAAAAACGCAGGATCAAAGGAGGCCTCTGTCAGCTGGGGCCATTCCACTAGGTTGAGCACCTGGGAGATGACGCGGTCGCGCTCCACGGCGCGCCCCTTGACCTTTTTTTCGAGCACTTGGAGCTGTTTTAAAATGCTTTTTTTGCGCTCCTCTTGATCTGCCAAGACATACCGCTTCTTCAATTCTTGTAGGTAGTCTTTGGGGCGCTTGAGGGTGAATTTTTCAGGCCTCAGTTGGGCGTGTCCAAAAGAGACTCTCCCTGAAACAAGGGGACCCACCTCAAACGGGATCACTTTGGCGCCAAAGAGAGCCACGATCCAGCGCAAGGGGCGCGGGTAGGTGATATCGAAGTCGCCCCAGCGCATTTTTTTGGGGAAATCAAGGTTCAAAATCAAAGAAGAAAGCTCCTCTGCTAGGAGGGAAAAAGTGGCCTTTCCAGGCTCTACGATGCTCGCAAACAGGTAGTCTGTCCCTTTGAGAGTATCAATTGTGACCCCCTCCTCCTTCCCCTTGCGCACAGAGTCTAAAGTCATAGAGGATGACCCGAGCGCCTTGAGGAAGCCCTTGCCTTGAGCGGTCAGTTTTCCAGAAGGGTCAAATGCAGATTCCACAGCAGGCCCCTTGCGCAGCGACCTCTTCTCCTCCGTGCCCTCCACTAAACCCTTAACTAGGACGCTGAGGCGCTGGGGCGTGCCGAAGACGGCAAGCGATGTGTAAGAGAGGCTGTGTGTATCCAAAAGCTTTTGCACACCCCTTTCCAGGTTGTTGCACCCGATGCCCACAAAGGTCGCAGGCAGCATCTCCGATCCGATCTCCAGAAGAAAGTCTTGCCTCTTCTGGGGATTGAACCGGGGTGACACCTTGGCAGCTGCGCTCTTCTTTGCAGGCCGCACCTTTTCTTTTGCAAGCAGAGGGAACCCCATTTTTTCTCTAGATGTGACATAGGCAACAGCCACCAGCCTTGCCAGATCGCGGATGCGCGCGATGTATCCAGCCCTCTCTGTCACGGAGATGACACCCCTAGCATCTAGCATGTTGAACGCGTGGGAGGCTTTCATGACAAAGTCGTAAGCTGGCAGGGGAAGGTGGCGGGTGATCAGATCCTTGGCTTCGTGCTCAAAGTCCTCAAAGTGGCGCTGCCACATCTTAACGGAGGCCTCCTCAAAATTATAGGTGCTCCACTCCACCTCGCTCCTCTGGGAGATGGCACCAAGGGTCAGCGTCTCATTCCACAGCACGTCGTAGACGTTATCTTTGCCCTGAATGTACATCGCAAGCCTCTCCAGCCCGTAGGTCAGCTCCACGCTGATCGGTTTCAGGGGTAGGCTGCCGATGGCCTGAAAGTAGGTGAATTGGGTGATCTCCATCCCATCGCACCACACCTCCCAGCCAAGACCCCAGGCCCCGAGCGTTGGACCCTCCCAATCATCGTGCACAAAGCGGATGTCATGTTTTTTTAGATCAAGCCCTAGAGCGCGCAGCGATTCGAGGTAGAGCTGCTGGATCTCACTCGGGGAGGGCTTTAAGATCACCTGAAATTGGTGAAAGAGCTGCAGGCGGTTGGGATTTTCCCCATAGCGACTATCGGAGGGGCGGCGGGAGGGCTCGACGTAGGCTGTTCTGTAGGGCTCAGGTCCCAAGCAGCGCAAGAAAGTGGCAGGATTGAACGTGCCCGCCCCCACCTCGACATCGTGCCCCTGGTGGATGATGCAACCCTGCTTTTCCCAGAATGCGGTCAGCCGCTGGATGATTTGCTGAAAGGTCAACATGGCATTTACCCGCTATTTTGTTTCTTCAAGAACCTCCCATTGTAGGCGGAAGAGGATATTTTCTCAAATTTTCTGCGGGGAGGGGCGGGAGAATGAGCGAATAAAGGCGTGCCCTCCTCAGAAGAGAGGGCACGTGGATGAAAAAAATAGTGCAACCTTACTTCTTTTTTAAGAAGTAGGTGCTGCAGCTAGCGCGCCTTGCAGCGCTCCGCGCGCCTGCTGAACGCGGCTTTCTGCTTGGCGCACCTGCTGGGCTGCGTCCTGTTCCGCCAGGAGGCAGATAGCGTTGGCGTTTTCATGGCCTTGCTTTTCTAATTGGAGATTCTTTATTGCCTCTTGTGCGTCTGACAAGAGTGGTTGCACCTCCTTTAGTGAGGCTTCGAGGCGCTGCCTGGTTGCTTTGTCAAGCTTCTTATCCGCCAACAGTTGATTGAGCTGGAGGATTTCCGCTGAGAGCACTTTTTCCTGCTCGTGTGCGGCCTCTAGTCTGGCTTGCAGCGGTGGCAACTGGGCAGACGTTGATGAGTGAGACTCCGCTGCTTCTACATGAGCCTGTTTGCTCTTAGCGCAAGCATCTAGAGCACCAACATATGGCTCGAGCAAGGCGCTAATTGACATGTAACTGCCCGTTGCTCTTTCTACATCGGTTTTTCTCTTCGCAATTGCTTGCTCAGCCTTCTCTAAGGCGACTTTTACTATTGCTTGGCAGGCTTGATATTCTTGGCGTTGCCCCTGCAAGAGTATTTTTAGTTCCTTGTACTTCTCCTGTCTGTCCCTTTCTGCGTCGCACCCTAGTGTTGCTATGTGTTCTCGAGGTAAGAGACCTTGTTGGTCCTGCACGTTAGCCTCTAGTAATACCGCGTGTAGTTGCTCTATACGTGTGCAGTTGTCCATTATTGCTTTGACCGCAGCCTGTGCGCGATCAATGCGAATTTGCGCTTTTTTACATGACGCACTGTAACCACTCATCATCTCTTCAGCAGAGCAAGAGCTTGCGCTTTGTATTTCTCGTTCCAATCTCGACAGATTTTCGAAGACCTGATCGATTTCTCTTGAAGCATGAGATGCGATGCGTTGTTTCTGTGCTGTAACTGCCTCTAGGTTGCTCTTGAAGAAGCATTCTGCCTCGCCTGCAGAGCGCTGTATCGGCTCTTCCCTTTGCCAGCATGCCGTTCTATGTTGACCCAGCAAGCCCAATAACTCTGCGCACTCTCCAGGAAATGCCTCGCGAGTTGCTTGAGCTTCCCGAGCTGCTTGCTCGGCAGCACGCGCTTCTGCTTGAATTCTCGCAGCAGCCGCGGTTGCTTCAGTAGTGCTCTTTGTAACAGTTGCCTTAGCTTCTGCCACGCCATCTTCTGCATCGGCCGCCTCTTCAGCTCCTTGACGTTCCTGAGTTTTTGCGTCCGCAATGTGGGTAACTCTTTCAAGTTGACCCTTGAGTTGTGCTTGTTCTTCTTGTAGAGATAATATTTTCTTGGCCGTCCCACCCTGCCTATGTGCCTTGATTATTTGCAGCTCTGTTGTAATTTGCGCGATCTTATCTTCTATCAAGAGGCGGTGCAGCTTATGGGTTGCCTCTTCAGCTCTAAGGCGTCTTATGCGTATTCTTCCTAATGACGTCCCTTTCTTCTCGGCGGCAGTAACGAGTTGCCAAAGTCGCTGTTCTTCCTCATCGGCAGTTGTAATAATACGCTTATCCTGCGGTATAGCTCGCGCCTTGCGTGCATCCTCAACCGGTTTCCGAGTGGCGGCATCCATTCCCCTTTGCACTTCAGCAGCCTGCGCTTTCCACTTAGGATGGTTTACGACTACTCTCCTAACGGCGACACGCTCTGCGTTTGCGGATAGTAACTCGTCTTGATTGAAGTCCGTAACCCACTCGGACCTGATTTGTTCCCACTCGGGGTCCTCAACTACATCTGTATTTGCAGGAGCTGCTACAGTTACTCGTCGTGCTAAAGGTGCAGCTGGTTGCTCGCCGCCTGTGAAAAGTGTGGTTAGAGCTCGAAACCTTCCCCAACCGCCTGCGGCGACCGGTTGCGCTGGGAGTGCCGGTTGGTGGCCCACATTATTAGGGGTTCTGCCGTCTGCATTTAAACTTGGTACTCCATTTCCATTTGGTGGTACTCCTGCTGCCATATAATTAACCTCGATTATTTATTGTTGTTATTATTGTATTTTTTTTCCCTACCCGGTAGGGGCGGCTATGCCTCGGGTGGGACGCGCTGCGATGTATACCTCGTCGCTGTTTAGTGCTTGCTGTAGTGCTGTGAAGAATGTGTGGACAGCGTCGTTCGTTACATGTAGTACATCTTGAAGGTGATTTATTCGCTCCTGTACGGCCGGCAATTGCATCTCTGCTATGACTTCGTCCCAGCCATCTGACCAGTACCCGGGGTTAGTATTGCTTGTGGCCTCTATTAGCTCCTGTTCTTTTGCTCGTAGATTATCAATATAGTTACTTATTTCTCTGGCTTGCTTTATCATGGCTTGCTTTATCATGGCTTTTGTGTGATGCGCATCAAAATGCACCTCGACATCAGAGTTAATTGATCCATCCATTGCAACTCTAGTAGACATAATTAATCCTCTTTTATTATTAATAAAGTTTTCTAATAAACTTAATTTTACAGTAAACTTGGATTATTAACAAATGATTAATTCACCCTCCTTGCATATTATCCACAACACATTAACCCCCAGCTGTTTATATTTAGTTGCTTCATAAGCTCCGGTTCGGGAAAACTCTCACAGGTCCCTTTGGCGGGGTTCATTACCCGATTTAACTACTGAAGTAGCACTCTAGGAGCTCTTTATGACAGGCTTAGCCTGCACATTTACCCCTACATCCTCCCCCTCTTTCCCCTCACCCACCCCAGATCCAACACTCAACACCCTCACCCTCAACCACTTAAGTGCACATGACTAAGCGATCAATCCACAGCTTTTGTTTGGAGGAGCTCGAGGAGTTCTTGCAGCAGGAGGGGGAAAAGAAGTTTCGCGCGAAGCAGATCTTTCAGTGGGTCTATGAGAAGAAGGTGCGCGAGTGGGACAAGATGACCGACCTCAATAAGGGGTTGCGTCTCAAGCTGCAGGAAAAGATCGCGCTGACCTCTCTTGTGCAGCGGGGGAGCGAGGTTTCTAAAGATGGGGAGACCCTCAAATTTCTCTGGGAATTTCCCGATGGCAAATGCGTGGAGTCGGTGTTGATCCTCTCTCAAGAGCGGCGCACCGTCTGTGTCTCCTCGCAGGTGGGTTGTCCTGCCCGCTGCGCCTTCTGCGCTTCAGGGATGAATGGGTGGATACGCAACCTGAGCGCTGCTGAAATTTATGAGCAGGTGGATCAGATCGACTGCTTTTTGCACGCAAAGGGGGAGCGGGTCTCCCACGTTGTATTCATGGGGATGGGAGAGCCGTTTGAGAATTATGAGTCTGTAGTGAGGACGATTGGTTTATTGAACGATCCGCTGCGCCTCAACATCTCTCAGCGGCGCATGACCGTTTCGACTGTGGGAGTGGTGGAGGGGATCCACCGTTTCACAAAGGAAAATTTGAATGTCAACCTTGTTCTCTCTCTGCATGCGCCCAACCAGCACATCCGCAAGAAGATCATCCCCTACGCCAGGAAATATCCTCTCGAAGAGATCTTGCGCGCAATGA
>Ga0334722_10003199_pt1 | contig 17832 bp, 14 predicted proteins | sample C3_bottom_MG_FD_207210 | JGI IMG/M metagenome (GOLD analysis project Ga0334722, IMG submission 207210) | Sediment microbial communities from Yellowstone Lake, YNP, Wyoming, USA - C3_bottom | ecosystem: Environmental > Aquatic > Freshwater > Lake > Sediment | place: USA: Wyoming | collected...
CAGAGAAATGCTGTTTGAAAGAAAGGCCCTCATTGATATTATGACTCTGAATCTTGATAGACTTAAATTACGAGGAGAAGAGCCCCTTCAGGGCGCTCTGTTTTAACCGGCCAGCAATGTGCCTGGTATATTATTTTTCGCTGCTTTGACTTTGGAGGGTATTCTCACTTCGACAGAATGCTCCTGCCGGTCATCAAAAAGTGTAATAGCATTGTCGGCCGTATTGGATTGCTGAACGCCGTCGACAAGCACACCCGCCGCGTTGCCGTCGCCGGGCCGGCACACTGTGATCTGCCGGACAACGATATGATATAAGGCTTCCCCGTACCTGTAATGCACCTTGAACGTCTCCCAATCCCTGGGCAAACAAGGCGTGAAACTCAGTTTGTCTCCTTCGCGCCTCAGCCCAAGAAGTGATTCCAGGATCAGCGTGTACATCCAGCCTGCCGACCCTGTGTACCACGACCAACCGCCGCGGCCAATGTGCGGAGAGACCGCATATACGTCGGCCGCAACAACATACGGTTCTACCTTATAAGTTGCAACCGTTTCCGGAGAGCTCGTATGGTTCACAGGGTTGATAATTGACAGCAGTTCCCACGCCCTGTGGCTGTCGCCCAATTGAGCGAAGGCCATTGCCGCCCAGATCGCGGCATGAGTGTATTGTCCCCCATTTTCCCGGACTCCCGGGACGTAACCCTTTATATAGCCCGGATTCAAATCAGACTTGTCAAAAGGCGGGTCCAGAAGCCGGACCAGCTTATGGTCACGCCGGACCAGGCGCTTGTCCAGCGCTTCCATTGCCGTTCGTGAGCGTTCGGCGTCGCCTGCCCCCGAGAGAACAGACCAGCTCTGCGCTATCGAATCTATTTCGCATTCGGCATTGCCCGAAGAACCCAGCGGCGAACCGTCGTCAAAATAAGCGCGGCGGTACCAGCCGCCGTCCCAGCCGTTTTGTTCTATGTTGAGGCTCAGTTGACTCGCCTCCCTTCGGCAGCGTTCAACAAAGGACGGGTCTTCATGAATACGCGCAATCTTACTGAACTGCATGAGCACTTCATAAAGGAAAAACCCCAGCCAAACGCTTTCACCCCTCCCATGTTCGCCCACGAGGTTCATACCGTCGTTCCAATCGCCTGAACCGATAAGCGGCAGACCGTGCTCGCCCTTTCTGAGGCCGTGCAGTATCGCCCGCACGCAGTGTTCGTACAAAACGGCTGTTTCTTCAGAGGCGTGGGGAAGATCGTAATACGAGTCCTCGTCCTTATTTAAAGGGCGTCCCTCAAGGAAGCGGATTGGTTCATCCAGTACGCCGGTGTCTCCGGTGCTCAGAACATATCGGGAGACAGCCAGCGGCAGCCAGAGGAAGTCGTCCGAACAGTGTGTGCGCACGCCGCGGCCTGACGGCGGATGCCACCAATGCTGGACATCTCCTTCCTGAAACTGATGCCCTGCGCAGAGGATAAGGTGCTCACGCGCCAGGTTCGGTTCAGTATGGATAAGCGCCATCACGTCCTGCAGCTGGTCGCGGAAACCAAAGGCGCCCCCTGACTGGTAGTATCCGGACCGCGCCCAGAGACGGCAGGCCAGCGTCTGGTATAAGAGCCGGCCGTTGGCCAGCACATTTATTGACTCGTCCGGTGTTTCGACCTGGACCGCGTCGAGCGTCCGGCCCCAATCATGCCAGACCTTTTCGAGCGACGCGCGCGCAGCGGCGCTTCCCCGGAAACGTCGAACCAGTTGACGCGCGTTATTTGCGTCCCGTCCCATACCCAGTCTGAAGATTATCTCACGCTCTTGTTCGTCCGCAAGATCAAAGGGGACCTGGATAGCGGCGCAAGGGTCCAGGCCGGCCCCCACCCTGCCTGAAAGCCGGCTGCGGGTCATGGCTTCCGGGTTGCAAACTGTGCGGTTGCGGCCGAGGAACTCAGTCCGGTCGCCGGTTACAGTCCGGGCCGGCTCATCCACATCAAAGAATGCTGTCCGGCCTGCAAACTCTGCGCTGTATGGGTTCCTTGAAAAAAGCGCGCCGGTTTTCGGATCTATTTCAGTGCTCACATGCATTGCGGTTTTCGACCTGAGGTCACCCAGCACCCATTCCACGTACCCGGTAGCTGAGAGCCTGCGGGTGCGGCCTGATTCGTTCTTTAGTTTTAATACCGTGAACTTGATCGATGCATCCATTGCAACATAGACCCAGACCTCTGATCTGATGCCGTCTTCAGTATGTTCAAAAACGCTGTAGCCGAACCCGTGGCGGGTAACATAATGCATGGCGCCGCGGGCAGGCATGGGTGTCGGAGACCAGAAATGGCCGTTCTCCTCATCGCGAATAAAAACGGCCTCTCCGCCTGAATCGCTTATCGGATCGTTGTGCCATGGAGTGAGCCTGAACTCGTGGGCATTTTCGGCCCAGGTGTAAGCAGGTCCGCTTTCCGAAATGACTGTGCCGAAATGAGGGTTTGCAAGCACATTCACCCATGGCGCCGGTGTCTTTTGTCCGTGCGTGGTTGTAATGATATACTCCCGGCCGTCCGGGGTGAATCCCCCGAGTCCGTTAAAAAAGAGTAGGTCCCGGCGCGGCAATGCTACCGCTGTTATGGATTCCGGCTTATGGCTTCGGGTCAGGGCAAGGCGCGGCGCTGTTGATCGCACAATGCCGCGGCGGTTGACCTGTTCTTCAAGCGAGCCAAGCCGGTCTGTGATAACAGCGCGGCTGACAGTCTGAAACAGGATGCGGTCCTCATCAGATATCTGGTCAACAGGCCGGACAAAAATGCCGCCGGGCCGTTCCGCCACATTTGCCTCGATGCCTGCCGCAATGAGTCCCGTGATCTGGTCCTGAAGATGCTGCCGGTAACCTGCGTGGTCTTCGTTCCAGATCACAAGGTCGACAGCCAGTCCTTTGAGCCTCCAATAGGCGTGCGCCTGTATGAGCCGTCGCACAAGCTCGATGTTGGCCGGATCTTCGATCTGAAGAAGCACAATCGGGAGGTCGCCTGAAATGGAGTATCCCCACAGACCGGACTGGCCGCGGCTGTTCCTGATGATGACGCCGGGTTCTGCGCGCAGCAAGGGATTGGCGTATATTATCGAGCCGGCAAGCCGTCCATAGAGCTGCGCATCAGCCTCTGTGGCGTTGATCTGTCTCAGGAGCACCTGGCTGTGTGACCATGCCAGTTCAAAGACGCGGTCGGCAATATGCCGGTCCTGGTATTTGTCCACGAGACCCATACAGATGTCCCTGGTTTCACCGATGCCTGTGACAATGTTTATTGTCGCCGATCCTTCCGGTTCAAGGGTGATGCTGTGACGGATCGCGACAATAGGATCGAGCACCGACCCCTCATTTCCTGCCAACGCCGCAGAACCGGATAATTCGGCAGAACTTCTCAGGGCATCCGGATCGACAACTGTGTTCCCGCGGCCAATGAACTGCAGGCGGTCTGTCTCATACGAGACAGCTCTGCTTTCAACCCCATGGACCGCCAGCAGATGGAACATCCACGGCGACTGCTCCCCGATAGACCGCGGGCGGCGGGTGCAGAGAATGGCCTGCCTGTTCCCGAGTATCTCTGTCTGAACAAAAAGATTGCTGAACGCAGGATGCAGTTCGTCCGCTGCAGTGGGAGCGAGGACGACTTCAGCATAACTCGTGATCTCGATCTCCCTGCGCGTCCTGCCGCGGTTTGTGATGGTAATCCTTCGAAGCTCAATATCATCCTCAGGAGAAACAGCGATCTCTGTGTGGGTCTCAATGTCGTGGTCCCTGCGGCGAAACTCGGCCCGGCCTTCAGAAAAGATCGCCTCATAATTTTTCGCCCGTTTCAGAGTCGGCTGATATGCGGTCGACCAGAACAGCCCGCTTGTGGTGTCGCGGATATAACAGAAGGAGCCCCAGTTGTCACTGGTGCCGTCTTCACGCCAGCGGGTCACCGCAATGTCTTTCCAGCGGCTGTAGCCGCCGCCTGCATTGGTGATCATCAGATGATACCTGCCGTTTGACAGCAACTGCACCTGCGGCGACGGCGTGGACGGGCTGCTGAAAGCGCGTATGGACGTTTCCTCACCAGTGGGCTGAGTATGTGATTCAACAAGGTCGGCGGTCTGCGCATAGAATGCCGTTGTCCGCGGGACCCTTTCCTGGAGCAAAAGCATGGTTGCCTTTAACAGTGGATCAGATTCGAACCGCCTCTGCATCGGACGGTCCAGAAGCAGACAGGACAGGGAGAGGAAGGTCATGCCTGTATGATGGGCCATGAATGACCTTACAACCGCGTTAGCTTGTCTGCGCGGTATACGCGAAGGAGTGTAGTCGATCGCCTCATAGAAGCCGAACCGCCCCTCACAGCCTTCTGCTGTGAGCCGCTGCAGGTTAAGGCAAGCCTCCTCCGGCGCCACCATAAGCGCCAGCGCAGAGGCATAGGGCGCGACCACCAGATCGTCGGCCAGTCCGCGTTTGAGGCCGAGTCCGGGAACGCCGAACGCCCGGTATTGATAATTGAGATTGGCATCGATCATATGATAGCCTGATTCAGAAATGCCCCAGGGCACCCCGCGCTTTTTCCCGTAATCGATCTGTCCGGCCACAGCAGCCTTGCAGGTCTCATCCAGCAGCGTGTGCTCATACGTCGGCATTACCAGCAGCGGCATGAGGTATTCGAACATCGAGCCGCTCCAGGAAACGAGGATCGGCTCCCCTCCGACCCTGGTAAGCAAACGCCCAAGCGCAAACCAGCTTTCCTGCGGCAGCTGTCCCTGTGCGATCGCGATGAAGCTGCATAGTCTCGCTTCCGAAGCCAGCAGATCATAATAACTTGCGTCCCGTCTGCGGCTCTCGACATTGTATCCGATGGCCAGCAAGTGACTGCCCCTGTCAAACAGGAAGTCATACTCCATATGGCTGAGTTCTCCGGATTGCAGCACCAGCTTTTCGATCGCTGTCATCCTTTCGGCGGCGGGTACGTTTCCACTGCCTGCCAGTCCGGCCAGCGTCGGTATCTCTTCACTGCCGCCGGCCGGATTTGTGAAAAGGTCCAGCTCGTCAAGGCCTGCCATACATTGCCCTGCAAAGGCGCGCGCCCACCATATGATCTGGTTCTCTGTCTGCTCTTCAGCGCCGGCATGCAAGCGATATATCCCCGACAGCAGATCATCTGCGCTTTTTTTGAGTTGATCAAGGCATAGTCTCGCAGCTGTAAGTGTGGCCGGTCCGGAACTGCAGACTGATTCAAGCTCTTTCTGAAGTTGTGCAAGCCGGCCGGAGATTTTTTCTTTAACCCGCGCTTCCGCAGCAACCTCTATCAGGTTCCATAGCGTGTCGCGCAGCCCTTCAAATATTTGCGGCCCCAGTATCTTTTGGTCAGGAAGGGCAAGCAGGCCCTGTCTCAACGTAAGCAGATGTCCTGCAAGGTTGCCGCTGTCAACAGTCGAAACGTACCTGGGCAGCAGCGGCTTCAGGGACTGCGTATCGTACCAGTTGTAGAAGTGGCCGTGATAGCGCTCAAGCCCTTCCATCGCGGAGAATGCATTTGCAGTGCGTTCAATGAGTTGCCGCATCGAAATATAGCCAAAGTCGTGTGCGGTCAGATTGGCAAGCAGCGCAAAGCCGATATTCGTCGGCGATGTGCGATGCGCAACGACAGGGACCGGCTGTTCCTGATAGTTGTCAGGCGGCAGCCAGTGGTCTTCCGGGCCGACGAAGGTCTCGAAAAATGACCAGGTCTTGCGCGAAAGCCTTTGGAGAAAAACGATCTGGTCCGGCCCCAGCTTTGCCTCATCGCGGGCAAAGGGCAGGCTGATCCGCCACGCAATGAAGGGAGACCCAAACCAGAGAACCAGCAGGGGAGCCGCTGCCGGCAAGGCGGTTGGGTGATAAAATGCCGAATAAACCAGCGCCGCGAAGGCAAGAAAAGGGGCAAACCACATTGTCGGAAAAACGCCCGTGAGACCATTCATCCGGGACTTACGACGGGCGCTGCCGGCATTATTATCCGCGTCTCCGGAAGGACTCCATTCGAGCAGCCTCTTATGCGCGACCAGCATCCTCCAGACCGTACGCAGGACTGCATCCAGACTGAAAAAAGCTTCATAGGGAAGACATGCAACTGTAAACAGAGTCCGGACAAAATGGTCATAGACGGAGTATCCCACAACAGAGAGATGCTGCCTGAAAAGCAGGTCATCCGGCTTCCTTAGCAGGTCCATGAGCGGGGCGATAAAGGATGGAATAAAGATTATGCCGATGATTGACAAGGTCCAGAGCACCGGCGAGGACAATGCTGTCCAGCCCAGCAGCAATAGAAGCGTCAATGCAGAAGGCACGAGGCTTCGCCGAAGGTTGTCAAACAGTTTCCATCTGGACAATAAAGAGAGTGGATTATTCCGGAGCCGCCCATCAGGTCCCGGAACTCCGGGCAGAAGCCAGCGCAGCAGCTGCCAATCTCCGCGAATCCAGCGGTGGCGGCGTTTCACATCCGCGCTGTAGCCGGCTGGATATTCCTCATATACCATTACATCACTCAACAAACCCGCGCGGGCGTAGCAGCCTTCGATAAGATCGTGGCTGAGGACCCGGTTTTCCGGAAAACGTCCGCCCAGCGCCAGCTCGAAGGCCTCAATATCATAGATCCCCTTGCCGATAAAGGAACCTTCCCGAAAAATGTCCTGGTAAACATCCGAAACAGCGCGCGTGTATGGATCTATGCCGGGATCACTCCCGTACATGCGCGCATATCGCGAGCGGTTTGTGCCGGGCAGGCTGACACCGACCCGGGGCTGAAGGATGCCGTATCCGGCAACTACACGCTGCCTGTCTGCGTCATATCGGGCACGGTTCAGGGGGTGTGCCATGGTCCCGACAAACTGCCGCGCCGAATCGCGTGGCAGCTGGGTGTCCGTGTCGAGCGTGATCACGTACTTTATGTTCGATAATACCCCGGTATCACCAACTATTAGCGAAAAGGGATTTAACGCCCCCGCCTTCGGCGCCCCCTCTTTGGCAAAAAGTGGGAAGGGGGAGTTATCTTTCCTTCCGAGCAACAGGGAATTCAGTGCCGAAAGCTTCCCTCTCTTGCGTTCGTAACCCATCCATACCTGTTCCTGCGGATTCCACAGGCGCGGTCGGTGAAACAGAAAGAACGTATCGCCTTTTGCATTTCTGTACTTTTCATTCAGTTCCTCAATCCCAAGTTTGGCCGACAGTAACAGCGGCCCATCCTCAGGCAGTGTTTCTTCTGCAGCATCCTGAAAATCGGTCAGCAGACCGAAGTACAGATTATCGTCACGGTTTGCGAGGAACCTGACTTCCAGCGCTTCGATCAGGTTCTCAATCCCTTCGCTGTTTGTGAGCATGGTCGGGACTATAACGAGAGTCCTGGAGCCGGAAGGGATACCTTTTGAAAAATCCATTAGCGGCAGCGCCCCCGGCATTACAAGCAATGTTGCAAACCAGTTCACCACTTCAACCGCGAGCTGACTTGCGCATACCAATGCAAGGAGACCGCTCATCACAACCAGCCAATGGTTTACGCCTTCAGCATAAGCTTCAGTCATAAACCCGAATGTCAGGAGCGCGGTCACGAAAGTGATACTTCCCAGATAGAGGAGCAAATTAATGCGGGACCCGGGTTTTACAAGGCTGCCGGAGAAAGAGGCTTTTACCTGCGCGGCTTTTTCAAGCTGTAACAATCCGTTGTCGATCAGATAATAGCCCACGTGCGATTCGCGGTCATTCATCCGGGGCTGGTTTGAAACCCGCCCGTAAGCCTCTGCCGCAAGTTCGATTGCTTTGAGAGCGATTTCACTTTCAGGCAGACTGCCTCTCTTCGCTATTTTTTCGACCACATGACGGTATTGGTCACGGGTGGAGAAATCCATTTTTGCGTATGTTCCGTTAATGTCTTTGCGCAGGGTCTGCTCGACAATACTCAGCGTCTCGACAAAATCGCGCCAGTCTATAGTGCCGAGTAAACGGAGGCTGCCGATGCTGTTGCTCATGGAGACCTGATCGGCCGCCTGTTGCTGGTTCTCGGACTGCACCAGTTGGTCGATCGTCAGACTGCACTCAGAGAGGCGCTGCTCGATCCATGTTAGCGGCATTGCCAGCGCCGGGCCCTGACCCTGAAGTCTGCGGGTAAATTCCGCAACGAACGCGCTCTTGAGAGGCGGGTTCGACCGCGCCATGTCCGCGATGACCAATATCAGACTCTTTGGGTCGTTACCGGCCATCTCCGTAATCCTGTCCGCCCAATAATCAGCCTTGTTTCGGTCGAGCCTGTCGGCAGCGATACGCGCTCCGATGCGTCGGAGATTCTCGATCAACGCAAGCCGCAGCATAATGGGGATGGCCCACAATTCTCCCAACTTCAGTACGTTGACTGTCTGGTAGGCTGCAACAAATCTGCTTAAACTTTGCGGATCTATCCGGCCGTCGCTGTGAGAGATCGTCTCCAAAGCGATATCATACACGCGCGGAAGCCCGGCCGAAAGACCGTCTCTCAAGCGGGGAAGCTCCCGACTGTATCCCTTGGGCAGGTGTCTCCTGGCTGTGCGTATCTGTTCTTCGATCAGATAAAAGTTATCGAGCAACCAGTCGCCTGCGGGAGTAATCCGGCGTCCGGTAGTGACAGCTTCCATCAGAAGAGTCCGGGTCCCGGTCAGGATGATTTCATTGTCGGCAAGGCGCGCCAGGAGCTTATCAGGGGCATGTCCGGGACTCAACCTGTGCAGGACGGCCAGTGTTTTGCCGTGCTGCTCCATCTGGTCGCTGCTGAACAATTCCGAGCGCAGCGGTGGCTCTGAGACAGCGCACTTTTGCGCCAGGTCCGTCCCGCGCAAGCTCACACGCAAATGCGTCGTCTTCCCTGGTATGGTCTTGTCTCTGATCTTCAACTTTGAGGTCTCCTTCTATCTGGAAGCAAATGGTCTTCTGTAACTCAGGGGGCTTGTGGGTTGTTTATTGGGAGCCCGGTGCGGATAAAGAGAGTGTATCCATTAATGGAAGAACACTGGAAGCATCGATAAATAAGGCAAGAGGGCCGCTTGTCTTATGCCTCATTATAGCACATAACCGGCTTCAGCGTTTGAAAGTCAACAGAGCCATGCTCCGTGAATAACGGCCGGGAGTAATGTTTTCCCGCGCAAGGGCCGGTCTTTTATTGACCGGCCCTCAATAACAGGGAAATTGTCTGTTGATTCTCCTAAAAAGGAATTCCTAAAAGGAACCTTGCCTGTGTATGCGCAGTGTTGTTGCTCAACCCGAAGAGCAGTCCGGCATTGGCCCAGAATTTGCCGCCGTGCCAGGCGATTGTAGGGCCGACAGCATATTCTTTTTCCGTATAACTGCCCATTGTTTCAATGCCCAGGCCGAAGGCGTGCGAGACAGGGTAGGTGATGCCTGCAGCGAACTCATGCTCCACTGTCCCTCCGCGGCCGAAGGTAATCTCCGCTATCTGATTGTATGCCAAACTGAACTTGCCGACGTCTTTGGAGAGGATCAGCTTTAATTCAGCCGCCTCTTTCTCTCCTGTTCTGTTTTCATATTCCACATACACTTCCGGGTCAATAAAATATTTTCCCCTTTCGCCAAAGCGATACCTCGTCTTGAGTTTAAAGCCCTCATAATCCGGGGCGAGGGAACCCTCCCGGTTAAACATCAGATACAGCCCGGCGTCCAGGTGATCGGTAATGCCGTACTCAAGTTCTACCTGGTGCTGATAGGTCGTGCCTGCCGAATCCTTTCCGCCGTTTAAAGCGGTAAAGTAATATTCGATTTCAGCTCCGCCTTTGGGTTCTGTGCCGTATTCATAGGTCCATACAAAGCTTCGCGTGTCTGCCATAGCGCCGGATGCCGCAAGCATTACCGCCGCCGCAACTGCCAGCGCAATAAACACCGTTTTTTTTATTCCTGTCATACTGTTATCCTCCCTCTGATGTTATTGATAAAGTCAAAGAACTCTTCCCATAAGTCTTACTGCTATCTTTCTCCTTTCATTGTGTAATTTGGGAAAGCCCTTTCTCATTAAGTTAATAATGATATGCATTATCAACAATCACACAAAAAAATATGGTTACTTACATTCCTTGCATATCCCGTATATCTCCAGCTTATGCCTAACCGGGACAAATTCGTTTGCCTCGGCCAGCTTGTCCTGCAGTCTTTCGATCTTCGGGTCGCTAACCTCTATAAACCGGCCGCACTTCAGGCAGATCAGATGGTCGTGGTGCTCGTGTCCGAATTTAGGTTCATACCTGGCCTTTTGTTTTCCGATCTTTATTTCCTCAGCCAGGCCGCATTCGCGCAGCAGACTCAAATTCCGGTGGACTGTCGCGTATCCTATTTCCGGGTTCTTTTTCTTTATCTCAGTGAAGAGGTCTTCGACCGTAATATGCTTGTCAGAGGAAAGGAATGCGTTAAGAATAACTTCGCGCTGCACGGTGCTGCGCAGACCTTTTTCGATCAGGTAATTTCTGAATATCTCTTTTGGCTTGTTTGGCGTATTGTTCGTCATCTTATTCCCTGGGCGATAATGATAATCTATATCAACAATAAACAATGCGCATTATTTTTGTCAAGCGTAAAGCTTCTTTCCTTCGCAAGAATTTGGTTGCGGGTTAAGAACGACCCCTCGACAGGCTCAAGGCGACGGGTCATGGTGAGCACCGGCAAGTCGATACTCTCCCCCCTGAACCTGATAATTATAATTTGACTATGCTAAATTATTGGGTACACTTTTATAAATACTGAATGAAATTAAAGGAGCATACGCAGCAATGAACAAGATCTTTAAGGTCGCGGTTTCGATAGTAATATTCGTTTCTCTTATTCCTCTATACGGTTTCGGGCAACAGACGGCCGTTGGCAAAAAAAAGGGCAAAGACGCGCAGGCCGTCCCCGGGGCCGGAGATACAGCATCGTATTCACCCATGCCTGCGGCCGGCAATAAGGTGTTGATCGGGGAGGGCCATTACTTTGTATACGGCTTTGACAGGAAACCAAAGCTTGGAACCGTGATCATGAAGGTCGAGATGTATTCCGACGACGGCAAAAGGGATACGTCGCTCCGGATCACGGCCGACGCGGGTATGCCTTCGATGAAGGGCGCGCATGAAACCGGAGACCGGCCCTTCGTGCTCTCAAAGAAAGGGGACTATCTCCTGCCGATCAGCATAGTGATGCCCGGGGACTGGGAGATCAGGCTTACAGTATTAAAAAAAGGCAAGGTCATTTTCAGGGGCAGATACAATTTCGATGTATAGAACAGTTTTAATATGCCTTGTTTTGTTGTGCATAACCGGGACGGCACGAGCTGCCGATCATCTGCTGTATTTTGAGGCGCAGGGTATTGCAGGTTATTCCTCCGGGCTTAAAAAACCGGTTTATTACTCCATGAACCCCGAGGCAGAGATGCAAAAACCGAGCCTTGGATTCGATTATCTCAAGCGGGTTTCAGGAGAGTCGGGAGACTTTGCGACCTTTGCGCTTCAGGGCCGTCTTGCCGTCACTAAAAAAGATGAAGAGAACTACAAGCCGGAGCCTCAGATATACAACGCCTATTTTAAACTGAAGACCAGGGGGCCTTATGTCTGGGTTGGTCACAACCGCCCGGCCTTTGGACTGTCGTCCTATTTTGACAGCCACGGCCTGCTGCTCAGGACCCTCGCCATTCAGGGCTTCGGCTATGACCGCGACTGGGGCGGAGGGCTCTACAAGGACTTTTCATGGGGCGACATTTCAGGCAGTGTCACAACCGGCACAGGTATGCCTGTTTATATGAAAGGCAATTATATGACAGCTGCCAGAATCTCCTATGGCGTGCAGAGCCAGGACAATTTCAATGCCGGGTTTTCGCTTGCCTATGGGAACACGCTCGATACTATGGGCTACAAGCTGAGGGATCCGGAGCCTCGGCGTATGGGCCTTGCAGGAGCCGACCTCACGATCCTCAGGGACAACCTCGAACACCGCATTGACGTCCTGGCAGGCAAATGGCTGGGGAACGATACCTATGCATTGTTTTACAGGTTCGGCATTAACCTGTTTCCTGAGGGTCAGCTCAAGATAGAGCTCCAGCCGACTTATTGGAAGTCCGGTGAAGATAAGAATTATCAGGCTTCCCTCTGTTTTTCAAGTCAGGTGAGCTCTGATCTGACAGTCCGCCTTGGGTATACCTATGATCACACAGCCCGCGACAACAGGGCGCTGCTGCAACTCTATTATTACAGGCCGATATTATGACGCCTGCGCTTCTCACATACAACATTTTCAAAAGAGGAAAAGGCTTTCTTGTCCTGGCGGCGCTCACGTTCATTCTCCTCGTTGCGTCCTCCGGGGCTGTATGGGCCGCGGTGGGCTGCGACCTGAACGATCCTGACCGGGATGTTGCAAGGCTGTTTCCGGAATCCACAGGATATAAGACTATTTACACCTCCATTGCGCAGAAGGGCGGCGAAAAATTACTGGCGAAGATCGAAGCCGGACTGGGAGACAGGTTCCACGGCATCTATGAGACGATCGACGTGCCCTATACGATCTACGAAATATATAGCAGCAAAAAGAGAATCGGCTACATACACGGTGTAAACCAGAAAGGACAGTATGGCGGAATCCAGGTCTTTCTGGTGCTCGACCTGGAAGGACGAATCAAGGGCTTCTATATACAGAAGATGACAAGCCGGCATGCAGGCAAGCTGCGGGACGCCGCGTTCGGCAGGCAGTTTATTGGTCTGACGATCAGGGAGTTTACTGATTATGATGCGGCAACCGGAAAGGCAGGCGGAAAAATTGCCGGAATAAAGAATCCGGCGCCTGAAGCTGAGGCGGATTTCAGGGCTGCGCTCAGGGCAGCGAAGAAAAACCTCGTCCTCATGGACGAGTTCGTCTATAAAGCAGCATCTACCGGCGGTATTCAAAAATGATTACAAACTTTCAGGTGGCTTATAAGAATCTGCTTAGGAAAAAGGTGAGGACTCTCCTGACCATAATAGGCATAGCGCTGTCGTCATGGGTGCTGGTAAGCCTTCTGGGGTTTAATCGGGGCTATGAAAGGGCCCTCAACAAGGACATAGACAACATGGGCTTTCAGCTGATGATCATGGCAAAGGGCTGTCCGTATGAGGCTGCCACCATGATGCTAAAAGGAGGCACAGGGCTCAAGTATATGAACAAGTCCTTAATAGAGGACGTGGACAGGCAGCCTGAGGTTGAAAAGACCACTCCTATCCTGATGTCCGCGGTATTCGATCCTAACAAGGGCGAAAGCGGAGGCATAGCCGGATATTTCGGCGTTGAACCTGTGAGTTTCGCCGCGATGAAAACTTTCCTGAGTTTCAGACAGGGCGGATGGTTCACAGACCCCAACGCCTACGAGGTCGTGATGGGATATGAGGCTGCGGAACTCGAACAGCGCGAGGTGGGCGACATGATTCTCATGCCCGAAAAGAACGTCGAGTTCAGGGTGGTCGGCATACTCAACAGGACAGGGACGCAGGATGACGGAACAATCTTTGCGCCGCTCGGCACGCTCCAGAAAATCTTCGACAGACCGCATGAAATCACCACCATCGGCATAAAAGTGAAGAAGGGCGCGGACAGCGCCAAACTCGAAGCAAAATTGTATAAGCTGCCTGATGTCCAGATCGTCAGCCTGCAACAGGTAAAAGATACCATTATGAAGCTCATATCCACAGCAAAGGTAATGGTGCTTTCGATAGCCGTCATAGCCATTCTCATTGCTATGGTCGGAGTTATCAATACGATCCTGACTTCAGTGTGGGAGCGGATGCAGGAAATCGGCATTCTTAAAACCATTGGGGCCATGCCCTGGGACATATTCAGGCTGATCTGGACCGAGACTCTGATCCTTTGTATCACAGGGGGCATTCTAGGTGTGGTCTTTGCCCTGCTGCTCGCCCGGCTGACCGACATATTGATACGCGGCGTATTGCCTTACGCCCCGGGGGGCGGCCTTGTGCTCATTGACCTCAGGCTTGTCCTGACTACGCTGGTTTCGATCATCGTGATCGGACTGTTCAGCGGCATATATCCGGCCTGGAAGGCTGGGAGGATCAGGCCTTTGGAGGCGATAAGAGGGGACTCAGGCAGATGAGCGGTTATGCAATATCCATAGAGACGCAGGAGCTTACAAAGGTATATGCGCGGGGAAATGAGGCTGTGACTTCAGTGGATAAGGTTTCCCTCCGGATCAACAAGGGCGACTTCGTCTCTATTATCGGCCCCTCGGGCTCAGGCAAGACCACGCTCATCAATCTTCTGGGCTGCCTCGACAATCCGACTTCCGGGGAACTCTGCCTTGGAGACCGGCCGATCTTCGGCAAGGGTAATAATCTTTCAGAACGCGATCTGACAAAGATCAGGAGGGAGACCTTCGGATATATCTTCCAGAATTTCTACCTGATTCCCACGCTGACGGTAATCGAAAACGTGATGCTGCCGCTGACCTTTTACCGAAAGCCCGGCACTGAGAACGAACCCCTCAGATTATTGAAACTCCTTGGGATGGAACAGAGGAAAGACCACCTGCCGGCGCAGATCTCGGGCGGCGAGATGCAGAGGGTCGCCATCGCAAGGGCGATGGTTAATATGCCGGAAATACTTCTGGCTGATGAGCCCACCGGCAATCTTGACACAAAGAGGTCCGTGGAGATAGTCCGGGTCCTGAAAGAGCTCAATCAGACCGCGGGACTGACAATTATTATGGTCACCCACAATAATGACCTGGCCCAATATGCGGACGGGTTGTTCGAGATGAGGGACGGCAGGAGCTATGAAATAACGGAGAAGGCGGCCGGCATCGGCTCTGCCGGAGCGGCTCAGATTAACATCTGACATAACTTAGTCCGTTTTGCGGACTTAATCCCGTATAGATCAGGAGGTATAAGAGATGAGAAAAGGAAAATATTTGATTGGTGTAATGACTGTTATGGTTTGTCTTGTCCTCGGTGTCTATGCCTTTGCGCTGATGAATGAAGATATCCTGACGCATAAATCATGCGGGCAGTGCGGGATGGACAGGGGAGCCTTTGACTTTTCCAGAATGCTTATTGAATATGAAGACGGCTCCATAAGCGCAGTCTGCAGTCTCCATTGCGCCTCCGTAGATATGGCCAACAATATCGACAAGACTCCGAAAGCGATTCGGGTCGGAGACTTCAACGGAAAGCAGCTCATCGACGCGGAAAAGGCGTTCTGGGTGATCGGCGGCAAAAAACCTGGGGTAATGTCGAAGAGAGGGAAGTGGGCCTTCGAAAACAAGGAGGCCGCAGAGGCGTTTATCAAGACAAATGACGGCAAGGCGGCTTCTTTTGAAGAGGCAATCAAGACAGCCTACGAAGACATGTATGAAGATACCAGAATGATTAGGGAAAAAAGAAAAATGAAGAGGATGAAGATGGAGCAGAAATCTTAAGAGTAGCAGCGAATCCGGGAAAACGGCATATGAGCAGGGCTAAATCCGGCATTGTTGCCAATCTTATAGTGATAGTTTGTCTTGTCCCCGTTTTATTGTCCGCGAACGACAAATGGACAACACCCGCCGGCAGGGACAGGTGTCCGGTCTGCGGGATGTTCGTTTCCCCATATGCCGACTGGAACGCGGTTATAGAATTCAGGGACGCCGAAAGGCTCGTTTTTGACGGACCAAAAGATATGTTCAGGTATTTGCTGAATATGAAGAAATACAATCCCTCAAAGTCGGTCTCCGACGTGCTCGAGGTGACTGTAAAGGACTACTATACCAAAAAGGCCGCAGACGCGCGGAAATCCTATTTTGTAATCTGGAGCGATGTGTACGGTCCGATGGGGCATGAGCCTATTCCTTTTGAAAAAGAAGCGGATGCAAAGGAGTTTCTGAGAGAACATAAGGGCAAAGCGATCCTGAAGTTCAGCGGGATTACGAGGAAGCTGATCCTGAGCCTCGATAATCCGGAATGACTATTGTGATATGCGTGAAGAACAGAGCAGGGATTTGAACCGCGCTTTGTGATGTCGCGCGCGTAACCTGCAGAGGTGATGACCGCTAGTCAACCGGAATTTATTGAGATATACTTTTTAAAAGTGCCGCCTTGGCGGCAGATCTTAAGGCAGCGAGGAGATAGAGATGGCGAAAGCAAAAGCAGCGGCAAAAAAGGTTGTTAAAAAAGCGGCGGTAAAGACGGCGGCCCCGAAGAAGACCGCAGCCCCAAAGACGACGGCAAAAAAGACGACAGCCGGGAAGCCGGCAGCGAAGAAGGCTGTTAAGAAAGCGGCTGGAGTAAAGGAAGGAAGCAGGTATGCCTGCGGCGTATGCGGCCTGGCGGTGACTGTAGACACGGCCTGCGGCTGTGCTGAAGGCGCGCACCTCATCTGCTGCGACGTGCCGATGAAGAAGAAAAAATAAGCCGGAGGAACAGAGGAAACAGGAGGTCCAATGGCATATACGGATGAAGGACTGAAAGAAAAGATAGCGGAGATGTACCCTGAAATCCGAAAACAGGGCATAACACTCGGACTGGACTTCAGCCGCGAGGAAAATGCCTACATCGTCAAACTGACAAGAGGCGGGCATGAATTTACTACGCATATGAAAAAGATAGATGCGGACGAGTGTATGAACAATGTTAAATGCATCTATCTGGGCGTCCAGATCGGAGAGTTCATAAAAAACTTCGGAGAGGTCTGACAGACTATGAGCAGGGGCGGCCGACAGCGCCCCTGCTCAAGTTTATCAGTATCAAAAAATCAATCTCAGCAGTGAGGAGATGCAACATGGCAAACCCTTTTGTTCATATCGAATTACAGACAAAGGACCCGGAAAAGGCAAAGAAGTTCTATTCCGGCCTGTTCGATTGGAAGCTGGAAGAAATCCCGGGCATGGACTACACAATGGTCAACGTTGGAGACGGGACCGGCGGGGGGATGATGAAAAAAACCGATCCAGGTATTCCGGACAACTGGATGCCTTATGTCCTGGTTGACGACGTTGCAGCCTCGACCACAAAAGCTCTCGGTCTCGGCGCTACGCTGTGCAAAGATATCGCAGAGGTCCCGGGTATGGGGTGGTTCAGCGTTATAACAGACCCGACCGGCGCGACTTTTGGTTTGTGGCAGCCCAAGGCAGGAATGTAGATATCACCTGTACTCACGGCCTGTTTATTTCAATTTCGCCCGACACGGGCGTTGCTTTTTTGAGGCTGTCTACAACCGGGCAATGGTCAATCACCTTCTCTGCGAGCGCCCTCACGCGCGCTTCATCGTCAGGGCTTTCAATAAGAAATTTAAACGTTATGTCCTTAAAGCCCGCGCTCACATTGTCCATCATGAACAGGCCGCGCAGATCGAGGGCGCCCTCAACCTCGACCGACAGGGAGTTTATTGTCAGCCCCTCGTGCAGGGCGAATTCATAAAACGCAGCTTCCACGCATGCCGCAAATGCCGCCAGCAGCAGCTCGATCGGGTTCGGCGCCTGATTTTCTCCGCCTGCGGCCTCCGCATAATCCGACCTTACAACATGCTCCCTTGCCTGTGTCTCAGTATACAGGTTCCTGATATGTCTGGATGAGACCTTAGGCTTATATATAGCAGCCTCCGGTTTTTTCCTGAAGAACTCCAGCCTCGTCGCTACTATTTCCTTTAGACCGCGTCTGCTCATAAATTAACTCTCCTTTTATTTGTCTGTGCTGCTGCACACGTTTACGCCTTTTAAAAATCAATACTGCGCATCAGTAGTGTCCGGTAAAGATTTATAGAAACAAGGTCTGTTCTTTATACTTGTTTGGTAGTATTAGTCGCCAAACCAAATACCAGCAAGGAGGAACAGACCATGAACAAAGTAT
>Ga0334722_10003200_pt1 | contig 17829 bp, 22 predicted proteins | sample C3_bottom_MG_FD_207210 | JGI IMG/M metagenome (GOLD analysis project Ga0334722, IMG submission 207210) | Sediment microbial communities from Yellowstone Lake, YNP, Wyoming, USA - C3_bottom | ecosystem: Environmental > Aquatic > Freshwater > Lake > Sediment | place: USA: Wyoming | collected...
GTTGCAAAATCACCTAAATAAACTATAATACCTCCTATGTTTTGATATGTTTCAAAGTCTAACGATATTAATAATACATCTCCTATAGTTGGTGAAGTTAAATTTTGGCCTATACCTTTTGTTGCATTACTCATTCTTTGAGCTCCACCGTTGCTTAAATACCATTCAAAAGTTGGGCCCCAAGGCCATGCACCATCATCAATTGAAGCTGCAATATCACCTTGATGCCAATCAGTAAGATTATTACTGAAATTTCCATTAGGTAATATATTCCCATTTTGAGTTAAAGATTGTAAATTATAAACGGATAAATCACCTACATTAAATAATTGTACGCACATTGTATCTCCTGCCTGTAACAATTGAGCATAAGCTCTTGTATCATTATTTAAACATGTTTGAGATGCGAATATTGGATCTTCAAATAAGATCGGTTGATTAGGAATACTACTAAATCCCATATTGAGTTGAATTACTTGTGTTAAGAATTATTTCTGCTTTTCCCAATACTGGGCTGTACTTAATTTCTTGAATCCATCCTGTTCTAATAGTTTGGCCATTCATTGCAAACTTTACATTTCCAATAGGATTATTCAATATGATAGACCATTCCTGCTCGGTCATTGGATAACTGAATCGATGATTTCTAATTCTAACATCATTAATATTAGCATTGGTAAATGTACCACCTCTTATACTTGTTTGTAATACTTTAAAATAAGTTGCGTTTAAATCGGTTACTACATTTATATTTTGTGATCCAATGAATTGACCAGCAGCATACGGAGGAGAACTTCCAGGTCCAACTGTATTTGGCCAATAGTTTAACTCAACTTCCAAATAATCGCCTTGTACCATTTGAATATTAATAGGAGCTAAGTATGCATTAAAAATTGCTGTTGGACTTGATATTAACAATATTGCTGTTCCATACCAAGGATTAGCACCTCCAATTAATTGTACACCTGAACTTGCATAAGTACCAGCATTACCAGTTGTATCCATTGGATATACATGAAGTATAGTTCCTGCTGCATTTTTATGATACATTAATACTTGATGTAATCCTTGACCTGTTCCTGCAAAAAAAGTATGACTAAATGAAACCTGAGCTGCTACATAATAACTTGCTGTAACTAATGCATTATATCTAAATAAAGCTGGATCAAAGAAATTACCAATATCAAAAGCTTCAGTATCATATGGTATTAAATTAGTAGTGCTTGGTATGTTAGGATTAGCAAAATTGTTATATCCAATTGAAGTACTAACATAACATTGTCCATCTTGAGATGTAGCATAATAAGAAGCTATTGCTCCTGCCCAATCACTACCATATCGATTAGCTATTTCTTGATTTGTTAGTCTAGCATTATAATAATAGTATGCAGGAGTAATATTTAGAAAATTACTATTTGTTGTTCTTCCAAGTAATTCATTAAAACTTCCACCAATTCCTTCTGTATCTAATAAGATTAAATCATCATCATAACTTTGATTGCCTAACTCAACTAAATTTTCAAGAATGTTACTTGATACTATCCAATCAGCAGTTAAATCTAATGTTAAATCAAGATTACATGTAGTTAATAAGTGAAATTCTTCTTGATAAAAACCAAAAAAAGTAATCTGCTCTGGAAACTTATAAATTAAAGTAGTGTCAATAGGACCTCCAAATTTAACCTTTGCAAATAATTTATCAGTATCATAATTACTAACTATCTCATCAATGTTATATGCCTGTAATACATTTGAAGCATTAAACTTATATGTTAAAGCTTCAATTCTTACTGTAGGATTCCCATATATACCATAAGGATCATCAACAAATAACACTAATGGTATCCTTTTATTTATTTCTTCAAACAATTGCAAGAATGAAAACTGAGGCCATTCATAATCAAAACTAGATGAATTACCATTTCTCATTCTAAATCCATGAGTAATAGTTAATTCTTTCCATTCACCTGAATAAAAAGTATCGGAAACAAAATCTAATTTATTATCTGACATGAAACTTATAAAGTATTTAAAAGCTTCATATACTCTGCATGTATCTATTGAATATTTGTAAGTATTTGCATTTACTCCATAGACATGAACTACATAAGTTACTGTATTAGCTAAATCTAATCCATTCTTTGTCCTTGCTGAATTTATTGATGTTTTAATATTCTTGTTATTATTAACCATTGAAAAGAATGAACGATCACTTACCTTGCATTTTACTGTGCATGTTCTTTCATTTACTTCGCAATCATTCAAGAATATAATACCACTAAAAATCAAATATTCATTTACACAGTCAGAAAACATCTCACATATTATCTGTTCACAAAAGCTTTCTGAATTTATTAATCCATTGATGTAATCAAATCCACTTCCATTAAACTCTAAATCGTACTCTTGATATTGAAGATAAAGACTGTATTGCTTATCAGTTTTAATAGTGAGGTTAACATCCTGCCAGTTCAAAGCAGAATCTACTAAATTATAATCTAATCTAAACTTAATCATAAAGTTTGTCGAGCATTAAATCGATTACCTAATTCTCTTGCTATTGCTTTTCCAACTAAGTTGGCATTCTCAATTTGAACTCCTTTATTCTTACCAAGTACTCTACCTAATGCATAAGTATCAATTGATGCAGTCATATTTGTAGATGATGGAGATCCTTTAGTTTTGCTCATCACAAAGTTGTTAATTTCTGATGGACTAATCTTCTTTTCGTAGATGGCCTTGATAGTTGGATGATAAGCTCTATTAGTAGCTGTTGGTATAACTGCCTCACCTGGTTGTAGCATAGCTTGAACTGAATCTCTTCCCATGTCCATACCTGGTACTGATAAAGTTCCTTTTTGATATTTTGGAAGTGGAGTAGCAATAATCTTCGCTAAGTTTAATCCAGCAATGGCAGCAACAAATGCAAGCTGAGCAGGTATTGCTAATGGAGGAGCTTTCAATGCATTTATCAAAGCTGCTGCGAAATCTAATGTAGCCTTGAATATAGCTGCATTCTTATCAGCTACATCTTGGCGATGCTTTAGTTCCTTTAACTTCTTTTGATATTCCTCCTCACTTATTAATCCTGCCTCCTTTTGTTTCTGTGCATCAATTGTTTCTTGATTATAATTTGCAGCTTGAATTGCAGATAAGGCATTGAATAATTCATTAGTTGCTTGGATAGTTCTATCCATTGCTTCCTTCTCACGATTATAACGAGCCATAGCAGCATCCATACCACTTTTCTTTCGCTTTTCATCTTCTGATACTATTACATCAGTTAGCTTCTTCTGCTGTGCTTCTACAGCCTTTAAATAAGCTTCAGTAATAGCTGTAGTATCATCGCCATTTTTTACAGCAGCTTCATATTGCTTTGCATATTTTTCATCAATAGCATCATTCTCTGCTTGTATTTTTTCTGTTGGACTCTTTTCTTTATCAGAAATGGCAGCCATCTGATCAATAAAATCCTTTTGAGCTTTTAATTGTTTCTCACATGAATCTTGAAAAACTTTATCTTGTTGAGCTGATAAACCTGTTCTTACAGCGTAGTAGTTTTCCCAAAGAGTCTGTAATTGAGTAACAGTAGCACCAGTTTCTTGGAGATGTTTTAACTCATATTGAAAGTTTTCAACTGCAAATTGTTGTTGAAGTGCTAACTTTTCTTCATTACTACTAGCATCATCTACTTGATTTTTTTGTCTTAACTGAATTAATTTATATTCATCTTGCCATGCTTTCTCTATAATTGCATTAGCCTTTTGTGCTTCAGCATCTTTAGATTCTATTCTTTTTTTTCCTTCATCAATTACAGTAGTAGTATTTTGTGATTCAGCTTCTGAAACTATATTATTCAAATTTCCTTGATTAGCTATTAATATTTCTTGCTCCTTTTTTATTCTAGACTTAGTATCTTTGACTAAATTATCATATCTATCCTTAGCAATTTTTTTCTCCTGTGCTAATTGTCGATCAGCAAAAGCATTACCTGAAAAGCGTGCAGTTTTTTCAGCTTCAATAATATCTTTTTCATATTGTTTTTTAGCATCAATTAAAGAATTTCTATAAGCAGAAATTGTTGCTGTATTACTTAAAATAGATTTTTTAACATCTTCTGTTGACTTAGCTAAATTGATATTGTTTTTAGCAATGTCTGCATCTGCTTGACTCATTTCTCCTTTAGCAACTTTTAAATCAATCATTGCTAATGTTGCTCTAACAGCAGATTCTTTAGAAGCTTCTAATGCTTTTTTTAACTCTTCATTTTCTGAAGTGAAATCAATTTGTTTATTTTTTGTATTATCATATTGATTACCTAAAAGAATTAATGATCCTACAAATGCTCCTATTGCTGCAATTACTAAAAAGACAGGATTAGCTAAAAATGTAGCATTTAAAGCAGTATTAGCTGCTGCTGCTTCTACAGCTGCAACTGCTTCTGCTTCCTGAGTTGCAGTTAATGTTACTATGCCTGCTGCTGCTTGTGCTGATGCAATTGCTTGAGCTCTTTGAGCTGCAGTTAATCCTTCCTGTGCTGCTGTTGTAAATCCAAGTACTATTTTTATATCTTCAAGTGATTCTTTAAGTGCTCCAAATGAAGCAATACCTTGCGTTATATTCAATGCACCTTGCAGCTTCATAGCTAACTCCTCCACTTCCTTATTCTTCACTCCAAAGGCTTGCAATGCACCAGTAGCTACACTGAATGCTCCTACTACTGCCCCTCCTAGATTACTGAATGCTTTAGCCTTTGCTTCAGGATTCAATAAGCCTACCTGACGATTCAAATCGCCCATCTGATCAGCTAATAGACCAGCTTTTTGTCGAGCTGAATTAGCCTCCTTACTGAACTCTCCAAATTTATCTGCTGCTTTTAGAGCTTCTTCTTTAGCTAGTTTAACTTGAGTACGCAAACTAACGAAAGCTTCATCTAATGGCTTAACAGTATTTTTTAACTCAGCCATCTTATCAGTTAAACTATCTACATTTTTTTGAGCAGATTGAGCTTCTTTAGATGCATCTCCGAATTGTTTCTTTACATTTACCAATTCAGCGTTGGCTGACTTTATCTCTTTGCTTAATTGAGAAAATGCTACTTTACTTGCGTTGCTTTCAGCCTCTAATCTTTTTAGAGTTTCTATTTCCGTTTCAGTAACTTTATTTAAAGCTTTTAAATCATCCGTACTTGTTTTGATATCTTTTGTATCAATGTCAAATACTATCTTGACTGTTTCCATTTATCCTTGACCTCTATTTAGTTTCAAGTAATTCTTACTAGTCTTGAGCTTAGAGCTCCGTTTTTTAGAGTGAGTGCCAGGCCTTCTGACCTTGCCTTTGTTCTTGTATAAAGATACAACCTTAATTGCCTTTGCCATTACTGAGAGATAACCTTTTTAATAGTTCCATCAGAGTAATAATATATCTTCATATTCCCTATGGTAGTTATTTTAACTAAGTCAGGAGATTGGATGATAGGACCTGATGTGAATGCTCCAGTAATCCAAGTACTATTATAGGTAGCTGTTGCATTGCACTGCTTCCTGAATTGATATACATAAGTAGTGTTAGGTGCTAATGGTCCAATAGTGTACTGATTAATACTATCTCCTACTGTTCTAGTAGTCCATGCAGTAGCTGTTGACTTCTTGTATTGTATCTTATAAGTTACACCGCAAGCATCATCAACCCAGTTGAATCTATTAGTAGTAGATGTTAAGCTATCTAAGTAGTAAGTAGGAGCAGGACATGAACATAAAGTAGTAAAGTACTTCATTGGTGAATAGTCAGATATAACAGTTCCATTTAATGAAGCTATCTGATATTCATAGTTAGTAGAAGTAGTCAGTCCTGATAAATTCTTTTGAGCTGTATCAGGTAAGGTACTAGTCTTCCATGTAGCAGCACCTAGTGCATGATACATAATCTTATATCCTGTAGCACAGGTATTCTTAGTCCAAGTGATTAATGCGGATGTACCTTTGGAAGTAGCAACTAAGTTAGTTGGATACTTAAAACATTCAGTAATAGTAGTAGATACTTTATAAACTGAATCTCCTGAAGTGCCTCCATTATTATTAGCAGCCATCAATGCACCACTCATCTTTACTTGTCCTGATCCAAGTGCTGGAGCTATCCAACTCCATGACCATGAACTATTAGAGTTTCCACTCTGTGTATGAGTAATATACTTAGTACCTGTAATCTTAGTCTTGGCAGTATTAGTTACTACCATAGTTCCTTTATAGTTACCTACTGAATCTTGAGGCGAAGCTTGGAAGCCAAATCTAACATTAGCTGGTTTGTTTACAGTAGCTGTGAAGGTATAAGTCTGACCAGGTACATATCCAGTGCTTGGGATGTTACTCATAATCTTTGCAATAGAAGTATCAGCTATGACTGCTGTACCTGAATGGCAGCCACTCGTTGAACATGTCTTATAATTAGATGCCTTATCATTTGCATAGCCTGAAGGTGCGCCATCAGGAGAGCTTGATAGATTAAAAGTTAATCCTAGTATTAAACATAGGATTGCAATGAATGTGATTGCCTTTGCCATTATTTTATTTGAGTAGCAGTGAATAAAGTTGAAGCTGTAGATGGATAGTTGACAGTTGCTGCATATGTTTTTATTTGAACATTAGTAACATCAGAAGTTGCCCACATTATTTGAAACCAGTCTGTACTTTCTATGTCTAGTAGAAAGTTCCATCCTGTAATTAGATGCCCTTCATTCCCCACTCCAGCTGATTTTCTAGCTGGAATAGATATTAATCCTGTGCTTCCAGTTACATTGCCATCATATCTTTTTAACCATATAAAAATATCTTGCTGAGCATTATCAGTATTTTGAAACTGAGTAGAGAACTGAAGATTGTAAATGCCTTTATAAGCAAAAGTAATCTTAGTCAATGCTGTGCCATCAGTTACAACTGTAACTCCATTTGATAAGTCAATTGATTCAAATATCATTGCTTTACCAATATTATTAGTTACTGCAGACTGAGTTGTATATGATAAATATTGACCATAACGAGATAAAGATGTTGGATCATTAGCATAGCTATTAATGATTACTTCAATAGCTGCAAGCACTGCTGCCGATGATCCCGATGGACTAGTGAAGTCAGTATATGCTACGCTCCACTGCTGGCGATAGGCATTGTTCTCAACACGATGAGCAGTGAAGATGATGTACTCGCCTTGCAACTCTACTGAGCAATAGCACTTCTTGTAATAATAGCTGCGTAGGCCATCATTAAAATCTACTTCCGTAGCACTATAGTCAGTTATATAGTAGCTCATCTTATAATCCTAGTGCTGTAAGAACAGCAGTATAATAAGCAGCAGGATCTAACATAGCAACACTATTTACATTATAAAATTCATTCTTTGCAAATGATAATTGAACATTTTGATAACATAATTCAAATAACTCTGCAGGAGCTCCTCCATTATTTTCTAATAGTTTTAAGCTTATAGCTTTCTCAGGAAAGTTATAATAATAGGTTGTAGAACTATCTCCTGTTGTCAATACAATATCATAGTTATCTATAATCGTATATTCAATAGTTAAGAAATCATTTGCTACTGTTGCAGTAAAGTTCTGAATTGCTTTTGCGTAAATTGGTGCTGCTGGCATTGTGTTTTGTTTTTTTAATTATTATCTATTTTGTATGTGTGTTCTAACAGAAGCATATACTCCCATAGCGTTATCTTATTACAATTAACTCCATACCTCTGATTCAGTATGGTCCTTTGGATGAAGCCACTCTCCGCATTCTTAGCCATCACATATCCTGCAGCTTCATCAATTGATGCCCTGCTACCTTGTCTATCACTGATAAACATATCTGCAAATCTTGCTCTGATAGCGTCGGCAAGGGCACTATATCCTTTAGCTGCATCACGATAAAAAAATCGTTGACATCTCCTGCCTCCTTCCAGCGTTTAATCTTATCCTTTGCATACTCAGGATCATAACTGTATGGACTCTCATTCTTGTCAAAGAAAGCTACCGATGCAAACTTATAGATGAGGTCCGTTGTAGGTAGTACGAAGTCTAATCTCTCCTTTAGCATACCTACTATCTTCCAAAGCTCACTCACTTTGATTTGCTTAGGATCATTGACTATCTCATCAAACCTCTCGATGAACATCTGAAGGTGCTCCTTCTGCAATCTCATGTTCCACTCCTCGTACACCTGGAGAGCTGTCAGTCCTCTTGATGAGAAGGTATTAAAGTAATCTTTGATGCGGTAGTATTGAACACCGTTACTTACAAAGGCTTCCTCTATCACATGCCCCTCATCGAGTTGCCATATAGTCTTACCAGTTATCTTACTTGATAACTTTGTCCATAAGTTGTTGATAGTAATCTTTAACTTCTTCAATAGCTGTTTCAGCTTTGCCATATCTTCTTATTCCGTTATATATCAATTGCCAATTATTCCACTTGTCTATCTTGAACTCATGCCCATCAGGATGCCTCCATCGATAAGCTCTACTCATACATGCACATCTGCCTCTTGCTTTATACCCTATGCTCTTAAGATACTCATCAATTATAATCATCAATAAGTTTCTTTTGAATAATAGTATTCACTGCAGCCAGTGCACAAATATATAATATTGATTCCACGATTCCACGATGCCAGTTACTCCAATCAATCTGAGTTAATAAAAATGGCCATGAATGAATTGATGCCATGCAAGTAACGCATCCTGCTATCGGCATCCATAACTTCCCTACATACTCCTCACCCCATTCGCTAAACTTCTCGAATATCATTCCTTCCTCAAAGGCTAATCTCAATCCTACTATGTAGAGTGAATTGAAAAGTAAAAAGATTAATACATCAGTCATCAGTCAGTTATGTTTACAGTTGTTCTAAAGGTTAGCGTAGCACATGTGTACTCAATGTCATCTATTGTCCAGCTCACAGCATCTCCATTAGCATCATTGATAGTCAAAGTGTAGAAGCTAAACTGATTGAACATGCCTGCAGTAGCCTGCCATTGATAGACATTTAATCCACCTAATGCTTGATCGCTAGATGTGCCTTGCTCCCATATTACCCCTGATGTGTTATCAGCGTAGAATGCAGTGTAGTTCCCATCAGCTAAACCTAAGTCAAGTCTGAAGTTCTCATCTCCGCATTGAGTTAGCTGAATGAATTGACATTCGTTGCATAGCGTTGGTGTAACCTCAGCAGGCTGCCATATTACTGGGTAAGTATAATCTTCAGTTTGAAAAAATAAATAGTAATGAAGTTGTTCAGGTCCTGGACTTATGGCGAAATCACTAATTGATATAGTAACTATCGTATCAGTGCCTCCATTCCATACTCCTGGTCCACTAAAACTATATGTCATTGTGCCTCCTGTACTTACTACAAAAGCTACATAATCATCCAAATTTTGAACTAATGTAACTCCTGTTAATCCTCCTGATCCTGCACCTGCATATTCATTTGAGGATGCGTATATATACGCAGCACCATAACTAGGTAAATTACCTAAGTCATTGCCTTGAACTGTGAATGTTCCTGTTGTTGTTGCCATATTGCAAATATACTAATTAAAAAAGCGAATCCAATCACGATGGAAAGTATTGCAATAATATCTGAAGCAGTCCAATAAATCGGCCTTCCTTAAGTCAGTCCGCCTGTCCTTAATGATATCTCCATCCCCATCTACCTCCACATACTTCAAGTCTTTAATCAGCCACTCACACGAAGGATCAATCTTGACGCAATAGTTCTGAAGCAGACTGTTGACCAGGACTCTCGTATCTCGAATGGATGGATTCACTGATGGCTGCTTCATCTGTGCTCTGCCTAATCTTAGCTTAGTCTGCACCACATCGTAATATCCTAAGTTGCCCTGAGTCAAGGCTGACCTGTTGGCTCCAGTGCTATCTCCTGTTATGATGAAGGATGCCTTTGGGAATGCTACGATGATATGATCACACAATTGATAGATGTCTGAGTTCTTAAGATAGAACTCCTTTACCACATTGATGCATCCATTGATCTGTTGCACCGCTATGCATGTTATAGGATCAACATTGAAGTCAAAGGATAGGTATAAGTGATGACTTGAATCATACTCCACAGGCTCAATATGCTTAACATCAAAAGCATAAGAGAATGGATTATTGGTAACATCCACATCCTCTGCAAGTATCTCACATCGGAAGGTAAGCTCATCCAACTGCTCACGCAAGTGATCCACTTCCGAAGGATCAATATGAGGATTATCATAGGTGCTTAGATTAAACGAGCTCCAGCTCTCATCTTCTTTGTTGAATAACTCTTTAAAGTAAGTCTGCCCGAACTTAGGAGTAGATAGAATCCATGCATCTCCCTTGTAGTCAAGTAGTGTAGCTCTGATAGTCTGATTCCATGCCTCCCTAAATTTCTTAGCCTTCTCAGCTTCATCGATAACTACCCTTGCATACTTCCTACCTCTACCACTGTCAGGCTCATCCATAGACCAAAAGTCAATCACTCCACCTGTAATCAATCGCATCTGCTTGGTCTGCTCGTTCTTGGTTAGTATGACATCATTCAGAGCTGTCTTTAGCTCTATCCATACATCATTCAAGTCCTTATAAGTGGGTGCGTAGTATGCACATGGCTTACCATCAAGAGCTATCTGAGGTAGTAGCTCATTAACAGCTAAGGTAGTCTTACCCCATCGCCTTCCAATCTTAAGTACATTGTACCTGGATGAATCAGCAAGGACCTTAGTCTGACCTGTATGAAGCTCTTTAAGTTTGATGACTATCTCACTCACGCACTATCTTTATAATAAGTTCGTTATCAGTAGTCTTAATCTCTTGACTGCTCATCTTAGGGTATATGTAACCTATCATATCATTAACTGCCTTAAGCCTATCCTTTGGAGGCAAAGCATTCATATCAGCAGCGAACTTATACAGGTCATACTCATCCAAGTAATCCTTGAACACATCCTTAATCCAGTTCTTATCGCCTATCATATCTCGCCTTCTTGTTTAAGTATCTTCTCGGCCCATGTCAGACCAGGCTCACCACCCCACAATAGATAACTGATAGTTCCACATGCCTGTTCATCATTCGCATTGTAATAGGTTGCAGCTCTGCTCAAGTAACTATACATCCGCTTAACAGTCAACAGCGTAATGGACTCGCCATTAGCTAACTGCTGAGCTCTTATCTTACCTACCTGTGTTGCACATCTATTACCTACATCATCATTTAATCTGATGCCTCTCTTGGCTGCATCAATTACTGATTGTGGATAGTTGTTAAATGTATTTGCCATGCTACAAAGATACTACACTCTTACTCGTTTCTTACGATACTGATAAAAGTACATGTACTCATCGATAAAGCAGTCATCCTTGATAAGTCCTGACTCAGCTAATCGGATGCTGTAATCCCTATCCTCTCCGAAGTTAATCTTACTAAAGCCTATATCCTTAGCAATATCAGTCATGACAGGATTCAGATGATTCAATGGCCGATGATAAATGTGGCAATCACTAGACCTGATTATCTTGTCTATGTACCGGTTGCCAGCACGATGGATAAACTCAACAGGCTTCTCATTGTCGGATGTGATGATACCCCTGAAGCCTACTCCATAAGGCTGATACTTGAGCTCATCCATGATGCGAGATACATAGAAGGCAGGCACTAAGTCATCATCATCAATGAAGCTGATGTAAGTACTCTTGCACTCATCCAATGCTATCTGCCGCTTAGCTCCTATGTTAGCTATCGAGTCAGGGTAAACCTTAACCTCAATGTGAATGTGAAGCTGAGCATTAAGTCGAGCCATCAACCTAGCAAGTAACATCTCACGACCTGGAATAGTTAGCACTGCAATGGTCCATAGCTTCTTCATAATGGGAAGTTTAGTCGAGCTCGATTAAAGTATGTTATCTCACCTTGCTTATAGACAATATGATTATTCTCTTGTTTATATGTTTGATCAAACTTAGCCTTGCCTATTGAGAAGTGCCGATGCTCTATGAAGATATCCGTTGCATTGTAATACATCTTATGCTTCATGGCTGTGCCTCTTAAGTCATCATCAGCAAACATAGACTTATATTCAGGATGATAGATGTAACCTAACTTAGCATAAGCTTCTCGATTCATAATGGGTATGGTAAGCTTCTTAGATGTGATGCCATCATAGACCTGTAAGATAGCAGGTCCATCTATCATCTCCAACTTATGAAGCATCCGAGTATCCCACATCTCACAGCTAAACATGTCATCAGACACCAGGATGATGAGCTCACCAGCACAAAGCTTAGCCGCTTCATTAGTTGCCTCAACCATGTTATTAGTAGGCAGCAGCACTAAGATAGCACCTGAGTCAATGAATGTCTGATTGTAATCGCCAAGCATCTTCTCGGAATGAGATAGGCTGACTATCCACTCAATCTCATGATCTCCTGAAGCTGTTGCCATCCAGTGATCCAAACACTTCCGAGCCTGGACAGGTCTGCCCAAACTCGGATGAATGATTGAAATAAGCATTTTAAAGCGTTTTAAGCGATAACTTATTAAAAAGGTAAGTCAGTACCATTCGCTGCTCCAAAGTTATCTGAAGAGCCTGTATTGACGCTGGGCATAGCTTCCTTAGCCTTTATGTTCAGGTAGCTACTTCCATCCTTAGTCTTTGCAACCCATGCTGAAAGCATTAGTTCCACACCATTTACTTTCAACTTGCCTGTGTAGTCAGGATGTTGTTCAGTTGTTTTCTTGCTGTTCTTGAACAGACTTCCTTGCAATTCTTTTAACTCGTAAGCCATAATAGTTTTTTTTTAAAGTTAGTAATAATTATTTAAATGTGATGAATTATGTGATGAATTAGTTACTGATTATTAGTTCTTTATCTCTTTTTGTGATGAATATTTCTTAGAATCGTATAAAATAATAATAAAGTAAAGGGTATAAGTAAAATAGTTGGAATAGTTTTTTTGGTGTTTTTTATTGTCAATTCATCACATTCTTTAGAGAATCAATGAGTTAATCATCACGCACTTTTGTCCATTCATCACGCTTTTGGAGGATTTATGATGAATTGAGCACCTGTTCGAGTTGTTTTGCTACAATATTCAAACTTCCAATAATCGCAATAATGCTTAATCCAGCTACTAATCTTCCGATTGGTAACCTTAGCACAGTCATGATCGATGGCTCTAAACTCATTAGCCACTGCTCCAAGCTCATGATAGATGCCATGTTCAAACTCTTTTAGCTTAAACCATTCGATGAAGGTATCAGGCACTGCGTTCTTCAGTTTCTTAAGGCTTAAGTTCTTATTGACTGGCTTAGCTACTCCATGTAGGAGGTACTGTTGCACGCACCACATCATAAAGTTATCAAATAGATTCCATTGGCAGTAAGGATCATAGTTATTCTTTTCATCGCATTTGAGCCAATCATCGTAAAGATTATGTCCGAACTCATCACGAGGGGAGAAGGAAGGCTTATAGTATTGCTTAAGCTCTATCTCGATGCGTCTGCGTTCATGGGAAGCTCCTGAGCCTTGAATGATATAGTTCGAGGTAATGATAAGCTTAGGAGAATCAGGATAATAAATATAAAAAGAATGCTGATTTTTTCTTTCGACTTCAATACCTTCAGAAACCATTGAGAAGTGTTTTTCAAAATCAAACAAACGAACAACATCTTCTAGTGCTATGATTTGCGTTGCAAGAGTTACACGCTGCCAAAGGAATGCTTTATTAGGATTAAATGTCTTGCCATCCATCGTAACAGTGTTTTTTATTTTGGATAGACCTTTAAGGAACACTCCTTTACCTACTCCACCTTCAGGATTATCTGATATAACTTCATCGGTAAGCATGACAGCACGAGGTACTGAAGGATCTTTGTAATTGTGGAGGATGTAACCGATAGTTCTGCACATAGCAAGGAATCGCTGGTTAATACTTTCTTTTATATCATCAGCAAGTAAATGAAACTTCTCAGGAGTTACACCTGTTGTAATGTTCCAAATAAATTGGCAAAACTCAGACTTAGTCAACTCATCGGGATTTCCGATAAGTTGAATATTTCTTTTTATTATCTGATCTTCCCAAATATTACCTGACAAAGCAAGTTTATTATCAACTAATCTTATGCCATCCTTATCAATTTCAACCCAAGTATTATCATAAAAAAAGTATGCAGTAGTAGAATCATCTCTTAACCAATTGATATGCTTAGGAGTAATCCATTCAAGATGACTTTCTTTTAAATATTCATTATTTAGCTTCTTAATAACTTGGGATTTCACATGCTCATTACACTTGTTATGCATCATGTAATCTTTAATTTTTTGCTTGATGTCAGCTAGATTGATTTCCGATATATGACAGTTATTATCATAAATCATTATCCAATCTTTCTTAGTCATCATATAACGAAAGATATAATTATCTACATACCACTTCTCAAGAAGAGTATTATCAATTGATACCTGACCTCTTGCATTAACCTTCCAAAATAAAGAAGAATCAATTATGTTTTGAGCTTCATTAGCTGCAGCTTCAGCTATTTCTAAAGATACATTATCTTCATTTTTTAAAGTTTCAGTTACTTCATCACGAGTAAATCCGTTGCGAATAAGATTCTGAGCTTTATTAACTATTGATGAGTCGGTAAATGATTTAGTCTTATGCTCTGCTGCATTAGCCTGGTAAGCTGACTGGATAGTCCTACGCACTTCTGATTCAGAGAAGCCATCTCCTGCGAACTGGAGAGTATTATACACTGCGAGTGATTCGGAGATTCCAAATCTATTGAACTCACATGCTAAGATGTAGCAGGCATTGTTACGATTACCTTGAGTGAACTCGTTGCTATGTTGCTTGAGTAGTCTATCAATAATTTTATCATCCGAGTTGACAATGTAAGGATTGCGAGCCTGCTGCTTCTCATACTTAACTTCCTTTTTAGGTAGAAGCTTATAGAAGATGGGAGCATCAGGATTATGATATAGGTTAGGATCGTATGACAGGTAGCATCCTCTTGAGATATTCTTGCATTTCTCATCAATGGTAGGCAGTCCGAAGTAATCGGATAGGGATAGGTAGTAATCGCCATGATCCTTTATGTTCTCAGGGATTCGTACCAAAACCTTTACTCCTGTTCCTGTTGGAGAGATGAAGGCAGCATATATGAACTCTTTCTTCTGCATGATACTATCAAATGATTCATCATCGAAGTCCAGGCATATAAGTCCTGAGTGTTTGTTGCAGTCTTTATCGGTACGCTTTAGGAAAGTTCCTGACCAGCAGATCAGAGGTAGAATCTTCTTAAGTTCTTTCTCCTGATCATCAGTAGGTAGATTGCGTAACTTATAAATTACATCGAGGTGTTTATTATGCTGTTCATCTTTTATACGATTAAGCATATCCTCCACAGTCATAGTCCAGCCATGCTCAACTTCAAAGTGAGTCTTATAAACACTTACCTCCATTGCCATCCTTCAGGTAAGTAGGTGCGAGTCTTAGTGCGTTGGATTGCTGCTAAGACATCAAATTGCGATGGCATTCCATTAATCTTACGACATCTCAGGAATGAGAATAGTAGTTCAAGATTTAGATTCATCATCAAGTAGATTTTGAGTTAAGAATTTAGTTTCATAGTTAGTCCTTCTGATGCCATCTGTTGCCCTGATATAATCAGTTTCAAGCTTAGCAGTGTTGATAATTACTTGAGCAACATCAGAAATAGCTTTAGCCTTTTCGATTGTCATGTGCGTTTGCTCATCATCTTTAAGGAGTTCGATTATCTCGAACAAATGATCACGCAGATCAGTGATTTTGTTTTTTGCCATTAAATTGTTTTTTTAGGGTTGATAAAGTTTTGATTGCATTCTTTAGTTCAGTAGGGTAGCGATGAATTGTATTACGCTGCATATTCTCAGCTTTAGTAATGCATTCGAGATTGTTAAGCGTACAGTTAAGTGAATTGCGATCCTTAAATACAATGATATGATTTTTTGGGATAGGTCCATACTCTTCTTGATAAATTTTTACATGAAGAGCCATCCAATTAGCTTTCGATAATCTGATGTATTTATATTTTGCTCCTGACTTATCAGATCTGATGCTGATAGCTCCATCATGTTTAGTGTTAGGAGGGTTAGTACCTTTTTTAAACTGAGTAGGTATTAACTTCTCATAAGATTCAGCAGGCATATAGTCTTTAGGACTTTTGTCTTTATTCCAGGACATATGTCCTTCCTTAAAGCGATATGCTTTGCCATGTTCAATCATCCTACCTCTGCCTGAGAGCTCCCAATTGTCGAGATATTCTTTAGACTTTTTAATCTTTAGCTTAGTAGCTAATCGATAAACTTTATGGATAGGAAGATTAAGTTCATCAGCTAAATCCTGTGTAGGCATATCAGGATAAAGCATTATCATCAGATCATTTGTAAAATGGTTTGTAGTGTACCTTTCCATTATCCTTAGCTGAATAAAATACATTCTTACGATTCTTACCTGATACATCATAGCTGACATGAATCCATGCAGGAGATATTTCAGTTCCAAATTCCCATATTAACTGATCAAAGGATAGATGCTGTTTAATGTAGTTAAACAATTGGGCATTAGTTACACCGTTGTTAGTTCCATCCAGGTCTAAGTCAAATGCTTCACCTCTCATGTGCTGAGAGCTTTGCGAGCTTCCTGAGATAGCATCATTAAGGTCTTTGCTTCTGAATCCTGATACCACTGGTATCTTGACTAAAAACTTCTCACAGCACTTATCATAGATGTTAACAGCAAGAGTATTAAGTGCGATTGTCTGCTGTTGGTTAGGCTTATTGTCGATTCCAAGCCTGAGTGCTGTTGCTGACTTACAGCACTCTTCAAGTGTTAGGTACTTTCCGATTAACATTAAAGTCTAGGGTTTTTATGTTCGAAGTATGCCAATGCTAAAAAGATTAACATGATAAATACTACGAATAGGTTGGTTATAATAAAAAGAGTATGCATGTGATTAATATTGAAGCTATATAAATTATTCGTGATAAATTTTCGTAACGATTAACCTGTTTATACATCTTACCAAGAGCATAGGAGTTAGCTACATTATATCTTGAATTCCTTAATCGATTAGCCTGCCACTGGAAGTAATAAGCTAAAGCTACAATTATGAATGGGATTAGTGCTTTTATCATGGCTTACCTCCATACTTCCATGAGTAATGATTTGCTATAATTCCGCACAATAAGCCAAATGCTGCCGATTTCCAGAAGACATTACCTTGCTTCTTTTTGTTCAAGTTATCCTTTAGCTTATCCATTGCAATGACCATATCCTTCTCATTACTTTCGTACTCATTAATGAGGTCGTTCTTTGCCTTAATTGATGCATCATGCTTACCGATGATTTCATCCTTTTGTCCAATTACTAAATCCTTATAATCAAGATTCTTTTGCAATAAGCCTAATGCAGTCTTATCAGCATCCGAATTAATAAGGTCCTGAATCATGTAACCTACAAGCTTCTTGCTCATGATTACAGTGCTATCCTTTTCACTTACGATTTTTGTAGCGTTCTGAGAGAAACTCATTATACTGAGCAGTACTCCAGCTACTAACATTATTAGCTTTTTCATTTGATTTAATTTTAATGTATTTAACTTTTTGGATATTGTTTTTAATCATGTTATTCAATATTGTAATTGAATCCTGAGCTCTTACCAGTGCTATGCTATCAAGTAGATTGTGCTTAGCATTTTGAATAGTCTGCTCTTTTTTTGGAACATAATCATCATTGATGATTAATTTAGGCTCTCTATT
>Ga0334722_10003201_pt1 | contig 17827 bp, 30 predicted proteins | sample C3_bottom_MG_FD_207210 | JGI IMG/M metagenome (GOLD analysis project Ga0334722, IMG submission 207210) | Sediment microbial communities from Yellowstone Lake, YNP, Wyoming, USA - C3_bottom | ecosystem: Environmental > Aquatic > Freshwater > Lake > Sediment | place: USA: Wyoming | collected...
AAACGGGCTTATTTGTTGCCAAAACCAAGGAATAACCTGAAATTTTGTTGAGAAAAAGCGGAAATCTTGGCTTCTGTCAAACGCCATTTTTCAGTGAAATAATTGAGAAACTGTCAAACTTGGGGTGTAAGAGCATAGGAAACCCCACCTCCACGCGCAACCGCGCTTTGCAATCGCGCCCGCGCAAGAGGGTCACTTGGCGCATCCCGTTCCAATGTACGAATATCCTCATCCATTTCACTCACTCTCCTCTTGCGCAACTTCAACTTCTCTTTCTTTCAATTCTTGCGGCTCGCGTTTTTCTTGCGCAGCTCTTTTTGCGAAACGGTGCGCGAGGTGCAAAGGCTCGGGAAGTTTGTGCGGTGGGATCACGCACTTTGCGACAATTTCTGCAGCAGTTGCAATGTCAATTAAATGACCGGGAGAAACAAATAAAGGATTTGCAAACGCTCGTGTTTTCACCAGACGGCCGCGCACTTCGCCTTCAACAATAATATCTTCACCCTGAACTTCGCCTTCCAAAAGATTCTTTGCGATGCCAATCGCGGGCTTTGCGAGTTCAACTCCGACAAACGCCGCAAGGCCTGCTTTGTACGGGTGCGCAATGCCTGCACCGTTGACCAAAATCACATCCGGTTCGTATTCAAGATCGTAGTATGTCTGACAAATTGCAGGACCTTCTCTGAACGCTGCAAAGCCCGGAATGTAGTTCATCGGCGCTTTGGTCACCGTGTGCTTGCGCTCAACAATCTTCATTGTTTTGAAATCAACAACCACTGCCGCGCACACGCACGTTTCTTTTGCGAACGAAACTTCAAACCCTGCAACGTAGCGAATGTCTTTGATCGGAATAGCATCATCTACGCGCACACTGCGCTCGACATCTGCTTGCAAGTCTTTGAGGTTTGAAACGTTGATCCTTCGTAACATCATTCACCTTTTACTTCCTCTTAAAAGGCAAGATGAGTATTTAAACCTTTCTACAGTAGTCCTTTCTGAGTAGTTACATTAAAGGTACTGCATGTTAAGAATAATAAAGCTTTTAAAACAGAACTCTTCTTTGCGCAGTGTAAGGGGTGAAGATGTGGGTTCAATTAATCTTAAAGGAAAAATAAAAGGCTACGATCGCAGGTTTGCAGACAACCCCTTCGCAGAAACATACCGCGTCATGCTCAGCAAAGCCGCACTCAGATTCTACGCAGAAGCCGGCCAATACACCCGCCCTCTCGACAAAAGCACCACCCCTCTTGACCAAGCACGCTATCACTTGCATCGCTTCCAAAGTAGCCCCGGACACGTCAACAGAAAAGAAACGCTCTTTACCCTTCACTCACTCTTTGACAGAGCGCACCGTCCTGACCTGTGCGATTTCTCAACCGACCTCGTCTTTGCCGCGCACAAAGTATGGGTCGAAGGCCAAGCACGCACCTTTCGCGACAACATTAATCGCGGGCTTGACCTTCAAATCGAAAACATGATGGACGCAATCTACGAATCAGGCGTTCCCGAACTTGAGAAATACGCCAGCGACAAACTCCTCGACTACGAACTGCGTAAGACCAACAAACTCCCCCAAAACTTCACAACCGACGATAACTAAATGTCAATTTGACACAAATCTGTCACTTTTGCTTCTTTTGACCGATTTTTGGCAATAGCCTTAAAAGTATACTGGATATTGTTTTCTCAAGAGTGAGGACGATGACAACACTGAACGCATATCTTCGAACCGAAGCAAACAAACGCTTCCCAAAAGAAACCTCTGAGCAAAAAAACCTGCTCGCATTCCTCTTTCGCGCCATGCGCGGCATGGCACCCAAAGAATCACACGACTACATCCAACACTACGGAGAAAACCCCTGCTGCGGAACAGGAGGAATAAAAGCAGCAGCAATGGTCCTACGCGACTATTTTGACAACCCCAACCGCTCTGCAACCGACGTCCACGGAGACATGGCAATCTACCTCATGGAAACCGGACAAACACACCTCTTAGACAACATCGAAGCGCTCACCACCTTCGCACATGATGCCGCACGCGGATGGGCAAAACAAAAAGCAATCGACCAAACACTTGCAAGCAAAGACCCTCGCAAAATCGCAGCCATGCGCTCATACTTCCAAGGAGAAGAAGACCGCAACGTTTGCGCCTACATCGATCAAGAATTAGAAAACGCTGCCGGAAAAAAATACGAACTCGTCCTCCTTACTTCAACACCGACTTCTTGAACCGCTTTTCAACACTTAACGCGCGCAGCTTAATCTGTTCTTCCAAATGTTCCACTAATGCACCTGGTTTTACCGTCTTCAAATCCAAGAACTCATCTGCGAGCTGGAACTTCGGCTCGATTTTTGACGCTTTTTTTAATTCTTTCATAGTTTAGACCTCTGTGCCTTATCCGAAACAATCGCGCTATTACCCGTCGGATCCTCAACAATAATCTTGAGCTTCTCAGAACCCCACAACACGTTTTGCAACTTCTTAAGCAAATTCTTCGCCTTCTTCTTATCTTCCTCATCCTCAGCAGTATCACGCAATGTCTCAATTTGCTTCTTGAAACGCTCAATAAGCCCTTCCACATTTGAAATAAACCCTTCCGCGTTCACACCCGGCTCTAAACTCCCCACATGCGGAATCTTAATCGAACCCTCGCTACTCCTGATAATTCGCACATTCAAATCATCCTTACCATTCACCTCAAACGTATACTTACACCCCTCCTTAGGTTCTGCCGCCTCCACATCCGCCTTATGATAATGACACCCCGTGCAATGCATGCTAAACAAGAAAAGTTTTCCGAAGAACGGAACTTCCATCACTCCTTCAGTAAGCGTGAGATTCTTCGTATTACACATCGGACAAAGTTGGCCTGCCAAAGACTCCATCTGACCCTCATCAACTTTTTGCTTCTTCTCCACCGTTTCTTTACCCGTCATAGCCCTTCTGAAGGAGCAGAAGTTTTAAAAAACTTGTGATGGGACGTGTCTTGTGCAGGTCAACAATCTTTTTATAACATGCTCGTTCTGCAATTGTTCTTGAAAGGGGAGCCATGCAACTGAACTCACTCACACTGCACCATATTCGCAGCTACGTCGACGCCACCATCACATTCCCAAAAGGAATCGCCATGCTCGCGGGCGACATCGGATCAGGCAAAAGCACCGTTCTCCAAGCCATTGAATTCGCACTCTTTGGCCTTCTTCGCGGCGAAGTCACCGGAAACGCGCTTCTTCGCAACGGAACCACCAAAGGAAGCGTTGAACTCACCTTCTGCGTCAACGACACCACGCACACGATCAAACGAACCCTCACCCGCGCAAAAACAACCGAACAAGACGCAGGATACCTGATCACAAACGGCGTCAAAAAAACAGCAACCCCCATCGAACTTAAAGCCGCAATCCTTGACATCCTTGGCTATCCTCCCGAACTTCTCACCAAAAGCAAACAATTCATCTACCGCTACACTGTCTACACCCCCCAAGAAGACATGAAACGCATCCTCCTTGACTCCCCTGAAGAACGCATCACAATCCTTCGCAAACTCTTTGACATCGACAAATACGCCCGCATCACGACCAACGCAAACACCTACGCAAAAACCCTACGCGAGCGCGCCCGCGCATACGAAGCAAGCACCACAGACCTCGCAGAAAAAAAGAAACACGCAACCAATGCCAAAAAAGAACTTGAAACCACCCAAGAACGCATCAGCGCACTCGCACCACACCTGGAACTTGTTCGAACGCAGCTCAAAGAAGCAACAACCACACTCGCTACGCTCGAAGCACAAAAACAAGAAACCGAAAAACTCTCCCGCGAACACGCACTTGCACACGCGCAACTTACCGCAAGCAAAAAACAACACGAGGAGCGCACTGCGGAACTTGCACGCATCACTCAAGAGCACCGCACGGCAACACAAGAACTCCCTGCAATCCCCGATCGCAACGCACTCACGATAAAATCACTTGCGCTCACCTCACAACTCTCCCAACACGAAAACACCCTGCGCGCACTCACCCGAAAAATCACAGAACTCGAAACCCTCAAAAACCAACACGAAACCACCACGCACAAAATAACCACGCTCGCACACTGCCCCACCTGCAAACAAACCGTCACGCCCGAACACAAACATTCCATCACCGCATCAGCACAAACCCACATCACTGCCCTTTCGACACAAACACAAACGCACCAAGAACTCCTCACCACAACCGAACAAACCATCACTCAACTCAAAAAAGAACAAGAACACCTGCGCACACAAGAACAAGACGCGGCAACCGCTGCGCTTAAACTCGCACGCATCACCGACCTACACACTCGCAAAACAACCGTTGAAGAACACCTGCACACCCTTGCAACCGACATCCAAAAACAAACGACGCGCATCACTGAAATCGCGCCACGCATCACGCCCACCGCAGAACTTGAAAAAACCTACGTCCTCCTCAAAACCCAACGCCAAACCCTCACAGACAATGAACGAACGCTCAGCATCGAACACTCTGTCCTTCTCCAAAAAAAAGAACACGCAACAAAAACACTTGCCCTCTTTGCAACCGACATCGAACGCAAAGAACGATTACGCTCGCAACTTGAAAAAACAACAAGCGCCCACCACTACCTCGCCGACTCCTTCATCCCCCTCATGGACGTCATCGAACGACACGTCATGACCAAAATCCACCACGAATTTAACGCACTCTTCCAACAATGGTTTAGCATGCTCGTCGAAGACACCATGCACGCACGCCTCGATGAAACATTCACCCCTTTGATTTCCCAAAACGGCCATGACATCGACGTTGAACACTTAAGCGGTGGAGAGAGAACCGCCTGCGCGCTCGCCTATCGCCTCGCGCTCAACAAAACCATCAACTCACTGCTTTCCAGCATCAAAACTAAAGACCTGCTCATCCTCGACGAACCAACCGACGGGTTTTCCGCAGAACAACTCGACACCCTACGCGATGTTCTTGCACAACTTGGCCTTGCCCAAATCATCATCGTTAGCCACGAACAAAAAATTGAAGGAATCGCAGACCACATCCTACGCATTCAAAAAAACAATCACACAAGCACGATCACAACTTAAAGATCTGCCTTTGGAAGCAACTTCTCATACACATAGATCACCGCAAGCTCTGCAAGCGGAACCGTCACGAACAAGCCCACAATCAATGCAAGAAAACCAAGAATCTGAATCAAAAATAACACGATCACCAAACCAAGCAACTGCCACTTCACACCACGCGTCATACGCGAACTTGCCTTGAGCGCCTCAATTGGCCCCAGCTTCTTATCAACAATCAAAAGCGCGTAAAACCTGAACTGAATCGCCCAAATGATACCCGGAATGATAAACAAGATCAAACCGCCAAGCACTATTAGCCCGTAGAGAATTGCTGCAACAACATACCGCACTGCGAGAACCACATCAAAACACGCGAGCAAATCCCGAAACTCCCCTGCCCCACGCGCAATCTTGATCATAAGCAAAACCGCACCCAACGACACAAAAATCTCGAAAATCCACAACGCGATACGCACGACCAACGCAAGAACTGCCACTGCACCATCAGCGTTCTTCCAAATCGCATCAAGAACCACAGGAATCAACCCGAAAATAACCCCGAGCAAAAGCGACACGCCAAAAATCAAGCCAAACCGATGCAACGTCGTATCAAACCCAAAACTAATCGCATCACTTACCAAGAACTCTTGCTTGGCACTTCTTTGCACTGGCTTCAAAGAAACCGTCGACTCAGCCTTTGCTCTTGGCTTTGCCTTTGATGCGCGCTTCACTGCTTTTGGCATGATACGTTTCTTAATCACACGAGTATTTAAACGTTTGGAGTGGGGGTTCTCAATGCTGACATTTTTTAAACACGGAACTCTTTCCTTCTCTTATGGCTCTTGCGTGGATCGCACTCATCGTCTTTTTGCTTCTTGCACTCCTTGGCGTATTTGTCTCACTCATCGGCCTTTGCGGGCCGTTTCTCGTGGCTCTTGGCGCAGCAGCATACGACCTCATCTTGTGGAAACAAGCCATTGATCTCCCCACACTCGCACTCATCCTTTTCCTTGCACTCGCAAGCGAACTACTCACCTGGACCATCTGGAGCTGGAACGCAAAAAAAACACGCTTCACAACCGGACTACATGGGTCAATTAACAACCTCGTCACCTTCTGCCTGATTCCCTTCTTTGCGCTCCTTCGCATCAAAGAAAAACCATTCGACTTCGGAGCGACCATTCTTCACGTGTACTTTCGCTGGAAAAAAGACAAATACAATTTTGCACGACTTACAAACGAAGTCAAAATTGCCGCAATCAAAGCCGTGCTTTCAAGCCTTGTGAAACTCACAATTACGCTTGTGCAAATATGGATTGTTGTGCGAGCGATGTAGAGGCTTTTCGAAGATTTTATCTGAAGACCACGAGTTTGGCACCAGACAAGAATGCAAGGGAAATCAGCGAATTATTAGTCACTCATCAGTGGTTAATGAAAGCAAAAGTTTATAAACTGACGTGTAAACGATAATTCTATGGATATAAAGGATTGTTCAGGAGTAGCGGATTTCGTCGAAGAATTAGCTTCCAACCCTATGTACCTCCATCTTTGCGAGGGAAAACCTCTTCGTCAGGCAGGTAACACGGAATGGCACAGCATACCCGCAAAAGGAGACAAATCTTATCATCCAGATTTGTCTGAAACAACTCCGTACTGGACAAAACAACAGTACGACCAATACACTTCTTTACGCAACCAGCACAACAAGCTATCAACTGAAAGAGATAAGCTCTGGGGTGAAATGAACAGCCTTGAAAGAAGGCTCCTTGTTTGGGGCAGGAAAAGCAAAAGAGCAGAACTGGCACAACAGCTCGACCGCATAAGTGAACAGCTGAATAATTGCAATTACCAGAAGTGTATTAGACTGGTCGGCGGCACTCTACGGACGGGAATGGAAGTAGTCCATGATACTGAAGAATACCGAGGAAGCAAAAATTTTCAAGGTTGGGTGCTTGGATTTACTGTTGGACAATCATATGTTTTTCAGTTGTTGTATGGGGACAACACCAATGACTCCCGACCTGATACGTACACAACGTATGGCCTATTGATACCCAAAGACAAAGTCAGCGTGATTTGCCCAAGAATTGAGCAAGATCCTCGTGTTCTGATTGACAGCTTTAGGAAAACGTTTCCTGAGTGTGACAACAGTAAAGGAACATTAGCCATTGGAGCCGGTCCAAAATATGTCAAGATTGACCGTTTTTGAAAGAACTACTCCCCATTTAACTTCTATATAAAAAACAATTAACTTCTCGTCAAAACCTTTAAATAATCACACTCCTCCCGTAAACCCTGAAAAAGGATGGTGCGCATACCCAAAATCAGAAAGCGCGATGGCAGCATTGCCCAATTCGAACCCCAAAAAATAGCCCTTGCCATCTCAAAAGCCCTCCAAAGCGTCAAACGCAAAGACGGCACAACTTCCCAAAAAATCGCAAGCCAAGTCGTAAAAGAACTCGAAAAACACTTCACCGGCAAAGTCATCCCAACAGTCGAAGACGTCCAAGACCTCGTTGAAGAAACCCTCATCAAAAACAAACTCGCAGACGTCGCCAAATCCTTTATCCTCTACCGCGAAAAACACAAAGAACTGCGCGAATTCAAAACCTTCCTTGGCGTTCGCGACGAACTCAAACTCTCAACCAACGCAATCAAAGTCCTCGCAACACGCTACCTCCTTCGCGACGACAAAGGAAACATCAGCGAAACACCCGCACGGCTCTTTCGCAGAGTCGCAAAAGCAATCGCTTCTGCCGACACCCTCTACAAAAAAGGAACCAGCAAAAAAACCGAAGAAACATTCTACGAACTCTTATCCAAACTCGACTTTCTCCCAAACACGCCAACCCTCATGAACGCAGGAACCAACCTCGGACAACTCAGCGCATGCTTTGTTCTCCCCGTCGGCGACTCCCTGCCTGAAATCTTTGACTGCCTCAAATGGGCAGCAATCGTGCACCAAAGCGGCGGCGGAACCGGCTTTTCATTCTCACACTTAAGACCCCGCGGAGACATCGTCAAAAGCACCAAAGGAGTCGCCTCAGGGCCCGTAAGCTTCATGCGCGTCTTTGACATCACCACCGAAATCATCAAACAAGGAAGCAAACGCCGAGGAGCAAACATGGGCATCCTCCACTGCACCCACCCCGACATCCTTGACTTCATCAACGCGAAAACCAACGAAAACCTCCTGCAAAACTTCAACGTCTCCGTCGCCGCAACCGACGAATTCATGGACGCCTGCGCAAAAAACAAAGAAATCGACCTCATCAACCCCCACACCAAACAAAAAACCAAAAAAATCAACGCCAAAGAAATGCTCGACCTCATCATTGCAAACGCGTGGAAAGTCGGCGACCCCGGACTCATCTTCATCGACGAAATCAACCGCAAAAACCCAACCGCTGCGCTCGGACCAATCGAAAGTACCAACCCCTGCGGCGAACAACCCTTACACCCATTCGAAAGCTGCAACCTCGGATCAATTAACCTTGCCCACATGATCAAAAACGGCAAGTTCGACTGGGACAAATACAAAAAAACCATCCACACGGCAATACACTTCCTCGACAACGTCATCGACGTCAACAAATACCCCCTCGCCCAAATCGAACAAATCACCAAAGCAAACAGGCGCATTGGCCTTGGAGTCATGGGCTTTGCAGAACTTCTCATCCTCCTCAAAATCCCCTACGACGCCCCCCAAGCACTCACATTCACCGACAAACTCGCCAAATTCTTAAACGACGAAGCACGCAAAGCAAGCAACACACTTGCGCAAGAACGCGGCAGTTTCCCAAACTTCGAACAAAGCACGTGGAAAGGAAAAATCAAAGCAACCCGCAATGCAACTGTCACGACCATTGCACCCACCGGCACGATATCAATTATTGCAAACGCAACCTCAGGAATTGAACCCCTCTTCGCCGTCTCGTTCGTACGCGACGTCCTTGAAGGAACCCACCTCCTTGAAGTCAACCCTGAGTTCGAACGCATCGCACGCGAACGCGGCTTTTACAACAAATCCCTCATGATGACCATTGCAAAAACCGGAAGCGTCAACAAAACCAAAGGCGTCCCAAAAGACATCCAAAAACTCTTCAAAACCGCACTCGAAATAAAACCAGAAACCCACGTCAAAATCCAAGCCGCCTGGCAAAAACACTGCGACAACGCCGTTAGCAAAACAATCAATTTACCTGCCGAAGCAACACCTGAAGATGTCCGCAAAGCGTACCTGCTTGCCTACAAACTCAAATGCAAAGGAATCACCATCTACCGCTACGGCAGCAAAAAAGACCAAGTCCTCAACCTTGGCAAAAAACCCGACGAAATCGTTTCCGCAAAACCCGAATACGCCGGCGGACACCTCTGCTTGGAATGCACGTTCTAATTACTTAATTATTCTCGGGAATAACGTGCGTCGTGCAATTCCCATACCGATCAGAAATGTACATAACCCGCTTGGGCTTTATCGCAGCCTGCTCATCAATACGCATCTGCTCTTTCCTTTTGCGCTCTTTGTCCTCAAGAATCTGCGCAATCCCCCCGTAGGTAAAAAATACCAGTTCCGCTTCGACAATCTTGCGCTCAAAACCATCCCGAATCTTCACCGGCACATACTGCAGATCAGCCTGCACAAAATCCTTGCGATTCGCACCACGACCACCTTTTCGCAAATCCTTACAATTCGAATCAACATCAAAACACGGCCTCTTTTCGTCTAGCGGCGACCAATCATTGCGCGCATACAACCGATGATCCCGTAAACTCAACAATAACTCATCATGACCTGCATTGTACGCGGCAAACACGTCCGTATTCTTATTCCAGAACACCTGCCGTCTTTGCTGCAAGACAAAAAGCCGCCCATAAGAATGAAGCCGATCATACAGCGACGGCAAATCAGGATCACCTTGCGGCTTTCGCGAAGGACTACGCGCAGAGCCAAAAAAATCAGCAATCGGACCAAGAACAACATCGAGCGACCCGCGCGCCTTTCGCACACACGGCCGCCACTCGTACATCACCTCAGACATTCGTACAACAATGATAAAAATAATTTAAAAGCATTGTGACACTTTATTTAAAAAGAAATGACACTATCGTCGCACTAGGTCGCGCCCGTGCAATCTCCCGTCGGAGCCAAAGGAACATTCGGACTTGCCCCCGCTGGAGGCGGCACTTGCGCAGGCGCAACCACCCTCACATTCGCAGAATCGCTTTGCCCAACAACCGATGCGGGAGGCGCAGGAGCTAACGGAACTTGAGGTTTTGGAGCAACCGAAACAGGAACTTGCGGTTGCACATTAACTGCAGAACTTGCAGCCCTTGGCTTTTCGACGTACAACGGATTTGGAACACCCTCACCTGGCATTGGCGCAGGAACATAATTTGGATTCAAAATCTTTTTTATTTCGTTAGTAGGCTCATAATCGCCCGTGCTCTTCCCTAACAAAATACATATATCCGCGGCCAACGCCTTAATCACTTCCTTATCCGACTTTTTTAATTCGCTTTTTTGCGACTCAAACGCCTGCCAAATATAGCCCACGGGAACGTTCTGATCAGTCAAACGCTTCACTAAATTATCCCGAGAATAATCCTTGCGACTCTTATCTGCGCCCTCGATATCCTCAATTGGCAACCGCTGCATGTGATTCGTCGTAGCCCCGCCTGCAGCGCGCCCAACCAAACCCTGATCAGCGACTTTTGCAGCATCAATTACGCACACATCAAGACTAGGAGGCTTATCTCCTGCAGGAAAATACTTCAAGAACACGTTACGCGGTTCATCCCTTTCTTCTGGCTTTCCCCATTGATACCAACGCTTTTCTGACGTGATCACCACATGAATCCGGTACAAATTACGCGATTCCAGTTTGAAATACGGCTCTTCCTTCATACCGCTGCGATAATGCCCTTAGTTTTTAAGAATTACTGCACTGGAAAATAGCTACTTAACTACTCTTCTTCCTTCTCTAACTCTTCATCCAAATCAGCATACGTCTGCTCCTCTTCTTCGCGCGCCTGCTCCTTCTCGCGCTTCACGATATCATCCCACAACTCTTGCACGTCTTTGCCATGCTTTTTCTTATGATGCTCGGGAGACTCTTCTTTTGGCATACGAGCAATATGAGAAATACTATTTATAAATATTCCTAAGAAAAGAAAATGGAACATTAAAAGAACATATCTTCTTTTGCAAAACGCACTTTAGGCCTTGGCTTATCCGCAGCAAACCCGATCGGGCACAATGCCGTTGGAACCAAATTCTTTGGAAGCTTAAGCACCTTTGCAAACTCCTTTGGGTTAAACCCCTCCATCGGACACGAATCAAAACCAAGCGCCCTTGCACCCAACATCGCGTTCTCTAATGCAAGATAGGCCTGACGCTGCGCCCACGCAAGACGGTCTGCTTCAGACTTATCCTTGAACGCGCCACGCATCATCCCTGCAAGATTTGTGACTGCATCTTTTGGAGTCCCATTCGCAAGCATCAACTTCTCAAGCTTATCAATCAATGCCATGACATCGCTGTCTGCGCAAAAAACAAGCAAATGAGAACAGGTCGTGATTTGCTCTTGGTTCCACGACAGCGGCAATAGCTCTTTCTTTGTCGCATCATCCGTGATCACTTTGACTTTGTACGGTTGCAAATTCCACGACGTCGGAGCCATGCGAATTAAATCGAATAGCTGGTCAACTTTGTCTTGCGGAATCTTCTTTCCATCAAACTTTTTCGTTGCATACCTTTCCTGAACAATTTGCTTGAAATCCATCATTGCACCCCACACATTAATTGATATATCGGATAACCGATACTATTTAAAGGTTTCGGAAAACTCAACAGAACAAAAAACTCTCGCGTTCTTCACGCCGCAGGCCTTCTCCAACCGATCGCAGTTCTGCGGGAAAAGCTGTCCGACTCTGCAATCCCAAGATCACTGCACAATTCGCCAAGAAGAGAACGCCCCCCGATTGGTTCAGGACAAACAATCTCGCTTTGCGGAGAAGAATTCCTGAATCCCACCGGCACACCCATAATATCTTCAAAGAAAACGCACAAGTGTTCATTGAAATTCGCAGGAATTACTGTGAACGTTTCGTTATAGAAGGGCACGCGGATTTCGCGCCGCACCCATCGTCCATTAAGATCCATCTCTTCCAATGACACTCCTTCAGAATCAGCAGTAATCTCTCCATACACGCGCCAATCATTTGCAGGCCGCTTGCAACGAGTTGTAATATAGTGTTCAGTCACTACTCTAAACGCAGAATGACCTGAAAAAAGATGCATCCCATCATGGATAAGAAAATCAAGACCGCAATTCACAATTCCAACTCCCCTGCGCGCAGAATACTCCTTCCATTTTTCAAACGTCCTTTCCCACCCTTTGTCAAGAGGAGTGCAGCCCACCACAATATCAAGTGGACCTCCTGGATACGGAAGATTGCGGTACAAAATAGCATCGCCAAGGACCGGATCCTCGACACGGCTTGCGTGGAACCCTCCCCCGTCAAGGTATGCCCTCAAGACGTCCTGATTGTTCGGCTCCCGTTCAAGCTCTTTAAGAAATACATCGTAAGATTCCCTTTGCAACCCTCTGCGGGCATATTCAACACCGAGCCTTATTGCCGCGCAAGAATCCCCAAGACTACTCTCCCGCATCAACTTTCTCACATATGAGTCCATAGAGAGAAAAAACCACTATATCTTTAAAAAACTTTCCAAAGTAGCCACTATTAAGTGAGTAATTTAAGAGTACTAACTCTCTGCACCGCACGTTTAATACTCATACATAAAAAATAGATAAAAACCAGATAAAGAAAAAATACTGATGCTTAACGACTCGAATCCGCTTGTCGTTCAAGTTCGATCTTCTTAGAAATCGCCAAACTCTTCGCGTCCATCTTGAACGCGTTCAAAATCTGGTCTGCAAGCGCAACTTCAATCGCCGTCTTCTTGTTGAAACTCGCATCGTATGCACCCTGCACGAAATATCGAAGCGCAATATCAATTCTGCGCTGCGGAGAACAATCAACTGCTTTTGGATACCTTGCGCCACCATACTCAATTGCGACAATCTCCTCACGCGGAGCCGCATTCTCAACTGCGCGCACGAACACCTTCATCGGGTTCTCCTTCGTCTTATCCTCAATAATCTTAAACGCATCAAGAACAATCCGATAACTTAGCGCGCTCTTACCCGTCGTATGGCCCGAACTTCGCAAATGCTTCTTTCCCTTGTGACCAGGAATCATCACCTTGTTAATCAACCGCTCAACAATAAACGTCCTTGACTTGTGGAACTTACGCCCTGCATACCTTGCGCCAGTCTTAGGAACAATACGCGGCTCAAGCGTGATATACCGCTGAAGTCCTGCGTCATCAACCTTGATGCCATCCATCGACCATTTGTTAAAAGCGAGTATTGCCATTTTACTTACGTGCCTTCTCAATCTTACCCTTCAAAAGAGCATCCAAACTTTGACCATTCACCTTGATAACCTGCCAGCGAATCCCCGGAATATCCCCCTTTGCCTTACCCTGACATCCGCCAATACGCTCGATAAGCACTTCATCATGTTCATCAATAAGCTTCTGAGCACCATCACGCGGCATAAACACGCCAATTTGCTTTCCATTCTTGACCAGTTGCACACGGCAACACTTCCTCATCGCTGAATTCGGCTGCTTTGCCTCAACCTGGAATTTCTCGATCACAATCCCACGCGCCTGCGAAGCACCTTCCAATGGGTCTGCCTTCTTTTGCAATTCAAGCGTGCGACGCACATAATCGGCATTCAGCCATTTACCATGATGCCTGCGCTTTTGCAAGGCCTTTCCCGTGTTCATCCCGTTTGATTTTCTGCCCATTTAAACAACTCTCATTTCCCCAATTGGAAAATACCGCTTCACAATCCCCTCAAAAAACCGAAGATTCGAAGCACCTCGACCTATCAGCAAACCCCTGGTTTTTAAATCTTTCGCATTCAGAAAAACCTTGCCCCCCTCCTCTTTCACTTCCGCAACCTCGAGGGGAGCCACCACGTTTTTCACGAACTGCACCAAATTTGGATTAAACTCAATGATCTTCACCCGCTTTTTGATCAATCGCTCAAGCGCGCGCACGTGCTGACCGCCCTTACCGATTGCCTTTGCCATCTCGCCCTCCTCAACAACAAAGACAATCTGCTCATCCGCGTTCACGCAATCCTTCACCCGCGCGCCCGTCCCTTGCTCAAACATGGCAATCGTTTGCAACGTCTGCGTATCAAGAACTATCTTCGTCATATGATCAAATCACGCCAACAACTGCAATCGCAAACGGCTTCTTACAAATCACGCCCACTTCTTCATTCGACTGCGCAAGCTGCACGCACGCAACACTCCCAAGCGCGCACAAGCGCTCGATGTCCTCTTTCACAACCGGATCACAATTCGCCGCAAGAAAAACCTTGTTCACTTTTTTCTTACGCAAACCCTTAAGCGTCTCATCAGTACCAAGCACGAGCTTACCTTCTGCAAACAACTTCTTCAATTCTGCAACAACAACATCCGCAACTTCTTTCTTTGCCATAGCTACTTCTCCTTCTTCTTTTGACGGTTCGCAACCAGCGACGGAAGACCCGTACCCACAGGAACCGTTTGGTTCAACATCACATTTTCAACAACGCTATTGAGCTGGTCAACCTCGCCCTTAAGCGCGGCATTAATCACGTGCTTAATTGGCGTTTCAAACGACGCACGCGCAAGCACGGACGCCTTCTCGCTAACGACACCATAACGCGTAATACCCTTAATCTCGCCACTCACCGTCATCGTATCCGCAACCAACATGATATGACGAATATCAACATCAAGACCCTGATTCTCAATCACCTTAAACACTTCATCAATAATCGCCTGACGCGCAGCTTCCACACCAAGCACTTCACAAATCTCATGAATATCATTCGTGCTTGTACGCGTCTTGTCCACAAACTCAAGCTCGAACAACTTCTTCAAATTACTCCCTGCAGCAATAATCATGTACTCATCCTGACGCTTCACGGGAAGCACTTGACTTACGCCCTTAATCCCTTTCACATACACATCCTTGCTTTTTTCCTTCAACCGATAGAGCGCATTCAAACCCTTCGCATCTTCCTTTTCCTTGAGTTTGAGCGTGATTACATCACCTTCTTGCTTCACCTGCGCCTCATTTGCTAAACCCTTCTCAAGCGCCTTTGCAACGCCCCCAGCAGTTATGTCCAAATCCTTAAGCTTTGGCGCATTCAACTTCACTTCAATCTTCAAATCAACAATATTCATCCCATACTCAAGCACGATCTCGCCAAACTTCGTCTCCTTAATCTGAAGTGCAATCTCGCGAATATCCTTGCCCTTGTTGTACGGCGCGTTCAAATAAATCTCCATCGACGGAGTCGTGATACTTTTACGCCCATCAAGAATCTCAATAATACGCGGAAGACCCGTCGTCACGTTCATCTCTGCAACACCTGCGTAGTGAAACGTGTTGAGCGTCATCTGCGTGCCCGGTTCACCAATACTTTCTGCGCTAATTAGACCCACCGCCTCACCCGCATCAATTAATGCCGACTGGTATTCCTCAAGCACGCGCTTTGCAACCTTCTTCAACTTCCCCACAGGACAATTCTCTTCAATCTCCTGCAACAACTTCAATGGAAGCTTTCCTTCGAACTCCTCAAGATCCTTATGCATGCTTTTTCACTCCGTCGTCTCAATAATCCGCTTGACATTGATCTTCCCATTCTCCGAACGCGCAACATCAATCCCATCCTCACCATACGAGAACTGGATCACGCGACCATTCGCGTCACGCACAGTACCGTCATACTCCACACGCAAGTCCTGCATTGCATTCGCAAGACGCCTGTAGAGATAACCCGACTTTGGCGTACGCAATGCCGTGTCCATCAGCGCGTCCCTTCCCGTAATCGCTTGGAAGAAAAACTCCTTCGGATTAATCCCCTGCTTGAAACTATGCAAGATAAACCCACGCGCTTCCGGCGAAATATCACCATGCTTGAAACAGCTGAGCGTGCGATTGCGATACCCCTTCTCGATACGCTTGCCACGCATTGCCTGCTGGCCCACACACGCACTCATCTGAATCAATGAAAGAATACTTCCACGCGCGCCCGACAAAATCATAACCGCGGCCTGGTTCGCATCATTCACGAAACCCTTGATAATTTGACCGCACGCATTACGCGCCTTGTTCAACCGCTCCAAAATCTTCACTTCAAGCGTCTCACGCATCGAACGCCCGGGCGACGCCTCAAGCTCGCCCTTCTCGAACTGCGCGATCATCTGCGCAACATCCTCTTCGGCTTGATGGAGCAACGAATCAATTTGTTCACGCGCACCGCTTGGCAAATCCTCATCCGCAATACCGGTTGAGAACCCGTTCAAAAACAAATACTCAATACCCAACTTGAAAATCTGGTGGAGCATCTTAATCGTCTTATCCGGACCATACTGCTTATGCAAGTTACGCAAGAGCAAACCCTCGCCCTCTCCACCAATCGTCTTGATATCGATTGTCCCTTCAGTCAACTGGCCGTTCTTGATAACTACCGGTTCCCCAGACTTTGAGACACTCACAAAATCAAAATCCGTCGGCAAAATACAACTAAAGACATCTCTTCCCGACACCTTCTTCTTGCCACTCATGCGCGAGAAGTCATTTAAGCCCACATTCGCAAGCAACGTCGTTGCCATTTCGATTGGGATTTCCTTGCGTTTTGTCAGCAAATAATTCCCGCTAATACCATCTTGAATGCACCCAATAACGGAAAGACCATACCTTGGCGAAATCAACTGCGTTTGCACCTGCATCAAAATCTCCGCTTCCGCACGCGACTCCTCCGTTTGCGGAATATGCAAGTTCATCTCGTCACCGTCAAAATCTGCATTGTACGGGTTACACACTGCAGGGTTTAAACGCAATGTTCTACCTGGAAGAACTTTTACCCGGTGGCACATCATGCTCATACGGTGCAATGACGGCTGACGGTTGAAAATCGCGATATCCCCATCCATCAAATGACGCTCGACAATATAGCCCGGCTGCAATTCCTCAATCGTTGCTTCCTTGGTCTCCTCAGTAATCTTCTTCTTTTTACCATCCGGACGAATCACATAATTCGAACCCGGATACTTCCCCGGACCATTATTCACAAACCGCTTCAAATACACCAAATTCCACTCATTCACCGTCTCAGGAACAGTCAGCTTCATCGCAATACTCTTTGGAACCCCAACTTCATTGATACCAATCATCGGATCCGGCGAAATCACCGTACGCGCACAGAAATTCGTACGCTTCCCCGCCAAGTTGTGACGGATACGCCCCTCCTTACTCTTGATACGCTCGGTAATAGTCTTCAGCGGCTGGCCACTTCGGTGACGTGCCGGAGGCAACTGCGCAATACTGTTATCAAAGAACGTCGTCACGTGATACTGCAGCAAGTCCCACAAATCCTCAATAATTATTTCAGGAGCACCTGCATTGATGTTCTCGAAGAGACGCTGGTTGATACGCACAATATCGCCAAGCTTATGCGTCAAGTCATCCTCAGAACGCTCACCTGTTTCCAATGTGATCGACGGACGAACCGTGACTGGAGGAATCGGCAAAATCGTCAAAATCATCCACTCAGGACGCGCAGTCTTTGGATTCAAACCAAACAATTCAACATCCTCATCA
>Ga0334722_10003202_pt1 | contig 17826 bp, 13 predicted proteins | sample C3_bottom_MG_FD_207210 | JGI IMG/M metagenome (GOLD analysis project Ga0334722, IMG submission 207210) | Sediment microbial communities from Yellowstone Lake, YNP, Wyoming, USA - C3_bottom | ecosystem: Environmental > Aquatic > Freshwater > Lake > Sediment | place: USA: Wyoming | collected...
AAAATGAAAAACAACGAATTTGACGATCCCATAACGAGTTTTCCCTTTGCCTCTGACAGGGGAACCGGTTATAGTAGAGGCGTACCAATGCCGCTGCGTAAAGGAGCGGTTCCGGAGTAGGTCTTCCACGGTAGAGCAAAGGACCTCCGATGCCAACGTTCCCTGCAAAAGCCTGCGACCGCTCCACGCTGTTCCGCGTCCTTTTGGTCGCTGCGCTCCTTACGATCTCCTTCCTGGCCCTGACGCGCCTCACCATTCCTGTCGCCACCTGCATGAACGACAAGGTCAACCACGTCACAGCTTTCTTTGTGCTTGCCCTGCTGGTCGACCACGCTTTTCCCGCGTGGGCTTTCCGGACCACGGTGCTCGCTCTGTTCGCCTACGGCCTTTCCCTCGAGATCGCGCAAGCTATCAGCCCTATCGCAGTTGTTCGCTCTTTGACCTCGGAACCGATGCAGGCGGCCTGGCCTTCTACGGCTTCTTTCAGCCGGCGCTCACCTGCTTCCCGGTCCCCAGGAAGGGACTGAGGACAGGAACGACCACGCCGCAGGAGGAGAAGGGGAAATTCCATGGACGAAAAAGAAGTGCTGAAAAAACTGCAGGCGAGCGAAACCGCCTATCGAACGCTTGCGGAAAACATTCCTGACATCATTTATCGCGTGCAGCTTCAAGGTTGCGGACTGCAATTCTTCAATAACCGCATCTTCGATATCACGGGATATTCAGCGGATGATCTGAGGTCAGGCGAGATCTGCTCCCTGGAATCACGCATCGTTGATGAGGACCGGGAGCAGGTAGTAGCCCTGGTGAAAAAGGCGATACGCGACCGATCGACCTTCGAGGTGGAATACCGCTTTCGGCACCGGAACGGCACGATCATCACGCTTCTCGAGAGAGGCGCGGTGGTTTGCGATGAGAGCGATATGCCCCTGTTCATCGACGGAGTGATCCGCGACATCACGGAGCGAAAGCGCGCCGAGGAGGTGCTGCGCGCGTCGGAGATCAGGACCCGCAGCATCGTCGAATCCATTCCCATCGGGATGCACATGTATTGCCTGGAGACTGACGATCGGCTGGTGTTCACCGGCGCCAATCCGGCTGCGGACAGGATCCTCGGTGTTGACAACAGCACCTTCATCGGCAAAACGATCGAAGAGGCCTTCCCCGCCCTGAAGGCGACCGAAGTTCCCCAACGCTATCGCGAAGCGGCGGCAACGGGAAAAAACTGGCGAACGGAACAGATCAATTACAACGAAGGCGCCATCCAGGGCGCATTCGAGGTGCATGCTTTCCAGGCAGGGCCCAATGCCATGGTTGCCGCGTTCGAGGATATCACCGAGCGCAAGCGGACCGAGGCGGCCCTGAAGGCGAACGAGGCGAAATATCGGCGACTATATAATGAGACTCCCGTGCTGCTCCATTCCATTGACCGGGAGGCGGTCCTCGTAGACGTGAACGACTACTGGCTGAAGACCCTCGGCTATGAGCGGCGCGAAGCGATCGGAAAAAAGGCAACTGACTTCTATACAGAGGCCTCGCGAAAGTACGCGCAGGAGGTCGTCCAGCCGGCATTCTTCCGGGACGGCATGGTGAAGGAGGTGTCCTATCAGTTCGTCAAGAAGAACGGCGAGGTCATTGATGTCGTTCTTTCGGCCACCGCCGAGCGGGACTCGGCAGGCAAGGTCATCCGCTCCCAGGCGGTGATCGAGGAGGTGACCGAGAGAAAACGGGCGGAGAAGGCGCTGCAGGAAAGCCAGGCACGCTTCCAGGCGCTCTTCGAGCAAAGCAATGACGGCGTTACGGTGGCTGACAGGGAAGGCCGTTATGTGCTGGTCAATCCGGCTTTTTGCGCGATGACCGGGTATTGCCGTGAGGAATTGCTGAACATGCGCGTGCAGGACCTGCTGCCGGGGAACGTCGACTCGCCGCTGTTCAGGCAGGTGGTGAGCGAGAAGCGCGCCGGGCACCGGGAAGGCGAACTAAAGCGGAAAGACGGCAGCACGTTCCTGGTGTCCGTTTCAGGCACGATACTGCAGATCGGCGCAGACCAATTCGTACACGGCATTGTGCAGGATATCACCGACCGCAAGCGGGCCGATGAAGCATTGCGCGAGAGCGAGCAGCGGTTCCGCGACCTGGCAGAAACCCTTCCCCTGACGGTGTTCGAGATCGACCTCCAGGCGCGCTTTACCTACGTGAACACGATAGCGCTCCAGACGTTCGGATATGCGCAGCAAGATATCGACGCGGGCATGTTCATGCCGCAGGTCATCGCTCCCGAAGACCGGGACCGCGCGCGTGAAGCCATGTCCCGGAGGCTCGCCGGGCAGCAAGACGGCTACCTCGAGTACCAGGGGCTCAGAAAGGACGGGACAACGTTCCCGATCACCGTTGCGTCCGGCCCCATTGTCCGCAACGGCCGCCCTGCCGGGCTTCGCGGCATCGTGACGGATATTTCCGAACGGAAACAGTGGGAGCAGGAAATGCTGAAGGCCCAGAAACTGGAATCCATCGGCACGCTGGCCGGCGGCATCGCCCACGACTTCAACAACCTGCTGCAGGGAGTTTTCGGCTACATTTCGCTCGCCAAGCTTTCCGTGAACCAGCCATCAAAAAGCATTGCCGCGCTCGAACAGGCGGAAAAAGCGCTCCATCAATCGGTCAGCCTCACCTCCCAGCTCCTGACCTTCTCCAAAGGCGGCAAGCCGGTAAAGAGGACGATCGCGCTCGGACCGGTGATCGAGAATGCGGCCAGGTTCGCCCTGAGCGGCTCCCGCGTGGCCTTTGAGCTGTCCCTTGCCGATGGCCTGAGATCCGTTGAGGCCGACGCCGGACAGATCGGGCAGGTGGTTCAGAATATCGTGCTGAACGCGGACCAGGCCATGCCGCTCGGTGGAAGGATCGAGCTGGCGGCGCGGAATGTTCCTGCCGCTTCTCTGGCCGGACTGCCGGCGGACCTGCAGGGAGACCTCGTGGAGATAACGATTAAGGACGGGGGCACCGGCATTCCTCCCGAGCATCTGGCGAGGATCTTCGACCCCTACTTTACGACCAAGGAAAAGGGAAGCGGCCTGGGCCTCGCCACGTCCTACTCCATCATAGGGAACCACGGGGGGGCGATCTCCGTCACGTCCGAACTGGGGAAAGGATCGACCTTCACTGTCTATTTGCCTGCTTCTACGGCAAAACCGGAACCCACTTCCGGCTCCGGAGCCTGCGTCATGGGCCGATCATGCAGGATCCTTGTCATGGACGACGACGCTGTTGTCCGCGACGTGGCTGCCGCGCTTCTGGCGGAGTTGGGGCATGAGGTCGAGATCGCCCGGCACGGCGAAGAAGCCATCGAGATATACCGGACGGCAAAGGAATCGGGAAAACCCTTCGACATCGTCATCCTGGACCTGACGGTCCGGGGCGGCATGGGCGGCGTAGCAACGATCAAAAAGCTCCGGGAGCTTGACCCGAAGGTGATCGCCGTGGCATCGAGCGGCTATTCCGACGACGCCGGCACCTCCACCTACCAGCAGCATGGCTTCCGGGCATTTTTGAGCAAGCCCTATTCGATCGAAGGGCTGAACTCGATGCTCCGGCAATTGCTGCCGTGACGGGATCGCGTCGTGCCGAAATAACGTGAGGCAGGGATGGAAATGCCGCCCGGCAAAGAAGACCGGTGACGAGAATGCCGCGTCGCTCCGCTCCTCGCAATGACAGCATGGGAGATTTCCTGCGAATGCATCCTTATGAATGAACAGGCATTGAAAAAGCATTTTACGCAGTCATCCTGAACGAAGTGAAGGATCTGAAGTACTTGTAAAGCCGGGATTCTTCGCAGCGCTCACGATGACAAGTTCTGCGGTGTTTCGACTTTTTCAGCAACCGCTTAAAAGGCAGTTACCCCTTTTCCCCCAACTTCCCCCTTTCTTCTTCAACCAGGTTCTTGCAGGTTCTTGATTTGGACTTGTGTTATATGAGTCTTTGAACGTAAATAGGGCGAGCCAATAAAAGCAAGGTGTGCAGTTTTTTGTTATACTAAGCAACAGTGCTGCATGGCAGGGAAGCAAGAGAACGCAAAGGAGCAACGCATGACCTTTATTGCGCGACATACCGGAAAAAGCCTGGGAATCCTGATCGCCTTCATTGTGGCCTTGGGACATATTTCACCGGCATGGGCTGAGGCAGCGCAGGTGCAGGAACCTCGCGCCCCGCTCGTTGCGGTTTTTCATTGCGACTATTCTCCGGTCTCGTTCTGGGACTGGAACACGAACAAGCCTTCCGGCTTTTTTGTGGAGATCATGGACAGCATCGCCAAACGCGGCGGATATGAGGTGAACTATATCTGCAAGAGCGGCTGGCCGGAAATGATCAGCGCCATCGAGCATGGCGAGGCCGACCTCGGCGTCCTGCTCAGGAGCGAGGAGCGCGAGAAAGTACTCCTGTTCAGCTCGCCGATCGACATGACCTATCTTTCCTTTTTCAGCCGCTCGCAAAGCAGTATCGATGCCGGCATCGCGCCGGCGGGGTACACGGTAGGTGTTGTCAAAGGAAGCATGTCCTATGAGCAGTTGAAAAACCGGACCGGATTACGGCTGCAAACGGAAGGCAGTTATCAGGAGGGCATTTTCAGGCTTCTGGCAGGCAAGGTCGACCTCTTTGCGGGCGAAGATTCCATGATCCTGAAGGTCGCCAGGGAAGCGGGTCTGGAGGATCGCATCAAAAAAGCGGGGAAGCCTTTTGCTGAACGGGAACGGGGCATCGTCGTACAGAAGAACAATGTCCCGCTGCTGAAACTGCTGAACAGCTCCCTGTCCGGATTTGTGGGCAGCCCGGAATACCAGCGAATCTATCTCAAATGGTACGGTACGCCTGCGCCCTACTGGACAACGAGAAGAGTCCTTACGGGAAGCGGTGTCTTCCTGATCATCCTTTTCGGCGTCATGGCGTTCTGGCGGTATTGGTCGATCTCCCGGATGAATACGGCGCTGAGACTGCAGGTCGCCGAGCGAACGCGGGTCGAGGAAGCTCTCCGGAAAAGCGAGGGGAACTTAACCAGGGCCGAAAAGATCGCGAAGCTCGGCAATTGGCAGTGGAACATCGCCACGAACGAGCTGATCTGGTCCGACGAGGTGTACCGGATCTACGGCCTCGATCCGCTGAAGGACAAGCCCTCCTATGCGGTGGTGGTGCAGACCGTGGCGCCCGAATGCCGGGACCGGTTCGTGAGCGCCGTGGAAAATGCCGTGCAGCAGGGCGCGCCCTTTGACGGCGAATACCGGATGATCGGCCTGGACGGCAGTGAGCGCTATACCCATACGATCGGCGAGGTCCTCCGCGGCAAGGACGGCCGTCCCGTGACGATGTTCGGCATTGTCCAGGACATCACGGAGCGTAAAAAGGCCGAGAGAGAGCTGGAGCTGTTCAAAAACCTGCTGAACAGATCAGGGGAAGCCATATTCGTCAATGATCCGCAGACCGGTCGGTTCATCGATGTGAACGACAGGGCATGCACAAGCCTGGGATACACCCGCGAAGAGCTGCTGGCCAGGGGGGTCAGGGACATTGAAGCGAATTTCCCCGATGATCTTATCTGGCAGGACCATGTGGCAGAGGTCAGACGGCAGGGCTCACTCCTGCTGGAAGGCATGCAGAAGCGAAAAGAGGGAACCGCGTTCCCCGTTGAAATAAACGTCAGCCTTGTCGCGCTGCACGGCAGGGAATACATGGTCGCAATCGCACGGGATATCACAGATCGCAAGCGGTCCGAAACGACATTGCGGGCGCGCGAAAAACAGCTTGCCGAATCGCAGCGCATCGCGCACATCGGGAGCTGGGAGCACAACCTGACGCTCGGTCAGGTCTTCTGGTCCGATGAACTGTTCCGTCTGCTCGGCCTCGATCCGAAGACGGATACGGCCGGCTTTCAGATGTTTTCCAACATGGTGCATCCCGACGACCGGCTGAAATTAAAAAAAGCCATCGTGGGAACCGTTCAGTTAGGCAAACCGTTCAGCATCGAGTATCGGCTTGTTTGCAGGGACGGCTCGGTCCGCATCATCCATGCCCGTGCGGAACTGATCCAGGAAGATACGGGAACCCAAAGCATCCTGAGCGGGACGGCACAGGACATCACGGAACGCAAGATAGCCGAGGAAAAGATCCGCGAGAACGAACAGTTCATCCGGGGGATCCTCGATACGGTGGACGAGGGGTTCATCGTCATCGGCCGGGACTATTGCATCCTTACCGCAAACAAGGCCTACTGCGGTCAGGTCGGCCTGTCGAGCGACAGCGTGATCAACAGGCACTGCTACGAGATATCGCACAAGACGAGCAGGCCCTGTTACGACGAGGGCGAGGAGTGCGCGGTCCAACAGGTCTTCGCGACCGGCGAACCGCACTCGGCATCTCACCGGCACCTGGACGCCGACGGGCATGTGGTCTATGTCGAGACCAGGGCCTACCCGATGAAGAACAGCTCCGGCACGGTCGTCTCGGCGATCGAAACGGTCACCAACATCACGGAAAAGCATCTGCTCGAAGAGGAGCGGCTCAAGACGCAGAAGCTGGAATCCATCGGCACCCTTGCCGGCGGCATTGCCCACGACTTCAACAACCTCCTGCAGGGCGTGTTCGGCTATATCTCCCTGGCAATGGCGACCTTCGACGAGAAGGAAAAATCCCTCGCCATGCTCGAGCAGGCCGAGAAGGCGCTGCATCAGTCGGTCAATCTCACGACCCAGCTCCTGACGTTCTCCAAGGGCGGCAAGCCGGTGAAGAAGACGCTCGTTCTTTCGCCAATGATCGAGAACGCGGTCAAGTTTGCGTTAAGCGGATCGCGCACCCGCTATGAGATAAAAATCGAGCCGGGCCTGTGGCAGGTCGAGGCGGACGAGGGACAGCTGGGACAGGTTATCCAGAATATCGTGCTGAACGCGGACCAGGCCATGCCGCTCGGAGGGAGCGTGAGGATCAGCGCACGAAACCTCTCCTCATCCGATGCGTTGCTGCCGCAGGAATTAAAGCACCAGGAAACGGTGCTGATCGAGATACAGGACAGCGGGATCGGCATCCCGAAGCAGTATCTCAGCAAGATCTTTGATCCCTATTTCACGACCAAGGAAAAAGGGAGCGGCCTGGGGCTCGCGACCTCCTATTCCATCATCAAGAACCACGGAGGCCTGGTTCGCATCCAGTCGGAGGTCGGCAAAGGAACCGTTTTTTACCTCTATCTTCCGGCGCTGACGACTGGCAGGGAAGAGCGGAAAATCCCGGCGACCCAAGCTGCAACGCGCAAAGGTAGGGTCCTTGTCATGGATGACGAAGAGATGATCAGGATGGTGGCGAAAGAAATGCTGCGCGAACTGGGTCATGAGGTCGTCTTTTCCGACAAAGGCGAGGCCGCGATCGAGGCTTATCGTGCCGCGCAGGAAGCGGGAACGCCCTTCGATGTCGTCATTCTGGACCTCACCATCCGGGGCGGCATGGGCGGGGAAGAGACCTTCCGGACGCTGCGTGAGATCGATCCCGAGGTGAAAGCCGTTGTTTCGAGCGGCTACTCCGATGATGCGGCCCTCTCAACCTATCGGGACCAGGGGTTCCGGGCGTTCCTCAAAAAGCCCTATAACCTCATGGAGCTTCGCCAAACCGTGAATGCTCAGCTGCGGTGAGCTGCGTTGCCGGGGAACACCCGCAGGCTGGTACACGGTCGATGTATTTTCTGATAGTATTGCTCTTTTATCTCGTCACCCCGGCATTGTTCCAGCCGGGGTCCAGAAGGCCTTCAGGGTCCCTGGATTCCGGCTTTAAACGAGCCGGAATGACGGCGTGGAACCGTCAATAATTAGGTTTACGGTGTACTAATACAGGCGTATTTGAAATCGTTACGGATTTGCCCCTCACCTTTATCCTCTCCCCAGCGGGGAGAGGGTGGGGAGAGGGGGATTCCGTAGGAATGTAACAATATTTATTTCGTTTGCATTAGTATGGTAAACCCCGCAATTGCTCCGCCCGCAAGCACGGCTCATGGCAAGGAGACCCTGTTCTCATATGAAACATCTGACGATCGCGCTATTCCTGCTCCTTCTGCAGCTTCCCGCCGCAGTACTTGCTTCCGCTGCGGTCCACCATGACCTCACGATCACGCTCTCGCCGGCCGAGCATCGGCTGAGCGGCGTCGACACGATGACGCTGCCAGAGGGAGCTCCGGCTGAGCTCTTCTTCGTTCTGCACGCCGGTCTCAAACCGCTGTCAGCGACCCCCGGGGTGCGGATCGCGAAAGAAACAGCAGAAGCCGGGGCTCCGGTAGAGTCCTACCGGGTAAGGCTTCCGGCCGGGGTCCGTTCCTTCACGCTCAAGTACCGCGGCGTGATCAACCATCCGCTGGAGGCAACGGGAGATGAAGAGGCGCGGGGTTACCAGGATTCGCCGGGGCTGATCACCGCAGAGGGCGTGGTACTGTCGGGGAGAACCGGCTGGTATCCCGATCCTGGCCTGGGCTTGATGACCTTTGACCTCGAGGTCGCGCTGCCCACGCAATGGGACGCGGTGAGCCAGGGCGAACGGACGCTCCACGAGCAGAACAAAAAAAAGAACAGGGTCCGCTGGCATTCTGCGGAACCCCAGGATGAGATCTACCTCGTGGCAGCGCAGTTCGTTGAATACAACAAGGCCGCAGGCCGTACGCAGGCCATGGCATTCCTGCGCTCGCCCGACCCGGCGCTGGCAGACAGGTATCTCGACGCCACGGGCCGCTATCTTTCCTTGTACGAAAAGCTCATCGGGCCCTATCCCTACAAGAAGTTCGCGCTCGTCGAGAACTTCTGGGAAACGGGCTTCGGCATGCCCTCGTTCACGCTGCTCGGACCGAAGATCATCCGCCTGCCGTTCATCATCAACACCTCCTTTCCGCACGAGATCCTGCATAACTGGTGGGGCAACAGTGTGTTCCCGGAGTACGAGAAGGGCAACTGGTCCGAAGGGCTCACCGCCTATCTGGCGGACCATTTGATAAAAGAACAGCAGGGCGGAGGGCCTGAGTTCCGGCTGAACACCCTCCAGAAATATGCGGACTATGTTTCGTCCGGCAAGGACTTCCCGCTCACCCTTTTTCGCACGCGCCACAGTTCCTCCTCCGAAGCCATCGGGTACGGCAAGGCGCTCCTGTTCTTCCACATGCTGCGGCTCGAACTGGGCGATGACGCATTTACCCGCGGCCTGCAAGGCCTGTACAGGAACTATGTGTTCAAATCCGCGAGCTATGACGACCTCCGCACAAGCTTCGAGGCCGCTTCGGGAAAGGACCTGACGCAGGACTTCGAGCAGTGGGTAACACGGGTCGGCGCGCCGATCCTCACCCTGAGCGGGGCAAGCGCGCTTGCCGTGCAGGACGGGTTCATTCTCACGGCGCGGCTCGAACAGACGCAGCCGGGCGAAGCCTATCATCTTCATATTCCGCTCGCGATCACCATGGCTGGCAGGGATAAAGCGTTCCAGACCGTCGTGGAGATGACGGGGAAGGTGGAGGAGTTGAAGCTTCGTGTGCCCGGCCGGCCTCTCAGGCTCGACGGGGACCCCGAGTTCGACCTGTTCCGCAGGCTTGCACGCGCGGAAATGCCGCCTGCCCTGTCGCAGGCGCTGGGCGCAAAGAAGATGCTGATCCTTCTGCCGTCCGGGGCGGCAAAGGAACTGCTTCTGGCTTACCGCGCTCTTGCTGCGTCCATCGGCAGGTCCGGACCGGATGAGGTCGAGGTAAAGCTCGATGCCGAGGTGCAGGCTTTGCCTGCGGACCGGACGGTCACCCTCCTTGGCTGGGAAAATATATTTTTGAACCAGACTATAGCCGCTTTTTCAGGATACGATATGCAGGTGGACACCGCGACCGTACGCATCGGCCAGACGGCAATCGAGCGGTCCGGCCATGCTTTTGCATTTGCCGCGCGTCATCCGAACAACAAAGACCTTGCCCTGCTGTTCATTGCAGCGGACCGGCCGGACGCGCTGCCCGGCCTCGGCCGGAAACTGCCGCATTATCATAAGTACAGTTATCTTGCCTTTGAAGGCGCGGAGCCGGTCAATGTGGCAAAAGGACGCTGGCCTGTTCTTGACTCTCCCCTGACCGTGCTGCTCCCTGATGCTGACGGAAAGGTGCGCAAGACAGCGATCGGCAGCCTGGCCCCGCGGGAGCCGCTGGCCCCGGCCAACGCCGCCATTTCTAAAAAAACGGAGCAGTAGGTCGTCTTGTTAGGGTCAAAACCCAGTGTCCCAATGTTTTTTCCCACCACTCGCCTATTCCCCGTTGACAATCTTCCGATGCCCTGTTACAGTGCCGCCATGATCGCCATCTCACTCCAGTCGGGCAGCAGCGGCAACTGCATCTACGTCGAGACCTGCGGCGTCAGGCTTCTGCTCGACGCGGGGATCACGGGCGTTCAGGCCGCCGAGCGGCTGGCAAAGCACGGCCGCGACATCCGGAAGGTCGATGCCGTCATCATCTCGCACGACCACGGCGATCATATCGGCCATGCCGGCGTGTTCCAGCGCAAGTTCGGCCTGCCGATCTACGTTACGCCGGCCACGCTCGCAGCGGCAGCGGCGCGCAGCAGCACGCTCGGCAAATTGAAGGACGTCCGTTCCTTCCGTTCGGGCGACCGGATCAGGTTCGGCGAGGTCCAGGTCCACACCATTTCGACACCCCACGACGCCGTGGACGGTTCGGTCTTTGTGATCGAAGCGGCCGGGAAGCGGCTGGGGGTCATGACCGACCTGGGACATGTGTTCAAAGATCTCATCCACGTCGTTTCTTCCCTTGATGCGGTCTTCCTCGAAAGCAACTACGATCCGGATATGCTTGCCAACGGGCCCTATCCTGCTTTTCTCAAACAGCGGATCAAAGGCCCCAAGGGACATATCTCGAATAGTGAAGCGGCAGAGATCCTGCGCCGCGCCGGCGAAGCGGGCCGTCTCAAGTGGGCCTGCCTGTCCCACCTCTCCGACAAGAACAACCATCCTGCCGTTGCGCTCAAGACCCACCGGTCCATCGTGGCCGAGCATATTACGCTCTATACTGCCGACCGGTACACGGTTTCCGATCTCTTTTCGGTATAGGCCCTTGCAACGGGTGCTGCGTGATCTTTGAACATTCCCGTACTGCCGAAAATCGATAGCCGGTAGTGTCTCCTCATGTGTGTTCGCATATCCTGACCCGAAATTCTAGACGAAGCAATATTTTTTATGCTATACTGCAGTCAGAAATTATATCCGCAATCCCCCCAGGAGGTTGAACTACATGGAGATGGTCTTTTTGTTGCTGAGCGCATCGTCGATCCTGGTAATGCTCTTTGCCTTGTACAGCGCGTTCGTTCTCAGGGATAAAGTTCCGGGCGGCAAGGTCAAGTCAACCTGGAATTTTTTATCCGGCCTGATCGTGATGTTCTCGGCAGGGTATCTTACCACGCCCTTCTTCCGGCTTTTGCCGAATGACATAAAAGATATGCTGGTCGGTGTGATCTTTCTTGCCGGCGCAGTCTTTGTTCTGATCGTGGTCAAGCTGTTCTATAAAATTGTTGAGGATATCGGCCTATGAACCCTGTGTCACAGGAAAAGGTCGATCTCGTAAAAAACGAGATCCTTGCAGTGCTCGGCAAAAGCGCGAGCGAGTTGTTCATCCGCCGGGTGGATGTAATTCTTGCAGACTGGTCTGCGGGAAAACTCACCGCTGCCCAGGCTTGCGAGAAGATCCAGAAAATAGTAGCTCTTTTCATTGATGAAGACAAAGCCCGCGAGATCGGCTCGCGTTGCGCCCCGATCGTCATGAGGGAATCCGGGGCAGGGCATACGTAATTTGTTGTGCAGCAAAACAGTCTTTCCTCCTCAGGGGAATGAAAAGTGATCATTCCCTTCCCTTGCTTCCATGAGACTCTGGTCCCTTCATCCCCGGTATCTTGATTCCCGCGGTCTTGTTGCGCTCTGGCGCGAGGCGCTCCTTGCGCAGAAGGTGTTGCAGGGCAGGACCCGGGGGTACCGGCATCATCCGCAATTGGCGCGTTTCAAAAGCGCTGCCGACCCGATCGCCGCGATCGCGTCGTACTTACGCGCGGTCCATGACGAGGCCTCAGCACGGGGATTTTCCTTTGACCGAACGAAGATCGCCCCCGGGCGAACCATCCGGCCTCTCCCCGTCACGCGAGGACAGCTGGCGTATGAGTTCGGCCGTCTCCTTGCAAAGCTGCGCACCCGCGACCCGAAGACGTATTCCCGCATCATGCAGCGCGTCAGACTGAAGGCTCATCCCCTGTTCCTGGTCGTGCCCGGCGACGTTGAGCCCTGGGAGAAGCAGCCGGGCAAAGCTTCGTCCAACCATGCTTCAAAACTTCTTTAAACTTCCCTTAAAATCTGGTATAGTCCTTCACTTATTGGGCCACAATTCCTGCATACGTTCAGTTGTTGCGAGGTTTTTCGGACATGCCGCGCTTTAAACAGGGAGATCTGTTCGACGCTCCCGGGATCCATATCGTAACGTCCCATTCCTATCTCAGCCAGGACAACACGCTGGTCATGGGGCTGGGCGCCGCCGCTGCCATGAAGAGCCGCTATCCCGATTCGCCGCGCATCTTTGGCGACATGGTAAAGGATTACTGCGGCCATCTGGGGACCTACGGGCTGCTGCTCTACGGGAGAATGGGGATCCTGCAGGCGCGATGCGATTTCAACGATCGGGTCGACGCCGGGCTCGTGATCTACGGCCTGCATATCCTGAAAGCAGTGGCTGAAGGGCCGCGGGCCCTGGCCTACAACCTGACCCATCCCGGCATGGCCTATGACAAGTCGATGAACCCCGAGATCGAGGCGCTGCTCAAAAGCCTGCCGGACAATGTGCATATCTGGCAGCGATAACTCAATCACACTGTCATTTCAGATAAGGAAGGCCTATGGGAGTTCTTGATTGCATCGGCAATACCCCGCTCGTAAAGCTTGAAAAGCTGAACGCCAATCCTGGCGTCACGGTCCTTGCCAAGCTGGAAGGCAACAATCCCGGCGGTTCGGTCAAGGACCGCATCGCACTGGCAATGATCAGGGACGCCGAAGAGGCGGGGCAGATCAAAAAAGGCGACACGATCCTGGAGGCCACGTCAGGCAATACGGGCATCGGCCTTGCCATGGTCGGTGCGGCCCTGGGGTACAAGGTGCTGCTCGTGATGCCCGAGTGCGTAAGCCAGGAACGGCGCAAGATCCTCGAGGCTTTCGGCGCCGAGCTGATCCTCAGCCCGGGGTGCGAGGCCACGGACGGAGCGATCAAGCGCGCCCGTGCCCTGATGGCGGAGCGGCCGGGCAGCTATTTCATGCCGAACCAGTTCGACAACCCAGCCAATGTCCGGGCGCACTACGAGACGACGGGGCGCGAGATCATCGACCAGACGAACGGCGCCATCGACGTGTTCGTTGCCGGCATGGGCACGACCGGCACGCTCATGGGCGTGGGCAAGCGGCTGAAGGAGTTCAGAAGCACTATCCGCGTGGTGGGCGTCGAGCCCCTGTTGGGCCACAAGGTCCAGGGTCTCAAGAACATGCAGGAGTCCATTGTCCCGAAGATCTACAACCCCGCCTTTCCCGACGAGATCGTGAACGTGCATGACGACAATGCCTTCACCACCACCCGGCGCCTTGCGCTGGAGGAAGGCATCTTCGCGGGCATGAGCAGCGGCGCCGCCGTGTACGGCGCACTCGAGGTCGCCAAACGGATGGAGCGGGGCACGATCGTGGTGGTCCTGCCCGACCGCGGGGACCGCTACCTCAGCACCGCGCTCTTCACCTCGGTCTGCGCAAAGTGCCCGCCGTGATGATATCATGCCAGAGTGAACGTCAAGACCTTTGACACGGATAAGGGCGGATGTACGTATGATAAAGGCGGACAAGGCCTTGCCGTATCCGTGAAAATCCTCTTTTTATCCGATTTGATCCGTGTCAAAGGTTTTTTTGACCTGAAATTCTTTGCCCAATCCCGCCAAGCAGGGTATAATTCCCGCATGTCCCGAACGCTCTTCGAAAAGACCGATGCCCTGCTCGCTGTTGAGCGCGGGACCATCTATAAGGCGCGCGATATTGACGTCTCGATCGCGCTTGCCTATCCCAACACCTACCACGTGGGCATGTCCAATCTCGGCATGCACCAGATCTATGCCATCCTGAACCGCCGGGCAGATACGGCGTGCGAGCGGGTCTTCCTGCCTGACGAAGAGGATCTGGAGGAGTACGACGAGAGCCGCACCCTGCTTTACAGCATGGAGAGCAAACGGCCGGTCAGGGAGTTCGACGTCCTGGCCTTCTCCGTCTCCTTTGAGCAGGACTATCTCAATATCCTGGAAATGCTGCGGCTCGCGGGAATAGCGCCCGACAAGAAGGAGCGTACCGCCGATGATCCGCTCGTGATCCTCGGGGGCATCTGCTCCTTTTTCAACCCCGAGCCGCTTGCAGACATCTTCGACGTCGTGATCGTGGGCGAGGGAGAGGACGTTGCCGGCGAGTTCGTGCAGGCCTATAAAGAGAACAGGGAGCGCGGCCGTCTCGAACTGCTGCGCGCCTTGTGCCGGATCCCCGGGGTCTATGTCCCCGAATTTTACGGGCTGTCCTATCACGACGACAACACCATCAAAGAACGGAAACTGCTCGAGCCGTCGGCGCCGGAGCTTATCGCAAAGCGCGTTGCCCGGGATTTCGATCGTGCGCCGGCTGCAACGGTCATCCTTACGCCGAACACCGAGTTCAACGACCGGTATCTTGCGGAGATCACACGCGGCTGCGGCAGGCACTGCCGGTTCTGCATGGCGGGGTACATCTATCTTCCGCCGCGGAACCTCGGCATCGTTGAAGCGAAGCAGCAGGCGGCAAAAGCGGACGAGCAATGCGGAAAGATCGGTCTCGTCGGGGCTGCGTTGTCGGACTATCCCGACATCGGCGAGCTCTGCTCCGCCATCGAGGGGGGGCTCTCGATCTCGTCGCTCCGCGCTGACTCGGTGAGCAGGGCGCTCATCGAACGGCTTGCCAAAAGCGGGCACAAGACCATTGCCATCGCGCCCGAAGCCGGGTCGGAGCGGCTCAGAAAAGTGATCAACAAGGGCGTGACCGAAGAGGACATCCTGCGCGCCGCGGACATGATCTTCGGCAGCGGCATCCCGAACCTGAAGCTCTATTTTATCCTGGGCCTGCCTACGGAAGAGCAGGAGGATGTGGACGCCATCATCGCGCTGGCGCTGAAGGTGCGCGACGTGCAGCTTACCTATGCCCGTTCCGCGGGCCGGATCGGCAGGATCACGCTCTCGGTGAACTCCTTTGTGCCGAAGCCCTTCACCCCCTTTCAGTGGGACCCCATGGAGGCGATCGAAAGCCTGAACAAGAAGCAGCGAACGCTCGAAAAAGCAGTGCGCAAGATCGGGAACATGAACATGATCCACGATCTGCCGAAGTGGGAGCATGTCCAGGCGCTGCTCTCGCGCGGCGACCGGAGGGTCGGCAGACTGCTCCGCCTCGCTCATGCGAAACAGGGGGACTGGAAGGGGGCGGCAAAGGAGCTCGGCATGGACAGGGACTTTTATGTCACGCGTCAGCGGACTTTTGATGAGGTTCTGCCCTGGGATTTTATTGACATCGGAGTTCGGAAAGATTATCTTATGACCGAACGCGGGCGGGCGCGGGAAGGCAAGTTCACGCCGGTCTGCAGGGTCGGTTCGTGCAAGACCTGCGGAGTGTGCAAGTAGGCAGGGATTGAAGACAACAGGAGTTTTTTGACACGGATCACGTCGGATAAAAACGTGATTTTCACGGATACGTCAAAGTCTTTTCCGACCTGATCATAAGTAAATCCGCCCTTATCCGTGTCAAAGGTTTTGGCTCGCCGATGAAAACAGGCACTGAAGAAAAAAACGCTTTCATAACGCTTCCTGCGATCGACCGCATCAACAGCATCCGTCACGCCTTCACCACGAGGCAGGACGGTCTTGGCGCCAGAAGCAGCGGCCTCAAGTCTTTTGACGACTGGAATGCCGTTGCCCGGGACTTCGGCATCGGCCCGGACCGGCTGGTCACGGTGAACCAGGTGCACGGCGAGGCCATTGTTACGGTCGACGGACAGAATTATTCGAGCATGCGCGCAGCCTCGGCCGACGGACTGATCACGAACGTGCCCGGCATCGCCATCGGCATCGAGACCGCCGACTGTGTGCCGATCCTGCTGATCGACCCGGTCACGCCTGCCGTCGGGGCCGTCCATGCCGGCTGGCGCAGCACGGTGCAGAAGATCGTTCAGCAGGCGGTAAAAAAGATGCAGGATGAGTTCGGCTCCGACCCTTCCCGCATGATCGCCGCCATCGGTCCCGCCATCGGGCCGGAGTGCTACGAAGTGGATGAGCCGGTCATGGAGCCCGTGCGCCGGAACTTTCCGTTCTGGAACGAGGCCGCCCGATCCCGCGGCAAGGACAAGTGGGGCCTGGACCTGGTGAAGCTGAACCGCCTGGAGCTGGCGCAGATAGGTCTGGCAGAGAAGAACATTCATGCGCTCGGCATGTGCACGTCCTGCAGAAACGATCTGTTCTATTCGTTCCGCGTCGAAGGCCGGACCGGCAGGATGCTCTCGGCGGTGATGATAAAAGCAGGTTGAAGGTTGTAAGACTGAAGGCTGAAGGTGGGGAAACGGGAGGTCATGCCTTACCTTCAGTCTTCAGCCTTCAGCCTATTCACCTCAGTTATGACTATTGCGGACAACTTTACATCGGTCATGAACAGGATCGCTGCAGCGGCGAAGCGGGCGAACCGGGACCCGCTATCGGTCAGGCTCGTTACCGTTACCAAGACCGTCAGCATCGAGGGCATCCGGGAAGCACTCGCTTCCGGCGCCGAAATCCTCGGCGAGAACCGTGTTCAGGAAGCAAAAGAGAAGATCGAACAGCTTGGCAGTTCTGCCGGCTGGCATCTTATCGGCCATCTCCAGACGAACAAGGCGAAATATGCGGTAAAACTTTTCGACCTCATTCACTCGGTCGATACCCTGGAGCTTGCAGCCGAGATCGATAAACAGGCGGCAAAGATCGGGAAGCTCCAGGACGTATTGATCGAGGTGAGCATTGCAGGCGAGGCTGCCAAGGCAGGCGTGGCTCTTGACGATGCGGTAAACCTGGTGAAGCGGGCGGCTCTGCTCAAGAACATCAGGATCAAAGGTCTCATGACCATGCCTCCCTATTCGGACGATCCTGAGAAGTCGCGGCCTTATTTTAAAAAGCTGAAGGAACTTTCGGCTATTATAGATAGAGAGAACATTCCCGGTGTTTCCATGGCAGAGCTTTCGATGGGCATGAGCGGCGATTTCGAAGTTGCCATAGAAGAAGGCGCTACCCTGGTAAGGGTCGGAACGGCGATATTCGGGGAGAGGGTTTGATTTCGCATTGCGGGTGAAGGAAGGAACTTTTTTTGCGCATCCGCTCCGGGACATGCGGGTCTGTACGAAGTTTACAGCTTTTGACGTACCAAGCCACCCTGCATCCCATGAACAGGTTCACGCCAAGCATGCGACGGCTGATAAGACCTATTCGTTCACCAAGCCAGGCAGGCACGGCTGAGCCCGTTCTTTAGGGCGAAGGGAAGTGCTGCGGAAGCTGAAGAGGATAATACCGCGTAAAATCGCTGCATGCCTGCGCGGACCTGTGAGTGGCGGTGCAGAAAAAAACAACGGATCATGAACATCGAGCATGAAATTGACTTTTCTTTGTCACCTTTCTTGCGTGCCCAAGACAGTCCGAAATGCTTCACCCTCGGACTCAATCGCCTGGCTAAATTTTAGCATGG
>Ga0334722_10003203_pt1 | contig 17825 bp, 11 predicted proteins | sample C3_bottom_MG_FD_207210 | JGI IMG/M metagenome (GOLD analysis project Ga0334722, IMG submission 207210) | Sediment microbial communities from Yellowstone Lake, YNP, Wyoming, USA - C3_bottom | ecosystem: Environmental > Aquatic > Freshwater > Lake > Sediment | place: USA: Wyoming | collected...
TCCCGATCCGCGAGACCGCGTCCCCGGCGATTACCTGTTGGCGTTGCGGATGCGAGCGGCAAACTGATCGACGTACTGCTTGAGCGCCTTGATCACACCTTCGGCATGCGGGCCGGGGGCGCCCCCTGACACCCCTCCGTTGCGCAGCAGCGACACCTGCACGAGCAGCGGTGTGTCCGAATACGAGAGCTTTGCCGTCGTATACGAGTAAAGAATGGCGTCGTATCGCGACACGCAGAAGCCCGTCGTCATCTTCGTCGCATTGATGTTGACGTAGAGGTACGTGTCTTCGTCCGCATTGCGGGCCACTTTCAGCCCCGCGTCGGAAAGGCTCTTCGACAGCATAGCCTCGACGGCATCCTGCTTCAGCCCGCATGTCTCCGCGGACTGATCGAATCCTTCGACGACAAGCCCGAGCCTGGTGATCCCCTTGAGTTCGGCGTCCGGCTTGATGGCGCCGAGCGGTGCCTGGGTGACGCCCGCGACGGCAGGCATGTCAGGCTTGGCGGGATCGGCCGTTGCCGGTGGAAGGACCGGCCGATTGGGGTCATAGGCCCTGGACGCGCCTCTCAGATCCGAGGGCGGAACGGGCTTCGCGCCTGCCGGGTTGCCCCCGGGCTGGGCCGGGCTCGCTGGAACAGCGCCCGACGGCGTGGACGGTTCATCGGCCTGCGTGGGTTCGTACACGCGGGTGATGACGTCGCGATCGCCTCGCTCGACGAACTGCGTCTGCACGATCAACTGCGGTGGATCGAGCTTGCGCGAGTAGGTGAAGCGGACTTCGCGGTCCTTGGCCACCTTGAATCGCACGACGAAGAACGCGCCTTCCCACCGTGCCATCGTGGCCACCGGTGCGGCACCGAACGGCTGGAACTCGTCCTTGCCGTCGGGACGGAACCGGCGCGATCGTCCCTGATCGTCGGTGATGCTGATGGCGGTGTCCGACTGCACGATCGTCAGGTGTGGCGAGGGCGTTCGCACTTCGTCGACCAGTTCCCTGGTGTTGCGAGCCTCAGTCTCACTCTCGTTGCGCGGCACATAGGCTACCGGAGCGCCCCCTTCGCGATCGCCCGATGCGAGCCCGGGTGGGATGGCCACGCCGAAGCCGACTTCGCGGGGAAACTGGCTCAGCGCGCGATTGAGCGTCCATCGGCCGGCGAAGCCCGGCACCTGTTGTGCGGCTGCCGCCGACTCCCAGCCAGTCACGGCCATAGCGGCCGCGATCGTCAGAACCGCCGCCGAGATCCACCGGCTCATGTGCATGTCCCTTCGCGTGTTGCCCCGCCGCCCCTTCACATTTCGACGCCTGCCTCCGCCCCGTGGCTTGGCGCAGCCCCGTCGACGGCGGGCTTCCCGACGCGGAGGCCAGCCCCCATTATCCCCCCGGTGAAGGCGAAGCAGTACGGATCACGGTCGCTGAGCGGGTTGAGGCCGGCGCTGTGGGTGGCTGCCAGGCATCCTCCGCAGGATCGGCGAAGCTGACAGGCGCTGCACGCGAGCGAACCTCGACGGTAGTTGCGCGCGGCCGGCGAGTCGTAGATGGCGTCGAGCGACGCGTTCCGGATGTGTCCCACCGGCGATGGGAATTTGCGGCACGCGTGCACCTCGCCATCCGGCAGGACGGCGAGAAAGTTGAATGCGGCGCCGCACCCATAGCCGGTGCATCCGCGAAACGTCTTCCTGCCTGCGCCATCGCGCACGAGACTGAACAGGTTCTCTTTGACGCCGAGCACAGGGTTGGCGCGGCGCGCCTCGAGGTAGCGACGGAGAAACACCTCGAACTCCTCGGGCGTCGGCGCCTCGAGATCGCGCGCTTCTCCCACCTGGGAGACGCGATTGAACGTGAGTCGCGACGTGAGTCCGACCAGCGCGTCGCCCAGCGGGATCACCTGATCGAGATTGGCCCGCGTCAACGTCAGCATCACGATTGTGCGCAGCCCACGCTGGCGAGCGGCCTCGAGAAACCCCAGGGTCTGCGCGAAGTGCCCGGGTCCGCGCATCTCGTCGTTGTGCGGCTGGAGTCCTTCGAGGCTGACCTGATAGTACGCTGGCGCACGAATCGCGAGCAGCCGCGCGATCGTGTCGGACTCGATCGGGTTGCCGAGCACAGAGACGCCCACGCGGGCCTTTGCCGCCCGCTCGTACAGATCCCAGAACGCAGGGTGGCGCAGTGGATCGCCGCCGGTCAGACACAGACGCGGCTGGACACGTCGCTTGCGGCAAAAGCGCAGAAGATCATCGAACAGCCGAAACGTATCGGCCGTCGTCAGCTCATCGCGCAACGAGCGATCGTAGCAATGCCGACAGTGGAACCCGCATGCGTTGGTCAGGTGCCACTGGAGCGTAAACGCCCGCGCGCGCCGGCCGTTCCACCATCGATCACGCAGCACGGCCGCCTCCGGCGTGATTAACCACCGCCGCACCCGCCGCATCCGCCGCCACATCCGCCCCCGCAGCCGCCGCCTCCGCCGCAACTGCTGCCTCCACCGCTGCAACTGCTGGCGCCGCACGACGATCCTCCGCATGCCGATCCAGCCCACGCGGTGTCGCGGCTGGGATGCAGCTTCACCGATCCCATCAGCGTCGCCGCCTCCACCGGCAGCGTCGTGATGCCGAACACAGCCCCTAGCAGGATGATGTCGTCGGTCATCTCGTGCAGACCGAGTGTGTCCTTGCGAGAGCGCAGACCCCCGAGCATCTCCTGCACCCGTGCGAGGATACGGCTCCCGCGCGGCGTCCGCAGCGGGTTCGACAGCAATGTGAGGATGACGGGAATGACCACGCAGAGAAGGACGAGGAAGAGCACGTTCGTCCTGCCGCGGGAGAGCGCGACGAGCAGCTTGACGATGCCGACGCCCAGCACGAGCGCGATGGCGCCAAGCAGGATGTTGCGCCGCCGCACGATCTGGAAATTGTCCGGCAGCAGTCCTCGTGCGCGGAGCGTGTTGCCAATCTCCTCGGCCTGGTCTCGGACGTTCGAGTCGGTGAACAACTGGGAGCTGGCGTCCGGCGTGAGGAAGCACTGCAGGATGGCGCGGTCGAGCGGTTTGTCGACGCGGCGGAGGTTCTCGGGATCCACGGCCTTCAGTTCGTCGCCGAACGGTTCGAGCAGCCTCCGATCCATCAGCGACAACACCGCCACACGCAGCAGATGGGCACGCCCGCCCATCAGGTACGCGAGTTCGTACGGATCGGTCGGGCGCATGTCGCCCGATGCGTCGGTCCGCTCGCCGCTCAAACGAAGCCACAGCATGCCGGCGCCGACCGCCACCGAGAAGGCGACGAAGAACACGAGGAAGTCTGGTCCCGACAGATCAAACGGATTCGGGAGCATGTCAGTCGAGCTCCCCGAGGCGCTGCCGCAGGCGATCGGCGAGAGCCATCACGCCGAGCAACGTGTCTCGGGCTGCGCCGGGAGGCAACGTCCGCGTCTGCCGCGCCGATGAGATGTTGCCGAGCAGTGTCTGCCAGGTCGTCTCAGGCCAGCCAGCCACGAACGCCGCCAGCGCGGCCTTGGGTGATGCCGCTGGTCGGCCCTCGAGGTCGGCCAGCGCGGCGGCAATCGTGCGCAGGGGGCCTGACATGTCGGCGACGACGAGTGCCATCCGCGACTCGTCTTCGCCGATCAGGGTGTAGCGTTCGCGCAGGCGCAGCTCCAGATTGAGCAGCGTTTGCCTGATGCGACGCGTGATGGCGTCGCGCGAAGGCGCTCGACCCGCAAACGGATCCTCGCCAACCAGGACGCGGCGGCGGCGACCGATGTCGGCGAACTTCACGGCGAAGGCGTCGACGGCCGCCGCGATCTCCTGCTCGAGCAGGAACATCACGGATGCGCGAATGGCCGCCGTCGCCATCTGGAGCGCGCCCTGAAACGACGCAGCCTGCACCGGATCGAAGCGCTCCAGGACGAAGATGAGGTTCACGTCTGAGGTCGCTCGCAGCTGTCCCTCGGCGGCGCTGCCAAAGAGCACCACCGAGCGCAGGTTGCCGGCGAACGAGGAGCGCGCCGCCGCGATCAGATCGTCGAGACTCTGCTGCACGGCGGCGGGAAGGGGAGTGCCTGACGCTGTCGGAGGAGGAGTGGTCGTCATGCCTGCTCCTGTCGAATCATCGAGAACGATGACGGATCGTACGGGCGGAACCAGGACCCGAACGCACGTGTCCGGTATCCGGCGGCCGTAGGATAGCCCAAACCGTGTGGGGTCAGGTCCAAAACCCAACATCAGAGATCCAAAATGCCGAATAATGTTGGGTCTTGGACCTGACCCCAGGCGGGGAGCTTCTCGGCTACAATCTCGCGAAGCGTCCCGGCTTCGTCGGGGCCATTGAGGTGTGGACATGATGCGAAGAGTCACGATTCTCGGCCTGTTGCTGTCGTTCATCCTGATTGGTGTGGCCACGGCGGGACCGGTCCGACTTGCCCGCCATCCCGACTACCACGCGGGCAAGATTGCCTTCAGCTATCTCGGCGACATCTGGGTCGCCAGCGAAGACGGCTCGAACCCCGTCCGCATCACCGACAACACGGGACGTGACGTGTATCCGCGATTCTCGCCCGACGGCAAGTCGATCGCGTTCTCGTCGAATCGCTACGGCAACTCCGACGTGTTTGTCGTCCCCGTCACCGGTGGCGCACCGAGGCGGCTGACCTTCCATACAGGCAACGAAGAGGTGGTGGGCTGGACCCGCGACTCGCTACGCGTCGTGTTCCGCGCGACGCGCGGCGACGGGGCGTTTCCGAGCACCTCGACATTGTACGAGGTGCCGGCGGCCGGCGGCCCCGAGCGGGCGTTGCCGGTGGACTGGGGTTACTGGGGCGCCTACTCGCCAGATGGCAGGCAGTTCGTCTTCAACCGCCACCCGGGTACCTGGTCGCGCAAGCACTATCGCGGCAGCGCGGCGGCCGACCTCTGGATCGGAGACCTTGCGCAGAAGACCTACAAGCCGCTGCTGGGCGGCGAGCGCTACAACCGCTACTGGCCGATGTGGGGCCCGAAAGACGAGATCTACTACGTGGCCGACCCGCTGCCTAATGACAAGCAGGTCAAACCGGGCAGTCCGGACGTTCGCAGGAGCGTCAACAACATCTACAAGGTCGGCGTCGCCGGTGGCGCGCCGGTTCAGGTGACGAAGCACTCGTCCGGCAGTCTGTTCTGGCCGTCGATGTCGAGCGACGGAAAGGTGATCGTGTACGAGGAAGGCTTCGGGATCTGGAAGCTCGATGTCGCCTCGGGCCGTACCACCGAAATCAAGATCGACATTGCCGCCGACGAGAAGGTCAACGAGGCGGACATCGAGACCGTTGAAAACGAACTCGACGCGTTCGATCTGTCGCCGTCGGGGCGGCGCGCCGTGATCTCGACACGCGGCCAGATTCTCACGATCGCCACCGACCGGGGCGATATTACGCGTGTGGCGCCTGACGCGATGGCGTCGCGCAGCCAGTCGCCGAAGTGGTCGTTCGACGGAAAGTACCTTGCGTTCGTCTCCGATCGCTCCGGCCGGGACGAGATCTGGCTCTGCGATCAGGACGGCAAGGGCCTCAAGCAGGTCACGACACTCGATAACGAGAAGGGCGCGCTCGTCTGGACACCCGACTCGAAACTTCTGCTCTACACGGCTGCCGACAAGAAGCTCTACAGCTACTCGGTGGCCGACGGCAAGATCGCCGTCGTGACGTCGAGCGACGTGGGTCGAATTGGATCGGTGGCAGTCTCTCCCGACAGCAAGTGGGTGGCGTTCTCGAAGCAGGATCGGACGGCGCGGTCGCACGTCTACATCGGGCCCATCTCTGGCGGCGAGGAGCGCCACGTGTCGGACGACAGCCTGCTGTACTCGGAAGGCAATGCCGTCTGGACGGCCGACGGCAAGTACCTGGTGTTCACTTCGTCGGCTGGCGTCAGCACGGGCACCGCGTCGACCGGCGGGCGTTTCCCTACAACGATGCAGATGTGGGTGACGTCGCTCCGCGATCAGGAGAGAGACCCGCTCAACCGCGACATCGACAACGAAGCGCAGGGCCTGGCCGCAGAGGCTGCCGCGAGACAGAGCGGGGGAGGACGCCCTTCGACTCCTCGGCCAGGCTCGGAGCAGGCAGGCTCAGGGCAGGGAGGAGCCGGTGCAGCGGCGCAGGCGCCAGTTGACGTGAAGATCGACTGGGACGGTTTCGCTCGGCGCGCGAGGCGACTCAATGCTGCGGGCGACACCTTTGGCGGCCTGACGCCGACACCTGATGGACATTCGGTCGCCTTCACCGCGTCCACCGCTCCGGCAGCGGGAGCCGCTGCCGGCGGAGGTGGCGCCTCCTCATCGGGCGTCTACATCCTCAACGTTGAAACCGACCAGGCGACTCGCGTGCCGCAGCCGGCCGCTGAACCGGCCGCTGCCGGAGGCGGAGGCCGGGGTGGTGGGGGGGGCGGCGGGGGCGGCGGCAGCATCGCTTTTACGCGCGACGGGCGGACGATCTACTTCCGCTCGGGGCGCGGCCTCTATGCAGCGCCAGTCGGCGGTGGAGGCGGGGCAGCCGCTGCGCCAGCCGCAGCAGCTGCTGGCGGGCGGGGCGGGCGCGGAGGCGCAACCGGGGCGGCCGAGGCGGCGCCGGCCACGGGTGGTGCGACTGCGCGCCACGTAACGTTCAGCGCCAATCTCGAAGTTGATCACAAAGCGCTGCGAAAACAGGTGTTCAACGAGGGCTGGCGCATCATGAAGAACCGCTTCTACGACGCCAAGATGCACGGCGCCGACTGGAACGCGGCCAAGTCGATGTACGAGCCGTTGCTCGACTACCTCGTCGATCAGGAAGAACTCCAGTCCGTGATGATGATGATGATCGGCGAGCTGAACGCCTCGCACACAGGCGTGAGCGGCGGACCCGCCACCGTCGAGCGGTCGCCGGCGCAGACGCGTTACCCGGGCTTTGATCTGGTGGCCGACGCGTCTGGCTACTACCGCGTCGGGCACATCTACAAGACGGGGCCGGCCGACCACGACTACATGAAGATCAAGAAGGGCGACTTCATCATCATGGTCGACGACCACGAACTGAAGACGTCCGAGAGCTACTGGAAGTACTTCACGATCTCTGTTGGTCGGAAGTTCCACTTCCTGATCAACAGCAAACCTGCGAAAGACGGCGCGTGGGAGTTGACCATCGACCCGGTGGCCAGCGGCGCGTTCGGCAACCTGCAGTACGCCCGGTGGGTGGACGACCGCCGCGAGATGGTCAACAAACTCAGCAATGGAGAGATCGGCTATCTGCACATCCGGGCGATGGATGCGCCCTCGCTCCGGCAGTTCGAACTTGATCTCGCGGCGAACCGCACCAAGAAGGCGCTGGTCATCGATCAGCGCTTCAACGGCGGCGGCGGCATCGACCAGGAACTGCTCGCCATCCTGGCAGGCCGGAAGTACCAGTTTGCGGTCGGACGGGATTCCGACATGCAAGTCTGGCGTCCGCAGAACTTCTACGGGCCGATGGTCGTGATGGAGAACGAGCGGTCGGCCTCGGACGCCGAGATGTTCCCGCAGGGCTTCAAGGACCTGGGCCTCGGCAAGGTCGTGGGCGTGCCCTCGATGGGCGCCGTCATCGCGACGGGATCCTACACGCTGCTGGACGGCTCGACGATCCGGACCCCGGGGGCGGGCATCTGGACCGCCAAGGGCGAGAACATGGAGAACTTTGGCGTGCAGCCCGATGTGTACGTCGACAATACGCCGACCGACTTCGCCGCCGGCCGCGACATGCAGATCGAGAAGGCCGTGGAGGTGTTGAAGGCGGAGTTGGGCGGCAGGAAATGAGAAGGGATTAGGGGTTAGGGATTAGGGGTTAGGGATTAGGGATTAGGGATTAGGGATTAACCAATCCCCAATCCCAAATCCCCAATCCCTATTACTTCTTCTCCGGCATCAGCACGACCTTCACGTAGTTGTTTGCGTCAAGGTACGTCCTGGCCGCCTGCTGGATCGCCGCGCCGTCCAGCTTCTTGTAGAAATCAGCCAAGGTGAAGAGCACCGCTGGATCCTCACCATTCAGGTACCGATTGTAGATTTCGCCCACCACGAACATGTTGGTCTTCATGTTGGTTTCGTAGTCGCGCAACATGGTCGCTCGCACGTCGGACGTATGCTTTTCGCTCGGGCCGGCAGTCTTGAGTCCGTCAATCTCCTTGAACATGGCCTTGACGAGTTCTCCCACGCGGACCGGGCTGCAGGTGAAGTTGATCGACAGCGAATAGCTTGGCACCGGGAACTTGTCGTAGTTGGCGCCGACGTCGACCCCATACGTGCCGCTGAGGTCCTCGCGCAGCGTCTCCCGCAACCGGTTCTCGAGTACCGAGGCCAGGGATCTGATGGCCACGCGATTGGTCTGCGTGAACTCGAACGGCCCCGTGAAGACCAGCGCCACCTGGCTCTTCTGCTCGATGCCTTTTTCGACGGTCTTCTCGATGACACTCTTGGGCTGGCGCATCCCGACGTCTTTCCACGTTTCGTGCCGGCTGGTCGACGGGAGGCTGGCGAGATACTTCTCAACGAGCGGCTTGATCGTGTCGAGATCGAAACTGCCCCCAAAGACGAACGTAAAGCCGCTGGCGTCGGCCATCCGGTCCTTGTAGAACGCCATCGACTTCTCGAGATTCAGCTCATCGATCATCTCAGCGCTGACCGAGCGCCCGCGCAGGTGGCCCTGGGTCAGAATCTGGTTGAGCGTCTCGTCGAACACGTAGGCCGGCGTGTTCTTCTGGTTGGCCAGCATCGCCTTCATCTGTGCGGCGAACACGCCGAACATCGCCGGGTCCGATCGAGGTTGCGTGAAGGTCAGGTAGATCAACTGGAACATCGTCTCCAGGTCCTTCTTGGAACCCCTGCCCGACACGATGCTCGACAGTTCGCTGAACGACGGGCTGGCCGACGCCAGCTTGCCCGCCAGCTGCTTGCGCAACTCGATCTGCGTGAACTGGCCGACCCCGCCGGTGGCGACAACGACGTCTGCGCTCGACGCCGCCACCCAGTCCTTGTCGCTGGCGAGCGAGGCGCCGCCGGGGCTGAACGCGCGGAACAGGATCTCGTCCTGTTTGAAATCCGTGGGCTTGAGCGCGACTTTGACGCCATTCGACAGTTCCCACTCGGTGAGGCCGATGGCGGCGCGCGTGTTCGTCTTGACGACGCGGCCGGGGGTCGGGAGCGGTTCGAGCAACGGCTTGGTCTCGGCTGTGTCAACGTAGGCCGTGATCGCTTTCGATGAGGCGGCTTTGATCACGCCAGCGAGCGTTGACTCGTCAGGGACAGCCAGACCTTCTTTCTGAGGGCCCGACACCATCACTACCCGGTTCGATTCGCCGAGCCACCTGGACGCGAGTGCATTAACTTCGGCGAGCGTGATCTCCGGCAGGAATCGCTGGTACAGCTCGTACTCGTATGCAATGCCCGGGATGGGCTCCCGCTGCAGCGCGTGTCGGATGTACTCGCTGGCGAGCGCGCCCGACTGCTGTTTGTCCTGTTCCGCCGCCTGCTGCTCGAGATTGCGCAGCGCCGTCCGCTTCTGCCGATCGAATTCGGTTGGCGTGAACCCGAAGCGAGCCACCCGCTGCGCTTCGACCAGGAGCGCATCCAGTCCTCGCTCGATTCCGGTTTCCTTGACGATGGCATTCAGCGTCGCCGCCTCTTTGCCGCGCATGAAGAGGCTGATGTTCGCCCCGCCCCCCACGAGCGGCGGATCCGGTTTCTGCGCCAGTTCCGAGAACCGGACATTGAGCATGCGCGTGAAGAGGCTCTCGACGATGTCCTGACGGTACGCGCCGATGGTGGTGTGATCCCGCAGCGGCAGCTTGTTGATGACACCGACAGTCGTGGTCGTCATCTCCTTATCTGTTTCAATCGTGTAGAGCGTGCCGGCGTTGTCGGGCACGCCGTAGGCGGTTCGCACGCGGGGGGCCTTGGGCGCCGGCATCGACTTGAAGTGCTGCGCAATCACGGTCTCGACGGCCGATCGGTCGAAATCGCCGACGGCGATGACCGTCATCAGATCGGGACGATACCAGTCGGTGTAGAAGGCCTTGAGGCGGGTGTGTGCGAAGTTCTGGATGATCTCCGTCTTGCCGATGGGTAATCGTTCGGCGTAACGCGAGCCTTTGAAGATGACCGGGAACTGCTTGTCCTGCAGTCGGGCGGCGGCGCCACGGCGGCCCCGCCACTCCTCCATGATGACGCCGCGCTCCTTGTCGATTTCGGTCGGATCGAACGAGAGATTGTGCGCCCAGTCCTCGAGAATGAGAAACGCCTTGTCGAGCAGCCCCGCCTTGTCGGTGGGAATCTGCAGCATGTAGACCGTCTCGTCGAAACTCGTCCCGGCGTTGATGCTCGGCCCGAACTGCATGCCGGTGGATTGCAGAAAGTCGATCAACTGCTGTTTGGGAAAGTGTGCGGTGCCGTTGAACGCCATGTGTTCGACGAAATGCGCCAGTCCCTGCTGGTCGTTGTCTTCGAGATTCGATCCGGCGTTGACCACGAGCCGAAGCTCCGCGCGGTTGGCCGGCAGCTTGTTTGCCCGAATCATGTAGCGCAGCCCATTCGGGAACCGGCCGGTCGCGACCGACGGGTCAACGGGCACCGTTTGCGTCAGCGGGGCGGTCCTGGCCGACGAGGACGCTGCGCCCGTTGCGGCCGGCGACTGGACGGCTGGTTGCGGATTCGCCGGGGGACGTGTCTGACCGTCTGGTTGCGGCAACGCCTGAGGCGGCGTCTGACCAGCGAGTGGCAGTCCGAGCGCCGCGAGCATCACGATGGCGATGCCCCAGGGCCACAGCCGCTTGTGCTTCGTCATGAGACTGTTCTCCTGTCAGGGACTGGGGGCTGGAGGCTGGGGACTGGCTAATCCCCAATCCCTAATCCCCAATCCCTAACGCCGAGTCCCGTTCTCGTTCTTCTGTAATGGCTCGTTCGCAGGTGCGACAGGCACGAGGAACTCGACCGTCGTGCCGACGCCAACGTCGCTTGTGACCGCCACGCTCCCGCCGTGCTGATTGACAATGACGTAGGCCGTCGCCAGTCCCAGCCCGCGGTTGCGCGGTTTTGGTTTGGTCGTAAAGAAGGGCTCGAAGACGTGGGCCAGCACTTCTTTCGGCATGCCGGCGCCGGTGTCCCCGACCACGACCTTGCCGTATCGCCCGGGACGCACGGCCCTCTCCATGGCTTCCTGCGGGCCGAGTTCGATCCAACCGGTTTCAATCGACAGCCTGCCGCCATGTTCCATTGCTTCGCCCGCGTTGGTCGCGAGCGACACCAGCACTTCGGACAGCGCGTCGGCCGATATGGCCACACGGCCCTCGTCGCTGTCGATGGCTTCCTCGACGACTGCCGGGGACTTGACGAGCGCCCGAACCTGCGGCATCAGGTTTCGCACCGCGTGATTGAGGACAACCGACGTCGGGTGGAACGGCTGACCGCGGCTCAGAATGAGCAGTCGCGTCGTAAAGCCGGTGGTGCGCCGCACGACGTCGTGCGCGCGGCGGAGGTTATCGGAATCCGCGTGGTCCGTGCCCAGATCGTCGAGCGTGAGGTCGATGTAGCCGCCTATCGCATTGAGGAGGTTGAGAAACTCGTGCGTCACGACGCTCGAGAGCCTGCCGAGTGCCTCCATCTTCTTCGCTTCGAACAGTCGACGTTCGAGCGCCGTGCGCACGTGCGCCGCCGCTTCGCGCGCTTTGTCGAGCTTCCGGTACATGCTGATGGCCATGGCACCGACCAGGACCATGGCCGACAGCGCCATCACCTGCTGGGCCGGTTCCACCGACGGCGCCAGTATCCCGATCCCACGCAAGGCGAAATGCACGAGCGGGAAGCCGCCTGCCAGCGCCACCAGCCCGAACGCCACGGATGCCGGCCGACGATCGTGCGAGAACTCGCCCTGCGCCGCCGAGTGTTCAACCGAACGCCAGCAGAGGTGTCGCAGTCTGAAGGCGATCACCAGGCAGAACGGTGGCGCGCCCCAGATCAGGTCGTTCCAGCCGCCTTCGGTCAGATGGATCGACCGCGTCGCCACCATCGTGTCGAGCACATCGATGACCAGCATGGCACTCATGGCGGCCGCGATTGAGGCGTACAGCGTCGTCCAGCGCGGCGAGTGCGAACCGATGGCGAGAGTCAAATAGCGGACGACGATCATCAGGTCGAAGATGACGAACATCGGGCCCGTCGTCGGAAGCGGAATCGGGACCTCTCGAGCGATCGCGACTGGCAGCGCGACGAAATACGCAAACCAGCACAGGCTCACCAGCACCAATCCGGACCAGGCGAGTCGGCGAGCCGGCGCCGCGTGGTCGGCGATCCGGGGAAGGTGCGGCGCGACTTCGGCGGCTAGAAGAAACGGCAGGAAGAAGCCCAGATGGCCCGCGGCGATCATCACCGCGCGAGCCATGCTGGCGCCGTCGCCGGGGATGGTGGCGGCCAGCGAGACTGTGGCGAACCAGACCAGGCATCCCGCGCCGAGCAGTCGCCAGAACCGCAGTTCGTCGCGGTTGTCGACGCGACGGAGCGTGTAAAAGGCGGCCAGGGCGGCTGCGGCCGCAAATGGGACTTCAACCCGAGAGGCGCCGAGGGCCGCGAGCACACCGGGATCGACCAGTGGCACCGCGAGAATGGCGATCTCGACGGCGACAAGCCAAGCCGCCAGTTGCACGACATGGTCGTGCGCCAAGCCGCTCACACTGGACGGACGGGCGGGCGCCTGAGCCTCAGTAGATGACATAGAACTGACATACGGTACATCAGCACGACCCCGGTTCGGCTCTCGAAACCGAAAGAATAACACCTCGCCCCCTTCGAGACACAAGCCGTGCAAGAATACGGCCGTGGCGCGCTACCTCGTCAGGCGTCTCGCGTTCTCGGTGCTGCTGGTCCTCGTGGTGGCCTCTGCCGCGCTTGTGCTGACCAGACTGGCTCCCGGCGACATCACCTCGGAACAGGTGGGCACTGGTGTCTCTGGGCGGACGTTGGCCGCGGACCGGTCGCGCCTGGGTCTCGACCGGCCGCTGGTCGTTCAGTACGTCGAGTGGTTGGGCCGAGCCGCGCGGCTCGATTTCGGGACCTCGCTCATGTACGGGCGTCCGGTCGCGGGGCTGGTGGCCGAGCGGGCCCTCAACACGGCGTTGCTGGCGGTGGTGGCCCTGCTGGTCGCCACGCTTGTCGGACTGCCGCTTGGTGTGATCGCGGGCAGCCGTCGCGGCATGATGCCGGGTCTGGTCAGATCCGGATCGGTGCTGGCGCTTTCGCTGCCGTCGCTGGTCAGTTCGCTGCTTTTCGTCTTTGTGGCCGCACGCACGGGCTGGTTGCCAACCGGGGGCATGACTTCTCTCGAGCCAGGTGCTGGAGGATGGCTCAGCAGCCTTGTCGATCTCGCACGGCACCTCGTGCTGCCCGCCGCGGCGCTGGCGCTACCCCTGTCGGCCACGATCGAGAGGCTGCAGGCCCGAGCCATCGCCGATACGTTACGGGAGCCGTTCGTGGTGGCGGCCCTCGCTCGCGGCGTGCCAGCCTCACGTGTACTGTGGCGCAGCGCCTTCAAGCCCGCGTTGCGCTCGGTGACCGCCATCTACGGCCTGATCTTCGGCAGCCTGCTGAGCGGCTCCTTTGTCGTTGAAATCGTGACGTCGTGGCCGGGTTTGGGCCGGCTGATGTTTGACGCGCTTCGATCGCGGGACCTGTATCTGGTGGCGGGGTGTGCGGCGGCTGGAGGCGCATTTCTCGCGCTGGGTGGGCTGCTGTCGGATATCGCACTTGCGCTGGTCGACCCGAGGCTGCGCGGTTCAGCCGAGGCTGATTCATGAGGCGCGCCGGCTGGATCGTGCTCGTCGGCGTGGCGCTGGTCGCGATGTTCGCCGCATGGCTCACGCCACATTCTCCCGGCGAGCGATTCGAGGATCGGATCTACGCGCCGCCGATGCTGGTGCATGTCATCGACTCGAACGGGAGTTGGCGGACGCCGTTTGTGTACCCCGTGCGACTGGTCGATCGGCTCGAGCGTCGCTACGAGGAGGACTGCGCCCATCCCGTCGAATTGCGGTGGTTTTCAGGGGGTGTGATCGTGGGTGTTCCCCCGGGCGAAGGCGGGCCATGGCTGCCATTGGGGGGCGACGGATCCGGACGCGATGTGTTTGCGCGTCTGGTCTTTGGCTCCCGACTGTCGCTCGGCGTCGCACTGGTCGCCACGCTCGGCGCCCTGCTGATTGGCACGCTGGTGGGCGGGGCCGCCGGTGCGGCGGGCGGACTCGTGGACGACGGGCTGATGCGCCTGTCGGATTTCGTGCTCGTGCTGCCCGCGATGTATGTCGTGTTGGCGTTGCGTGCCTCGATGCCGCTGGTGCTGGCGACGCCGGCGGTCTTCGCGCTGGTGGCCGGCATCATGGCGCTGGTCGGCTGGCCCCTGGTCGCGCGCGGAGTGCGCGCCATCGTGGCCGCCGAGCGCGAGCGCGACTACGCGCAGGCCGCGCGTTCGCTCGGCATGGGACGCTCGCGCCTGCTCGTGCGGCATCTGCTGCCCGCCGCGCGGGGGTATCTCGCAACACAGGCGGCGCTTCTACTGCCGGGCTTCATCCTTGCCGAAGCCACGCTCTCGTACGTTGGCCTCGGCTTCCCGGATCCGGACGCAAGCTGGGGATCGATGCTTCAGGAGGCCGGCAACATTGCCGCTATTGCCGACGCGCCCTGGACACTCGTGCCGGCGCTCGCCATCTTCGCCGTGGTGCTGGCGGTCAATCTCGTCGTCGAGGCGCCGGAGTTCACGGTCCTCCCAGGACTCGGACGTCGCGGCTGACGGCGACTTGCTTCTTCCGCTCCGCTTCTGTCTAATATCGTCCGTCTACTTCTTCCGGCTTCTGCTTCCAGGAACCTGATATGCCACCAGAAGGCGCTTCTCCATCCAGTGCGGCTCTCTCGACACCAGCCATCGCGCTTCGAGGGCTCACCAAGACGTTCGGCAAGACGACGGCCGTGCGCGACCTCGATCTGAACGTGCCAGCCGGCGCGCTCTACGGTGTGATCGGACCCAATGGCGCGGGCAAGACCACGATCATCCGGATGATCCTGTCGATTCTGATGCCCGACCGAGGGTCGCTGAGCGTGCTGGGTCATGCGTCGGCGCTCGAGGCGAAAGATCGAATCGGCTACCTGCCGGAGGAGCGGGGCCTCTACAAGAAGATGCGCGTCGGCGCGTTTCTCACGTACATGGCGCAACTGAAAGGGAATGACGGAGCGGACCTGCCACGCCGCGTACATCAGTGGCTCGAACGCGTCGGACTGGCGGAGGTCGAGAAGAAGCGATGCGATGAACTCTCGAAGGGCATGCAGCAGAAAGTGCAATTCGTGGCCGCCCTGATCCACCGCCCGGATCTCATCATCCTCGACGAACCCTTCAGCGGTCTCGACCCGGTCAATCAGCGGCTCGTCCGCGAACTGGTACTCGACGAGCATCGGCGCGGCGCCACCGTGCTGTTCTCCACCCACGTGATGGTGCACGCCGAACAGCTGTGCGACCACGTGGTGATGATTCATCGCGGCGCCAAGGTGCTCGACGACGGCATTGCCAATATCAAGGCGCGATTCGATCCGCGCAGTCTCCTGTTCGAACCGCTCGATCCCGCGGCCGATGTGCGCGTGCTCGCCTCGCTGCCAGGCGTCTCGGAGCTGCGGCGCGACGGGAGCAGCTGGGAACTGGTCCTGAGCCCGCAGGCCGATCGGTCCGCCGTGATCAGAGCTGTCGCCTCGACGCTGACGCCGTGCCGCCTCGAGTTGCGCCGGCCAACGCTGGAAGACGTGTTCGTCAACATCGTCACTGCGGACGCCGACGATAGCGAGGCCGCGGCGTTGCGGGCTGCCGTGCGGGATTCGGCGCTGACGGAAGGTGGGGTGCGCTCGTGAAGAAGATGCTGCAGATAGCCAAGCACGAGTTCCTGGCGACAGCCGGCACTCGCGCGTTCATCCTCGGGATGCTCATGACACCGGTGCTCATCGGGCTGATGATCTTCGTCCTCCCGAAGGTCATGCAGAAGGGCGCCCCGAAAGTCGAAGGCCAGGTGGCGATCATCGATCCGACAGGGCAAGTCACCGCCGGATTGCGTGCGTACCTGCAGCCCGAGGAGATGGCCAAACGAAAGCAGGAGGATCTGCGCAAGATGCAGGAGGCGATGCCGGCGCCCTTGCGTACAGGCGGCGCATCCGCTGGCGTCACGCAGGCGGCCATTGATGAGGCGCTCAAGAAGGCGCTTGGCGAGGTGCCGCGGCTGGAGGTCAAGCCACTCGAGAGCACCGTCGATCTCGAGGCCGAGAAGCGGCCGCTCGCCGAAACGTTGCCCAAGGAAATGGCCAGCCGCGAACGTCTGGTGCTGATCGTCGTCCATCAGGACGCCGTGGAGTTGGCGCCGGGGAAGAACGAATTCGGCAGCTACGATCTGTTCATACGCGGCAAGCTTGACGATCGGGTCGTGTCGGAAATCGGCAACGGCTTGCGCGACGCTATCATCGGGGCTCGCCTCCGGACGTCGGGTCTCGATCGGACGAAGATCGATGCGTTGACCAAAGTGGAACGCGTGCAGTCGCGCACGGTGACCGCGTCGGGCGAGAACGCCACCAACCAGGTCTTGAACATGCTCATGCCGGCCGGGATGATGGGCCTGCTGCTGATGTCGGTTCTGCTGAGCGGCGTGTACCTGATGACCACGACCGTGGAGGAGAAGGGCAACCGCGTCATGGAGGTGCTCCTGTCGGCGGTCTCGCCGATGGAACTGATGACCGGGAAGATCGTTGGTCAACTCGCCATCGGGCTCCTCATGCTGGTGTTGTACCTCGCTCTGGGCCTCATGGCGCTCGCGTCGTTTGCATCGCTCGGCATGCTCGATCCCTGGCTGATTGTCTACCTGTTCGTGTTCTTCCTGCTGGCCTACGCGTCGATCGGTGCCTTTATGGCCGCGATCGGATCGGCGGTCAACGAAATGCGGGACGCGCAGGGATTGATGATGCCGGTGACGATGATGATGATGGTGCCGTGGGTGCTGTGGATGCCCATCAGCCGCGACCCGAACTCGTTGCTCGCCGTCGTGCTGAGCTTCGTCCCGCCGGTCAGCAACTTCGTCATCATGCTGCGCATGTCGTCACAGACCCCTCCACCCGCCTGGCAGGCTCTCCTGGCGATCGTCGTCGGCGCCGCCGGCGCATACGCGTCGATCTGGTTCGCGGCCAAGGTGTTTCGCGTTGGTCTGCTGATGTACGGCAAACCGCCGTCGTTCGGCACCCTGATCAAGTGGGTGCGGGCGGCATGAGCGGAGAGGCCTGGGCGTCCGGTAGACAGTAGTCGGTAGACGGTAGACAGTAGCAACGCCAGCGGCTGTCCCACCATTGCGTTTCCTCGCGTCTACCGTCTACTGTCTACTGTCTACTTACTACTGGCGAAGATCATGAACCTGAACGGCATCTACCCACCCGCAATCACACCCTTCAAGGACGACGCGGTCGACACAGCGGGCCTGGCGCACAACACGACGCGCTGGATGAAGACGGGCCTCCGGGGAGTGCTGGCGCTTGGATCAAATGGCGAGGCGGCGTTTCTCGACGAAGATGAAGCCGAGCGGGTGGTGGCGACCGTGCGCGAACATACACCGCGCGATCGGGTGCTGCTGGCCGGCACGGGTCGCCAGTCGACCGGAGCGACGATCGCGGCCACCAGGCGCGCGGCAAAGGCTGGCGCCGACGCGGTGCTCGTGTTGACGCCGTTCTACTTCAAAAGTCAGATGACGCAGGAGGCGCTCGTCGATCACTACCGCGCCGTCGCCGATGCGTCG
>Ga0334722_10003204_pt1 | contig 17817 bp, 13 predicted proteins | sample C3_bottom_MG_FD_207210 | JGI IMG/M metagenome (GOLD analysis project Ga0334722, IMG submission 207210) | Sediment microbial communities from Yellowstone Lake, YNP, Wyoming, USA - C3_bottom | ecosystem: Environmental > Aquatic > Freshwater > Lake > Sediment | place: USA: Wyoming | collected...
GGCTGGGACGGCAGCTTCCTGAAGGGTACCACCACCACGACGTTCCCGATGACCGATGCCTGGCCGAACGCGTTTAACCCGCGTGGCGGCAGCCTGGACAACCGTGCGGATAACCTCTCGCGTTGGGGTTCCACGAACGCCGGCGACATGGTCTGCGAGTCCTGCCACAACATCATCGGCAACGTCGGCTACAAGGCGACCGCCTTCAACGGCACGGAAGGCTGGAAGGTCAACCTGCTGCTCGAGGCGTACAACGACGACGGCGCGGGCAACCGTGGCGGCACCGACGGCGGTGCCGTGGGGTCGCGGCTCTGCATGGGCTGCCACTACGCCGCTACGCAGTTCACCACGGGCCCCGGCGGTACGCACCAGATCACCGGTGAGGCGATCAGCGCGGCCGTGGACAACTCGCGTAGCACGACCACGCTGATGACGAGCTCCGGGACGTACGCCAATGCGTCCGGCTCGCCCAACAGCGCGTCGTACCCGAACACCAACGCCATGGACTGCGATTCCTGCCACCGGCCGCACGATGCTTCCGACGGCGGGACCATCGGCACCGCCACGAGCGGCGGCTACACCACCGCGTTCACGAAGGGTGTGGACTGGATCCTCGAGGCCAGTGGCGCCAGTGGCGCGTACTCGCCGACCCTCTGCGTTAACTGCCACAACTACTAAATCGTTCAGCGTGTTCGCGAGGAGGGGCGTTCCGCCCCTCCTCGCGGTTTTTCCTCAGCCACAACAGGGGAGATCTCCCCGAGGAGGCAGTATGATGAAATCGTGGCTCACCGCTGTCTGTCTGGCCAGTGTCTGTCTCGTTTCCATTCCCGCGTTCGCGGCTGAGCCGGCGGCTCCGGCAGCGGCTCCGGCAGCAGCTCCGGCAGCTCCGGCGGCGCCGGTCAAAGTCGTCCCGCCTGAGGTCGGCCAGCCGGCGGTCGATTTCACCGTGAAGAATTTCGACACGGGCAAGGATTTCGTGCTCTCGGCGGAGCTCAAGAAGTCGCCGATGGTCTTCATCTGGCTCTCGTCGACCTGTTCCACCTGTCTCGCCGAGGCCAAGGAGCTGAAGGCCGCTGCTGCCAAGGGCGATGTGCCGAAGGACACCAAGGTCTTCATCGTCAACATCGATTTCAACGACAGCAACATCGCGGCCTACAAGACGTCGTACCTCCCGGCCGAGTTCACCGTCCTGCACGACGCGAAGTACGTCAGCCCGCCGAAGTACGGCTTCCGCTCGACCCCCTCGACGCTGGTCATCGACAAGAAGGGGAACGTCGCGTTCAAGAAGACGGGCTACCAGTCGGGCAGCATCGACGAGCTGATCAAGGCGATCAAGGCGGCTCAGTAGCATCCGTTCCTGCAAGGAAAATTGGCGTGGTACCCATGGGGGGGGGGGATTCCTCCCCCCATGGGCATTTCTGGAGGCTCGTGTTCATGAAATTTCTTGTCAGTCTCGTCGCCCTGTCCGCGGCCGCGTCCCTCGCGCTGGCGAGCGGTGTCGCCGCCGCGGCGCAGGATCCCGTGCTGGCCAGCTTTCGGGGCGGCTCGGTCACCCGCAGCGAGTTTGAAGGGTATCAGCGCTGGCGCAGCGGCGATGACGGCTATGCAAAGCTGCGGCGCGATCCCGTCGCCCTGCGCGGGGAAGTGACCCGCTTTGCGGTGCTCAAGATCACGGTTCGCCTCGCCGAGGAGGCGGGCGTGCAGAGGGGCGCGGAGTTCCGCGCCCGCGTCAGGCAGTACGAGAACCAGCTCCTCTCCGAGAAGTGGCATCGTGAGATCCGCGAGAAGGTCGTGGTCGGCCGCGGTGAAGTGGAGAAACTGCTCCCCAAAAACCTCGAGGAGGAGCGGACGGTGTACTGGGCCTCCTTCCCGACCGCCGCTGAGGCGGCCCGTTTTACCCAGGCTGTCAGGGGCGGTTCGGGGTTTCAGGCGGCCGTTACCGCGGCACAAGTCCCCGTCGGCGCCTACGGCGAGTCGAAGCTCTCCGCGCACAGCGAGACGCATTTTTCCGAGCCCACCCGCGCTGTGGTGCTGAACCTGGCGCCGGGTCAGGTCACCGACCCGCGGGAGGAGGCGATCGGGTTCTATGTGCTGCAACTGTTCCGCATCGAATCTCCCCAAGCGCAGCGCGAGCGGTTGTCGCCGCCGCTGCGCGATCAGGTGCTGAGCGAAAAACGGACAGCAGCCGAGGAGAACGCGCTCAAGGACCTGCGGGCGCGGGCCAGGATCGTGATCGACGAGGCGGCTTTGAACGACACCGCGTCCATCGGTTCGGGCAAGGTGGTAGCCGAAGTCAACGGCGAGCCGATCTCCCTCTCGCTGGCGGGCCCGCACGGGTTCCCGGATCACGGCAGCCAGCCGAATTTTCTCCGCAACCAACTCGAGAAGTATATCGACGAGCTGGTCGCGGCGCAGGAGGCGCGCCGCCTCGGCCTGGAGAAAAACGACGCCAAGCTCACGGCCGCGGTCTGGTATAAGTCCCTCGAGACGATCGCGGAGTTCTATCGCAACCTGGCGGGCAGCGCCTTCACCGTCTCGGAGGAGGAGGCCAGGCAGTACTGGGCCGAGAACGCCGATCAGTACCAGACGGACGCCATGGCGCGCATCGCACACATCGTGCTGCACAGCGAGTTCATCGCGAAGAAGTACCGCCAGGACATCCTCTCCGGAGCGTCGACGTTCGAGGATGTGGCCCGCAAGCTCTCCGAGGACCGCGACTCGGCCGAACGCGGCGGCGACCTGGGGTGGTTTGTCGTGAACACGCTCAAGGAGCCCTATAAAGCGTACATCGAGCCCCTGCGCGTGGGCGAGGTGTCGGTGCCGATCTACCACGCCGAGAAGTATTTCCTGGTCAAGCTGGTGGAGCGCCTGGAGCCGAAGACGTTCGACTTCGAGGCGGTCAGGAGCAAAGTGCTCCCGCGTGCGCTGCTGGCGAAGAAGACCGGCGCTTATCAGGATTTCATAGCGCGCAAGCTCAAGGAGGAGCAGGTGAGACTCGATGAACAGCAGATTCGCAGACTCGCGAAGTAAGCTGGCGCTGCTGCTGGGTGCGGCGTGGCTGTGCGCGTGGCCGGCGCTCGCCGCCGCCGGCGTTCCGGACAACGCGGTCGTCGCGAGGGTCGGCGCCGCCACGGTGACCGCGGGGGAGGTGCGCGAGATGACGGGTGGGTCCGCCGCGGCCGCGGCGGGGGCGCTCGACCGGATCGTCGAGGGGCGGCTGCTCTACGCCGAGGGGGTGCGCCGGGGCATCGACCGCGAGCCGGACGTTGCGGCGAAGGTGCGGTCGTTCGATGAGCAGGTGCTCATCGAGCAGTACGTCCTCTGGAAGTACGCGGCGGAGGTGCGCGTCGATACCCCGCTCGCCGCGATCCCCGGGCACACCGATTCCGCCCAGTCGGCCGGTGGCCATGGCGCGATGCTGGCGACCGCGCGGCGGCTGCAGCTGAAGGTCGATGCCCTCAAGAGGAAGGGCGTCCCTGACGAGAGCATCACCTTTCTGGCGCAGGTCTTTCAGTCCGCGAACGCGAGCGGCAGGCCGCGCGGGGAGCTGGTCGTGGCCCGGGTCGGCGGACTGCCGATCACCTGGGCCGAGGTGGAGGAGTCGACGCGCTCGGTCCAGGGGCTAGAGCCGCCGCTCCAGGGTATGGAGGCCTTGAAGTTCGTCGGCGGGATCCGGGCGGTGGCCGGCTTGACCGCGCTGCGCGCCGAGGCGCAAGCCGCGCTCCCAGCGTTCAAGGCCGCGTACGACCTGGCGCGCGAGCGCAACCGCAGGTCGATCGTGGTGCGCCGCCTGCTCGAGTTCGCCGGTCCGGAAGCGGAGCGCCTCAGCGAGGATCAGCTCAAGGCGTACTACGCGGCACACCCGGAGCGGTACCCGGGTTCGGGAAGTACGCTGCCGTACGAGACGGTGCGCGACCGGGTGATCCGGGATGCCGAGAGCGATCGGCTGACCGCGCTTCGCGTCGCGCTCATCAAACGTCTGCGCAGCGAGAACCCGGTCGTGATCGAACAGGCAGCGCTCGAATCAATCGGGCCATGAACGCCGCCGCTCCCGGGATCGTTCGGGCGGTTGCGGTCGCAGCGGTTGCAGCGGTCGTTGTTGCGCTCGCCGCGCCAGCGCGCGGCGCGCTGCAACCCGCGCAGTGGATCGCCGTGCGCTATATCCCCGACCAAAACGCCGTCGGCCTGGCGTGGAGCGCGGTTCCCCGCGCGCTCAGGTACACGCTGCTCAAGCGTGAGGTCGGGGGCGGCGAGTTGCAGCGGGTCGAGACCGTGACGCGACTCCAGTTCCTCGACCGCGCCGTCGAGCAGGGCAAGCGCTACCGTTACGTCGTTCGACCCGAGGATGCCGCCGGGCCGGGACCCGCGTCGGCCGAGGCCGAAGTGCTCGTCCTGGATCCGCGGAAGCTTCCGCCTCCGGCCCCGACCTGGACAGATTTCGAGGCGGACCCCGGCAGCGGGGTCTCGCTCCTCTGGGCGGCGGCTCCCGGAGCGAGCAGCTACAAGGTCTACCGCCGGGAGGGAGAGGCGGGCGAATTCGCGCTGCTCGGGAGCAGCACGGTGACGCGGTTCGTCGACCGCGGCGTCAAGGCGGGAGCGCGTTACGAGTACCGACTCAGCGCCGTCAATGCCGTCGGGGTCGAGGGTGCGTTCTCCGAGACGCGCGCCGCCCAGCTCCCCGCCATTGTCGAGAAGGAGGGGGGGCGGGCGCCCGCGTTCGAGATCCGCGTGCGCGCCACGCGCTCTGTCAAGCCGTTCGTCCCGGGCGGGCAGATCCCGTTCAAGGCTCCGGTGGATATTGCGCTGGGCCCCGCCGGGCAGGTGTACGTGCTCGACAATCAGGCGCCTGGCGTTTTCGTCTTCTCGGCCGAAGGGGAGCTGCTGCGGATGTTCGGCCGCGCCGAGGCCGGCGTCGAGCTGGTGCTGCGCTCGCTGTACGGGATCGGCGTGGACGAGGACGGCGCGGTCTGGGTCACCGACCGGAAGAAGGACTCCGAGATCATCCGGTTCGACGCGGCCACCGGCCGGGTCCTCGGCGTGGTCACCTTCGCGGTCCCGCCGCGTCGCGAGGCGCTCGAGCGGCTTGCGGGCCGCAGGCGCACGGAGTCGCCGTTCGCCTACGATGTCGCTTTTCTCCCCGGCGGCGACCTGGTCGTGACCGACAACACCTTCGATCGGGTCTGCCTGCTCGATCGCAAGGGGAAGCTGCTTGCCGAGTTCGGCCTCCCCGGCGACGGCCCCGGCGAGTTCGATCGCCCCTCGAAGATCGACGTCGATCCCGAAGGGCGGATCATCGTGCTCGACGCGCAGAATCGCCGCGTTCAGGCCTTCAGCCGGGAGGGGACCCCCCAGTACGCCATCGGGCGCGCCTCGACCATGGTCGGGGGGTTTCTCGGCCTCTCCGGTATCGCCTTCGATGCCGAGGGCTCGGTTTTCATCGCCGACTCGCCGATGGCGACCGTCCAGGCCTTCTCGCGCCAGGACGGCTCCTACCGCTATCACGTCGGCGGGGAGGACGGGCGCGCCGATGCCGGGGGGAACCGCTCCCAATGGGACGTCACGACGCCGTCGGGGCTCGCCTTCGACTCGAGGACCCGGCGGCTCTGGATCGGGATGCCGATGATCGCCAACATCGCGATCAGAGAGTTTGTGCCGTGAAAGCAGATGGCTAATCGTGCGCACAGCCTGCCGGATCCCGGTCGGCGCCGGCTGGCGCTCCTGCTGGCTGTTCTCGGTCCGCTGCTGATCCTCCCTGCGCCGGCGCGCGCGGGCATCAAGGGCACCGCTCACGACCTGGGCGCCGAGGGCGGCGCCTGCGCCACCTGCCATCTGCCGCACCGGGCGCTCGGCGACAAGCTCTGGCCCTCCGACATGAGCGGCAAGAACCGCTACGGCGTCATCGGGGCGCTCTGCTATTACTGCCACGGGCCGGGGGACGCCGGCGGCTCGGGGATCATCTCCTCGAATCTCGGGAACGTCTGGGACGAGCATTCGCACGGCCGGACGGTGGCGAAGAACCCCGACGGCGCGGCGGCGGCGGATCAGAAACTCCCCTATGTCGCGGCGGCGGTCGGTGGCGCCTTCGAGTGCACGACCTGTCACAACGTGCACGACGACACGAACCGGCCGTTTCTCTGGGACAAGATCGACCGGCTCTGCGCGCGCTGCCACCCCGCACGGAATTTCGTTCTTGGCGCGGCGTCGGCCGAGACCGGCGAGTGGGGCAATTCTTTCGGGGGGAACAACCCCGGGAGTCACCCGGTCGGGACCGACGTCTTCGCCGACCTGCACGGCAACGCCCCGGTGGACGCCACCATGGCCGGGCTGGGGATCCTCCCATGGGACGCGGGCCTCGCCGGCACGCACAACCTCGGCCCGCATCTGACCGGCGGTGCGGCGCAGCCCGGGAAGGGTGCCGGTATCGGCTGCAACACCTGCCACGCGGTGCACGGGATCTACCCGGAGGGGGGCGTCGAGACACCGCCGCAGCCGGACCTGCTCGTTATCGCCCAGGGCGCGGGAACAACCGGCGAGCACGCCAACGGTGCAGGCGGAAAGTCGAACGCCCTCTGCGAAGCCTGCCACCGCGGCCCGCGCCCGGAGGGGTACGCCGGCGGTTTCTGGCCGAACCCCGGGGCGATGGGGTTCACCCACCCGGTCGACGACCTGGATGCAACGCGCGATCTGGGGGTCGTCGCGCTCCCCGTGGGGTGGCCGCAGGGTGCGAACGAGATGGCGCTGCTGCGCCCGGACCTGCTCTGCGAATCGTGTCATATGCCTCACCCGGCGGCGGCGGTGGTGGCGCAGCCTGAAGCGCCGCCGAGCGTGCCCTCGGGTACGTCGCTCCTGCGGAACAAGGAGCCGGAGATCTGCCTGGACTGCCACGGTCCCGACGGCTTTAGTTCCCACCATCCGACGGGCAGGGGCCTGATGACGACGGCGTTTCGCGACCCCCTGATCGGCAATCAAGACGAGGATCTGACCTGCGACGACTGTCACGGGACGACGGGCGCCCACAACTGGCCGGCGCGCGGCGTTCCGGGGCTCGATCCCGACTGGCGCCCCAAGGACCCCTCGCTGAGCGCGGCGGCGCCTTCGGACAACGGCATCATCGCCGAGATGCGCGGCAGCCGGTTCATTCCCGAAAAGTCCTACGAGTGTTTTATCTGCCACACCAACGCCGGGAGCCACTTCAGCCCGACGCGGGGGAAGGCCGGCGGCCGGCGCGCCAATAAAAATATCCAGCTCCTCGGAGACGGGAGTCACTTCCTGGGCCCGACGAAGCTCGATTTCAGCAAGGGGCTGCGCGCCGGCGCGCCGTGGTCGGCGCTCAGCGGCACCTGGTCCCGGGGCGGGTATTCATTGTTCGCCGGGACCGCGGCCGAGCCGGTTCTGGTGTGCGAATCCTGCCACGAGCTGCAGGGGTGGCGGGCCGTGCCGGAGTACCCCGCGCTTCTGGAGGGGTTTCGCGACGGGGAGCCCGTCGGCGCCAACCCGCTTTGCATAGGATGCCACGGCAGGGGGGAGAACGGGGCGAACCACCCCGAGACCGGGGACGTGGTCACGATGGCCCAGGATTTCAGCCGCGCGGTGGTGACGCTCAAGACGGGGGGCGGCGCTTACGACCCGGCGAAGAACCCCGAGGGGACCTTCGCCGACGCGGTCGGCGCCCCCACCGGACCGGCCACCTATCCGTATGCTGACGGGATGAACTGCGATTCGTGTCACCAGGTGCATGCCGCCGCCGGCTCGACCATGATCCTCGAGGCTGATCCCGTGCAGTTGAAAGAGCGCAAACCGCCTCGCGCACTGACCCTCTACGGGCCGCTGGAGGTTCCGGATGCGGACGGGACGACCTTCGACTACACGACGATCTGCGTCCAGTGCCACGCAAAGTAAGCGGCTCGCGCTGACCGCACGTTCTTGGGGAGTACCCCGGCAGGCGGCGCCCGCTTCCCCGGCGCGCTGACCGCCTGGCCGGTTCCTGGAGCACCCGTTAAGCAGGTCCTCGGCTCCCTGGCGGACCCGCCAGCGCTCTCACAGTGCTAAAGCCTAGGGACTGGCCGTCCGCCGAGGAACGCAGCAGCGGGGTGCCGAGAAGCTTCCGGGCCGCGGAAAAGGAAAGAGCCCCCGGCCGAGTGGCCGGGGGCTCGGGGTTTCAAGAGCCGGGTTGAACGCCGCCCGCTAGAAAGGGTGGCACTTCGCGCAGAGCATCATCGCCATCCCCATGCCGCCGGCGACCCCCCGCAACTCGCCCTTGGCGTGCGGATTGTGGCAGGTGGCGCAGGTGATGCGGCCGAGGTTGTCGAGCGGCAGATCCTTCGGGATCTTGATGTTCTTCGCGGCCATCTTCTCGGCGTCGGGCTTGCCGGTGTGATCGTGGTTCGACGGGTGCGGATCCGCGTCGTGGCAGCGGATGCACAGCAGCACGATGTCGCCCTTGAACTTGACCTCCTGGGTGGTTCCCGCCTTCAGCTTGGCGATGTCGGGCTTCGTCTGGTGGCAGAATTCGCAGCCCTCGAGACTCTGGATCCGCTCGTGCGGGTTGAGGGCGGCGAACTCCGACTGGAGATGGCACTTCCAGCAGATTTCGTTGCGCGACTTGTAGGGCGCGCCGCGCAGGAACACCGGGTTCGCCGGGTCGAACGTCGGGGAATCGCCGCCGGTGTGGCAGGTCAGGCAGGTCAGGCTGCCATTGTGCAGCGGCCACCCGTTGGGGATGCGCTTGAGAAACTCACCCGTGACCGATCTGATGGGGTGAGCGTTGGCCTTCGAAAGCCCCGACTCGTGGCAGCGGTTGCAGAGCACGTTCGGGTCTTCGCTGCGCAGCGGGATCTCGGCCAGCGTCTGCGCCCCCGGCGCTCCCTTCGGGAGTTTCGGCCGGACGGTGTGGCAGGCCTCGCAGAACGCCTTCATGAAGTGCGGGCGGACGCGCCGGGACTGGAGCGCGAGCGCCACGAACTCCTTGCGCAGGAATTTCTCCTCGCCCGTGCCGCCGTGCGGGTTGTGGCAGGAGACGCAGGTGTAGGCGCCGTCGATCATCGGGATCTGCGCCTTGGCGATCTCCTCCTTGAGGTTCGGATCGGCGAAAGGATTCACCAGCAGGAAATGTCCGCCGCGCGTCGCAGCGTGGCAGAAGTCGCACAAGTCGACCGGGTTCTTGGTGAAGCTGACCTTCTCGCCCTCCACGGGCACCTTGCCGTGGCAGAAGGAGCAGGACTTCTGGTCGCCGCCCTTGCCCTTGTGCGGGCTCTTGTCCTTCAACCCCTCGCCGTGGCAGGACTTGCAGAGTTCGCGCCGGTCCTTAAATTGCGCGTTGGCGATATCTTCGGGGGCGGACGAGGCGGGGAACCCGCGCAGGAGCTTCAGGCCCGCGGTCTTGGTGTGGATGAAATGGCACGTCGAGCACATCACCGTCCCCTGGAACGGGCCGATGCGCTCCAGGGGGAACATCGCGGGGACGTTGATCTTGGGAATGACCTTCGACGGGTCGCGCTGGATCGGATGGACGTTGTCCGACACGGCGTGGCAGCTGTAGCAGAGATCGACGTTGCCCTTGTCGCCGTTCTTGAACTTCACGGTCAGCGTCGTGTCCGTCGCTGCGGGCTTGGTCGCGTGGCACTCCGTGCAATCCAGCTCGCTGTGCGGGTTGGGCTTGTCGTAGAGATCGGTCTCCTTCTCCTTGGCCGAGTCGAGCTTGAGTCCCGCGGCGGAGGCCGGGGCGACGCTCAGGCAGACCACGAGGGCCAGGAAAATGCCGTGAACCGCGAGACGTTTGTGAGCGGGAAGTACGCCGAGTCCGAAGCTGTTCCCCATGCCGCTACCCTCCAAGACGTGGGCTCATTGTTGCCGATACTCCGTACGGTTCAGTGCTGTGTCAACCGCGCCGCCCGGGCGCCGCGCCCGGCACAGAAGGCGCATCCTGCCTAACGCGCCCGGTCGACGACCTGCGCGAGCTCCTCCGGGTTGAGCGCCCCGTAGTGCCCGAACGCGATCGTTCCGTCGCGGTTCACGATGTAGAGCGCGGGGGTGGCCTTCACCTTGTAGGCGAGGTCGATCTGGTACTCCTTGCGCACCAGCGTGCCGTCCGCGGCCTTCTTGTCGAGTTTGTTGAGCAGCATCCGGAAGGTGAACCCCTTCTGCGTGGCGACCATCTTGACGTTGCGGGCGCGCGGCCCCTCGTCCAGATTCACCGTGATGACCTGGACCTTCTGCTGGAGCTTCGGCAGCTCCTGCTGGATGATCGGGAGCTCTTCGATACAGGTGCCGCAGAAGAGCGACCAGAAAACGAGCATCACCGGCCCCTGCTTGAGCGCGTCGGCGAGGACGAAGGGTTGCCCTTCGGTGTCCTCGGACTCGAAGTTCGGCGCGACGGAACCGACCGGGAACTGGTCAGGATCGTCGGCGCGCGCCGGGCGGGGCGTTCCGGCAATGGTGAAAACGGCCACAATCGCAAGGGCGGCCGCGACGAGACGCAGTGGGCTCCGCATGGCTCTGTACCCCTTATTTCTTCGGGAGCAGCTTCTTGACGATCTCTTCCAGTTCGCGCTCGAAGCCCGGCTTGTACCCGACGTGGAAGAGACGAACCACGCCGGAACCGTCGACGATGATGGTGGTCGGGAGCATGCTGACTCCCAGGCTGCCCATGATCTGGCGCTTGTTGTCCTGAATGTTCGGGTACGGCATCGGAAAGCTCTGCCCTTCGAGGAACTTTTTGACCTTGGCCGCCGGCATCATCGGGTCGAGGTCGATCCCGATGCATTCGAGCCCCTGTTCCTTGAATTTGGTGTAGAGCGCGACGATATGCGGCATCTCGGCGACGCAACTCGAGCAATAGACGGACCAGAAGTCGATGAGCAGGAGCTTCTTCGCGGCGGCCTTGGTGTCGACGGTGGCCCCGCTGAGGTCGGCGCCGGAGAAGTGCGGGAAGGGCTCGCCTTCCTTCAGGGCGAGCGCGACGCCCGGCCGCAGGAGAACCGCGAGCAGGAGCGCGGTGAGGGTCGCCGTCGCGCGGCGCAGATTCCGTTCAAGGTGCAGCATGCCACCGTCCTTTATTGTTGCCGGCAATGCCGGGGGCGAACTCCGCCCAACCGAAGAAACACTAGCGAGAACACATCCCGCTGTCAAGGGAACCGCGGCGGCGCGCTCGGGGGAGGAGTGCTCCAGCGCGTGTTCGCTTCCTCGACCCGCCCCAGGGCGGCGAGGGCTCTGCTCAGGTTTTCCCGGGCTCGCGCATAGTCTGGCCTGATCTCCAGTGCGCTGCGGTAGTGCGCGACGGCTTCCTCGAGCCGGCCGCGGTTTGCGAGGAGCACCCCCGCATTGAAATGAGCTTCGACGAGCGTGGGCTTGGCGATCAGGGCCAGGCGGTAGTGCGCGATCGCTTCGTCCACCTGCTGGCGGGCGGCGAGGGCGTTGCCGAGTCCATAGTGCGCTTCCGCATAGTCGGGCCTTAAAGCAAGCGCCTGACGGTAGTGCTCGGCGGCTTCCTCGGGCTGCTGGCGCGCCGCCAGGGCGTTGCCCAGGTCGTACTGGATCTCGGCGAACCCGGGTTGGAGTTCCAGCGCCGCGCGGTAGTGGACGATCGCCTCGTCGATGCGTCCGCGCTCGTGCAGCGCGACGCCGAGGTTGGCGTGGGCGACGAAATTGCCCGAGGTGACCGCCAGGGCGCGGGTGAAGAGGGTTTCGCTGTCGCGCCAGAATCCCGCCTGGCGCCAGGCCAGCCCGGCGAGCAGCGCGATCGCCGCCAGGCTGGCCTGGCGCACCCAGCGGCCGAGGGCACGGCGGCGGCAGGCTGCCGCGGCCGTCCAGGCCAGGGCGACGCCGAGACCGATCTGCGGCAGATAGGTGTAGCGGTCGGCCATGCCCTGTCGCCCGACCTGCACCAGCCCGGCCACCGGCACGAGCATCCCCGCGTACCAGAGCCAGCCGGCCAGCAGGTGGGGCAGCCTGCGTCGCAGCGCCAGGGCGGCAGCGGTCGCTGCCAGCAGGGTTGCCGCCGCCGCGGCGATCTTCCACCCCGGCAGCGCCGACTCGGCGTGCGGATAGAAGACTGCCAGCCCCGTCGGGGCGAAGAACAGGACGAGGTAGTCGGCGTAGGCCACGACCGCGTTGCCCAGCCGCAACCCGAAGCCCAGGACTGCGCCCGGCAGCCGCGTCTCCTGCTGGGCCCACAGGGTCAGGGCAGAGGAGACCGCCGCCAGCGCGAGCAGCGGCACCTTCTCCAGGAGCAGGGCCGGCGGCAGCGTCAGGCCGCCCAGGCGCCAGGCGCGCTGTCCGGGGCGTCGCGCCGTGTCGGCGGGCGCCAGGCGACCGAGCGGCCACCAGTCCAGCACCAGCAGCAGTAGCGGCAGCGGCACCAGCATCGGCTTTGCCATCAGTCCCAGCGCGAACAGCGCGAACACGGCCAGGTACCGGACCGCAGAGCGCGGACGGCGCACGTAGCGCACGTACGCGCCAAGCGTCAGCATGAAGAGCAGGCCGCTGAGCACGTCCTTGCGCTCGGCCACCCAGGCCACCGATTCGACCCGCAGCGGGTGGATCGCGAACAGCGCTGCCGCCAGAGCGCTCGGCCAGAGGCGGCCGGTGAGGGAGCGCAGCAGCAGGAACAGGGCGATTGCCGCCGCCGCGTGGAGCAGGACGCTGCTCAGGTGGTGCCCCCAGGCGTTCAGCCCGTAGAGGCGCACGTCGAGCATGTGGGACAACCACGTCAGCGGATGCCAGTTGTCGGCGTGGCGCTGGGTGAACGCCCAGCGGATGCCCGCCGCGGTCAGGCCGCCCGCGACGGCGGGGTTTGCTGAGACGTAATTGCCGTCGTCGTAGTTGACGAATTCGTGGCCGACGGTCCGGCCGAAGACCAGGCCGACGGCCAGAAGCAGCAGAGCGCATACCACCGCAGCCCGCCGGCCGTCGCGTCTGCCCATCAGCGGGCCAGGCGACGGTCGAGCAGGACGTCCAGGTTGTGGCGCGCTGCGGCGAAGTCCGGACGCAGCGCCAGCGCCTCACGGAACTGCCCTGCCGCCTCCGGCCACAGGCCGCGGGCCGCGAGGGCATTGCCGAAATTGTAGTGCGCCTCGGCGAAGTCCGGCCGCAACTTCAACGCCTCCCGGAAGTGTGTTTCCGCCTCTTCGGGCCGCCCGAGCGCGGTGAGCGCGTTGCCCAGGTTGTTGCGGGCGTCGGCGTATGCGGGGCGCAGGCGCAGGGCGGCGAGGAAGCGCTCGATCGCCGCCTCGTGCTGGCCCCGGGCGCTCAGCGCGCTGCCCAGGTTGTACTGCGCCAGGGCGTACCGCGGGTTGATCCGCACAGATTCCTGGAGGTGCGCGATCGCCTCGTCGTTGCGCCCGGCGTTGAAGAGATAGGTCCCGAAATTGTTCTGGATGACCCAATTGTCGCGCGTCAGCGCCAGCGTTCGGCCGAACAGCGTCTCGGTGTTCACCCAGTAACCGGCCTGCACGCGGGTGGCGACGGTCAAGGCGACCAGGACGATCGCCGCGCCTGCGCTCAGGAGGCGCGGCGAGAGGTTCACAGCGGAGCGGATTACCGGCGCGCCCCAGGCGAGCGCCAGGAAGAGCCCGATCAGCGGCAGGTAGGTATAGCGGTCGGCGTAGGCCTGCTGGCCCACCTGGACCAGGCCCAGGACCGGGACCAGCATGGCGAGAAACCAGAGCCAGCCGACGGCGAGGAAGGGGCGGCGGCGCCACCCGCGCAGGGCCAGAAAACTCAGTGCTACGACCAGCAGCGCCGCCAGGGCGACAGATCCGCCGGGGGGGTAGCCGGCCGGGTGCGGGTAGTACACGGCCAGCCCCGCGGGCCAGAGGGTTTTCCCTAGGTAGGCCGCAATCGCGGTGAGCGCGTTCGCGCCCCGGACCCCGAGCGGGAGCGCCTCCACCGAGGCGATCACGTCGCCTTTGGCGCTCTGGGCCAGGACGGTGATCGCGCTCGAGGCCACGCTGAGCCCGAAGAGCGGAATTTTTTCCGCCAGCAGGCCGGCCCAGAGGCGCGGGCTGCTCTGGCCGGGGTCCGCCTCCCGCGGCAGCGCCCGTCCCAGCGGCCAGAAGTCCAGCAGCAGGAGCAGGAGCGGTACCGTCACGAGCATCGGCTTGGCCATGAGCCCCAGCGCGAGTAGGCCGAACACGGCGAGAGAGCGCTGCGATCCGCCCCTGCGGGCGTAGCGCTCGTAGGCCAGCAGAATCAGGGCGAAGAAGAGTCCCGCGAGGACGTCCTTGCGCTCCGAGATCCAGGCCACGGATTCCACGTGCAGCGGGTGCACGCCGAAGAGGGCCGCGGTGAAGGCGCTGCGGGCGCGCGCGCCGGTCAGCCGCTCCAGGGCGACGAAGAGCAGCGCGGTCGCCAGCGCGTGGATCAGGATGCTCGTCAGGTGGTGCCCGCGCGCGGCAAGCCCGTAGAGGGCGCAGTCCGCCATGTGGGAGAACCAGGTCAACGGGTGCCAGTTCGAGGAGTGGAAAGCGGTGAAGGCCCAGCGGATGCCGGCCGCGGAGAACCCGCCGGCGACCTGGGGGTTCTCGAAAACGTAGGAATTGTCGTCGAGGTCGATGAAGGAGCGCAGTCCGCTGGTCAGGTAGGGGAGCGCGGCCGCGAGGGCGAGCAGCGCCGCGATCGTGCCCTGTGACGAGCGGGTGGGCGGCAGGCGCGAAGTGCGGTCCATTGCGGCGTCAACCTACCCGTCCGGTTCTGCCGGGTCAAGAGCGGGGTGGGACGGGGCGGCGCCCGCCGCAGATCGCGGATTGAAATTGAGCGCCTTTTCCCTATACTGCCGCCATGCGGTTCCTTGGGCGTCGGGTTTCGTCGGTGAGTCTGGCCGCTGCGTGGTGGCCGGCGATCGCGCGTACGTTACTCCTGGCGCTGCTGCTGGCGATTGCGATCGCCCCCCGCGTCGCCCGGTGCGACGCGCCGGCGGGCGTCGAGGCGGAGATCGTCGCCGCGTTCCACGACACCCTGCTGGCCGGGTACGAGAAGTGCAACGCCGACAAGGTGCTCGAGATGTACCACGGCGATGCCCGGATCGCCACGTTCACGCGCGGGGTTCTCGCGCTCGACGCTTTCGCCCCGCTGCTGCGCGAGAGCATCGGCCGCAACAGCGCGATGGACGCCTCCCTCGAGTTCGACGGGATCGCGTTCTCCGGTGAAGAGGCGCTCGTCCCGTTGCGGTTGACCCTCGGGAACACGGACGCCGCCGGCAATCGCCGGGTCACGACGGATCGCCTCTACTGCCGGATGGTCAAGCACGGTTCCTGGAAGATCACGATGCAGACGTATCGGCCGGACTTCACGTTGCCGGCGCCCGGCGTCCCGGGTGCGCATCATTGACGACTTCGCACCAAGTCGGCACGGCAGGAGAGCTGTGGTCTTCCGAAAACGACTTTGTGCGGGAGCATCATCATTGACGCCGGGGATGCCGCACACGCCGTCCGCGCCCGCTGCGCGCAGTTCGCGGCGCACCGCGGGCTGAGGCGCTCCGCTCTCGCCCTGCTCCTGGCCGCCGGGTTCGCGATCCGGCTCACGGCGGCGCAGCAGCAGGTCTCGTGGCTCCACCGGACGTTCCCGGGTTCCTGGCCGCTCGCGATCGCGACGCTCAGCCACGACGGCGCGACCTACCTGCGGCAGGCGCGCAATGGCCTGTTCACGCAGGACGGGCCGCCGCAGGAGCGTTGGTTCGCGCGGCCCTTCTACCGCCCCCCCGGCGCCTCGCTGTACTACGATGCCGCGCTGAACCTCTCCGGTTTCGGCGTCACGGCCTTTTTCCTGATCCAGACCGCCGTCGCCGTCGCCTCGTACGCGCTGCTGTTTCTGGTCGTCCGCGACTGGTTCCCCTCCTGGGTCGCCTGGGCCGGACTGTGCTTGGCGCTGGCGCACCCGGTGCTCGTGTTTTTCGACGCCTCCCTGGAGGATTCGGTCCCGGCGCTCTTCTTCCTCGCGCTCTCGCTGCTCGCGTTCTCGCGGTATCAGCGGCGCTCCACGGCCGGGTTGCTGGTCGCGGCGGGCCTGGCGTGCGCCCTCTCCGTCTCGATGCGTCCGAATTTCCTCGTGATCCCCGCGCTCCTGGTTCCCATCATTGCGCTGCGGGACCGGGGGTGGGCGCGGCCGCTGCTCTTTCTGCTGCCGCTCGCGGCGCTGCTCGCCTTCACCGCGCGGCAGAACTACGTCAACGGTGGCGGCGCGTTCTCGGGCCTGCTCGTGGCGACGGTCGGCGAGAACCTCTTCTGGGGGAACAACGAGCACCCGTACTACCGCATCGCCTTCCTGCCGAGAAAGGGGGATGGGAGCCCGGCCGCCTGCCTGATGGAGACCCTCAAGCAGCGCTACGGCGGCAGGACCGACGACGAGACCTACCTCCGGGCAGCGCTCGGCTATCTGCGGGAGCACCCGCTGGATGCCGCGGCGGGTGTGCTGCGCAAGGCACTGCGGCACCTGAGCAATTGGGAGATTCCGCGGAATCTCAACTTCGGCTACAGCCAGGCGGGTTCGCCGTGGTTCCGGCACTGGTACCTCCCCTACGGCGCGCTCGCGGGACTCTTTCTGCTGGGGGCGGCCGGCGCCCTCGGCGAGCGGCGGCCGCTGGCGTTCCTCGTCGTCCCCGTCGCCTGCGCGGTCGTCACCGAGGTGCTCTTCTTCAACGCGAGCCGCTACCGCTCCGTGGGGATCCCGTTCATGATCCCGTTTGCCCTCGAAGGCGCGGCGGGCTTGCTCGGCGGTCTGCGCCGCGGCGGCCGGGCGCGGCTCGTGGGGCCGGCGCTGCTCGTGCTCGCGACCACGGCGGCCGGCGCGCTGGCCGTCGGGGAGTCCGAGCGGCGCGCCTACCTGAGCGCCGAATACCACAAGGCGGCCCTCGTCTCGCTGCGGTGGGAGCAGAAGTGGGCGAACCTCGAGGCAGCGCGGGCGTTGGACCCCGAGAGCATCGAGGTCTTCGACTCGGTGCAGTATTACCTGATCGTGTCCGGCAACGCCGCGCAGGCGCTGGCGCTGCGCTCCGCCGGCCTGCCCGCGTGTGTCGCGGACGACGCAGTGTGCCGGAGCGTGTCGGAGCGGCTGCTGCGCAGGGCTCTCGACACGCTGAAGGAATCGCCCGCCCCGGCCCCTAGAGCCGGCGTTTGATCGCCTTCAGCTTCTCCTGGACCCAGGTCGCGTCCTTTTCGGGGTGACAGCGCTGGCAGTTCTGCTCGATCGTCAGGGGCTTGGGGAACCGCACCTTCTCGAACGTCCAGGCGTGCTTCGGGGTCTGCTTGAGCCGTTCGTCGCCGGGTTCGTGGCACTCGCCGCAGGCGACGTCGGGCTGCGAGAAGTCGAACATGTGGTCGTGGATCGTGTAGCGTGTGCCGCCCGCTGCGGTCTGCGCCATGTGGCAGTCGTCGCACTTGACCGACGCCGACTGGTGCTTGGCGTGCCTCTCGATCTCCTTGTCGTACTTGTAGTGGCAGGTCGAGCAGTACTGCTCCTTGGTGTAGTACCCTTCCTCCGCATCCTGCGGAGCCGCGACGCCTCAGACACCGCACGCTCGTTTTTTCGAGTAGAACTCCGCCTGGTAGAACATGAACATCCGGTGGCGGTCCTCGTAGGTCGAGTTGCCCTTGTACCACTTCTTCGATCCGGGCTTCGGCAGGAAGAATTCGGAGTAATACTTCTCGATCGGCTGGCCGGGCTGGAAGCCGGCGGCGAACGGGAACATCCCGTCGCCCAGGTCGTTGCCGTCGGTGTGGCAGGCCTCGCAGATGTTGTCCGCCAGCCGCTTCGGGAGCTTCGCGGGGTTGACGATGTCCGCCGGTTCCTGGCTGGCGGCGTGCTTCTGGCCCGGCCCGTGGCAAG
>Ga0334722_10003205_pt1 | contig 17817 bp, 22 predicted proteins | sample C3_bottom_MG_FD_207210 | JGI IMG/M metagenome (GOLD analysis project Ga0334722, IMG submission 207210) | Sediment microbial communities from Yellowstone Lake, YNP, Wyoming, USA - C3_bottom | ecosystem: Environmental > Aquatic > Freshwater > Lake > Sediment | place: USA: Wyoming | collected...
CGATCTTGATCGGCGCGTGCGGTCAGCCGCCAGCAGCAGCGCCGGGCGACACCGCTGACGTCACCAGCTCCGCGGAGCCCGGCTTCGGGAGCCCGAACCCCGCGGCCACCTCGCAGAGCAGCGTCGGGGGCACGTCCGTTCCGGTCACCGTCACCGACTCGACGTACGGCACCCTCGCCGCGGTCACCGCCGCGGGCGCCAACTGCAACGCACAGCTCAACGTCGGCTTCGGCGTCTACGGCGAGCGGCCGCCCGGCGCACTGCCCCAGCTCGGCGCCAGCCCTGCTGGCCTCGTGCGGTGGACCTACGCGAGCCCGCGGGTCCCGCGGGGGACCGCGACCTATGTGGTCACGTGTCACAAGGAAACGGTCACCGGCACGGCCTTCGGATCGTTCGACATCGATCCGGCGCCGCTGCGCGCTACCTCGTTCCGCGCGCGCGTCACCGTCGAGGCGCCGCCGCAGGTCCAGCTGAACACCGACCCGTCGCTCGGGCCGCTGCGCGATGCGGTCGTCGCGAAGATGAAGGCCACGCTCGCGGCCGAGTGGCGGAACGCGACCCGCGGGCTCGGCGGGCTCACCGTGGTCGACCAGTCGTCGGACATCACGATCCACGTCGTGGCGGCGAAGGGCACGTCCGTCCACCGGCTGTACGAGCCGGACGGCTCGCAGGACATCACCGTCTACGTGTCGGATCGCTTCGGCCCGAACTCGGTCGAGAACTCGGTGGCCACCGCGTTGCACGAGCTCGGCCACATCTGGTGCTGCTACGGACCGGACACGAAGGACGGCCACTGGCTCACGAAGGACCGGAGCCCGAACCTGTACGGCGTGGACAAGTACGGTCTCATGACCGATCCGGTCACCTGCGTCACGTTCCCCGCCGTCATCAGCTGCCCGAACCGCTTCAGCGACCGCGAGATGACCGCGCTCGGATTCGCGACGTTCCCGCCGCCGGCCGCCGATCCGTGCGTCACGCAGGCGCTCTCGCTGAAGAGCGCGCTCGACGCGACGAACGCCCAGCTCGCGACGCTGAAGACGCAGCTGAACGCGCAGGAGGCGCAGCTGTCATCGCTCGATGCGCAGATCCGCGACATCAACCAGCAGTACCCCAATGGCGGGGCTCCGCCGGCCGTGGTCGACAAGTACAACTCGCTGGTGAACCAGTACAACGCGCTCGTCGGTCAGAACAAGACGACCGTGGCGGCGTACAACACGCTCGTGGTGCAGGGCCAGTCGCAGGCGTCGCAGCTGAACGCGCTCCCCTGCGACGCGTCGTAGTCAGCGGTGATCCGTCGCACCGGCATGCGATCTGTTGACGCCACCTGCTCTCCGGTAGTAAGGTGATCCATCGAAGGTAAGGAGCCCGACCATGGTAAGGGCACGTCTCAGTAGCAAGGGACAGCTCACGATCCCGCGGGAGATCCGGGAGCGGTACGGTCTCGACACGGGCGACGAGGTCGAGTTCATCTCCGACGACAGGGGCGCCTACATGGTGCCGATCAAGCGACGGGCGCTGATGGATCTGTTTGGCGTCATCAAGGTCGATAGATCATCGCCAGGGATCCAAAAGGAGCGCGAGATCGCCGGAAAGAAGCGTGGTGAGGAGCTGCGTCGGAAGGCTCTTCGCAGGTGACGACCGTCTGGGTGGATACGAACGTGCTCCTTCGATTCATCACAGGCGACCCGAGCGAGACGGCCCGACGAGCACGGCGGCTCCTGCGCCGAGCCGCGGACGGAGAGCTGACTTTGCGCGTCCCGAGCGTCGTCATCGCCGAGATCATTTGGCTGCTGGGTTCGTACTACAGCTCGGATCGCGCCACGATCGCGGAGGCGATCCGCGGGCTCGTTCTCGCAGATGGCGTGTTGGCCGAAAACAAGGATCTCGTCCTTGACGCCTTACGCCTCATGCAGGACGCGAATGTCGCGTATGTCGACGCGTACATCGCGGCGAGCGCGCGGGCAAACGGCGAAGCGGTCGCCGCGTTCGACAACGACTTCAAACGTCTCGGTGTGGAGCTGTTCTCCTGATCCGGGGGCTCGACCACGTCGTCCTCGTCGTGCTCGAGCTCGACGCGGCCGTGGCCGATCACCGCGCGCGCGGCTTCACCGTGACGCCGGGCGGCGAGCACCCCGGCGGGCTCACGCACAACGCGCTCGTCGGATTCCAGGACGGGAGCTATCTCGAGCTCATCGCGTTCCACGGTCTCGCTGCGGCGCGCGGGAAGCACACCTGGGCGCCGGTCGCGGAGCGCGGCGGCGGGTGGGCGGACTTCGCCCTCGGCTCGACCGACCTGCGCGACGATGCGGCCGCGCTCGGCGACCTCCTGGCGCGGCCGCCGGAGGACGGCGGTCGCACGCGGCCGGACGGCGTCGCCATCGCCTGGCGTGTCGCGCGGCTGTATCGGCCGCTCCCCTTCCTCATCGAGGACACGAGCGCGCGCGAGCTCCGCGTGCCGAGCGGCGCTGCGGCGCGGCACGCGAACGGCATCGTCGGTGTCGAGCGCGTCGTGCTCGGCGCGACCGATGCGGCGCTCGTGAGGACGCGCTACGGGAAGCTGCGTGGGCGCGGCGCGCCGGAGATCGAGATCACGCAGGCGGAGTGCGACGGTCTGCTCGACGTGCGCCTTCGTTAGCGATGCGACGGTCGTGACCGTCGGTCGGATCGCCGTCAGTTCCCGCACGACTTCGCTGTGTGACCGCGGTCGCTTTTCACGGTCGGGCGTATCAGCTGCGTGTCCGCGGCTTATCAGGTGGGTGTCCGCCTAATAGGCTGGTGACCACGCACGTTGGATCTGGCGACCAGGCGCGTTCGATCATCCGGAGGTCACGACATGCTCGGGAAGGTCCTCGCACTCATCGCACAAGCGAAGGGCGCCACCGTCGCCGCCGTGCTCGTCGCCGGCGCGGCCACGGCGACCGTCGCATCGACGACGCCCGAGGTTCAGGACGCGGTGCAGCAGTTCACCGCGAACGTCGGCCTCTCGTCAGCGCACCGCGGGTGCGGCGATGAGGAGGGTCAGGGCCAGCCTGTCGTGGTCGCGCAACGCAACGCGGCGGAGAAGCTGCTGCGCGACGCGTACAACAAGGATCACAAGGCGCTCGAGGACCTCCGCGGTGGGAAGGATGTCGACAACAAGGCGGTCGGCGACATCGTCCGCACCTACGACGATCAGCTCCGCGACACGCTGAACACCGCGCTCAACGACGTCGCCGCACTGACGCTCGGTCGCGAGGGCCAGGTCCGCAAGGCCGAGGAATCGGCGTCAGCGAAGCCGTCGTCGTCCGCATCGGCGTCGCCCACGTCGTCCGCGTCGGCCTCCGGTTCGGCGAAGCCCTCCGGTTCGGCGAAGCCATCGTGCTCGCCGGCGCCGTCGGCGTCCGGCACCGCCAAGCCGTCACCGTCAGGTTCCGCGACGCCAAAGCCGAGCGAGTCGGCGAAGCCGAGCGAGTCGGCGAAGCCGAGCGGCTCAGGCAAGCCAGAGGATCAGGGGCGCGTCGCCGTCGCGAACCGAACGACGCTGGACACGTCCATCCAGGCCATCGTCGACAAGGCGATCAAGGACATGGCTGACCTGGTGACAAAGGCGACGGCTGAGGCCTCGAAGGTCCCGCCGCCGGATCACGGCAAGCCGAGCGACAACCCGGGGAACAAGCCGAGTGACAAACCGGGCAGCAAGCCGAGCGAGAATCCGGGCGGCAAGCCGAGCGACAACCCCGGCAACAAGCCGAGCTCGTCACCGAAGAAACCCTAGGTCTGATCCAGAGCCTGGCGGTCGATCCGCTCCTGCTCGTCGGGATCGATGTTGGGGTCTCGCCATAGCTTCTGTGGCGTCTTCGTCCCCGGGCGCACGCCGCACACCGTGTCGCCCAGGAAGACGAACGTGAACCGCGCCCAGCCCTGCTGACCGGGTGGGCCCTTCTCGCCCAGACCGAGCACGACGGTGAGCCGCTCCTCGATCCTCGTACCGTCCACGCACGGGTAGGTCTTCGTCAGGTCGGCGTCCGCGTTGTCCACGTTTGCCGGGATGTTGCCCACCGCGGAGCCTGTCTCCACCGTGACCTGGTAGACGAACGCCACCGCGCCGCCGCAGCCCTCTTTCAGGACCTGCTCGTCCCAGATGTTGCCCGCCTGCGACTTGGTCTGCTTGTCCTTCCATTGCATCACGCTCCAGCTCGCGCGGGCGTCGTTGATCGAGACCGTGACGTCCCAGTCCGGGCCGCGGACCTTGCCCGCATCGGCGCCGGTCTCGTCGGCGAACTCACCCATGACCGCATCGAGGCCCTCGCTCTCGATCTCGATGCGGTCGAGGTAGACGAGCGCGCTGCAGTCCTTCTTCTTCTTCTTCTTTTTCTTGCGACGACGGTAGATGTCGATGAGACCGCCGCCACCGCCGATGAGACCGCCGCCGATGAGCGGACCGTTCGGTCCCACCGGCTGCCCTGGCTCCGGACGGCTGGTCGTGGGCGGTGTGGCTGTCGGCGATGTGGGCGTCGCTGTGGACGGCGTGGACGGCGGCGCTGTCGTCGTGCCGGTGGCGGGGATGGCGTTGTAGACCCAGACGCGACAGAAGCCGAGACCCGCGGAGGTCTTGTTGGTGGCCCACGTCCCCGGATCGGAGTCGATGCACTTGAACGCGCCGTCGAGCACGACGACCTCGCCCTGCTTCGGGAAGGCGGTCCAGTTCACGTTCGGCGCGTTGTTCTGTCCGGCGCTGCCCGCGGCCTGCCATTGACCGGACGCGGTGCCGCTCGCGGCGACGACGCCGATCGTGCCCGGAACTTTTCCGGCGCTGAAGTTCCAGTGATACGTCGCGATGGCGGCGAGGCAGTACTTCTTGTCGCCGGTGTTGAAGGTGGGAGAAGCCCCGCCGTTCGCGACGATGTCGCCGTTCCAGTTGTCGAACAGCAGGAAGGATTCGCCGGTGCATTGATAGGCGATCGTCGGCGTCGCCGGCGCGGGTTTGGCGACCTGCGGCACGCCGCTCGCGGCGGGCGACGGCGACGCGCTCGCGCTGTTCCCAACGCCAAGCAGGCCGGCCGCGATGAGGCCGACGCCGAGCACGACAGCACCGAAGTCGATCTGATCGCGGCGCGTCATCCCACCCTCAACGCCCGACCGTCGGGCGCGTGGAGTGTACGGGCGGGAATCGGTGCTAGCGGGCTCCCTCGCCCGCGACCAGATCGTCGTACGTCTCGCGCCGCCGCACGAGACGCGCGGCGCCGTCGGCCACGATGACGACCGCGGGACGTGGCGCCAGGTTGTAGTTGCTCGCCATCGAGAGCTGGTACGCGCCCGCCACCGGCACCGCGAGGAGATCGCCGACGCGTGGCGACGGCAGCTTCACCTGTGGGATGAGGATGTCGCCGGTCTCGCAGTACTTCCCGGCGATCGCGACCTCGGCGTCACTCGGGTCGTTCACGCGATTCGCGAGCGCGGCGGTGTATCTCGCGTCGTAGGCCGTCGGCCGGATGTTGTCGGCCATCCCGCCGTCCACCGCGACGTACGTGCGCGTGCCCTTCTTCACGGATCCGACGCGATAGAGCGCGACGCCGGCCGGCGCGACGATCGAGCGCCCGGGCTCGATGGTGATCTCGGGCAGCTCGAATCCATACGTTCTCGCCGCGCCGGCGATGGTGGCCGCGACGTCGCGGACCATCTCGACCGGCTTCAGCGCGGGATCCTCCGGCGTGTAGCGCACCGGGTAGCCGCCGCCGGGGCTCATCTCGCGCATGACGAAGCCGGTCGTCTCGCGCATGGCCGCGGCGAACGCGAAGATGCGATCGACCGACGCGCGGTACGGCTCGAGGTCGCGGATCTGCGAGCCGATGTGCGTGTGAAAGCCGCGCAGGTCCAGCGACGGCTGCGCGAGGATCGCGCGCACGCCCTCCTCTGCCGCGCCGCTTTGGATGTCGAGGCCGAACTTCGTGTCGGTCGCGCCGGTGAGAAGGTGCGCGTGCGTGTGCGCGTCGACGCCGGGCCCGAGGCGCAGCAGCACCGCCTGTTTCGCGCCGCGCGCCGCGGCGAGCCGGCCGAGAAGCGCGACCTCGTCGAGGTTGTCGACGACGATGCGCGCGATCCGCCGATCGAGCGCGGAGACCAGCTCATCCTCGCCCTTGTTGTTCCCGTGGAAGTAGATGCGCTCGCGCGGGAAGTCCGCGACGGTCGCGACGTGGAGCTCGCCGCCGGACACGACGTCGAGGCCGAGGCCTTCGGGCGCGAGCAGCTTCAGCAGCCAGGGCGCCACGTAGGCCTTCGCCGCGTAGCAGACGGTCGCGCGACCGGGGTAGCTCGTGCGCAACGCCTCGCGGTACGCGCGCGCTCGGGCGAGGATCGTCTGCGTGTCATAGAGGTACAGCGGCGTGCCGTAGCGCGCGGCGAGTTCGACGAGATCGCAATCGCCGATCGAAATGGTGTTCGCCGCGGTCACGCGCGCCGATTCGGGGAAGAGGTCGAGGGGGACGCTCATACGACCGTCGATGCTATGGCGCGCGCGATGTCGACGAGCGCCGCCAGCAACAGCCCCACGACCGCCGCGTTCACGCCGCGGAGCGCGCGCTGCGCCCACGGTCTCGCGCGTAGAGCGCCCCATGAGGGGAGCGCGGCGAAGACGAGAAGGAGCGCCGGAAGGAAGATCGCGACGGTCGCGATCGCGGCGCCGGCGATCCCGCCGGGCGGCCATCCGCCGGCGTCGAGACCGCCGACCGGCGGACCGATGCTCGCGCCGAGGTATGCCGCGAACGTGAAGAGCGGACCGGGCAACGCCTGCGCGGCGCCGTACCCGGCGACGAAGCGGTCCTCGCTCACCCACGCGCCCGGGACGACCTCCTCGTGGAGCAGCGGGAGCACGACGTGGCCGCCGCCGAAGACGAGCGCGCCGGCGCGGTAGAACGAATCGAAGAGCACCAGCCCTCCGTTCGGTGCGATCGCGCCGTTCTCCGTCAAGGTGCGTCCGATCGGTAATGCGATGAGGAGCGCCACGAAGAGCGAGAAGCAGACCGTGGCCGTTCGGCGGCCGATCGGCACGCCGACGTGCGCGCGAGGCGATGTCGCCGGCGCGGGCAGCAGGAGCCCGCCGATCACCCCCGCGCCGGCGATGACCGCGACCTGCGTGGCGGAGCCGGGAATCAGCAGAACGATCGCAGCGCAGGCGAGGGCGATCGTGCTCCGAGCGCGGTCCCACGCGAGCGCGCGCGCCATACGCCACACCGCGAGCGCGACGACGACGAACGCGACGAGCTCGAGGACCCGGAACAGCCATCCGGCCGTCGAAGCGGATGGCAGCCGGTCGGCAACGAAGGCGAACCCGACCATGAGGATCGCGCTCGGCAAGGTGAAGCCGAGCCACGCCGCGAACGCGCCGAGCGGCCCCGCGCGCAGGAGCCCGATGGCGATGCCGGTCTCGCTGCTGGAGGGTCCCGGCAGGAACTGGCAGAGGGCGACGATGTCGGCGTAGGTCTCATCGTCGATCCATCCTCGGCGTTCGACGTACTCGCGACGGAAGTAGCCGAGGTGCGCGACCGGTCCGCCGAACGAGGTGATGCCGAGCTTTGCCGCGACGAGGAACACCTCGAGCGGCGATGATTGCGCGGATGCACTACGTGAAGTCACACGGCCTCGGCAACGACTACATCGTGATCGATCCGGCGAAGGTCCCGTTCCGCCTCACGCCGGACGCGGTCCGGCTGATCTGCGACCGTCATCTCGGCGTCGGATCGGACGGGATCCTCGAGGTCGTCGCGCCGGGCGGCGCGGACTTTGGCGTGCGCATCTTCAACCCCGACGGGAGCCTCGCCGAGAAGAGCGGCAACGGCATCCGCATCTTCGCCAAGTATCTGCGCGAGCACGGATACACCAGCCAGGACCATTTCACCGTCGACACGGCCGGCGGGCGCATCTTTGTGCAGCTCGCGTTGCGCGAAGGGCGCGTGAGCGAGGTGACTGCGGACATGGGCACGGTCACGTTCGGCGGGCCCGAGCTCATCGACGTGAACGGTCGCCGGCTCGCGGTGACCAGCCTTTCCATCGGGAATCCGCACTGCGTGGTCATCGTGGACGATCTCGCGACGGTCGATCCGCGCGCGCTCGGTCCCCTGATCGAGACGCACCGTGCGTTCCCGGCGAGGACGAACGTCCAGTTCGCGCAGATCCTCTCGCGGTCCCACGTCGCGATCGAGATCTGGGAGCGCGGCGCGGGCTACACGCTGTCCTCGGGCACCTCGAGCTGCGCGGTGGCGGCCGCGGCATACCGGAAGGGGCTCGTCGATCGTGACGTGAGAGTCACGATGCCAGGAGGCGACCTCGACATCAGGATCGGCGACGGTTACGCGATGCGACTGCGCGGGCCGGTCGAAGAGGTCATGAGCGGCGACTTCAGCCCCGACCTTCTGCAGCGTCTCAGGAGCTAATCCCCCTCGCTGACCTCGTCCTCGTCAGGCCAACGGAACCGCGCGAGCGCGGCGCGCGTCACCCCGCCCGTCGCGTACCAGACGTGATCCGCCTCGGCGCCGAGCCCGGCCGGGCAATACGCCCAGCGGCCGTCCTCGTGAAGATTGATCGGCGTCGACGGGTCGACCGGCTTGATCGTGCGATGCGACGCCCGTACGCAGATCCATTCGATAAGCGATGCGCGCTCCATGTCGGCCATTGTCCTCACCGCGCCAACGGTCTGGCCATGGTGAACAGCGGCGTGCCGAAGAGCTCGTCCGGTGGCTCGCCGGTGCGGCGGAAGCCGAGCGATTCGTACAGGCGGATCGCGGCGAAGAGGAACGGCGTCGTGCTGAGGTACATGCGCGGCGCACCAGTGGAGATGGCGAAGAGCTCGAGTTGGCGCATGAGCGCACGGCCGGCGTCCTTTCCGCGCCCCGCCGGCGCGACGCCCATGCTGCGCACATACACGCCACTCTCGCGCTTCACCGCTGCCATCGTCCCGACGACGCGTCCATCGTCCTCGGCCACCCACGTCGGCCCCTCGGCCAGGCGCGTGCGGATCTGCTCGGCCGGTGTCGTCGTCGCCGTGTACCCGGCCCGCGTGTAGAAGCGGTCGACCTCGGCGAACGCATCGTGGAGCACGGTCGCGATCGCCGACGCGTCGCGCTCGGTCGCGCGGCGGATGTGCACGAGCGCGGAGTCTAGGTGCGGGCGTAGAGTCGAGAACGTGAGCGTCCCCCTGCCGACCAGCATTCCCGCCCCGACGATCGACGATGTCCTCGCGGCACGGCGCTTCCTCGAGCCACACCTTCGTCCCACGCCGCTCGTGCAGCGACCCGGTGTGAGCGAAGCGACCGGCGTGGAGGTGTGGCTGAAGTGCGAGAACCTCCTGCCGACGGGTGCGTTCAAGGTGCGTGGCGGGCTCAACCTCGTCGGACGCGATCCGACCGCGCGGAACGGGATCGTGGGCGCGTCGACCGGGAACCACGGCCAGTCGCTCGCGTACGCGGGCATGAAGTTCGGCGTGCCGGTCACGATCTTCGTGCCGAAGAACGCGAATCCGCTGAAGCTCGCCGCGATGCGCGCGTTCGGCGCGACACTTGTCGAGCACGGCGTCGACTTCGAGGACGCGCGTCTCGAGTGCGAGCGATTCGCAGAGGCCAATGGCGTTCGCTACGTGCACTCCGGCGACGAGCCGTACCTCATCGCGGGCGTGGGGACCGCGACGCACGAGGTGCTCCAGGAGCTTCCGGCCGCGGACGTCCTCATCGTCCCCATCGGCGGCGGGAGCGGCGCGGCGGGCGCGTGCATCGTCGCGAAGGCGACGCAGCGGTCGATCCAGGTCATCGGCGTGCAATCAGAGGGCGCACCCGCGGCGTATCAGAGCTGGCGAGATCGCGCGCGTCGCACGACCGAACGGATCGCGACGTTCGCCGACGGCCTCGCCACGCGCTCGCCGTTCGAGCTGCCGCAGCGCATCCTGCGCGAGCACCTCGACGACTTCGTCCTCGTGAGCGATGACGAGCTTTACTGGGCGATGCGCGTCCTGCTCGTCGAAGGACACCTCGTGGCCGAGGGCGCCGGCGCGGCACCGCTCGCGGCCGCGCGGAAGCTGCGCGAACGGCTCGCCGGGAAGAACGTGGTCTGCTGGGTGAGCGGCGGCAACGCGACGGCGGAGTCACTCACGCGTGCCCTCGCATCGTGAGCCACACCGTCGCCACGTGAGCCTGTATACCGTCGGCGACCTCCGCCCGAGCGATCGCGACGCGGTGTACCGGTTCCTCTCTGAAGAGGCGTACTGGTCGCAGGGCCTGCCCCGCGCCATTTTCGATGCGGCGATCGCGAGCTCGCTCAACTTCGCGGCGCTCGCGGGCGAGGGGATGACTCCGGACGCGCCGCGGGATCGGGGCGCGACCGCACAACAGCAGCTCGCGGGGTTCGCGCGCGTCGTGACCGACCGGGCGACCTTCGCCTGGCTCTGCGACGTGTTCGTGTTGCCCGCACATCGCGGGAACGGCGTCTCGAAGCTGCTGATGGATGCGGTCATGGCGCATCCGGACCTCGGGAGAGTCCGCAACTTCATGCTCGCCACGCGCGACGCGCACAGCCTCTACGCGAAATACGGCTTCGCGCCCCTGGCCGAGCCCGATCGCTGGATGGCGATCCGCAGGCCGTACCGCTGACAACACCCTGACACGCCGGCCTTGCTAGGCTCGGCGTGTGGACTTCGACCTCACTCCCGAACAGGAAGCGATCCGCAAGCTCGCGCATGACTTCGCCGACCGCGAGATCGCGCCGGGCGCGCGCGAGCGGGACCGGGGCGAGATCTTCCCGTGGGACGTCCTGAAGAAGATGGCGCCGGTCGGCTTCCTCGGAGGCCCGGTGCCGGAGCAGTACGGCGGCATGGGCATCGACTACATCAGCCACGCCATCATCACCGAGGAGATCGGCCGCGCCGATTCGTCGGTCCGCACGACGCTCAGCGTCCAGATCTCACTCGTGGAGCTCACCATTCTCAAGTGGGGCACCGAGGAGCAGAAGCGCGCCTGGCTCCCCCGCCTCTGTAGCGGCGAGGTCATCGCGTGCTTCGGCCTCACCGAGCCGGCCGTCGGGAGCGACGCGACGCGCCTTCAGGCGACCGCGAAGCGTGACGGCGACGGCTGGGTCATCAGCGGCCGGAAGATGTGGATCAGCAACGGCAGCGTGTCGAAGCTCGCGCTGGTCTTCGCGAACGCCGATCCGAGCAAGGGCCACAAGGGGATCACCGCGTTCCTCATCGACCGCGAGACGAGTCCGTACGGCAGCCAGGGTCTCCACGGAAAGCTGGGTTTGCGCTCATCCGACTCGAGCGAGCTCATCCTCGACGACGTGCGCGTCCCCGACAATGCGCGGCTGGGCCAGGTCGGTGAGGGCTTCAAGATCGCGATGTCCGCGCTCGACTCCGGTCGGTACTCGGTCGCGGCCGGTGCGGTCGGGCAGGCGCAGGCGGCCATCGACGCGTCGGTCGCGTATGCGACGCAGCGGAAGTCGTTCGGCAAGCCGATCGCCGGGCACCAGCTGGTGCAGGAGCTGCTGTCCGACATGGTCGTCGAGACCGAGGCCGCGCGGCTTCTCGTGTGGCGCGCGGGTGATCTGAAGAACAAGGGCAGGCCGAACACGCGTGAGACGAGCATCGCGAAGCTGTACGCGAGCGAGATCGCGCAGCACGTCACCGACAACGCGATCCAGATCCACGGCGGCTACGGCTTCTCGGACGAGTTCCCGGTGGAGCGCTTCTGGCGTGACGCGCGCGTGAACCGCCTCTACGAGGGCACGACGCAGATCCAGAAGCTGATCATCGGCCGCTTCACGACCGGCATCGACGCGATCGGATGACGGCTACCCAGAGCGCACGATGAACTGGACCGAGGAAGCCGAGAGCCTGCTTACCGCGCTCGCGCGTATGGTCCCCGAGACCCTGCGCGAGCTCGCGACGATGTCCGCGCGCGCTGAAGCCGAGGGCATCGTGAGCGAGGCCGGCGGGAGCGAGGTCGACGTCGACGAGGCGATGCGTGGATGGATCCGCATCACGCCGCCCGAGCAGCGCAACGGCCTCATCGCGGTGATCGAGAGCCTGGGCCTCGAGCCCGAGCGCTACGCCGAGGACCTCGAGAACGCCGAGGGCTGGGACGACGAGGAGTCGGAGGAGCCGCCGGACTCGGGGATGTGACCCGCGAGCGTTCCTACTTGCGGGGTAGTTGGTTCGAAAAGCCGGCGAAGGCCTCGAGCTCGTCTTCGGGAACACCGAGCACGTAGTTCACGCCAACGTCCTCATCGATCTCTTCCCAGCGCAACCCCGTGCCGAAGTCCTCGACCACTCCCTGATCCCGCTGCGCTTTGGTCGCCGCGAGGAGCCGCGTCGTCAGTGCCGCCGTCACAACGCGTCCGTCCGTCAGTGTCACGTACATCAACCTGTCGTCGCAGCGAACTGACTTCGCCAGTCCGAGACGGCTATCCGAAGAAAGCGCGCCACGCTCGGACCCAGTCCGTCCGATGCGCCTGCGCGATGTCGGTGATCTCTCCAACTTGGCTCCTACTGTAGCCCTCGACTCGTGTGATCCGAGGCGACGGTGTGAGCCAGATCTTCGCTCGCCCACCGTTGCCGACGACGTGAATGTGTGGCGGCTCTCCGCGATCGCCGGCGCGGAACGCGAAGCGGTAGCCGCGCTCGCGATGCACGGTCGGCACTGCCATGAACTACGGCTGGGCCTGCAGAAACGGCTCGACTGCAGCCAGTGAGCCGCTACTCCGTCGGCAGATGACTCCGTTCGCGTCGCGCGAGCGCGCCGCCGATGGTGTCCGGCGCGGCATCAATCGCCATCGTCCATGTCGCGCGCGCATCCGCGATGGCGCCCATCTGGACGAGCGCGATACCGCCGAGGTAGCCGATGAACGCGCGATCGTGCGCCGCGAGCTCGGCGCGCCTCGCGCTCGCGCGATCGAGAGCCGCACGCGCGTGTGTGGCATCACCGGAGCTCGCCGCTGCGATCGCCTCGAGGACGAGCGCCATCGCGTCGCCTGCGGCCGTCGACCGGAGCTCCGTGTCACCGGCGACCTCGTCGGCGAGCGCGCGGCCCTTGTCGCGATCGCCCCCGACGGCTGCGAGCTCGCTCCACGCGAGCGCGAGCCGCGTCATTGGATCCTCGGGCGCGAGCGCGGCGACGCGGCGCGCGTCGCCGGCGCGATTGAGCGCGGCGTACGCGGCCACGAGCTTCGGCGCGACGCGTGGGCCGCCGAGCTTTTTCATCGCACGCTCGTAGAGCGACGCGGCCGAGAGCGGATCGCCGTTCGCGTACAGGACGTCGGCCGCCACGTCCTGCACGATCGCCAGCTGCGGGTATTTCGCGAGGATCGGCGCCGCGAGCTCGCGCGCGCGCTCCACCTCACCACGGTCGAGCGCGTCCTCGGCGTCGATGAGCCTCTCGGTGACCGCCTGCAGCCGAAGCTGATAGCGGACGAACCACGCGACGAGGGCGAGCACGGCGAGCGCGAAGCCAAGCGCCAGGAGCACGCCGAGGTCTATGTGTTCTCCAGCAGCCCACCGGCGATGACCATGCGCTGCACTTCGCTCGTGCCCTCGTAGATGCGCGTGATCCGCGCGTCGCGGTAGGCGCGCTCGATCCAGAGCTCGCGCATGTAGCCCATGCCGCCGTGGATCTGTACCGCGTTGTCGGCAACACGCCCGAGCATCTCGGTCGCGAAGAGCTTCGTCATCGCGGCGCGCTGCGTGATGCGCTCTCCCCTATCCGCACGCGCGGCCGCGTCGTAGACCATGAGCCGCGCGGCGTGGATCTCGGTCGCGGCGTCCGCGAGCATCCACTGGATCGCCTGATTCGCGGCGATCGGCTTGCCGAACTGCACGCGCGCCTTCGCGTACTGCGTGCACGCTTCGAGCAGGCGCTGCGCGACGCCGACGGCGTGCGACGCGAGGCCGAGGCGACCCATGTCGAGCGTCCCGAGCGCGATCTTGAAGCCCTGACCCTCCTCGCCCACGCGATTTGCGGCGGGCACGCGAAGCCCGCTGAAGAAGAGCTGGCCCGCGGTCGAGCCGTGCAGACCCATTTTCGCGTCGTTCGGTCCGATCTCGAGGCCGGCCATGCCGCGCTCGATCACGAACGCGGTGATCCCCTTGCTTCCCCGGTCCGGCGCGACATTCGCGAAGATGACGAACAGGTCGGCGATGGGGGCGTTGGTGATGAAGGTCTTGAATCCTTCGATGACGTATTCGTTCCCCTGACGGATCGCGGCAGTCTTGAGGGAACCGGCGTCGCTGCCCGCGCCCGGTTCGGAGAGGCCGTACGCGCCGATCTTCTCGCCGCTGAAGATCTGCGGGAGGTAGCGGGCGCGCACGTCGTCGGGGCCGCCGAGCTCGACCGCCGTCCCGAACAATCCGGCGGATGCGCCGATGACGTTCCACAGCGATGCGTTCACGCGACCGGCCTGCTCGATCGCGACGCAGTAGCCGAGCTTGCCGAAGCCCTGGCCTCCCCACTTCTCGTCGTGACCGATGCCGAACAGCCCGGCCTCGCCCATCGCGGTGATGAGCGCGCGCGGGATCTCGTCGTTCTCTTCGATGGCCTTCTCGTGCGGCGCGAGCTTGTCGTCGACGAATTTGCGCACCGTCTTCTGAAGGAGCTGCAGCTCCTCCGGTAGCTCAAGATCCATGGCTCGCCCCCTTCGCGTTCTCCAAGAGCAGCTTCAGATGGTCCGGCATGCGCTGCGCCCGCCTGTCCGCTCCGATGACGACCTGCACGGTGCTCACGTCGGCGCAGTGCAGGCCGTCCGCGCGGTCCACCGCGTACTCGAAGGCCCACGACGAATGCCGGATCTCGCCGACACGCACCTTTATGTCGAACTCCTCGTCGAACCGCAGCGGCGCGCGGTATCTCACGTGAGCCTCGCCGATGGTGAAGTCGATCCCGTGCGCCCGGAAGTCGCGCTGGTATTCGATGCCGAGCTGCCGCAGATAGGCGATCCGGCCGACCTCCGCGTAGAGGAGGTAGTTCGCGTAGTAGACGACCTGTTGCGTGTCCGTCTCGCCGAAGCGAACGCGCTGCCGGCACACGAACGGGAACGTCTCCATGCTCGGCAGGTTACCGGCTTGGAACACATGGTGCCCACGTCATCGCGCGGCGAGCGCGCGGATGTCGTCGACGGACGCGGGATTCTCCAGCGACGAGAGATCGCCGAGATCGGTCTTCCCGAGGTAGGCCCCGCGGATGACGCGGCGCAGGATCTTCGCGTTCCGGGTCTTCGGCAGCTGCGCGACGAAGCGCACGGCCTCGGGCTTCAGTGGCTTGCCGAGGAGCTCCGCGATCTTCGCCGCCACCTCGCCCTCGAGCTCGGGCGTCGGTGCGTGACCCGGGCGCAGGACGCAGAACACGACGATGGCCTCGCCCTTGATCTCGTGCGGGACCCCGACGGCCGCGGCCTCGCTCACCGCGGGATGCGCGACCGCCGCGGACTCGACCTCGGCCGGGCCGACGCGCTTCCCGGCGACCTTGAGCGTGTCGTCGCTGCGACCCTCGATGTACCAGTAGCCCTCGTCGTCGATGCGCGCCCAATCGCCATGGACCCAGACGCCGGGCCAGCGCGACCAGTAGGTCTCCAGGTAGCGGCTCTTCGTCGGGTCGCTGGAGTCCTTCCAGAAGCCACGCGTCATCCCCGGCCACGGTCTCCGGATCACGAGCTCCCCCACCGCCCCGCGGACCGAGCGGCCCTGCTCGTCGACGACGTCGGCGTCCATCCCCGGCACCGGACCGATGAACGACCCGGGCTGGATCGGCGTCCAGGTGGTGCAGCCGACGATGCCGCCCGAGATCTCGGTGCCGCCGGAGTAATTGATGATCGGGCATCGTGACTCGCCGACGTTGCGGAAGTACCACCACCACGGATCGGGATTCCAGGGCTCGCCGGTGGAACCGAGCACAAAGAGAGAGCTGCGATCGTGCTTTTGGACCGGCGCCTCGCCGCTGCGCATGAGGCCGCGGATCGCCGTCGGCGAGATGCCGAGGTGCGTGACCCTGTGCCGCTCGACCATCGACCAGATCCGCGACGCGTCGGGGAAGTCCGGTGTGCCGTCGTACACGACGATGGTCGCGCCGAGCATGAGCCCACCCGCGATGAGCCACGGACCCATCATCCAGCCGATGTCGGTGGACCAGAGGATCACGTCGCCGTCCTGCAGGTCGAAGCAGTGCGCCATGTCCTGCGCGCTCTTCACCGGGAACCCGCCGTGCACGTGGACCGCGCCCTTCGGCTTGCCGGTCGTGCCCGACGTGTAGATGACCATGAACGGATCCTCTGCCGAGGTGTCGACCGGCGCGATCGGCTCGCGCCCACGCGCGACGACCTCGCTCCAGGCGATGTCGCGCGGTCGGCGCTCGTACGCGATCCCCACACGTGACGCGACGACGACCTTCGTCACGCTGGGCGCCGCGTCGGCCGCCGCATCCGCGGTCTGTTTCATCGGCACGACCTGCCCGCGACGGTGGAAGCCGTCGGCGGTGATCATGAGGCTCGCCCCACAGTCACGGAGCCGGCCGGCGATCGCATCGGCACCGTAGCCCGAGAACACCGGGATGAAGATCGCGCCGAGGGCACCGACCGCGAGCACAGCGACGACGCACTCGTAGGTCATCGGCATGAACACCGCGACGCGATCGCCCTTCGCCACGCCGATCGCTCGGAGTCCCGCGGCGAACGTGCCGACGTCGCGCGCGAGCTGTCCGTAGGAGACACGTCGCACCGTGCCTTCCTCGCCCTCCGCGATGACCGCGACGCGGTCGGGGCCGCGACGCGAGCGGAGCGCGGTCGCGACGTAGTTCATGCGCCCACCGGTCCACCACGTCGTCCACGGGATGCCGCGCGAGTCGTCGAGCACCCGGTCGTAGCGCTTCGTCCACACGAGATCGAGATCGCGATCGACCGCGCGCCAGAACCCGTCGAGGTCGGTCTGCGACCAGCGCAAGAGGCTGCCGTAATCCTTGTGGCCATGCTCGGCCGCGAATGCTCTGAGGCGGCTGCGATCGAGATACGGCGCGGTCGGGGTCCAAGCCGGCATCGTCGCAAAGGTATCGCACAGAGCACTCGTTCGCGCTTGGTGGCGCGATACTCGCAGCATGGGCGACCGCGATGACGAGTTGAAGCGCGACGTTCTGCGGGTGCTCCGCCGAGCGGGCGTGCGCGGCCGCCCACTGAAGAAGCGCCCAAGCTACATCGGATCAGTCGACGGTCCCAGCGACTTCAGTTCGAACATGGAAAAGTACGAGCATGAGGCGACGGATCACGCGTACGACGACGCGTTCGGGCGGACGCGGAAGCGACCGAAGGCCTAGCCCCGCCTGTCACCCTCTCGATCGGGGTCGACCAGCCAATCGAAGTGCAGCCACAGGACGCGTGAGTAGCGGAAGATGAACGGGACGAGGACCAGGTATGCGGTGTCGCCGATGAGCAGCGCGGGCACCGCGTCCAATCCGCCGAGGGTCATGAGCCCGATGACCATCGCGCCGAGCATGGGCACCGCGAGGACGTAGGAGACCACCATCGCGCCGGTGAAATAGCCCGGCTCGCGCTCGAAGACGAGGCCACAGACCGGGCAGGTGATGTTCATCGAGAGGAAGCCGCGCCAGATCCTGCCGTCGCGGCAGCGCGGGCACCGTAGCGCGAGGATCGCCCGAAAGCGCCGCACCTAGAAGTACTCGAGGACGAGCGCCGCGATCACGATCGCCACCGCCGCGAGGACGATGAGCGCGAGCGGGACCAGATAGAAGAGGACGACCGCGACGACGAGGATGCGGAGCGCGCGGTCGCGGTCGACGCGGTAGTGCGCCTGGATCGCGCGGAAGG
>Ga0334722_10003206_pt1 | contig 17817 bp, 12 predicted proteins | sample C3_bottom_MG_FD_207210 | JGI IMG/M metagenome (GOLD analysis project Ga0334722, IMG submission 207210) | Sediment microbial communities from Yellowstone Lake, YNP, Wyoming, USA - C3_bottom | ecosystem: Environmental > Aquatic > Freshwater > Lake > Sediment | place: USA: Wyoming | collected...
CCGGGACGCCCCTCCGCCTGGTCGCGCAAAAGCGACCGGAGGCCGAGCCTGTAGTTGACGGGTTCCAGGAGCAGCGTGAACGTGACCCAGATGAGCGCGAAAAAATAACGGGGCAGTAGCAGGGGCAGGATAAGGGCGGCGGCGCCGGCGAAAGACAGCGCGTTGAGCAGGGCCGGCGTGACGGGCAGGGGCCGGATACGCGCATTCTTGAAGACGCCGGCGGCCGAGAGGAGTTCCGTGGTCTCGAAAAGCCCGGGCAGAACGGTGGCGTAAGCCAGGAAGTAGCCGGTCCAGCGAAGCGACCGTCCCGAAGGCAGGTATATATAGTGCCAGTTCTGGAGGCGCAGATTCGCCAGCTCGAACAAGAACCATATAAATACCGACCAGGCGCAGAGGTGCCAGAACTCATGCGTCCGCGAAACGATGAGCGAATCGCCGTTCATCCGGTAGTTGACGGCGTCCGCGAGGAAGATATACGCCCACCAGGCGAAGATGTAGAAAAGAGTGTGGAAAGGCTCTATTTCAAAGCCGTTGCCCACGGTTCCCAGGAAGGCCAGGAACAGTCCCGCGTAGATCAGGAATTTGACTTTAGTGTCCTCGAACATTATTCCACCCCCCGCCGGAATACCGTCTTAGAACGGGAATTTGTATTTGTTGAGGCCCAATTCCTCGCGCATGATGAGGACTTCCTTCTGTGTTTCCCTGTTTACGGGCACGCCTTTGTCCTTCCGCGCGAGCCAGGTCAGGTGTTCCTTCTCGCCCGCGGTGAATATCCTTTTTGCCCCCGGCATTTTTTGGGAAGCCCGCAGCTCGCGGAGGATAGAACCGGCCATGCGCTGAAAGTTCCTGAGCCCGGTAAAGGCGGAGACGTTGATCGCGATGAAAAAATGGCCGAGGGGGCAGGGGACCTTTTTCCCGTTCTTCACGCCGGTCAGCATTTTCATATAGGCGCCGTTCTGGAGCGCGGAAGATAATATTTCTACGACCGTGGCGTAGCCGTATCCCTTGTAGCCGCCCAGTTCTTCGCCGATGCCGCCCAGCGGTACCAGAGCCGCGGCGCCGCTGGAAAGGTCCGCCAGGACGGCCCGGGCGTCGGTCTTGGAACGGCCGTCACGGTCCATTACCCAGCCTTTCGGCATTTTTTTGCCGAGTTTGGCGTAGATCTCTATTTTCCCCCTCTGCGTTATGGAGGTCGCGCAGTCCAGCAGGAAAGGGAATTTTTCGTCGGTCGGCATTCCGAAAGTCAGGGGATTGGTGCCGAGCATGTTCTCCACGCCGAAAGTGGGCGCCAGCGACGGTCTTGCGTTGGTGCCGGTAATGCCGATCATGCCGGCCTTCACGGCCATGAGCGGGTAATAACCGGCTATCCCGTAATGAGTGGAATTCCTGACCGCGGTCATCGCGATCCCGTACTTCCTGGCTTTACTGATCGCAAGCTCCATGGCCCTGTAGGCCGTTACGTGGCCCATTCCGTTCCCGCCGTCTATAACGGCCGAGGCGGGGGTCTCCTTTACTATCCTGAAAGCGGTGGTCGGAAGCTGGGTGCCCTGTTTTATCCTGTCGTAGTAAATGGGTTTCAGCCTGGAAACGCCGTGGGAGTCAAAGCCGAATTTGTCGGCGGTTATCAGAACTTCGGCTACGATGGCCGCCTCTTTTCGGGGAGTCCCGAGCCCGATAAAGACGTCGCGCATGAAGTCGCGCATATAATCGAATTTAACCCATTTTGCGCCTTTATCTATTTCCATCGCAGCCTCCAGTTCTAACTCGGCAGAAGTTTTTCCATTTCCGCGACTATGTTCGCCGCCGCCGTCATAGGGTCCGGGAGGTCCTTTAAGGCGGCGAAGGCCCCGCGCATTTTCTCAAGCGCGGCGGGTCCGGCAAGCAGGCGTTTTAATTCACCGGCCAGGCGCTCCTCGAAGGCGGGAGCTTCTTCGATGATCACGGCCGCGCCCGCCCCGGCGAGGATCCCGGCGTTCTCCAGCTGGTGTCCGGCGGCCGAAGAGGGCAGCGGGACCAGGACGGAAGGTTTGCGCAGGTGCAGCAGCTCGGTTACGGTACCGGCTCCGGAGCGGCAGCAGACGAGGTCCGCCGCGGCGTAGAGAGAGTTCATGTCCTCGCAGTAATCCAGCACTTTCAGGCCGGGTGCGTCCGTCAGGCCCAGCCCGGAATAAAAACTCAGGGTCTCCGCGTGATCCCTTTTCCCCGCCACATGCACGACCTGGAAGGCCAGTTCGCCCTCCCGCAGTTTAAGTACGGCGGAAGCCGCGGCCCGGTTCAGCCGCCGCGCGCCCTGGCTGCCTCCGAAGATCAGGAGTACCGGCGTGCCGTCTTTAAGCCCCAGGCTTGCCCGCGACCGGGCCGGGTCGGCTTTGGAAGAGAATGTCCCGCGCAGCGGCGTCCCGGTCAGTTCCGATTTTGCCTTGAAAGGGTTGTTCTTTATCGGGAGGCCGAGGGCGAGTTTTGAGACGAAACGCGCGCATATCCGGTTGCCGAGCCCGAACTTGGCGTTCGACTCGTGTATAATGGCCGGCACGCATTTAAGATACGCGGCCAGCGCCGCGGGGAAGGAGATGTAGCTTCCGGTGCCGAATACCACTACCGGCTTGAAATCCTTGATGACGCGCAGGCAAAGGGACAGAGAGGCGGCCGCTCTCCACAGGAACGACAGGTGAGCCGCGGGATTGAACGAACGCGGCAGCGAGATCATGTCTATCTCCGCGTAAGGATAATAATTTTCCTGGAGGGCGGAGATGGAAATATCCCCCTTTTTTACCAGGAATAACGGCTCCCAGCCGCCCCTGGAGCGCAGCTCGTTGGCCAGAGCCAGCCCCGGATAGAAATGCCCGCCGGTGCCGCCGGAGGCTATGAGCACGCGTTTGGGCTTTATCTCCGTCATGCGGCCTGGTTCCTGTGCGAGGATATGTTCAGGATTATACCCACGGCTATCATGGAAGCGAGGATCGAGGACCCGCCGTAGGAGAAGAACGGCAGAGGGATGCCCTTGGTCGGGATAAGGCCCATGGTCATGGCCATGTTAAAGAACGCCTGCGCCGCCAGCGTCAGCGTCAGGCCCAGGGCGGTAAGGCTGGTATAAAAACTGGGAGCGTTCCTGGCGATCCTTACGCCCTTGATGAGAAGCCCCAGGAAAAGCAGAACGATGACCATGCTGCCCAGGAAGCCCAATTCCTCGGCGACTACGGAGAATATGAAATCGGTATGAGGCTCGGGCAGGTACATAAGTTTGAGCTGGGAGGCGCCGAGGCCTTTGCCCAGCCAGCCGCCCGAACCCACGGCCAGCAGCGACTGCACGAGCTGGTACCCCGTGCCGGAGGCGTTATCCCAGGGAGAAAGGAAAGTTTTCAGGCGCGCTATCCTGTAAGGATGGAGAAAAAGCTCAAGTATGAAAACAGGCATCACGGCGGCTATCGGGGCCAGGATATAACGCAGCCGTACCCCGGCCGCGAAGAACATGAAAAGACCCGTCACGAACATAAGCGTCGGCGTGCCCAGGTCCGGTTCCTTGGCGATCAGGGCGAGCATGACCCCCATTACTCCAAGAGGCTTCAGCAGCTGTCTGGGGTCCGAGGCTATAAGGCTCAGGCGCCGGTCAAAAAAATCCGCCAGATAGAGAACGAGGGCGATCTTGGCGAATTCGCTCATCTGCAGTTTCATGAACCCCAGCGGTATCCAGCGGCGTACGTGGGCGACCGGCGGCATGGCAAGCGTGACGGCAAGCAGGACGACGGTAACGACAAGCAGCGGTTTTATGAATTTGCGGAGTTTTTCCAGGTCCAGCCTGGTTATGACCGCCGCCGCTCCCAGGCCCAGCAGCATCCAGAGGGCCTGACGCTGGGTATAGAAGAGCGAAGACTGCCCTTTGCTGGTGGCGTAGATCGAACTGGCCGAGTAAAGCGCCACCAGGCCAAGCCCCAGCAGGCTCAGGACTATCAGAAAAAGAGGAAAATCCATGTAGCGCGGGTTCCTGTTCTTTATGGTGTTATACGCGGGCTTTGCCCGGCGCGATGAAAAGTCCATGGTCTATTTCCCGCCGATCTTTTTTACCAGCTGTTTGAACTTCCGGCCCCTGTCCTCAAAATCCCTGAACTGGTCGAAAGAGGCGCAGGCGGGAGAAAGCAGGACGATGTCCCCCTTCTCGCCGCCGATGAGCGCCGCTTTGACGGCTTTGGCCATCGTGCCGGCCCTTTTGACCGGGCAGGCCCCTTTCAATTCTCTCTCGATCTTAGGCGCGGCCGCCCCGATGGAAAGCACGGTCTTTACCGAGCGCTTTAAATACGGCGACAGCGGGGTGTAGGGGCTGCCCTTATCCAGGCCGCCAAGGATAAGCCAGATGTTCCTGCGGTCTCCGCCGAGCGCTTTCAGGGCAACGAGAGTGGAGTCGACGTTCGTCGCTTTTGAGTCGTTTATAAAGGCCAGGCCGCGCGCCGTGCCGGCCGGTTCAATGCGGTGCTCGACGCCCTTGAAGGCGGAGAAAGTCCTTTGTATATCGGCGGGGTTGATCCCGCGCGTAAGCGCCATCAGGGCCGCGCACATCGCGTTCTCCAGGTTGTGGAGCCCGGGAAGAGCCGGAGGCGTCAGGACATGACGTCGGCCTTTAAAGCGGAGGACCAGCCGCCCGCCTTCCGCCCAGGCGTTCAGGGAACCGCCTTTTTTAGACGAAGAAAATAAAAGCGCCCCGGAAGGGCAGGCCGCGGCCATACGGCGGCAGAATTTATCGTCGGCGTTGAAAACGCAGGAGTCGGCCGCGTTCTGAAAACGGAAGACCTTTGTCTTGGCTTTAATGTAATTCGCCATCGTCCTGTGATGGTCCAGGTGATCGGGGGTAATGTTAAGCACGCAGGCGGTCAGGGGCCGGATGAACGAACTATCCTCAAGCTGGTAGCTTGAGACTTCCATCACGATGGTGTCGCGGGGGCGGGCCTTACCTATTACTTCCGCCGCGGGCGTGCCGACGTTGCCGCAGACCAGGGCCTTGCTCCCCCGGGCCTTAAGGGCGTCTTTCATTATCTCCCCCAACAGCACGGTGGTGGTGGTCTTACCGTTGGTTCCGGTCACCGCCAGCAGGTCCGGGGTGCGGGAGAAGGCCAGCGCCGTTTCTATCTCGCTGAAAACCGGGATACGGTTCTGTTTGAGTTTTCTTATAAGGGGGTTGGAATGGGGCAGGCCAGGGCTCTTTACCGCGAAGCCGCAGAGCAGGGTCCTGGCCGTGTGGCCGCCGGTCTCAAGCTCCACTTTCCGATCCAACCCCTTGAGGCGTTCCCTGAGCTGAGCGAAAGATTTATTATCGCTCAACAGTACCGGGAAGCCCCTGTCCGCCAGGAGGTTCGCGCACGCCACGCCGGATTTACCGGCGCCTATAACGAGAGCTTTTTTCCCTTTCATTTCAGCCGGTATGAACTGCTTGAGCATTTTATTATTATACAATACCTGTGCAGGTGCCGTATCAACGGCGCATGGCCATCGGACGGCTAATGTATGTTCCGAAGGTTCCAGGTCTAAATTGACCCCGCACAAGTAATGGAAAACACCCAAAAACCATCCCTGTTCGAGCGTAAATGGGCGCCTTATGTTTTGATAGCCGCGGCCGTTCTCCTTGTCTACTTCCGGAGCCTGTTCTTCGGCTTTACTTATCTTGACGACGACGCCCTTATCCTGAACAATATGTCCTTCCTCGGCAGCCCGGGGAACGTTTTCGCGGCTTTTTCGCGCGAAGTGTTCAACGGGGCCGGGGGCGGCGCCTCTTACAGACCGCTGCTGCTGGTCTCCTTCATCGGCGACGCATTTCTGGGCGGGAGCGCTCCGTTCGTTTACCACCTGACGAACCTGGTCCTGCACGCGCTGACCTGCATGGTCTTGTTCGCTTTCCTGAGGGCCTGGGGGAGCGGCGCGCTTTTTTCGTTAATGGCGTCCCTCTTCTTCGCGGTACATCCGGCCCTGAACCAGGCGGTGGCCTGGATCCCGGGCAGGAACGACGTCCTGATGACGTTATTCGCGCTCCTCTCTTTCAATTTTTTTATAAAGTTCTTGGAAACAGGGAAACGTGCGCCTTTCGTGCTGCATGCCGTCCTTTACGCCTGCGCGCTGTTCACCAAGGAAACCGCCGTCGTGCTGCCTTTCTTTCTGGCGTTCTATGCCGCGGCTCTGAGGCGGGGACCGGTCCGCCGGCCCCTATTGAGCGCGGCGGCCATCTGGCTGCTGATCACGTCCGTATGGTTCTGCGCGCGGGCCGCGGCGCTTAATGTGCTGGTGGCCGGCGGGCGTTACCATGTCGCGCGGTCCCTTTACGAGAACTCGGGCGCGCTTTTGCCATATCTCGGTAAAATATTCTTCCCCTTCAACTTGTCGGTCATGCCGGTCCTTAAAGATATGAGCCCGTTGCCGGGTGCGGCCGCGCTCGCGCTGATAACCGCCGCGCTTTATCTGCGGAGAAAGACCGGGTTCCGCCGCGACGTTTTCGCCGGTCTCTGGTTCTTGCTGTGGCTGGTCCCGTCTTTCATAAGACCGGCCGGCCTGCCGCCTGATTTTACCGAGCACAGGGTATATATGCCCTTTATCGGCCTGCTGCTGTTCGCCGGCGCAATGGAACAGACCCTTGTGAGGCGCGGGCGCGCGGCGGTGCTGTTCTGGCTCGTGCTGACGCTTTTTGCCGGAATTTCCATATCACGCCTGGGTTGCTTCCGGGACAGGCTGAGTTTCTGGGAAAACGCCGCGGCGACCTCGCCGGGCAGCCTTATGAATAGAACCAAGCTCGGCGCGGCTTATTATGAAAGCGGGCGCTATGCCGAAGCCGGCGCGCAGTGGGGCAAGGCGCTTCAGATGGCGCCTGACGACCCGGTAGCCAACGCCAATATGGGCGCCATCCGTTTTGCGCAAGGCAGGACCTGGGAGGCGGCCGCCTTCTGGGAGAGGTCCCTTGAACTGGCCCCCGGCAACGTACAGGCGCTCAGCAACCTGGCGGTGCTGAATTGTCAGAAGAAAGACTACAGGAAAGCCGCGATATACGTGAGAGAATTGCTGCAAAGGAAAGCGCGGGTCCACCCCTACCTGCTGGCCGCCACAAAACCCTACCGCTGAGCTATCTTATTTTCAGCGACGAAAGAGCTATCAGCATCAGCATGATGCCGGCTATCCAGAAACGAACGGTAACCTTGGATTCGGCGATGCCTTTGAGTTCGAAGTGGTGGTGTATCGGCGCCATAAGGAACAGCCGCTTCTTGGCGCGCAGCTTGAACGAGCCCATCTGCAGTATCACCGACAGCGTTTCCAGCAGGAAGATCCCGCCCGCCACCGGGAGGATGAGCTCCTGTTTGACGGCGATGGCCGAGACGCCTATCGCCCCGCCCAGGAAAAGGGAGCTCGTGTCGCCCATGAACACTTCGGCGGGATAAGCGTTGAACCACAGGAAGCCCAGGCAGGAGCCGATGAGCGCGGCCAGGAAGACGGCAATTTCACCCGCGCCCTCCACGTGTATGATCTTGAAATAGGCCGCCAGCTTCACGTTGCCGGCCGAGTAGGAGAGGATGACGAAAGTGAGCGCGGCAAATACCAGGGTGCCGGCCGCCAGGCCGTCCAGGCCGTCCGTCAGATTGACCGCGTTGGACGACCCGATAATGACGAACATGGCCAAGGCGGCGTAAAGGACCCCCAGGTTGATATAGAGCTCCTTCGTGTAGGGAATGGAAAGCTGCGTGGCGTAGGCGGCGTTGGGCGGGTCGACGGCCAGATAGCCGACGACGACTATGGCGGTGAACGTCTGCATAATGAATTTAAATCTGGAAGAAGCGCCTTTGGGATTCTTCCTGACCAGTTTGGTATAGTCGTCCATCCAGCCCGTGAAAGCCAGCGTTACCGTGGTGAACAGCAGCAGCAGGATGAACCTGTTGTCGAGCCTGGCCCAAAGCAGGGTGCTCAGGACCAGCGTGAGGAATATAAGCAGGCCACCCATGGTGGTGGTGCCTTCCTTGGAAAGATGGCTCTTGGGCCCGTCGGTCCGCTGGATCTGGCCGATCTTAAAAGAGCGCAGTTTCGCTATCAGCCAGGGGCCGATCATGAGGCTCAGGACGAATGACGTCATGATGGCGCCTCCGACCCTGAAAGTTATGTATTGGAAAACGTTGAGCGGGCTGAAGATATCTTTTAAGTAGTGCGCGTAATAAAGCATAGGCTCCTTACAGACCCTCTATCAATTTCTCGAATTTCATCGCACGCGAGGCTTTCAGCAGGAAAGTGCCCTTGCCGGAAAGTATGGCCGCGCGCAGATCTTCCGCCCAGGCTCCGGACGACTCGGCGTAGACGGTCCTTGCGGCCTTGCCGCCCTGTTCAAGTTCCGCGGCCGCGGCCTTCATTTCCGGTCCGGCCAGGAATATCCTTTCCGCGTCCAGGCCGGCCAGGTATTTCCCCAACTCGGAGTGATAGCGCTCGGACTGTTCGCCCAGCTCCTTCATGTCGCCCAGCGCGAGGTAGACCGGCTTCCGGAAAGCGGGGCTGAAAATGGAGTCCAGGGCGGCCCGCATGGACGCCGGGTTGGCATTATAGGCGTCCAGGACTACGGTGGAGCCGTTGATATCCAGCGTTTGCAGGCGCATAGGGGGCGGCGTGAAAGTTTCCAGCCCGGCTTTTACCGCGGCCAGGTCCAGACCGCTGGCTATCGCGGCGCCGGCCGCGGCGGCGGCGTTCAGATGATTGTGCTTCACGTCGGAAGGAAGGCGGATGTCCGCGAATTCGCCTTTGTAGCCCAGTTTGAACGTCCCGCCGGTTTCCAGGACCTTGATGTCGGCGTTGTAGCGGCCGAAACTCAGCTTGTTTATCTTGCGGTCCTTGAGCGTCTGCAGATAGTCGTCGTCGGCGTTGTAGACCAGGGTCCCGCCGGGTTCCAGGCATTCTATGATCTCCGTTTTGGTCTTGAACACGGTCTGCATGTCGCCGAAATACTGAAGATGCGAGGGGCCGATGTTGGTTATTACGGCGATCGTGGGCTTGGCCAGCACGCCTATCTCGAAAATGTCGCCCTTTTTCGAAGCGCCCAGTTCGAAAACCCCGAATTTATGCTCGCTGAGGAGTTCCAGGAGCGAGAGCGGCAGGCCGAACTGGTTGTTCAGGTTCCCCGTGTTGGAGCACGTAGGTCCGGCTTTTTCCAGGATGGACCTGAGCATTTCCTTGGTGGTGCTCTTGCCGTTGGACCCCGTGATGGCCGTCAGCGGTATCTTGAACCTGCTCCGGTGCCAGGCGGCCAGGCGGTGCAGCGCCAGAAAGGTGTTCCAGACGCCTATTACAAAATCCGGGTAGGTCTTTATCCCCCCGATCTTATTGTCTTCCACTATCCAGCCTTTAACGCCTTTGGCCAGCGTGGCTTCCAGGAAGTTATGCGCGTCGTAAGCCTCTCCCTTGAACGCCCAGAAGAACTCGCCGCCTTTAAGGTTGCGCGTGTCCGTTTCAAAGCTTGAGAACGGGGCGCTCAGGCTCCCTTTTATTACGCGGCCGTTAAGGACCCTGGCCAGGGTTTCGATATCGGTTTTAAGGTCCATAAATTCAAGGTTACTTTACGTCTTTCAGTTTGGCGCGGATGGCTTCCGCCGCCGTCTCCCGGTCGTCGAAATGTATGGTGCGGTCCCCGAGTATCTGGTAATCCTCGTGCCCCTTGCCGGCTATAAGCACGATGTCGCCGGCCTGTTCCACGGCTTTCACTATGGCCGTCTTGCGGTCCGGTATCATGAGGTAATTAGAGAAACTGCCTTTCAGCCCCGTTTCGATATCGGAGAAGATCCGCGCCGGGTCCTCGCTGCGCGGGTTGTCGCTGGTAACTATGGCTGTGTCGCTCATGGAGGCCGCGGCTTTTCCCATGGGGGCGCGCTTGGTGCGGTCGCGGTCGCCGCCGCAGCCGAAGACGGTGATTATCTTTTTGTGCGGCATCTTCGCGAGGTTTGAAAGCACGTTCTCGAGCGCCGCGTCGGTGTGGGCGTAATCCACGAATACGCTGAACGGTTGGCCGAGTTCCACGCGTTCCAGGCGCCCCGGCACGTTAGCCAGGGTCTCGGCGCCCTTGACGGCGGTTTCGAGCGGCACGCCTACGGAAACTGCCGCCGCTATGGCGGCGAGGGCGTTGTAAATATTATAGCGGCCCAGGAGTTTGAGCGTGACCATTCGCCGGGTTCCGGGAGCGCTCAGCTCGAACACGGTGCGGTCCTGGAGTATCTCTATCTTTTCAGCTCTGAAATCAGCGGGTTTGTCTATGCCGTAGGTGACGGCCTTAACGCGTGGGTCGAGGGCCGCCAGTATCTCTCCGGCCTTTTCCTCGTCGGCGTTCACCACGGCGCTGGGTTTCTTTTTAGGCGAGTCTTTGAGAAGCTGGAAAAGCCTTAGCTTGGCTTTGAAATAGGTCTCGCGGTCCTTATGGAAATCCAGGTGGTCGCGTTGGAGGTTGGTGAAGACGGCAGCGTCGAAGGCGGCGGCGTCGGCGCGGTTCAGGGCCAGGGCGTGGGATGAGACTTCCATCACGACGGCTTTACTGCCGGCTTCGGCCATGGTGTTGAAAAGCGAATGCAGGTCATGGGCCAGCGGGGTGGTATTGGCGGCCTTGGCGATGATCTTTCCGTTGACGCGGTAGTCGATAGTGCCGATAACGCCGGGCTTGGCGCCGGCCAAAGCGTAGATATTTTCGAGCAGGTAAGCGGTAGTGGTTTTGCCGTTCGTGCCGGTGACGCCGATAAGCGTGAAACGGCGCGAAGGATGTCCGTAGAACGCCGAAGCCGCGCCTGACATCGCCTTTGTGACGTCGGGGACGGACACCCAGGCGGCCTTCGGGAACGCGGCGCTCAATTCGGCGGGAATGGGTTTATCCGTCACGACAGCCGCCGCGCCCTTTTCCAGCGCGGAGCGCACATATTTGTTGCCGTCTTCCTTCTGCCCTATCACCGCAAAAAATAGATCCCCTTTCTTGACCTTCCGCGAATCATTGGCGATGCCGCCCATGTCGGCCGCCGGGTTCCCGGTAATACGGATCTGGTGTGCGTTCCTAAAAATTTCTCTAAGTAACATTAACTATATAATAGAAAATTTGACGAGAATTGGAAAATGAGTTCCTGACGCCGGCGGCTGCCAGTTCGGGGTCCTGCCGTGGCGGCGGAACGCAAAACCGGCGTCGCGCACACCGTGCGCGCGCCTCCGTTCCTCGGCCTCCGCGCTTCGTATGCTCGGCCTCCGGACGGTTTTGCTAACCCGCCGCCCCGTCAGCACCCCTCCAATTATACCCGCCGGCAAGCACCCAACTTAATACAATTAAACATTTAGTCATCAGCGTCCCCTAGTCCCCCCGCCATCGCCTCCTCCAGTTTTGCTACGGACACTGGGCCGTGGAGCGAGGGATCATTTAGATTCTTTGAGTATTGCGGCTATCTGCGGGGAATCGGGGATATCGTTGGTCAAGGGGAAGATGTCGTGGGAATAACCCGACAACCGGCCTTTGGCGTCAAAACGCAGGATAATTCTCCCTAAATTCTGAAGATTGCCGCCTGATTGGACTATAAGGGCGTTCCCTGCTTTCACGGGACTTTTTAAAAGTTCCTGCGAGTGTCCGGCGACTATTAAATCTATCTGTCCGAACTCAGCGGCTATTTTCTTATTCTCGTCCAGCCCGGCGTGTGAGAGAAGTATCAGCAGGTCGGCGTTCTTCCCGCCCTTTAGCACATCCTTCAAATCCTTAAACTGCAATTGAGAAACGAACTTTTCCGGATAAAGCAAGAATGTCTCCGGACTTGAAAAAGAAAGCACGCGGACTTTCAGGCCGGACGCCATGATCGTTCTGTCCGCCGCCCCCGGCGCTGCGCCGTTTACGCTCATATTGGAAGCCAGAAAAGGAATACCAGCCTTCTTTCCCTCTCCCAAAATACCAGCGTAGTGAAGGTCCTGGTCGCCCATAGCGACAGCGTCATACCCGGCCAGAGACATCGCCTTAAAGACCGGCCCGGCCTGAGCGGGCTTCACCCCATAAGGGAGAAAATCGCCTGAGTCCAGCAGGAGATGGTCCGGATACTCGGTCGCCAGCCGCTCGATCAGCGATACGAGTTTGATAAACCCACCATAGGGATGCTTGTAGCAGTTGCAGGATTCCAGGTAGCCGTTAGCGGAACCGGTAAAGAACACCGCGATCTCCCTGGTCTTGGTCCAGGTTTTTTTGTTTAACTGCGCGAGTTTCTCCGTTAAAGCCTCTTTGCGCTTTTCATCGTAGGCTTCGTAGGAGTATTCTATGGTTCCGGCGGGTGAAATAACGAATGTTTTAGGGACAACGACAAAAGCTCCGCGGAACAAGTCGTACTTCCTGCCCATTGTCCTGGCTTTGGCGTCCCACAAGACCGGGAACGGGACCTTGTGGTTTGCCGCGAACCGCTCCAGCTTCCCCTTGTCCGCGTCGACGCCCACAAGATACACTGAAGCGTTCTGTTCCCGGGCTATATCGGAAAGATCGTGTATTTCTTTAAGGCAGCTATCGCACCAAGTGCCGAAAAAAGAGAGCACCACCAGCTTATTCTCACTAAGTATAGTGGAGAGCGAAACGGTTTTACCGGTCAAGTCCGCCAGCTCGAACTCCGGGGCCCGGGGAGCGGCGGGCAGGGGCGGCGGCGACAGCAGGAAAGATCCGATCAGAAACGCTAACGCGAGATTTTTTTGACTAATTTTCGACATGCGTCCTTTAATTCTTTGGAGGATGATGCATCGCTGTCGTACGACGCGACTATTTTGCCGGTCTCAACATCTATCAAGTTAACCGTGATGTAGTAAGAATCCACCAGTTTTGAGAGAGATCCCACGATCATCTGCCCGACGTTGAGGAGTTTGCCCATTTCAACGGCGCATTCCTGTTCCGTGCAGCCGCTGTTCTGGAATTTCTGCTCGGCAAGCACGGTGTCCATATTTGTCCTGTCCATAACGTTAAACATGCCGGTATTGACCAGTTCCGTGCGCAGGAAGTCCGCGACGATAGAGGCGTCGGCCTGCGACACGTTCTTGCCGATAAATTCCGCCACCGCCAAGTTGGTACCGCCTGATATTTTAACGGCCTCGCTCCGCGACACTACGGGAGGTCTCCTGATCGGTTGGGCGGGCTCGATCTTCGCCGCCGGGATCGCGGCGACGTTCCCGCTTCCGGCATCTTTCACTGAAAGCGGCCTGCCCTTTCTTAAAGGGTCATACAGGTCAGCCGAGGCGACCAGTCTGTCGGGCGTCTCAAAATTTACACCGCCCGCAACCAACACCTTCTTATTGGGGAGTAATACCGCCACAGGGTTTTGCCGAGCCGCTGTCATGGAACCTGTGGGCGCAAATGTTCCGGTCGCAGGGTCGTACAGCTCGGCCGAGGAAAGGGGTGCGGGGTTCATTCCACCAGCCACCAGGACTTTTCCATTGGGCAACATTATCGCGCTATGCAGGTATCGTGCCGCGCTCATTGAACCTGTGGCTGAAAACGAACCGCGGCCGTGGGAAGGGACATATAATTCAGCCGAGGAAAGAGATGCGCCGCCAGTTGTATACCCACCCACAATTAAAACCCTGCCATCAGGCAACAATGTGGCTCTATGCCAGCATCTTACCGCGCTCATTGAGCCCGCGGACGCGAATGTTCCGGCGGCTGGGTCGTATAATTCAGCGGAGGAAAGCACTGTTCCGCCGGGGCTTTCCGCGCCGGTCACCAGGACTTTGCCGTTGGGGAGCAGTGTCGCGGTGTGCCATGTCCGCGGCGCGCTCATTGAGCCTGTGACCGCGAAGGTCCCGGAGGCGGGGTCATACAGTTCCGCGGATGCAAGATAATCTCCGCCGGCTACCAGGACCATTCCGTTGGGGAGCAGTGTCGCGGTATGCCCCCACCGTCCCGCGCTCATTGAGCCGGTGGCCGAGAATGTCCCGGAGGCGGGGTCATACACCTCAGCCGAGGAACGAGCTATGCCGGAGAGGCCTATTCCGCCGGTCAATAAAACCTTGCCGTTGGGCAATAATGTCGCGGCATGGTATCCATAGGCCGCGCTCATTGAGCCGGTGGGCGTGAATGTTCCGGTTGCGGGGTCATACAACTCAGCCGAGGAAAGAGATGCGCCTGTCCCGTTATTGCGCGAGCCGGCCACCAGCACCTTTCCGTTCGGCAGTAATGTCGCGGTATGATAGCACCGTTCCGCGCTCATCGAGCCTGTGGCCGAGAATGTCCCGAAGGCGGAGGCATACAACTTATCTGAAGAATAAAATGTCTCGCCCTTGCGTCTATCGGCTATCGATACTTTTCCACCAACCGACACCTGTGGTTTCACCGAAACCTCCCTTTGAATGTTTTTCGGGAAGCAGGCGACAAGCATCAACAGAACAATGAAACCAAATACATTTCTCATGATTTGGCCGAAAAAAATACCATTTTTTATATTCCCCCGATAAGGCAGAGTATAGCAAAAAATCAGAAACTCAATGTTTCGTCGCGTGCACCAATTTCGCTAAACGGGTTCCCCGCCTAGTCAACTTCTCTATTGTGCCCGATAGGGGACGTTGCTGACTAACTCTATCCCTTTTGCGCACGATAGCCTCCAACCTTTCTCCATCAGTCTTGCTATTCCGCCGCCCCGCCAGTGCCCCGAACTGGCAGCCGCCGGTGGATCAAAACCCTCACTTGCAGCTGGCCTGCCGGATCTCGTCCGCTTTGCGCATAAAGGCGGCGGTCCACATGGTCAGCGAAAGCCGGGACGCCTCTTCTTTGATCCGGTCTTTATCCCAATCCTTGTGTTCCTTCTTCAGATCTTTGACCAGGTCCTTTTTAAGCTCCTGGTCGGCCTTGTCCATTTTGGCTAGTTCGAAAATGGCGTGAACGGACTCTTCGGGCAGCCGCGAAAGTTTGCTTTTAATAAAGTCCACGCCTTCCTGTGAGATCGTGAGTTTTACATCTTTGGAGTCATGCTCCGTGGAAAATTCCAGGTTCAGGACACACTTCCCGGGATCCGAAAAAACCGGCTCTTTGGACCAGTGCTTAAAGCTGCCTTTTGATTTATACTCCTTCGATTTATGGCCGAACGTGGAGCCGAGGTCCTGGACCATCATAATGGTCCTGTTACAGAGCCCGTCGGCGCCTATTGAACCTTTATCGCAGACTATCCTCTGCTGTTCGAAATCGTTGCTGATATGGTTCAGCAGGCTCAGAATTACGAGCAGACCCTCGAACTCGATCTGCTGTTGCCTCGAGGCGCCCTTCAACGCCGCCCGGGCCTCACCCCAGTCCCAACCCTGCCCGAACAGGGTCGGCTCGGATTCGATCTTTTTCCCTTTAATGCGCCGCTCGACGACCGCGTCCTCGAACACAAGTTCCGGGTATATTTTTTTTGATTTATTGGGATAAAAAGGATCGCTGGGGCAGCCGAAGCAATGCACTTCACGGACCGGCCACAAGTCGTCCACCGGGAAACCCAGCGCCCACATGACGCGCGCGGCGGCGACTTCCGTATACCTGTCCTTATATTTCGCCTCCGGCGTATCGTTCTTGCGGTCATGGCGGGGCTTATAGTCGGAGATGTGCTCCAGAGCCCATTCCGTGGGATAGTACTTTACCCTTACTTCCTCGGCCTTCCCCAGAACATTTTCTTTAGCATCCTCCAGTTCCCCTGTCGGCGTTACCTGCGCGACGTCGTCGAAGGGGATCACAAGGCCCTTGGTGGTTATGTAATTCCTGTCCTTATCGGCCAGGTAACAGCGAAATTTAGGATTTGTTCCCAGGTTAACCCTTAAAAAGTAATGACAATATGTCACCGGCGCGGGAGCTTCCGCCGCCTTATAATTTTTAATATCATCCACGCCCGGGAACCAGTCCGCAGTGCCGGTATAGAAGACGGCTTGCGACATATAGCGCTGCCTGTCCGCTTCCGAAACATACCCGTGACTTGCCCTGAGGGCTGGTTCGGGCTCTTTAGCCGACAGTGTTACGGACACTAATATCGAACTTAAAAAAATAATTGTTTTCATAATTTCAACTTTTGCATGTTACGCCTCCGGTATAGCGCCTCGGGATATTCCCCGGCTGTCGCTATTTATCTTCGGAGGCGATCTTTTCTATGGCTTCTTTTACTCTTTTGGGGATCTGAAGGATCATGTCGCTCATGACACAATCCCAGTCCTTTGCATTTTTCAAGGATTCCACCTTTAACTCCTCTATCGCTTTTTCAAGGCTCCCTTCATTCGTCTTTTCCTGGGTGTATTTCTGATAACACTGATAGATCCCGGCGGTTAAAGAGAGTTTAAGTTCTTTTTGAAATTTTTTATCCAATTTTTCAAACAAGCGGCTTTGAGAAAAATTCGCGATAAGTCTCACGCTTCCGGATTCGTCGTCGAATATCGGCTCCAGCTCAAATAAAATTTGAAACCCATACAGTCGTATCTCACCCCTATAAGTCTTGTCTTTTTCAAGTTCGAAATGTGCGTTTATGCTTTCCATATATGCTAGGAGATGTTTACGATCAAATGATCAGCTATATCTTCCCCTGTACCCCGACTCGAACATTCTAGCAAATGGGTGTCAGGGTTTTGCCGGCGGGTATAATTGGAGGGGTGACGGGTGTCAGCCTTTTTCGATCCCGCAGGCGGCCGCGTGGGCTACGCCGCTGTTACGTGTTGCTGCGAACACTGGGCCCGGGAACGCGAAAAAGCCTGGCCCCGGCAGGACGCAGACCTGGCCGCAATGCGGCCATCCCGAACTGGCAGCCGCCGGCGTAAGGGACTCAATACTCTTTAGTCGGTTACCGGGGCGGTTACGAGTGTTTTGCGGTTTAGGAGGGCTTTGTCGGGTTTGATGCCTTTTAGGGTGATGATCTTTTTTACTATCTCCTGAAAAGCCGGCGCGGCCGTTTCGCCGCCGTAATAAAGCACCTTCGGATTATCCAGTATCACCAAAATGGTGTACTGCGGATTGTCGACCGGGAAAAAGCCGCAGAAGGAGGCTACGTTCTTGTTGGTCAGGTACTTGCCCGTTCTGGGATCTATCTTTTTGGAGGTGCCGGTCTTGCCGGCTATGGCGTAGCCGGGCACAGCGGCGTTCTTACCTGTACCGGTTTCAACGACGTTCACCAGTATTCTTTTGACCGTGGCGTCCGTCTCTTTTGAGATGACGCGGCGGACTACCGCCGGCTCGTTCTTGAAAACGGCCTTGCCTTCGGAGTTCGTGATCCGGTCGACAAGGCGCGTTTCCAGCAGTTCGCCGCCGTTGGCCAGAGCCGAATAGGCATTTACCACCTGTATGGCCGTAGCGGCTATGCCGTGGCCGTAAGACCCGACCGCCAGGTCCACGGTCTTATATTTCCCTATCGGGCGCAGGATGCCGGGCGACTCTCCGGGGAAGCCCAGCCCGGTCCTGGTGCCGAAGCCGAAAGCCCTGGTATAAAGATAAAAATTCTCCAGACCGAGTTTCAGACCTATCTTGGCCGCCCCGATGTTGGAGGATCTTTCTATCACGCCCGAGAGCGTCAGGGTCTTTTCCGGTTCATGGTCGTGGATGGTGACCTTGTTGTTCAGCGCCCAGGCGCCGTTCTCGCAGTAAAACGTATCCCTGGTCGTTACGATGTTCTTTTCCAGAGCTGCCGAAAGGGTTATGGCCTTGAAAGTGGAGCCTGGTTCGTAGACCCATTCAACGGGCTCTATCTTTTCCAGGTCTTCGGGATAGGTCGCCATGGCTAGGATCCTGCCGGTATTGGGGTCCTGCACCAGGACCATGCCCAAGTCCGCGCGGTTCTTTTCGCCGTATTTCCTTATCGCTTCCTGAGCGAAGAACTGGATGTTCTTGTCTATGGT
>Ga0334722_10003207_pt1 | contig 17809 bp, 17 predicted proteins | sample C3_bottom_MG_FD_207210 | JGI IMG/M metagenome (GOLD analysis project Ga0334722, IMG submission 207210) | Sediment microbial communities from Yellowstone Lake, YNP, Wyoming, USA - C3_bottom | ecosystem: Environmental > Aquatic > Freshwater > Lake > Sediment | place: USA: Wyoming | collected...
GCCAGAAATGCCTGTCATGCACGCCGGGCCTGTCGCCCGTGTCGTTCAGCGACCGCGTGGTCGAACACGTCAAGGCGCGCAAGGACAAGATTCATTCTTGGTTCATGGATATGAACCTGCTGCTTGGCTATTGGGGCGCGACCAACCGCACCTATCACCACACGGCGCCCACCAACAGCCTGTATGCGCTGCACGAGGCGCTGCTGATTCTCAAGGAAGAGGGCATCGAAAATGCCTGGGCGCGGCACATGCGCCATCACTTGGCGCTAAAAGCCGGCCTCGAAGCCATGGGGCTGAAATTCCTAGTCAAGGAAGAAGCGCAGTTGCCGCAGATGAACGCGGTAGTCATTCCCGAGGCGATCAAAGTGCGCGAGGCCGAAGTCCGCAAGACGCTGCTCACCGAATTCAATCTTGAGATCGGCGCCGGCCTCGGCCCGCTTGCGGGCAAGATTTGGCGCATCGGCCTGATGGGTTACTCGTGCAAGCCGGAGAACGTCATGCTGTGCCTGTCGGCACTCGGTTCGGTGCTATCCGATATGGGACTGCCGATCCAGGTGGGCGACGCCGAAGCCGCGGCGCACGGCGCCTACGCCGCGCTGCACGCCAAGGCGGCACAGCAAAAGCAGCAGCATAAGAAGCGCGTGGCTTGACGCCGCATCAGCGCCCTGGGCGACGAGCGCGCCAGGACCGGCGCACCAAGGTTCGCCACTTCCGGGCTCGCTGGGCCATATAACCATTGGCAATAAGCAATCGCTAAACGCTTCGTTGTTTGCGCGCGGCGCGCCGCTATACTTTGCATCTTGATTTTTCCGGAAGGATTAACGTGAAACTCGAAACACTCGCGTTGCATGCAGGCTACAGCCCTGAACCCACCACCAAGGCGGTGGCAGTGCCGATCTATCAGACCACCTCCTACGCCTTCGACGATACCCAGCACGGCGCAGATCTGTTCGATCTGAAAGTTGCGGGAAATATCTATACGCGCATCATGAACCCGACCCAGGACGTGCTGGAGAAGCGCGTCGCCGCAATGGAGGGCGGTGTCGCCGGCCTCGCGCTTTCTTCAGGCTCGACCGCGGTCACCTATTCCATACTCACCATCGCCGAGGCCGGGGACAACATCGTTTCGGCGAGCACGCTCTACGGTGGTACCTATAATCTGTTCGCGCACACGCTTCCGCAATTGGGCATTCAGACGCGCTTTGCCGATCACCGCGATCCGGAATCTTTCAGCAAGCTGATCGATGCCAAGACCAAGGCTGTGTACGTCGAATCCATCGGCAATCCTCTGGGTAACATCACCGATCTGGAGAAGATCGCGGCCGTCGCGCATCGCCACGGGGTGCCGTTGATCGTGGACAATACCGTGCCGACGCCGTATCTGTTGCGCCCGTTCGAGCACGGCGCGGACATCGTCGTACACTCCCTGACCAAATACCTGGGTGGCCACGGCAATTCAATCGGCGGCATCATCGTCGATTCGGGAAAATTTCCTTGGGCCGATCATAAAGCGAAATTCCGCCGGCTCAACGAGCCTGATGTCTCTTACCACGGTGTGGTCTACACCGAAGCGCTGGGCCCGGCCGCGTACATAGGCCGCGCGCGCGTAGTGCCGCTGCGCAACACCGGCGGGGCGATCTCGCCGTTCAATGCTTTCCTGATCCTGCAGGGCGTCGAAACGCTGGCGGTGCGCATGGAGCGTATCGTAGAAAACACGCTTGCGGTGGCGAAGTACCTCAAGGAGCACAAGAAAGTCAGCTGGGTCAGCTACGCTGGCTTGCCCGATCACAAGGACCACGCGCTGGCCAAGAAATACATGGGCGGACGCCCGTCGGGGATATTGACCTTCGGTGTAAAAGGCGGTCTTGCAGCCGGCGGGAAATTCCAGGATGCGCTGAAACTATTCACCCGGTTGGTGAACATCGGCGATGCCAAGTCGCTCGCATGCCATCCCGCGTCCACCACCCATCGGCAGCTTGCGCCCGCGGAACTGGTGCAGGCCGGCGTTACCGAGGACATGGTGCGCCTGTCCATCGGCATCGAGCATATCGATGACCTCAAGGCCGATCTGGAGCAGGCGCTGCAGGCTGTCTAACGCAAATGCGATAACATCACGCCATCACGCCCGCATGCGGGCGCGCTATCGGTGTGTCATGCGAATGCTAACTTCGAACTGGTGCCGGTCACTCGCGCGGCAGCTGGCGCGCGCTTTGACTTCGCTCGCCCTCGGCACGGGCTGTATGGTAGCGCCCGCGCTTGCCGTTCTCCCCGACGAAATCCAGGTCTACACCGACGACATCAACAAACCGGGTGAATTCGGGCTCGAGCTGCACGTCAACACCACGCCGAAAGGACGTAGCACCCCGGATTTTCCGGGCGAAATCACGCCCTATCACGGCTTACGCGTAACGCCCGAATTTTCCTATGGCCTGACTAGGGATTTCGAAGCCGGGTTGTATATGCCGTATGTGCGCGACGCCGAAGGCACCACGCATTTTGCCGGACCGAAACTGCGCTTGAAGTGGCTGCCGGTGCAGCCAACAGAGGGCGGGCGGCGCTGGTTCATGGGCGCGAACCTCGAATATGCGCAAATCGCATCCAACCTGGAGGAATCGCGTTATGCGATCGAGCTGCGCCCGATCATCGGCTACCGCAGCAGCGACTGGCTGTTTGCTGCCAATCCCATTCTCGGTTGGGCGCTCACCGGCCCGGACCACGACGGCAAGCCGGAGTTCACGCCATCGGCAAAGTTCGCACGCAATGTCGCGCCGGGCATCGCGCTCGGCGCGGAATACTACGCCGGGCTTGGCAAGATCAACCACATTTTGCCGCATGCAGAGCAATCGCATACGCTTTACTTTGCCATCGACTACGATCGCAAACCCTGGGTATTCAATTTTGGCATCGGGCGCGGCTTGACCGATGCGACCGACCGCTGGACGCTCAAAGCCATCTTCGAAGTGCCCTTCGACTGACGCCCGCACTGCGTGTGCGGCTGGACAAGCTTGCCGTGAGAGACTAGCCTTTGCGTCTTCCGCGTTAGCGCTGCCAGGTACATTCTATGTACGAAAAGCTACTTGTGCCCACGGATGGCTCCGTATTATCAAACAAGGCTGTAGTGACTGCCGCGCGGCTTGCGCACGCCCTGCGCGCCAAACTTCTCGTGCTGCATGTCAGGTCGCCCATGGAAGTCCCGCACCATGTACAGGGCGGGGCGGTCAACACGCTGGGTGAAAATAAGATCTTGCAGGAAATCGAAGACGAAGAACGCAACTTGCTCGATGCATCCCTGGAAATTGCCGCGTCGAACGGCGTCACGGCCGAAACGGCGTTCGTTGCCGACGAGGATCCCTACCATGCGATCATCCGGATTGCGCAGGAGCAGAACTGTGATTTCATCGTCATGGCATCACATAGCCGCGGAGGAATTGCCGGGCTTATCCTGGGAAGTGAAACGCAAGAAGTGCTGACGCACTCGACGATACCCGTCTTGGTCGTGAGATGACCTATGCAACTTTGGAGCGCTGGCCAAATCAATAGTGACATCGGGTCATGTCGCGACGTATTTGCGTACAACCCGTGTAGGGATATGCATTGAAGCGCGTTTCCACCTCGCTAATCGCTTGTTTCGGGCTGCTTGCCGCGGCAGGCGATGTGCTGGGTTCGGAGGCTCTGGCGCAGCGGCATGGCTGTTTCGGCTGCCATGCCGTGGAACGGAAGGTGGTCGGCCCAGCCTACAAGGATGTCGCTGCCAAGTATCGGGGCGACGCCGGTGCCGAGGCAAGGCTGATCGAGAAGCTCAAGAAGGGGGGCGAGCGCAATTGGGGAGAGATATTCATGCCGCCGATGCCGACCGTGCCCGAGGACGACATCAAAATCCTGATACGGTGGATTCTGTCGCTCAAATAGAGCCGCGTCGCGCACGCAAAACGTTGGCAGTTGTCTTCGTCCGTGGCGGTTTGTGATGGCGCAAGACATGCGCCTCACGCTCGAGCGAGTCGCGCAATCGCAGCAGCTTCGCCTGCTTCTTCGATATCAGTGCGTAGTGCCGGCAGGCGTCCAGGGCCCAGCCCACGTCCCAGCAGTTCTTCTTCTGCGTTACCCAGGTCTCCGGAGCGAGGCGGCGCATGTCGAAAGCAAGCGAGTAGCTGCGCAGCGTCTTCTGATGGCGCTTGTTGCAGTATTCGTGAAAATAAGACATCGCGAGTTCCCGCAGGCTGCGATATACCGGATCGCGCCAGCGCAGCACCGGATGGTTCGTCTTGGAGATCGCGCCCCAGCATCCATTGCGGCGGAAAAGCGTCACGATATGGTCGACGTCGTGCGTTGCTTTCAAGTCCATGAGCAGCGGCGGTTCACCATGCACCCACAGCGCGGCGGCGGCGATCATCGCACCCTCGATGCACAAGGCGCGGCGCTGGTGCAGGCTTTCGCGCACGGATAGGCAGGTTTCGCCTCCGATTTCGAAATTCTGCGGAATGGCATCGAGGTAGGCCTGTATCTTCGCGGGCGATGAAAGGCGCCTGAGGATGGCAAACTCGGCCTTGCTCAGGCCCAGGTCGTCGCGATGCGCGTAGCGCTTATTTTGCAGGTTGTTTCGCTTGTCCACGATTCTCGCTCGATTGTCGGGGCATCAGCGAAGTGTAATCCCGATGCCGAAAGAATTGGCTGAGCTGCGGAGAATAGCCGGCGTCCCGCCGCGACGCGGGTCCGGGTGAACCAGGGCGACTACTTGAACTTGGCCGATTTCACTTGCTTGGTGCGTTTTGCCGTCTTCTTGATCGCCGCTCGCGCCGGTCGTTTTTTCACCGGCGTGTTGGCCGCGCGGCGTCGCACCTCCGTTCGTGCCGACGCTGCCTGCGCCTCGGCCGACGCCTGCGCGGCAACCTGCTTTTTCGCATGGGAGCGCAAGGCTGCCGCATAGGCGGTGCGGGCCCATGGAAGCATCAGTTCCGGCGATTCCATCGCGTCTGCGGGCGCGCGGTAGAAATTGAGGGAGGCGCGCTTGCCTTGGCGCGCGTAGGCGAACATCTCGCAGCCCGCCTGCTCGAATTCGACACGGTTCATGTCGTCGGCCTTGAGATAGAGGCTATCGCCGGAGACGATCGCGAACATCAGGCCGTCCAGGTACACACCGTGGCCGCCGAACATGGTGCGCACCGTTACGGTGCCAAACGGCCCCAGCAGTTCCATCACGTAATCGACGAACGCATCGGACATTATCAGGGTAAGCCTGTTATGTTGACGCCGGGCAGATTGTAGAGGCTCGTGCTGCGCGCGCCAAGCCGCTGCGCAATCGCCTGACACGGATGCGGTCGGGAAACCGCGGGATTCAAGCCGCGCCGGCGCGCTCTAGCGGCAGGATCCGGCGTGCAACATATTGTTCTTTAAGTACATTGCCTATCAAGAGCAAGACGGGCCCGGTGAATTGCTGCTGCTCGAGCTGCGCCAGGGTCCCGAGCGTTCCCAGCCAATGCCGCGCCCCCGGAAGTGACGCGTTTTCCACTGCTGCCACGGGCATTTCGGCGTGCCGCCCGCGGCGCATGAGTTCTTTAGCGATGCCGGCGGCTTCGCGCGCGCCCATGTAAAGCGCGGTCGTGTCAGCGCGTGCGGCGCATTCTTGCCAGTCGCTTACTACTTCGTTTTCGCCCACGCGCGGGGTGACGAAGGTGACGCTGCGCGCAATGCCCCTGCGCGTGAGCGATACGCCCAGTTCCGCAGCCGCGGCGAGCGCCGCGCTGACGCCCGGCACCACCTCGAACGGAATGTGCGCGTGCGTGAGCGCGTCGATCTCTTCCTGTGCGCGGCCGAACAGCATCGGATCGCCGCCCTTGAGGCGCACCACGACCGCGTATTTCCTTGCCGCATCGACCAGGCGTTTGTTGATGAACGCCTGCGCGGTCGAGAATTTTCCAAAGCGCTTGCCGACTGCCACTTTTTCGGCGCGCGTAGCCAGCGCGAGCGCTTCCGGATGCACGAGCGCATCGTAAAAGACGATGTCCGCGATGCCCAGCAATCTGGCCGCGCGCAGGGTGAGGAGGTCCGGTGCGCCGGGTCCGGCGCCGACCAGGTAGACCGTGCCCATCAGGCGGTCCGCGTCTGGCGCGCGCGTTCTAGACGCCGCTGGTAGAGGGGTTCGGGCCGCTCGACCGAAGTCTGGTAAGCCTCGCTGAAATCGTCCAGGGCGGCCAGCGCCTGTTCGGCATTCTGGTCCGCGCGCAAAGCAAAGGCGTCAAAGCCGCACCGCGACAGATAATAGAGCTGGTCGCGCAGAACGTCGCCGATCGCGCGCAATTCGCCGCGGTAGCCGTAGCGCTCGCGCAGCAGCCGCGCGAGCGAATAGCCGCGGCCGTCGGTAAAGCGCGCAAAACGGATCGCGATCAATCTGAAATGGGCAAGGTCTGGCGCGAGCGGCGCTGGATCGGCGTCCGCGTCCAGCCACACACCGATGCGTCCGAGGCGAAACAATAGCGTTTCGCGCGCGCTCGTCCAAAGAGCGAGCGGCACGACGACGTCGCCGTCTAAGGGCAGCGCTCCAATCGAACCCTGTTCAAGCATCTGCCAGCTGTCTTGCACCACTGCGCGCTGTTTGATGATCATTGCCATAGACGTAGTCCTTGAATGGTTCGATGCCGACGCGGCGCACCGTATCGATGAAGCGCTCTTCCTCGCCCTCACGCCGGGCGAGATATACCCTGATCAGTTTCTCGACGACCTCGGGCACCTCTTCCTGGGCGAAGGAAGGCCCGATCACCTTGCCGAGCGACGCGTCCGTGCCTTGCGCGCCGCCGATGGAGATCTGGTAGAACTCCTCGCCTTGTTTGTCCACGCCGAGTATGCCGATATGGCCGATATGGTGGTGGCCGCAGGAATTCATGCAGCCGGAAATATTGAGGTCGAGCTCGCCGATGTCGTGCAGATAGTCAAGGTCGTCAAAGCGCCGCTGGATCGCCGCGGCCACCGGAATCGACTTGGCGTTGGCGAGCGAACAGAAATCCCCGCCGGGGCAGGAGATGATATTGGTGAGGAGACCGATGTTGGGCGTCGCCAGGCCGAGCGGTTCGATTTCCCGCCACAGCGCGTATAAGTCGGCGCGGCGCACGTCGGCGAAAATAAGATTCTGCTCGTGCGAAACGCGCAGCTCGCCGAAGGAATAGCGTTCGGCGAGCTCCGCAATCGCATCCATCTGCTCCGCTGTGGCATCGCCGGGCGCGGCGCCGATGCGCTTGAGCGAAAGCGTTACCGCGGCATAGCCCGGTACCTTGTGCGCGTGCACATTGCGTTTGTGCCAATTGGCGAAAGGCCGGTCTGCGGCAAGCCTCGCATCGAATTGCGCATCGACAGCCGGCAGTTTCGCGTAATCCGGCCGCGTGAAGCGACCCTCGATGCGGCGCACCTCTTCTTCGATAAGGGTCGCTGGGCCGTCCTTGAGGTGCGACCACTCCTCCTCGACTTGGCGCGCGAACGCCTCGGGCGTCAGTTCCTTCACCAGGATCTTGATGCGTGCCTTGTACATGTTGTCACGCCGGCCGTAGCGGTTATACACGCGCAGTATCGCGTCGAGGTAGGTAAGCAGATGGCGCCAGGGCAGGAACGCGCGGATCGGATGGCCGACGATGGGGGTGCGGCCGAGACCGCCGCCGACGATGACGCGAAAGCCGATTTCGCCGTCCGCGCCGCGCAGCGCATGCACACCGATGTCGTGCACCCAGGTCGCGGCGCGATCGGCAGCGCTGCCGCACACCGCGATCTTGAACTTCCGCGGCAGGTAGGCGAATTCCGGATGCAAGGTCGACCACTGCCGTACCAGCTCGCACCAGACAAAGGAATCGACGATCTCGTCCTCGGCCACGCCGGAAAAATGGTCAGTGGTGATGTTGCGCACGCAGTTGCCGGAGGTCTGGATGGCGTGCATCTGCACCTCGGCCAACTCCGCGAGAATATCAGGCACGCTTTCGAGCTTGGGCCAGTTGAACTGGATGTTTTGACGCGTGCTGAAATGGCCGTAACCCCGGTCGTAGGTGCGCGCGATATGCGCGAGCTTGCGCAACTGCCGCGACGACAAGAGCCCGTACGGAATCGCCACGCGCAGCATCGGTGCGTAGCGCTGAATGTAAAGCCCGTTCTGCAAGCGCAGCGGACGAAAGTCGTCCTCCGATAGTTCGCCAGCGAGATGGCGGCGCGTCTGGTCGCGGAACTGGCGCACGCGCTCGTCCACGATGCGCTGGTCGATTTCGTCGTATAGATACATGGTGTCGGAAGCCGGCTGCCTGGCCAGAGGCGGCAGGCAGCCGAGGCATTGGCTGAGAAAGGCGCTAGCGTAATGAAGCCGGGTTATAATAAGAACGAATAAATGGGAATATCCAAACAACGAAATCGTATTTAGCATCGAGCCATGAATTTCCAGCAACTGCGCTACGTGCGCGAGACGGTGCGCCGCGGGCTCAATCTGACCGAGGCGGCTAACGCCCTGCATACTTCGCAGCCGGGCGTGTCCAAGCAGATCCGCGAGTTGGAGAACGAACTGGGCTTCGACATCTTCGTGCGGCATGGCAAGCGCATCGCTTCGCTCACCGAACCCGGAAAGGCCGTGCTCGGCATCATCGAACGTGTCCTGCAGGAAGCGGAGAATCTCAAGCGCGCCGCGCACGATTTCATCGAGCGCGACACGGGCAGCCTCACGATTGCGACCACACACACCCAGGCGCGCTATTCCCTGCCGCGCGTGGTGGGAGAGTTTAAGCGCCGCTATCCCAAAGTACATCTCTCGCTGCTGCAGGGCAACCCGCCGCAGGTTGCGGAGATGGCGCTGTCGGGCATGGCCGACATCGCCATCGCCACCGAGTCGCTGGACCAGCATGCGGGGCTGCTCGCGCTGCCCGGCTACACCTGGAACCACTGCGTTGTGGTGCCACCCAAGCATCCCTTGCTCAAACTCGAAGCGCTCACGCTCGAGGCGCTCGCGCGCTACCCCATCATCACCTACGACACTGCCTTCGCCGGCCGTTCGCATATCGACGCGGCGTTCGCCGCGCGCAGTATCGGCGTGGACGTGGTGCTGTCGGCGATCGATTCCGACGTGATCAAGACCTATGTCGAGCTGGGTCTGGGCGTGGGCATCATCGCCGCGATGGCCTTCGACGTGCGCCGCGATGCGCACCTGCGTGTGCTCGACTGCGCGCACCTATTTCGTTCCAATACGACGCGTGTCGCGGTAAAGCGCGGCGGCCTGTTGCGCGGCTATGCCTACGAGTTCATCGAGATGTTCGCTCCAGCCCTGAGCCGCAAGCTGATCGAGCGCGCTCTGGCCGGGGAGGGTGAGCTGTACGAACTTTGAGCATGTCGCGCAGCCTCGTTCGCGAACTCGCGCGCCTCGGCTGGCCGGTGCTCGTCGCGCAGTTGGCGGTGATGGCCAACAGCGTGATCGACACCATCATGGCCGGGCGTTACGGCACGCTCGATCTGGCCGCGGTGGGCATCGGCGCCTCGATCTACTTTTCGGTATTCGTCGCGCTGATGGGCGTGCTGCTCGCGCTAACGCCCATCGTTGCGCATCTGCACGGCGCGGGCCGCTACGCTGACATCGGCGAGGAGGTGCGCCAGAGCGCCTGGCTTTCTGCCGCGCTCGCGCTGATTTCGCTCTGGCTTTTCGCCTATCCCGATCCATTTCTTGCCGTGGCGCGGCTCACACCGGCGCTGGATGCGAAAGTGCGCGCCTATCTGCACGCGCTCGCCTGGGCGGTGCCCGCGGCGCTGTTGTTCCGCGTGTTCTACAGTTTCTCCACCGCTATTTCGCGGCCGCGCACGATGATGGCGCTGACGCTCATCGGCCTCGTGTTCAAGGTGCCGTTAAACTGGATATTCATGTACGGCAACCTCGGCGCGCCGGAGCTCGGGAGCACAGGCTGCGCCGTGGCGACCGCGCTCATCTCCTGGATCCTGTGCGTGCTTGCCTGGGTCTGGTGCTGGCTCGAGCCCGCCTATGCGCCGTTCGGCGTATTCGCGCGCTGGTCCTGGCCGAGCACTCGGGCGCTCGGCCGCATCCTGTCCCTCGGTTTGCCCATCGGTCTCACTTTTCTCATCGATGTCACGGGCTTCACCTTCATGGCGCTGTTCGTCGCGCGGCTGGGCGCGCTTTATTCCGCTGCGCATCAGATCGCCGCCAATCTCGCCGCGCTCGCGTTCATGCTGCCGCTCGCTTTGGGCAACGCCGCAAGCGTAGTGGTCGGGCAATCGCTGGGTGCGCGCGAGCACGCGCGTGCGCGCGCCGCGGGTCTCATCGGCATAGCGCTCGGATCCGGCTGCGCGATTGCCGTAGGAGCGAGCCTTCTCCTGTTCGCCGAGCCGATAGCGCGGCTTTATTCCGGAGAAGCGGATTTGCGCCACGTCGCAGCCGGCCTGATCGCTTTCGTCGCCGTGTATCATCAGTTCGATGCGGTGCAGGCGGTCGCGGTGAACGTACTGCGCGGCTACAAACGCGCGGTGGTGCCGATGCTGATCTATGCCGTGGCGCTGTGGGGCGTGGGCCTGGGCGGCGGCTATGCCATCGGCCTCGTCGGCGTCGATCTAACGTGGCTCGGCGCGCGCAGCGTCTTTGAGGATTGGGGTCTCGCCGGCGCACCCATGGGTGTGCGCGGTTTCTGGCTCGCCGCGATCGCGAGCCTCGCGCTCGCTTCGAGCCTCGTCACGGCGTATTTCCTGCATGTCAGCCGCGCGCACCATGACAACTGACGCGAGGAATCCGAAGATTCGGGTAGCATCCCCGCGCTACAGCCAGCGCCGCATCGAATAGCCGCCGATCAGCGGACGCTGCATGGCGGCACGCACGATCTGCCGGCCCCATTTGAATTCTTTATACAGCACGACGAAGCGCCAGAGGTCGCGCAGCACGCGAGCGCGGTCGCGCCAGCCCAGCGCCATCAACGCTGCTGGAAAATCGGCCTCGTGTGGGCGGGCGAACGCGATCTTGAGCGGATTCCACTGGTCCGAGGTCCGGCGCACTTCGGAAGCGATCATGCGTCGATACATTTCCTGTACCGGGCGATTACGCAGGCGCGCTTCGACCACGGCTTCACCGCATATGGCCCCGGAATGCAGCGCGCAACTCATGCCCTCGCCGATCATGTTGAGAAAGCCCGCAGCCTGCCCTGTGATCAGCACGTTGCCTTTGCCGAACACATAGCGGTTGATCAGCGACGGCCCGAAATTCTCGCCGCAGCCCTCGTCGTCTGCATGCGGGTGCAGGCGCACGCCATGTTTTTGCGCGAGATAGTCCACCACGTTTTCGTGCTTTTTCGCGAAGTTGTCGCCGCGCTTGAAGCCGACGCCGACGATCAGGCGGCCGTCACGCGCATGGCTCCAGGTGTAATGCCCTAAACCGGGATGAAACCAGAAATGGAAATACTGCGGGTCGAGCGGACAGTCGATGATGTCGTGAAATTTTTGACCGACAAAGAACCACGGTATCGATTGCGGGTAATCGGGATAGATCGCGCGCACCGTCTGCGAACTGGGGCCGTCGGCGCCGATCACGTGGCGCGCGCAGTATGCGAGCGGCTCACCCTGGCGCCGCGCATGCACGAGCACTTTATCGCCTCGATCTTCGAGACCGACGAACGAAGTGCGGTCGTGCACCTCGGCGCCGCTCATCTTGATCGCCCAGTAATCGGAATACTTGCGGTGCAGGTGCGGCGTCGAGCCGCCGAAAAAATCCATAGTCATCGACACCATGCACGGAAAATGGAAAGTCACGCCGCGGCAGGAAGTCGGCTCGTGCAGCGCTTCGCGTGGGAGCGGGCCGAAATTCTCGAGCAGGAAGCGGTGACCGCGCCGCGACAGGATGCCGCTGCAGATCTTGTGGCGCGGCAATTCCTTGCGCTCGAGCACCACGGTTTCCAGGCCGGCGTCGACGAGGCGCTTGGCTGCTGCTGCCGCGGCGAGGCCGGCGCCGACGATGACGACGTCCACTGTGCGCATGCTCATAGCCGGTAGGCCGCGCTTGACGCGGCGCTACTCCTTGCACTTGTGATGAAACGAGCCATGTTATTCATGCGCATTCATCATGCGCCAAATCCGCGAGGTGCACTACCGGCAGCGCACTTACGCGCTCGAATGCAGCGCGGTCCGCGAGGCTCTCCACCACGATGCGCGCGACATTACGCCCTTTGAGTATCCAGCGCGCGTGGCCGGCATCGTCGGCGACGCCCGCCATTTGGCCAATACCCGCTGCAGCCGCGGGGATGGCGATGCGCTGCAGATCCAGATTGAAGCTGCAGCCGCATTCGCGCCGCAGGCCGTCGTAGTATTTCACCAGGCGCTCGTAATCCGCGTGGTAGGCGCGCGCCTCGATCACGTACATATCGCTCGCGCGCAAGCCGCGACGCACCGAAGCGACGCTGCTCAGCGTCTCACCCAGGCTCTTGATTCGCACGCGCGGCAGCCATCGATGCAGGTGGCGCAGCAATAAGCCGTCGCCGACGACGATTTGTTCGCGCGCGCCCAGCGGTGCGAGAAACTGTTCCAGGCGCTCGTTCGAAATGGTCGCGCCCGATTCGAGTGCCAGTGCGATGTCTGCGCCAGCGTCATGGCACGTGGCCACGCCGCCACCCAATAGTGCCGCTACGCGCGCGAGGCTCGCCGCATGTTCGTGTAGCGCCCGGTCGGGGAGCAATGCCACGCGCACGCGTGGCCTCGGAGCGGGCGGGAGCCGGGTCTTGGTTGCAGCGGGCGGGTCCGCCACGGCGCTCGAGCGCGCGAGCACGCGGCGCAGTTGCAGAGTCATCTCCACGAGATCGATATTCTCCGGGCAGACCGTCGCGCAGGCCGCGCACAGGCTGCAACTTTCGATCGAAGGCGCGATGTCGGCCGCGAGCGCGCCGTACTGCAACGCCTTGGCGCGGCCGCGCGCAGTCATGTCCAGATCGCGCGTAGCTCGCCACAGCGGGCACACCAGCAGGCACAGGCTGCAGCCACTGCAGTCGCTGTAATCTTTCGCTTGCGCGTGCGCGCGGCGTAACCGGTTGTTCAAAATATCACGTGACGATTGAGGATCATCGCTGGATCGGCCGCGCGCTTCCACGCGAGGTGCCGGTCAACCAGCGCATCGCCGAAAACGCGCCGGATATAGCCCTTCATCATGCCGCCGAAGCGATAATAGCTCGCGCCCATGTCCGCGCCGATATCGTAAATCGCGTTCTTGAACGACTGCAGATAGTCGCGGCTGTATACGCCCGCGTCCATGATCGGCTCGAATTCGCAGCCGTAGGCGCGCCCCGCGGCGTCTGGCGGGATGCAGGACATTTCGTAGTGCGCGTTGTGCTCCGGGCGCAGCTTGATGCCGACGAGGTACAGCGTGTAATGGGGAAAATATTCGCGGCAAACCGCATTGCCGCGCTCCACCGCTTGGATGAACTTTTCGGCGGAGGTCGCGAGGTCGGGAATCACCATCTGCCGGCTGCCCCAGAACTTCCACACGGCGCGCGAAAACACGACGCTGCGATCGAGCATGGTCACGCCGTGCATGTATTCGGAGCGTCGCAGTTCGGGAAACAGTTCGCGCTTGCGCCCAAGCAGGTACCAGGCCTCGCCCAGTTTCCACGGGCGCAGTGCGTAGTGTCCGAGCATGCGCGCGCCGAACCCCAATTCGCCGTGGCCGCGCAGCCGCGGCCGCCACGCCGCCATGAACTCCGCCTCGCGTTCAATCGAGTCGAATGCGACCAGCAGGTTCACCGCGCGGTCCATGATGGTCAGTATGCCGGAATAGTCGCTCGCGTCGTTGCGGTCCAGGAACTGCAGGTCCTCGATCGCGGTGCGTAGCGAAGCGTAGTAGAAATAATGCATTCTGAGAGGGGTATAGGGGCGTATGCGTAACGTCGCTTCGGTGATCACGCCGAACTGTCCGTAGCCGAGGATGACGCGCTGAAACAGCTTCGCGTTCTGCGTATCGGAGCACTCGACGATTTCGCCGGTCGGCGTAACCACTTGCAACGCGAGTGCCTGATCGGCGCTGCACCCCAGGCGCGCTGAATTCACATCGATTCCGCCCACGCCGAGCGTCCCGCCCACCGACGAGGTCAGATTGAGCGGCGCCGACAGGTAGTCGAGATTTTGTCGGCGCAATTCTTCGGCGAGGCTGTGCCAGAAGATGCCGGCCTCGGTGCGCACGGTCAGCGCTTCGGCGTCGATGGAGAGCACTCGGCTCATGCCGGTCATGTCGAGCAGCACGCCACCGAATGCTACCGATTCGCCTTCGGTGGTGAGGCCGCCGCCGCGGACCGTGACCGGCACGCGGAATTCTTGCGCGTTCTGCAGCAGCCGGGCGATCTCGCCGGCGCTACGCGCGACGACCACGCCGTGCGCCAGGCTGCGGGCGGTGCCGCCGGCGTCGGTAGCAAAGGCGCCGCGCGCGGCAACGGTCTCGCGCAATTCGATTCCGCATGCGCGCAGCGCGTGCGCGAACTCCAGCCAACTCGCGCCGTTCCAGCGCGATGGGTTGGTTTGCTGGCGCGCTATGCCCTTTAGCGCATCGGGCGCGACCGGGCAGGGGCCGACCGTGCCCGGTTCAACGGCTGCGATGTCCACGTCCTTGCCCTGTGGGTGCACCGGCGTTGGGCTTCTCTGTCATAGCCCGAGATGTTGCCAGCCGGTCGAAGTCGATCGCTGCAAGAAGCCGCCGCATCACTCGCGGCATCTATACGGCCGCTGGTTTGGAGGTTTTTCGGGTGCGTGCCTTACGCTTGACAGCCTCGGCATCCCAGATTTCGCTTGGCCCACTGTCCAGGCCCTGACGAATATCGCTGCGCAGCTGCTGCAGCTTAGCCACCCTGACCTTGTCCTGCTCGTCCATCAAACGCAACGCCTCCCGCGCAACTTCACTGGCCGACGTGTACAGGCCCGAGGCCACCTTCGAGCGGACAAGCTCTTCCAGCTGAGGTGTCAGATTGATATTCATACCCATATGGTACGCACTTTTTATCCAAGACAGCCTCAACAATATCAAAGAATGTCAAAGATGGATATTTCGACTGCTTGGCTCCCGGTCAGGAACGCAGATATGGCGACCTCGCAGAAAAACATTACGCTGGTCCGAAAGCCAGCCTAATCACTTGTGTTGCTGCGCGAGCAGAATTGACCAGCGTGCGCGATTTGCCCTGACCATCTGATTCTTGTCTAAATCTCTATCTCTCCGAGGCTTGAAGTTACTTCGCCCTGGTCAGTCCGGTCGCGCAGTCTGGTCAGTTTGAATCGCGCAAACAACACATTGCGAAGGCAGGTCAATTAGGGAGGCGTGACCAACCATGCCAGAACGCCAGGTAGCATGCGGGTAGCACCGAAGAGAATCGGTCAGCGATCGTCAACCGGAGACTCCGCAAGGGAATGGCAAGGGCAAACTCGCATTCCGCCCGTAAACCCGCGAAGATGCGGGGTTTCGGGGGATGCTAATTTGCGAGTTACCCCCAGAGTTACCCCCGGTGCTGATTCCAACTGCACATTCATGGTTCAGGCCACGGCTGCGGCACGCCTCGCCTGCGCACGTCTCACCGTCACCGCGACCTTAACGCGCGACCCGAGCCCGTTGATCATCGCCATCAGACGCTCGATGCTGATACGCCGGAAATCCGCGTTGCGAACGCGCGAGAAATCTCCCGCATCGATCCCGGTGAGGCTCTGCGCCTTTCTTACGCTGAGGCCCTTTTTGTCGAGCGTCTTGATGATCTCTGCCGCCAGGATCGCCTTCAACTGGCGAACGTCGGCATCCGGCACATCGAAGTCCGAATAGATGTTTCCGCTCCCGCGGACAATCTCAAGCGGTTCCTTTTTCATCGCAGCATCTCCTTCAGTCGCTTCAGCCGGTCCTTGATCAAGTCGATCTCGTGTTTCGGGGTCTTGATGCCTTGCGTTGACTTCTTCTGAAACGCATGGACCACCCACAGTTCATCCCCAAGCTGGACCGCGTAGACCACCCGAAAGGCATTGCTCCGGAACGGCAACGCAACCTCGAATACCCCGGACCCAAGGCCCTTCATCGGCTTGGCGATTCCCGCCATGCCCCCTTCGGCGGCAACGCTCAAAGCATCCATCACGATCTGCCGTGCACCGTCGGGGAATGCCTCAAAGGCTTTTCGCGCAGGCGTGAGCCAGGATACCGGCCGGGTTGGCCTCATTCTTCTCTGCCCATTTCGCTTCGTATGTTGGCATATTTACCAACACACGTCAAGCGGATTGCTGAACGCTTTCCCCTTGACCAGACGGTCGGTGGGTGTTGACGGCCGGCTTAATGCCCGACTCAAACGCATGGGCCGAACGTTCAAGCCGCGATGTTTGGCACGGCGACCGTTGCCAGGCGCAGCTTGCCCGGCCGATTCCATTGCGTAGGCAGCAATGCATGTGCGTCGTCACGCCGCCTGCCGGCCACCGTCCCGGGCGCTCTTTACGCGAGCGGCGATCCACTCGCTGCCATAACGCTATACAAGCGCCAGGCAAGATAGAGTCAGTAGCACCTTCCTATTTGGCGTCGCAATCAGCGCTTGCGGATGTCAGCGATCTAAACTGGCCCGATGTCACCCACTCGCTCTGCAAAAGACCGGCAATTTCGAGAGCAGCAGGAGCATTTTCAGGCGCAGTTCCGCAGGTCCAATGGCGCGCAAGCGTTTCTGCCAGATCCCGAACGACGAGCGCGTATGCGCGGTCTTGCGCGAACTGTTCAATACTTAAGTATCGCAAGCAAGCTTCGACAAACACGACGAATTCCTCGGCGCTCTGGAAATAGCCGCCGTCCATTGATTTCAGGGCAAGCCGCTTCCAAAACTCGTTTGAGTCGGCTGAATTTGCCGTGGCGATAGTCGTGGGTCGCGCCCGACGCGACCGCGATGCGACCTTTTCAGACCGCGAAACTGTCGGTGTCATAATGTTGTCTCCTCCCGCGAAAAAACCATCTGTCTGGTGTCGATCGCACATTCCGTGCCGGCAGGGTCTGGTTTTCTCGCCGCCACCATGCGCCGGACAAAGACTCGCGCCAAAAGTGCGACCGCGAGATAGGTCGCGGATGACAATTAAGTGGAAATATCAATGAATTAGCTTATTAGTGCGAGCCCCACAGGTCTGCGGCGGGGCGATGCGTCAGGCAACCGATATCCAGGCAATGCGCTAAGCGATTGTTACCCTGGTCTGTGTGTACGTATGACGGAAATTCAACGCAATGTCGAGGCGGCGCCAGCTCCTGTGCGCGCGGAATCCTGCGCGTCTGCCGTCATAGCCTTCCGCAAGGTCTATCTGTCACCTTGCAGGTTTCCTGCCCGGAGTCTTGCGAGGGATCGTCCTCTTGATCCGGCAGAGCGCCTCTTCAATCGTCTTGCGCTTCGGTGTTGGTCGACCAGCACGGGCCAAAGGATTGTTAGTCCCTCTGCGCACTAACGGTTCTTTCTATGACCGTAGCATCACGAAAAAGACAGCGACTTACAAAAGCCCATTAGTACAGCCATTTTCTCGACGACTGTTGCGGTTACTCAAAGCCCAAGCCTCTGCCATATCGTAGAAGTGAGCCCGGCCTGATTCATGGTGTAAAAATGCAGACCCGGCGCGCCCTGGGTCAGCAGGCGGTCGCATAGATCCGTGACCACGTCGAGGCCAAAACTGCGGATCGACGCCGTGTCGTCGGCGTAGCCTTGCAGCTTGAGGCGCAGCTAGCGCGGAATTTCCGCGCCGCAGGCATCCGAGAAGCGCGCAAGTTGGGAAAAATTGGCGATGGGCATGATACCGGGCACGATCGGAAGCACGATACCGAGCGCCTCGCACTCGTCGATGAAACGAA
>Ga0334722_10003210_pt1 | contig 17797 bp, 10 predicted proteins | sample C3_bottom_MG_FD_207210 | JGI IMG/M metagenome (GOLD analysis project Ga0334722, IMG submission 207210) | Sediment microbial communities from Yellowstone Lake, YNP, Wyoming, USA - C3_bottom | ecosystem: Environmental > Aquatic > Freshwater > Lake > Sediment | place: USA: Wyoming | collected...
GATCGGCCTCAAGGTCCCGGAAAGCGCCATCATCCACACCATTGAAGAGACCAAGGCTGCCAGCGAGAAGATCGGCTTTCCCATCATTGTCCGCCCCAGCTTTACCCTGGGCGGCACCGGCGGCGGCATCGCCTACAACTCCCAGGAACTCGACGAATTCTGCAAGGCCGGCCTCGACCTGAGCATGAATTCCGAGGTCATGCTGGAGCGGAGCCTGCTGGGCTGGAAGGAGTACGAGCTTGAGGTGATGCGCGACAAGGCCGACAACGTGGTGATCATCTGTTCCATCGAAAATGTTGACGCCATGGGGGTGCACACCGGAGACTCCATCACCGTGGCCCCGGCCCAGACCCTGACCGACCGCGAATATCAGGTGATGCGCAATGCCGCCATCGCCATCATGCGGGAGATCGGCGTGGAAACCGGCGGCTCCAATGTCCAGTTTGCCGTGAACCCCAAAGACGGCGAGCTGATGATCATCGAGATGAACCCCCGGGTTTCCCGGAGCTCAGCCCTGGCCTCCAAGGCCACAGGCTTTCCCATTGCCAAGATTGCCGCCAAGCTGGCCGTGGGCTACACCCTGGATGAAATCAAGAACGACATCACCCGGGAAACCATGGCGGCCTTTGAGCCGACCATCGATTACTGCGTGGTCAAGATTCCCCGCTTTACCTTTGAGAAATTCCCCGAGGCCGAAGACTTCCTCACCACGGCCATGAAATCGGTGGGCGAGACCATGGCCATTGGCCGCACCTTTAAGGAGGCCTTCCAGAAAGGGATGCGCTCGCTCGAAATCGGGGTAAGCGGCTTTGGCGCCGACCCCAAATTCAACCTTGAGGCCATGGAGCAAGAGGACCTTGAAAAAGGGTTGCGCAAACCCAACTCCAAACGGTTTTTCCAGGTGTTCGAGGCCCTGCGCCGGGGCATGAGCGTTGAAAAGATTTACGAAATCTCCTTTATCGACCCCTGGTTTCTGCATAACTTCAAGCAGATTGTCGAAATGGAGGCCCAAATCCGGGAAAAGGGCTTTAACGGGCTGAACCCTGCCTTTCTCCAAGAAATCAAACAACTCGGCTACTCTGATCGTCAGCTTGCTTTTCTTACCGGCACCTCGGAAGAGGATGTCTGGGAGCTGCGGGAGAAGCTTGGCGTTCAGCCGGTGTACAAGCTGGTCGATACCTGCGCCGCCGAGTTCGAGGCCTACACCCCTTACTATTATTCAACCTACGAGCAGGAAGACGAAGCCCGAGAAACCAAGGGCCGCAAGGTTATAATCCTGGGCGGCGGCCCCAACCGGATCGGCCAGGGCATTGAATTCGACTACTGTTGCGTCCACGCCTCTTTTGCCCTTAAAGAAATGGGCATTGAGTCCATCATGGTCAATTCCAACCCGGAAACGGTCTCCACAGATTACGACACCTCGGACAAGCTGTATTTTGAGCCGCTGACCCGGGAAGACGTGCTGCATATCATCAAGAAAGAAAACCCGGAGGGGGTTATCGTGCAGTTTGGCGGCCAGACCCCCCTGAATCTGGCCGTGCCCCTGGCCAAGGCCGGGGTACCCATTCTCGGCACCTCTCCCGATAGTATCGACCGAGCAGAAGACCGCAAACGCTTCCAGCAGTTTCTGCACAAACTGAACCTGTTGCAGCCTGAGAACGGCACGGCCCAGACCGCGGACGAAGCCCTGGCTATTGCCACAAAAATCGGCTATCCGGTGATGGTCCGCCCCTCTTACGTCCTGGGTGGACGCGCCATGCGCATCGTCTATAATGAAAAAGACCTGACCTCCTATATGAATTCGGCCATTGACGTTTCGCCCGACCGGCCCATCCTGATCGACAAATTTCTCAAGGATGCGGTGGAGATTGATGTGGATGCCATCTCCGACGGGGAAAACACCATCATCGGCGGAATCATGCAGCACATCGAGGAAGCGGGCATCCATTCAGGCGACTCCGCCTGCGTTCTCCCGCCGCACAGCCTTTCCAAGGAAATGATCGAGACGATCAAGAGCGCCACCAGGGCCATGGCCGCCGAACTCAAAGTCAAAGGGCTCATGAACATCCAGTTTGCCGTCAAGGCGAATGTGCTCTACATCCTTGAGGTGAATCCGCGCGCCTCGCGGACCGTGCCCTTTGTCAGCAAGGCCACAGGCGTTCCCCTTGCCAAGCTGGCCACCATGGTCATGCTCGGCAAAACCTTGCCAGAGCTGGGCCTCACCGAAGAGGTCAAGGTCTCGCACTATGCGGTCAAGGAAGCGGTCTTTCCCTTTGATCGCTTTGACAACGTGGACACCTTGCTCGGGCCTGAGATGAAATCCACCGGCGAGGTCATGGGCATGGATGTCTGCTTGGGTCTGGCCTTTGCCAAATCCCAGCTGGCAGCGGGGCAAAAGATCCCCACCGAAGGCAATGTTCTCCTAAGCGTGCGGCACAGCGACAAACCGGCCATTGTGCCCATTGCCAAAAAGATCATCGCCCTGGGCTTCAATATCCTCGCGACCAGAGGAACCGCCCGGATTCTAGAGGAAAATGGCGTTGCCTGCGCCAGTGTCCACAAGGTCTCAGAGGGCAGGCCCCATATCCTCGATAAAATTAGGGACAAGCAGATCCAGTGGATTGTCAACACCTCGCTTGGCACCAGAACCACGGAAGATGCCTATACCATTCGCCGGGCAGCCCTGAACTACCACCTGCCCTACACCACGACCATTGCCGGAGCCGAGTCCATGGTTAAAGCCATCGGCACCATGCAGCAGGAGTCCATGGAGCCAAAGTCGGTGCAGGAGTATTTCGCCTGATCCCCTTTTGCTTGCGTCTCGCCCTAAAAGCCGCGCAAAAAAACGAAGGCCAGCATTGCCCACTATGGACTTTCTCCTGCGTCTGCCTTATGGTGAAAAAATAAAAATTTCCCGCTTGGCGCCATAATCGCGTCAGGCTATCAAACAAAAAATGCCCGCCACATTTCGCAGGATTTCCCCTGCGAAATGTAAATAATGAGGGAGGTTCTGCTTGAACAGCTTTTATAAAAATTTGTCCATGTGGCTGGTAATCGGCCTTACCATGATCCTGCTTTTCAACCTGTTCAACAAACCGCAGAAATCCGTGGTGGAAATGAGCTACAGCGATTTCCTGACCAGCGTTGAATCCGGGCAGATTTCCTCGGTGAACATTCAAGGCGATGAAGTTACCGGCAAAGGCAGCGGCGGCAAGGAATTCAAGGTGGTCACCCCGCCTGTCGATTCCGAGCTTATTCCCGTCCTGCGCAAGGCGAAGGTCAACATCCTGGTCAAACAGAAGGAAGAATCCCCCTGGTACGTCACGGTTCTGATCTCCTGGTTCCCCATGCTCCTCCTTATTGGCGTCTGGATCTTCTTCATGCGCCAGATGCAGGTCGGCGGCGGCAAGGCCATGAGCTTTGGCAAAAGCCGGGCCCGCCTTCTGGACAAGGATCAGACCAAAGTCACCTTTGCCGATGTCGCAGGCATTGAAGAGGCCAAGGAAGAACTTTCCGAAATCATCGACTTCCTGAAAGACCCAAAGAAATTTACCCGCTTGGGCGGTCGCATCCCCAAGGGAGTTTTGCTTGCCGGGGCGCCTGGCACCGGCAAAACCTTGCTTGCCAAGGCCGTCGCCGGCGAGGCCGAGGTTCCTTTCTTTTCCATCAGCGGCTCCGATTTTGTCGAGATGTTTGTCGGCGTTGGCGCTTCCCGAGTGCGCGACCTCTTCATCCAGGGCAAGAAAAACGCCCCCTGCATCATCTTCATCGACGAGATCGACGCAGTGGGCCGCCACCGTGGCGCAGGCCTGGGCGGGGGCCATGATGAACGGGAACAGACCCTGAACCAGCTGCTGGTTGAAATGGACGGCTTTGAATCCAACGAAGGCGTCATCATCATCTCGGCCACCAACCGCCCTGATGTGCTCGACCCGGCCCTGCTTAGGCCCGGCCGCTTTGACCGACAGGTGGTGGTGCCGGTGCCGGACGTGAAGGGGAGGGAAAAGATTCTCGAGGTCCACGGCCAGAAAAAGGCCATCTCGGAAGATATCAACTGGGAGGTCATCGCCCGCGGCACCCCTGGTTTTTCCGGGGCCGACCTGGAAAACATGGTGAACGAGGCTGCGTTGCTCGCAGCCCGGGCCGATGCGGAAAAAATCACCATGGCCCACATGGAACAGGCCAAGGATAAAGTGATGATGGGGGCCGAACGCCGCAGTATGATCATTACCGAAAAAGAAAAAGAGATCACCGCCTACCACGAGGGAGGGCATGCCCTGGTGGCCATGCTGTTGCCCGGCACCGATCCCATCCACAAAGTGACCATCATCCCCAGGGGCCGCGCCCTTGGTCTTACCCAGCAGTTGCCGGTGGATGAAAAACACACCTACGCCAGATCATTCCTCCAGAACAATCTCTGCATCCTGCTCAGCGGCAGGGTGGCGGAAGAGCTGATCTTTGGCGAAATCACCACCGGCAGCGGCAACGATATCGAACGCTGCACCCAGCTGGCACGGAAAATGGTCTGCGAATGGGGGATGAGCGAGGAGATGGGGCCCATGTCTTACGGCAAGAAGGAAGAGCAGATCTTCCTGGGTCGGGAAATCGCGCAGCACCGGGACTACAGCGAATCAACCGCCGTCCAGATTGACCTGGAAGTCAAACGCATTGTCCTAAAAGCCAACGAAAAGGTCCACCAGCTGCTTTCGGAAAACATTGCGGCCTTGAAATCCATTGCCGAGGCTCTCCTTGAAAGGGAAACCCTCGGCCTGGATGACATCAAAACCATCATGGCGCAGGCCGGCAAAACATCAGCGCAGGCGGAGATCTCCGCATAGCAATAACTATAACGGAGGCCAGATATCCCTGCTTCCACTTGCCAATAAACCGAGCCCTTTGGTGGTTACCCGCCCAAAGGGCTCACCCATTTTCAGGCCATCTCTTGCAGATCATAACCAAAAACAAAACCATAGCCCTGGGCCACCGCCCTCTGGTCATGGGCATTCTCAACGTCACCCCGGACTCTTTTTCCGACGGCGGCCGCTTTACGCAGGATGGAGCGCTCTTAACCCAAATCGAAACCATGCTCGACAGCGGGGCGGATCTTATTGATGTGGGGGGTGAATCCACCAGACCCTATGCCGAGCCAGTTTCGGAGCAGGAAGAGCTGCGCCGGGTTATTCCTGCCATCGCCTGCATTCGCGCGCGGCATGGCGACATCCCTATTTCCGTTGATACGACCAAGGCGGAGGTGGCGCGCCAGGCCTTGCAGGCAGGCGCGGACATTATCAATGATGTGAGCGGGTTGCGCTTTGACGCAGAGATGATCCGGGTCGCCATTGCCCATGAGGCGCCGGTCATTCTCATGCATATGCGCAAAACTCCCAAAGACATGCAGGACGAACCGGAGTACGATGATGTCATCCGGGAAATCATGGAGTTTCTGGCTGAGCGGATAGCCTGGGCAACGGCACAGGGGCTTGACCGACAGCGGATTATTGTTGACCCCGGCCTCGGATTCGGCAAAACTATGGAGCATAACCTGACGATCCTTAAGCATCTGCGCGTATTTAAAAATCTGGGCTGTCCGCTCCTGATCGGGCATTCCCGTAAAGCCTTCATCGGCAAGCTCCTTGACCTGGAAACCAGGGAACGGGATCTGGCAACAGCGTTGATTTCAGCCTATTGCGCCACGCAAGGGGCGGATATTCTTCGTGTGCATGACGTGGAAAAAACCAGGCAGGCGGTTCGTCTGCATGAGGCTATACTCCAGGCGCCCTAAGAGGAAACGACCATCTCCATGGATACCAAGCAGGAACCCGCCGCAAACTCCTTCCAGCAAAAGGTGACCCGCTACCTCAAGTATAATGAGGAACGCAAAGCCAAGGCGATGCTGTTCAACCCGCACCAGAGCAATCTGCTGCTCAAGGTTATCCCTTATCTGCTCCACAGCAATTACCCGGACCTCCCAGGCTTTGTCGATGATGCGAGCTGCCCGCATGGCATTCACCTCTTCAATCCGACGGAAGAATTTCCCCACGAGCTCTTCCGCCGCTATTTTCCCAACTCGACCGCCATGCGGGTTGACCGGCCTTCCCCTTTTACCGAAAAACCCTGCATCCACTCCTTAAAAACCATCGGCAGCATTGGCACCATTGCCCAGTCGGCGATTTCCGACTGCGATTACTGGGTCAGTATTCACAAGGAAGAGCTTGGCGAAAAAGGGCTACAGCTTTTGCAGGCGAAATGCAGGGCCATCGAAGAGTGGGCGCTGAAACGAGGCTCGGAGGTTCACTTCTTTCTGGTGGACATTGCCCAGACCAAAGAGAACAAGTTCGAGGCGGAGACAGATGAAGAATCGGCAGGCTCCGCCATCAAGCTCTTGCTCAAGGATGAACTCTTCCGCACCCATATTCTGGTGGCGGGCAAGATGCTCCTCTGGTGGTTTATCCCCCCAGGCCTTACCGAAGGGGAATACCAAATCTTTGTCAAAAACCTGGTTTCACGCAACAAGCTCCGCGTCAATGATTTTGTTGATCTCGGCTATCTCTCCGACATCCCCAAGTCGGAAATTTTCGGGGCCTGCCTCTGGCAGATGAACAAGGCGCTGGACAGCCCGTTCAAGTCGGTCATCAAGTTTGCCTATCTCGAACTCCTCCTGCAGGGGGGGACAACCACCCTCCCGCTGTTCTCGGACAGGGTAAAGTGCCTGGTGACCTATCCCGAGAAACTCCCGCCCGCGGAACAGGGCGCCATGGATCTGGGCGAGATCGACCCTTACATTCTGCTGGCTCGTGACATCATTGCTTTTTACAAGCAAGAGAAAGCCGAGCAGAAAAGGGCTTCCCTGATCCAGGAATGCCTCTTCCTCAAGACCCTTGAAGGGTTTGAGTCACAAAAAAATACCAAATTCGGTCAAACCAGCCACCTGAAGGCAACCATGGACATGATGCAGGCCTGGCACTTGCTCCCGGAAAACTTCAGCCACTTCCTGAGCTTCCGCGACTGGAAATACAAAGAGCTCATCGCCTTTGGCGCCAAGGTCCACGATTACCTCATCGAAACCTACAAACGGCTGCGCTGGATATTTAAAAGCTTTGGCGCGGATACGGGACTTACCATTACCGAACGGGATATCTCCATTTTAGGCCGCAAGCTTTTCACCTTCTACGAGCAGAAGGAAAACAAGATCGACTATATCCGCAGTGTTTCCCGCGATTTGATGGCGCAACATAATATCACCATCCATATCACCAAATACGAAGGCGCCTTTCACTATTATGCCTTTCAGGGGCAACATGACCACGAATCGGTGAAAAGCAATGTCGAGTCGGTAATCAAGCGAGAAGACAACTTGGTCCGGCTGATTGTCTGGCTCCTGGTCAATGGCATCCTTGCCGCCAAGACTCAGCTTCATCTGACAAAAAATTTCCTGCCCATCGACTTGGTGGATATTCAAAAACTCACCGAAATCCTAATAAAAACCTTTCCTATCATCCATTTTTCCCATATTTCCCCGGCTAATCTGCTCAAACGGGAAACCGTGCTGCGGGCGCTGGCAATTGTTAATTTTGAAAAAGAACCGGTAAAAGGATCGAAAACCCTGAAATCAACCATGGTTACGGAAAACAGCTATGGCGAATACTTCATCCAGGAATACACCACGCCGATCCAACTCAAGAACGCCATCCGCGCCCTGCTCACCCAACATTATGTTAGCCGCTGGAACAACAACCTGGAAATTTTCATCCCGGCCCAGGATGAACAGAGCTATATCAAAACCCTCATTGAACGATAACCCCCAGCCCCTAACAACCGGCGGACGCCATGAAAATAGAACTCTACCGCACCATCCTCTGCCCGCGCTGCCTGTATGTGAGTCGCGCCCTGAAAAAGATCGCGGCCAGCTCCCCGAGCCTGGAGATCGAAACAATTGAGGTCGCCACCAATCTGACACGGTCCCGCCAGGCCGGAATCAAAACCGTGCCCGCGATCAAGATAGACGATGATGTCCTCACAGGGCTCATCCTCACCCCCCAGAGGATCCGCCGTTTTATCGAGCAGCACCTGCCGGATGATGCTCCAGAACAAACCCGCCCCGGTTACTGAATCAAACGCCGTCTGAGAAGATAGCCTGCCAGGCATACTGCGCAGCCAGTGGCCAGAAGAGAACCGATTATTTTCAGCAGGATAGGTTCGCCAAACCGCCCATAACAGAGAATGCGGGCCAGACTGACAATGGGGGTCAGGGGCAGCATTTCAAGAAGGCCCCTGACGGGCGGAGCCATGGTTGCTACCGGAAAGAAAATCCCGGAGAAGAGGAAGAGCGGGGTAATGACCAGCGAGGTGAAGTAGTTGAAAAAATCATAATTCTTCGCCAACGCCGTCATGATCAGGCCACAGGCGGAGAAAAACATGCCGGAGAGAAACAGCATCGGCAGCAGGGCAACAACCCAGGGGGAAGGCGCCACGCCGAAAAGAGGCAAGGCCAGCAGCATGATAACCCCGGCCAGCAACCCCTTGCTTGCCCCCCAGACAATCTCGCCCAGGACCAGATCAACAACACCTATGGGGGTCATCAGGATGGCCTCGTAGGTTTTCTGCACGGTGAGCCGGGTATAGGAACCGTAGGTTGTTTCCAGCGCCGCGCTGTACATCACCGCCGAGGCAACCAAGCCTGGCGCGATGAACTGCAGGTAGGTCAAGCCAGCCACCTCCGTCATCTCCCGGCCAAGGCCATAGCCCATGGCCAGAAGAAAGAGCAGGGGCTGGCCCAGATTGCCGATCAGGGTGGCCAGGATATGCTTTTTCCAGACCCGTCCGTTGCGCAGCCAGATTGTCCAGAAAGAAAATCCGTTCATGACTCTCGCAACGACCTGCCGGTGAGTTGAATAAAAAGATCCTCCAGGTTTGCCGGCCGCCGCACCCAGTTATCCGAGGCGCCAAGCACCTTGGCCAGACGAGAACAGTCCTCCCTGGCATAAATATACAGCTTGTCTCCAACCCTTTCCAGCGCGGCATTGCAGTGATTGAACGAAGCCGCCAGCGCGTCAAGCTCGGTCGCAGTTCCATCAATCTCGAAAACCTCCAACCCGACAAGATCCGTGATTAGCTGCCGCGGGTCGCCCTGGACCATGACCTGACCATGGTCCAGAATCAACACCTGCTGGCTCAGGCGGGAAACCTCATCGAGATAATGGCTGGTCAGAAGCATGGTGGTTCCCTGGGCCTGAAGGATCGCGAGGCGTTCCCAAATCAGATGCCTGGCCTGGGGGTCAAGGCCGATGGTGGGCTCGTCGAGAATAAGAAGCTCTGGCTCGTTGATCAGGGCGCGGGCCAAAAGCAACCGCCGCCGCTGCCCCCCGGACAAATGCTCGATGATCTCGTCCCGCCGGTTATGCAGGGCAAAAAAATGCAGGAGTTCTTCGACCCGCTGACGGGCAAGGCGATGCGGAAGCCTGAAATACCCGGCATAGGTATGAAGGTTCTCTTCCACACTCAGGTCCGGGTCAAGGCTATCCGCCTGGGGCACCACTCCGATGCGGGCCTTGATCTCTCGGTGAAATCGAGGCGCCTCCAGGTCAAAGATCAGGATCTCACCCGCGCTTTTTTCCACCAGGCCGAGGAGCATGTTGATGCAGGTGGTTTTCCCGGCCCCGTTTGGACCAAGAAAACCGACGCACTGGCCCCGCTGGATAGCAAAAGAGATGTTGTCCACCACAAGCCGTTCGCCGAACCGTTTGGTGAGGCCGGTTACGGAAACAACGGTCTGACCGCCGGAAAGGTTCGAAACTGGTTCCTGTTGCGAGATTGTCTGGCTCATGACGCAGTATATCCGATGTCCAGCCCTTCCCGCCACCATTCCCTGCGCCAGACTGCCTCCGCCCTTAGTAAAAAAAATCCTCACGCTTGACATACTAAACTACCAACAGCTTGAAGTCGGTGGTAGTTTAGTTCAACAGAAAAACACCAACCCCGGCAACAATACAAAGATGACTTTTCTCTCCCCCTTTACCGCGCTCTGCACCGTGGGTTTTTTTGCCAGGCTTTCCTACGCCCTGGCCAGGAGCCCGGTGCTGCCATTGTTCGCCCTCTATCTCGGCGCCGGTCCGGAGGCCATAGGCTTTGCGGTGGGAATTTCCACCGTAACCGGGATTTTCTTCAAACTGCCCTCCGGGGCGCTCTCCGATGTGATCGGCAGAAAAAAGACGATGCTGCTCGGGCTGGTCGTCTTCGCGGTCCTGCCCTTTGCCTATCTGTTCATCGACAACTACCAGGCCCTCATCGTGGTTCGCTTCATCCACGGCCTGGCCACGGCCATTTACGGACCGGTGTCAATGGCCGTGGTCGCCGATGTGGCCGGGGAGCGCAAGGGCGAGCTGCTTTCCTGGTTCTCCTCGGTGACCATCATCGGCAACCTCCTCGGCGCCCCGCTGGGCGGTTTTATCCTGAACACCTCTCCTGGCGCCGCAGGTCCGGCAATGGGAGATTTCCATATCGCCTACCTGGCCAGCGGCTTCGCAGGTGTCATGGCCCTTGTTCTAGCCTTGGGGGTGTTGCGCAATGACGAAAAAACAGGAAAACACCATAGCCTCAAGGAGGCGTATGCGCGTTTTGTCTCCGGGATAAAGGAGGTTGCCAGCGACCGGCGGGTCATCATCACTTCGAACATGGAAGGGTTGCAGAACATGACCGTCGGTGCGCTGGAGGCATTCCTGCCCATCTACGCGGTGACGATGGCCGGGCTGGATGCCTTTCAGGCCGGCCTTCTCTGGGGGGTACAGGTGGTCGCCACGATTATCTCAAAGCCCATCATGGGCAGAACCTCGGACAAATACGGCAGAAAACCGCTTATCTCCATCGGCATGCTCCTGTGCTCAGTATCCTTTGCGGCCATCCCCCTGCTGGTGAATTTTTATCTTCTCGGCATTGCCGCACTGATCTTCGGCCTTGGCGAGGCCTTGGTGACCTCATCGTCCGCAGCTCTGATCGTCGATGTCTGCGAAGAAAAACACTTTGGCGCGGCCATGGGCGCCTTCGGCACGATCTTCGATATCGGCCACGCCGCCGGCCCCATACTTGCCGGTGTCCTGATCGCACGGATTGACTATCTTCTCACGTTCTGGATCATGGCGGCCATCCTGCTTGCCGCAATTCCGTTGTTTATTGCGACTGTAAAAATCGAACAAGCGCCTGCCTGATTCCCACTGTGCAACCTGCTTTCGTTAGAGGTTGACCTGTTTTCCCCAACTCGTCTCGCCAAAGACACCAGATAATTTCAGGGAATTCTTGAGGTAACAACAAATCGTTGTTACTGTTTTAATCTATATTCCACAGTTTAATTCTTTTTCTGTTTTGCGTAACAATCCGGAGGACTCACCGTGCCCCAGACGAAAAAAATCTCCCTTGCCCAGAATGACGCCTGCCCCAAGGAGCACCCGGCCACCGCTGATTTTCGGAGCCGACTTCCGCAGATAGTTGATCAGGTGGTGGACACCTGTTACAACAACGCCTGCTTTGAACACGTCGAAGCGGAGCCCCTGCCTAGCCGCCAGCACGTGATCGATATTCTGGAATTATGTCGCGACATCCTCTTTCCCGGTTATTTCCGCAACCAGGGCATCGACCGGGTCAATCTCAAATACCAGTTGGGCCTGGAAATTTCCAGTCTTTATGAAAAGTTGGTCCGGGAAATCACCAACGCCATCCGACACGAATGTCTCCGCCATGGCACAAGCTGCCAGCACTGCGAAGAGGCGGGCAAGGAAAACGCCTTCAAGTTCATCAACTCACTGCCCTCCTTGCGAGCGATTCTGGCCACGGACGTGCGGGCTGCCTACGAAGGCGACCCTGCCGCCGGAAGTTTTGACGAAATCATCTTCAGCTATCCAGGCATTTACGCCATCATAGTTTACCGGGTTGCCCACGAACTTTACACCCTGGGGGTCCCCATTCTGCCGCGCATCATGAGCGAATATGCCCATGGCATCACCGGCATCGACATCCACCCCGGAGCCATCATCGGCGCCTCGTTTTTCATCGACCATGGCACCGGCGTGGTCATTGGCCAGACCAGCCTCCTCGGCCAGCGCGTTAAACTCTATCAGGGCGTGACCCTGGGCGCCCTGTCCTTCAAGCGCGACGCCTCCGGCGCTCTTGACCGACAGAGCAAACGCCATCCAACCATTGAAGATGACGTCACGGTCTATGCCGGCAGCACCATTTTGGGCGGCGACACCATCATTGGCGCCAGATCGGTGATTGGCGGCAACACCTGGCTGACCCAGTCTGTTCCGCCCGACACCAAGGTCTTGCTCAAATCACAGGAATTGATCATGAAAACCACGCAAAACCAGCCTGTAAAATAAAAACTGGATATTCTTGAAAACTTCGTTTAAATTATTCAGTTCAGCATGAACGGCAGACGACTGGATGCTTTTAACCCACCGTATTTATACGTAAAGAGCGCTCCGCAGCCTGGCTTTTCTCCTGTCGATAACGAAACGTTATTTTGACCGTGCCCCATTCCTGCCCTGCGCACAACGGGTCGCGGTCCTGAAAATTTTACACCATTTATAAACCTAATCAGAATGGAAGGAGATGAGTCTATGTCCCGGAAAATGGTCACCATTGATGGTAATCAGGCATGTACCCATGTGGCCTACGCCACCAGCGAGATCATCACGATCTATCCCATCACCCCCTCATCTCCCATGGCGGCAGAGGCTGACACCAAAGCGACCGCCAGCCAGGAAAACATCTGGGGCTCCATCCCGGTTGTTACCCAGATGCAGTCCGAAGGCGGCGTAGCCGGCGCCCTGCATGGCAGCCTCACCACCGGAGCGCTCTGCACCACCTTCACCTGTTCCCAGGGCCTGCTGCTGATGCTTCCCAACATGTACAAACTGGCCGGAGAGCTGACCCCGACCGTCTTCCATATCTCCGCCCGCGCCCTTGCCTGTCAGGGCCTTTCCATCTTCGGCGACCACAGCGATGTCATGGCCGCCCGCCAGACCGGCTGGGCAATGCTTTGCTCCCAGAACGTCCAGGAATGCCAAGACATGGCCTTGATTTCCACCCAGGCCTCCCTCGCAAGCCGCATCCCCTTCATGCATTTCTTCGATGGCTTCCGAACCTCCCATGAGATCCAGAAGATGGAACAACTCACCTTCGACGACATGCGCAAAATGATCGACGAGGATCTGGCCATCGCCCACCGCGAACGCGGCCTTTCCCCGGACCGGCCAATGATGCGCGGCACCGCTCAAAACCCCGACGTCTATTTCACCGGGCGCGAGACGGTGAACAAGTACTATAATGCGACCCCTGGCATCGTCCAAAAAACCATGGACAAATTTGCCAAGCTCACCGGCCGCAAGTACCACCTCTTTGATTACTACGGCGCCCCGGATGCCGAAGATATAATCATTATGATGGGCTCAGGCGCCGAGACCGTTGCCGCCACCGTTGAGCATCTGGCCAAAAAGGGCAAGAAGCTAGGCCTGGTCATTGTCCGTCTCTTCCGGCCCTTTGACTCAGCCGCCCTCATCAAGGCCCTGCCCAAAAAGGTCAAACGCATCACCGTACTCGACCGCACCAAGGAGCCCGGCGCTGCTGGGGAGCCCCTCTATCTTGACATCCGCGCCGCAATCGGCGAGGCGGTGGAGGCTAAAGCCCTCAAGACCAGCCCCAGCATTTTGGGTGGCCGTTACGGCCTTGGCTCGGCCGAGTTCACTCCGGCCATGGTCAAGGCGGTTTTCGACAACATGGCCACCAAAAAACCAAAGAAAAATTTCTGCGTAGGCCCAGATGATGACGTGGCCCGCACCAGTCTCAAGTACAACCCCTCCTTCAACATCGAAGGCAAGGACGTCTATCGCGCCATGTTCTATGGCTTGGGCGCGGACGGCACCGTAGGCGCCAACAAGAACACCATCAAAATCATCGGCACCGAGACTGCCAACAACGCCCAGGGTTACTTTGTTTACGACTCCAAGAAGTCCGGCTCCATCACCACCAGCCATCTGCGTTTCGGCAAGAACAAGATCGTGGCCCCGTACCTGATCAACAAGGCGAACTTCGTGGCCTGCCACAACTTCACCTTCCTTGACAAATACGACATGCTTGGCAACCTGGAGACCGGCGGCACCTTCCTCCTGACCACCACCTTCAACAAGGATCAGGTCTGGAAACAACTGCCAGCCGCCGTCCAGAAGGATCTGCTCGACAAGAAGGCCAAGTTCTACATCATCGACGCCATCACCTTGGCCGAGGCCATTGGCCTGGGCGCCAGAATCAATATGATCATGCAAACCGCCTTCTTCCTGATCTCCGGCATCCTCACCAAAGCCGAGGCCATCAAGGCAATCAAGGGCGCCATCAAGAAAACCTATGGCAAAAAGGGCGACAAGGTCGTCAACATGAACTACGGCGCGGTTGACACGGCGGTGAACAACATCGTTGAGGTGAAGATCCCCAAGACCGCAGGGGGCCACGCAAAACCGCCGGTTGTTTCCCCAGATGCCCCGACCTTTGTCAAGGAAGTCACTGCAAAAATGATCGAAGGCAAGGGCGACCAGATCAAGGTCTCCCAAATGCCATGCGACGGCACCTGGCCCACCGGCACCACCCAGTATGAAAAGCGCAACATCGCGGTGCATGTGCCCGAGTGGCAGCCCAAAAACTGCATCCAGTGCGGCCGCTGTTCGCTGGTCTGCCCCCATGCCGCCATCCGCATGAAAATTGTCAAGGCTGCCGACCTCAAGAAACAACCCAAGAGTCTGAAGAGCATCGATGCTGTCGGCGCCCAGTTCAAGGGCAGCAAAACCATCGTTCAGGTCTTCACCGAAGACTGCTGCGGCTGCACCCTCTGTGTCGATGCTTGCCCGGCCAAGGAGAAAGCCCTGAAGATGATTGAAAACAACGAGGCGCTTCGCAGCCAGGAAATGCCCAATGTCAAATACTTCCTGGGCCTGCCCGAGGTCGCGAATAAGGAAATTGATCCTTCCACCGTCAAGGGCAGCCAATTGATTCGCCCCCTTTTCGAGTTTTCCGGGGCCTGCGCCGGTTGCGGCGAAACCCCCTATATCAAGCTTGCCACCCAAATGTTCGGCGACCGGATGATGATTGCCAACGCCACGGGCTGCTCCTCGATCTACGGCGGCAACCTGCCCACTACCCCTTACTGCAAGCGGGCCGATGGCCGCGGGCCTGCCTGGTCCAACTCCCTGTTCGAGGACAACGCCGAATTCGGCCTTGGCATGCGCAACACCGTGAGCAAACTTTCCCAACAGGCAGCGGAACTGCTTGCCAAGGCGGTGGAAGAAAAAATCATCGCCAAAAAACTGGCCAGCGAGATAACCGTCGCCGCCCAGAAAACCCAAGATGAGATCGAGGCCCAGCGCGGGCGGATCGCCAAACTGAAAGAGGCGCTCACCGGCAATAAATCGGCAATTGCCAAACGGCTCCTGCATGTGGCGGACTACCTAGTCAAAAAATCAGTCTGGATCTTTGGTGGCGACGGGTGGGCCTACGATATCGGTTATGGCGGCCTGGACCACGTTCTCGCCTCCGGCGAAAACGTCAACGTCCTGATCCTCGACACCGAGGTGTACTCCAACACCGGCGGCCAAATGTCCAAGTCCACCCCGCGCGCGGCCACAGCCCAGTTTGCCGCCGGCGGCAAAAAAATGCCTAAAAAAGATATCGGCATGATCTTCTCCACTTACGGCAACGTCTATGTGGCCAAAATCGCCCTGGGCGCCAATCCGGCCCAGGTAGTCAAGGCTTTTGCCGAGGCCGAGGCGTACGAAGGACCCTCCCTGATCATTGCCTACGCCCACTGCATCAACCATGGCATCAACATGGCCAAGGGCTTTGACCAGCAAAGGAAAGCGGTTGCCTGCGGCCACTGGCCCCTCTACCGCTACAACCCTGAGCTGGAGGAGCAAGGCAAGAACCCCTTGACCATCGACAGCAAGGCTCCGTCCATCCCCTTTGCGGAATACGCCTTGAACGAAAACCGCTACCGCGCCCTGAAGATGATGAATCCGGCACACGCGGACGAACTGATGGCCATGAGCCAGAGGGACGTGGAAAGATCCTGGAAATTCCTGGAAGGCCGGGCCAAGGCTCTGGAGCCGGTAAAGAAGTAAAACATGGCTTGACCAAGTCTTGTTTGGGAATCCTGCCTTGCCTTGCAAGGCAGGATTTTTTTGTAACTCGTTAGCAGCACCACATCTGCGTTGTCATCGGCCTGCTCATGTGCAATAGCACACTTCGCAGACCTCTTCCTAGCATCTGCGGCAGCAGCGAAACGGCGCTGCTAACGAGTTACATTCTGTAGTTTTCGTTCCATTACAGATAGTTAAGATTTTTTACGCAGTTGAGATCTCAAATGTACTGTGTTGCAATACGCAGGAGGGAACAATGACCTTAATAAACGAAAACTATCTCAAGCTCAAGGCAGGCTACCTCTTCCCGGAAATCGGCCGCAGGGTAAAAGCCTTTACCGATGCCAATCCCGATGCCAAGGTTATCCGCCTTGGCATCGGCGATGTAACCATGCCGCTTGCCCCGGCAGTCATCAAGGCCTTTCATGCAGGGGTTGATGATCTGGCCCAAGGAGCAAGCTTCCACGGCTATGGACCGGAGCAAGGGTACGAATGGCTGAGCAAAATCATCATTGAAAAATCATACCAGCCGCTGGGCGTGGACCTCCTGCCCTCGGAGGTCTTCATCTCGGACGGCTCCAAATGCGACAGCGCCAATATCCTTGATATCTTTGCCCTGGCAAACAAAGTCGCCATCTGCGATCCGGTGTATCCGGTGTACAACGACACCAATGTCATGATCGGCCGAAGCGGCGAGGCGGACGACAAGGGCTACTACAAAGGGTTGGTCTATCTGCCCTGCACCGAGGCGAACAACTTTGCCCCGGCTATCCCCAGGGAAAAGGTGGATATCATCTATCTCTGCTACCCCAACAACCCCACCGGCATGGTGGCCACCAGGGCAGAGCTGAAGGCCTGGGTGAACTATGCCAATGCCCAGGGCTCGATCATCTTTTTTGACGCAGCCTACGAGGCCTTCATTACCGAACCGGGAATACCCCACTCCATCTACGAGATCGAGGGTGCGAAAAATTGCGCCATCGAATTCCGCTCCTTTTCAAAAACCGCAGGCTTTACCGGGGTACGCTGCGGCCTGACCGTGATTCCCAAACAGCTCATGGCCCTTACCGCAGGCGGCGAAAAAGTAGGCTTAACCAAACTCTGGAATCGCAGGCAATGCACCAAGTTCAACGGGGTTTCCTATCCGGTCCAGCGGGCCGCGGCCGCGGTCTATTCGGAGGAGGGATGGCCCCAAGTCCAGGAAACCATCGCCTTTTACCTGGACAACGCCCGCCTCATTCTGGAGGGGCTGAAAGCGGCAGGCATCACCTGCCACGGCGGAGTGAACGCGCCCTATATTTGGCTGAAAACGCCGGGCGGCCTGAAAAGCTGGGATTTCTTCGACAAACTGCTCAATGAATGCCAGGTGGTCGGCACGCCGGGCAGCGGCTTCGGTCCCAGCGGCGAAGGCTATTTCCGGCTCTCCGCCTTTGGCTCCCGGGAGAATGTGCAGGAAGCTGTCCGCCGCATCCAAGAAAAATGGGGTAACCGGTAACGCCAACAGCACAACCAATCGAAGCATCGGGTAGGAGGCGGAGTCACCCCCGCCGTCCCCCCACACCACCGTGCGTACGGTTCCGTACACGGCGGTTCATGAAACAATTTGAAGCCGATGGTATTGGTCC
>Ga0334722_10003211_pt1 | contig 17793 bp, 15 predicted proteins | sample C3_bottom_MG_FD_207210 | JGI IMG/M metagenome (GOLD analysis project Ga0334722, IMG submission 207210) | Sediment microbial communities from Yellowstone Lake, YNP, Wyoming, USA - C3_bottom | ecosystem: Environmental > Aquatic > Freshwater > Lake > Sediment | place: USA: Wyoming | collected...
GGCCGAGTGGGCCTCCCGCAGTTTCTCATAGGCCGGCGAGCGCCAGAGCGCTCCCAGGCCCTTCTCCTTGGCGGAGCCCACGCTCAGAGTGGACTTAAAGTCGACGTCGCAGGGATTGGCGCCTCCGTCCCACCAGACGAACATCCGGCGCCAGAGGTCGGAGCAGGGGGTCGACACGTCGTTAAGGGGGGCCTCGTAGGCGTTCTCCCAGGGGTTGTAGTTGACGAAGGCCACCTGGTCGACGAAGCCGCCCCAGAACTTCTCCATGTCGTCGAGGTCGCCCGATCCCGGAACCTTCACGCCCGAGACGCGCGTGATCATCCTGGAGTCGGGGTAATGCTTGGCCCTGATCGCATGGAAGCGCTCGACGTTGGCCAGCACTTTCTTTAAGTCGCCGCCCACGCGCAGCTTGCCGTAGGACTTTTCCTCGGCGGCGTCGGCGGAGAAGACGAGGGTTTGCACGCCGGCGGAGAGGATGGCGTGGCTCTTTTTCTCATCGAGCAGAGAGGCGTTGGTGTTGAGCTTGAGGGCAAGGAACTTGCCGGCGGCGTAGGCCAGCATTTTCTCGATATCGGGGCAGAGCAGGGGCTCGCCGCGCGAGGCCAAGGTCACGGCCTCGATGCTTCCTTGCGCCTGGTCGATGAGGCCCTTGAAGGTGTCAAGCTCCATGGCGCCCATGAAGCCGTTGCTCTTCTTGGTGAACGGCTTGTCGGTCTGATAGCAGAAGACGCAGCGGAAGTTGCAGGAGGAGGCGGGCTCGATCTGAAGCAGGGGCGGGGCCGCGTCAAGCAGCTTGCGGTCCGGGAAAACCTCGTAGCGGAAGCGATAGTGGAGGTAGCGCGGCAGTTCCGCGTCCGTCAGGCGGGAGAGTTCTTCGAGGACGTTCGGATGGAGGGAGAAGGGGGCGTGCATGGCGGGGGCCGCCGTTCGGCCCAGGGCCTCGGCGCAGGCCAGGCGCACGATGTCGGCGCGGCCCTCCGGCAGGCCCATGTCCGAGAGGTCTTCAAGCAGCGGCGCCAGGCGCGCGCGGCCGTCGGCCAGGGGTTTCTTCTGTCGGATCTCGACGAAGCTGTTATGTTTGGTGTAGACCTTAGGAGGATTGGGCATGTCTAGGTGCCTATTGTATCAAGTCGGCCTTCAGCATACTTGGAGGTCGTGGAACTTGCGGTAAAGCCCCGCGCCGGCGACCAGCTCGGAGTGGGTTCCAGACTCCGCGATCCGACCTTTGTCCAGGACGACGATCTCATCGGCGTGCCGGATCGTCGTGAAGCGGTGGGCGATGACGAGCAAGGTGCGCTCCTTGGCCAGGGCGTTGAGGGCGTCTTGGATCAGCTTCTCGGTGACGGCGTCCATGGCGCTGGTCGCCTCATCGAGGATGAGGATGGGCGAGTCCCTCAGGAACGCGCGCGCAATCGATATCCGCTGCCGCTGGCCGCCGGAGAGTTTGACGCCGCGCTCGCCCAAGCGAGTCTTCTCCTTCTCGGGCATGGCCTCGATGAACTCCTCGGCGTTGGCCAGCCGGACGGCCTGGCGGAACTCCGCTTCGGTGCAGGAATCCACCCCATACCTGATGTTGTTCTCGACGGTGTCGTCGAAGATGAAGGTGTCTTGGCTGACGACGCTGATCAGGCGCGTCCAGTCCTTGCGCCGTATCTCCTCGAGGGGCAGCCCGTCGACGGTGATCCGGCCGTGGGAGGGCTCGAAGAGCCTCAGCAGCAGCCGCGCCAGCGTCGATTTCCCGGAGCCCGATTCGCCGACCAGCGCGAGCGTCCCCCGCTTCTTGAGGCAGAGGCTGATGCCGTCGAGCGACGGCAAGTCGCCGCCTGGGTAGGAGAATGAGACGTCCTCGAAGCGGATGCAGTCCTCGAGGCTTTCCTTGGGGCGCGCCCCCCACCGGATGCGCGGCAGGCCTTTGCCGAATAGAACCTCCGGCAGAAGCTTGACGCGGAAGAGATACTCGCCGATCTGGATGCGGCCGGCGTTGACGGCCGTGATCTTCGGGATGATGCGGGAGTTGACGAACAAGAACGAGAGCAGCGCCGCCATCGGAAGATGCAGCAGCGACACGGCGATGAAGACCAGCAGGCAGAGCAGGCTGTCTCCGAGCAGGCCCTCCGCGAGGCTGCTCTCGGCGTTGACGCGGGAGCCCGCGACGGCGTTGGCCGTGATGCGTTCGCTCGTCGTATGGAATAGCGATTTTTCGCGCTCCTCGGTCCCGCAAGACTTGACGACGTCGATGCCCTGATGGATGCCGATGAGGTAGCCCTTCATGCGGGTGCGCAGTTCCCCGTATTCCGAGCCCACCGCGTTGATGCGGCGGATGAACAGGCCTGAGACCAGGTAGCGGGTCAGTCCGAGGGCTGCGACGATCAAGGTGAGGCGCCAGGAGACGAAAAGCAGGAGCAGGACGTAGAGGGTGATCGACACGGCATGGGTCAGGCTCAGGATGAGGAGGTTGAAGGATTGCGCAAGGTAGTCTGGCTCGGCTTCAAGCGTGTTGATCAGGGCGCCGCTGGAGTTGGAGTAGAAGTAGAAGAGATGCGAGTCAAGAACCTCGCGGAAGCCGTCCTCGCGCAGGGCCTGGGCCAGAGGGTTGAAGATCCAGGCCGAGCACATCCAAAGCGCGAAGCGCAGCACCAGCGAGGCGGCGATCACCGTAAATATCAGGCCCATGAAGACGCCGATCGACGGCGTCAGGCCGAGGGCGCCTAGGACGCGGACGAGTGCCGCCGACGAGGCCCCGCGGGCGAGGTAGGCGTCGCCCATCTGGATGTACTCGATCAGGGGGTAGAGCAAGCCGACGCCGAGGCCTTCAGTGGCCGTGGTCAGAAGGACCAGGCCGACGAGCGCTCCCAGGCGCCGCCGGTAGGGCGCGAGGTATCCTCGGAAAGCGAGCAGCGTCGCGGCCGTGGCGGGGGAGCTCATCGAAGCATCGTCGGCGACAGAAGGACGTCGGCTTCAAGGTCGCGGCGCAGCCGACGGCCCAACAGAGATTCGAGTTTCCCGGGCGGGAGGCCCGTTCCGGGCCGCTTGAAGGCCACCATCGCGCGCGTCAGTTTGGTTCCGGCCCGCGCGCGGCGCGCCAGCACGATGCTGCGGCGCGCGACCCGCCGCGTCTCCTCTTCCTTGGGCCGGGGGGCCTTCACGCCGTCTCCGAGGGCCGCCGAAACGTTCCGAATAGATAAAACCATCTCCTCGAGTTCGTCGGGTTCCAGCGACATCCGGTGGTCGGGGCCGGGCAGGCGTCGGTCGAGCGTGAAGTGCTTCTCGATGACGGCCGCGCCGAGTGCGGTCGCGGCGAGGGCGATTTCGATGCCGGATGTGTGATCGGAGTAGCCGACCGGGAGGCGCAGGGCGCGCGCCATCGTCGCCATCGCGCGCAGGTTCACGTCGGCGGGCGTGGTCGGATAGCAGGAGACGCAGTGGAGCAGAGTGAGAGGGGGATTGCCGCTCTTGCGCAGGATGGCGACGGCTTCGCGCACTTCCTTAAGCGTGCTCATTCCCGTCGAAAGGATGACGGGCTTGCCCTTGCGTCCCACGTGCGCCAGCAGCGAGGGATTGGTCAGCTCTCCGGATGGAACCTTGAAGATCCTCATGCCTAGACGGTCGAGGAAGTCGGCGCTGCCCTCGTCGAAGGGCGTCGACATGAACAGGATGCCCTTTTGGGCGCAGCGGCGGAACACCCTCCGATGATCAGCGGCCCCGAGTTCCAGGCGCTTGAGCATGGCGAGTTGGCTTTCGGCCGCGGGTGTGCCGGTCTTCTGGTAAAGAGCTTTTGGCGCGTTTGAGGTCGCGAGCTTGTCGGCCTTGAACGTCTGGAACTTGACGGCGTCGGCCCCGGCTCGCGCCGCCGCGTCGACGAGGCGCAGCGCCAGGTCGAGCCGGCCGTTATGGTTGACGCCGGCTTCGGCGATGATGAAGGGGCGTCCGGACGCCGGGGCTTTTCTAATCATGGCGAGGCCAATCCGCGTACAGCGAGGACCACGAGTCGTCGCGCGAGAGCACGGCGCCGTAGAAGCCCTCGAAGTCGTGCCCGGCCCACAGCGCCCGGGTCGCGCGCAGGGCGGAGCGGGCGGGATACTGCAGATAGATTCTCTCGGTCTCGACGCGCCAGCCGGTGTGCGCGAAGAGCAGGCGCAGGTCCTCCGGGCAGAGTTCGAGAAGATGCACGCGCTCGGCCGTCATTTTTTGCCGCAGGCCTTGGCGGATATGATGGAGCCCCAGCCGGCTGCGCCGCACGTAGGGGACGCTCAGCACCAGCCGCCGACAGAGGCTCTTCGAGGCGAGGGCGTGGAGGAAATTGAACGGGTCGGCGAGGTGTTCGAGGGTCTCGAAGAGAAGGAATACCTCGGCGGTGACGCCCAGTTTTAGGACGTCTTCGGCGCGGGCGAGCATGGCTTTGAGCCCTTTGGCTTTGATCTTGGCCACGGCGCTCTCGTCGAGATTCACGGAGAGGAATTCAGCCTTGCAGTCGGGATGGAGGGCGCGCAGGTACTGCGTATGGGCTCCGGAGGAGTCTCCGATGTCGACGACGACGCCGGAGCCCTGGGGCAGAGCCGGCCCGGCCAAGGCGACCTGGAAGGCGTGCTGGGTGAGCACCTTCAGTCGCAGATACGCGGAATCCATCTTCATCGTCGTATATTGCTCGCCCACGTCGCCGACGGCGGCCAACCGCTCGACCAAGGCGGCGAGGCCCTGCTCGGCGGCGGCGGCGCGCAGGGAGCGGGTGAGGAGATTCTCCCGGCCCGCCGACAGCTTGGCGAGCATGGAGGCGGGCAGAAGCCCCTTAATCGCCGCCTTCACCGCAGCGTCTCCTTGAGTGATGAATTCGTGTGTTCAATACCTGAACATGCTATCGGTTCCAGGGGGGGTTGTCAATGATTGCGAAGGCCCGAGGGTAAGGATTATACTACCGGCAGTGACTAGAGGCCCCAGAAGCGGCGTCCCGATCTTCCTCGCCATCATTGCCGCCCGCGCCGGCTCCAAGGGCGTCCCGGGCAAGAATCTTCGTCCCCTTGGCGGCAAACCCCTCGTCGCCTGGTCCGTCGGCGCGGCGCTCAAGGCGCGCGCGATTACGCACGTCGTCGTCAGTTCGGACAGCCCCCAAATTCTCAAGGCCGCCGCGCTCTCGCCGCGCGTCTGGTGCCTGCGGAGGCCGGCCGCGCTCAGCGGCGACCGCACGGCGATCATGGACGTCTACCGTCACGTCGTCGTGGAGTTCGAGCGGGCCGAAGGACGTAAGGTGGACTACGTGGTCGGGCTGCAGCCTCCGACCCCCTTCCGTCTGGTTTCCGACATCGACGCCTGCGTCAAGAAGGCCGTCAGCCAGGATGCCGATGTCGTCATCACCGTTCGGGCGGCGACCGAAAATCCGTATTTCCTGCAGGTCGAGGCCCGGGGCGGCGACCCCCGCTGGTTTGCTCGAGTAAAGACGAGCCGGGCCGTGCGGCGGCAGGACGCGCCGCCCGTGTTCGTCGTCAACGGCGCCGTCTACGTCTGGAAGCGCAAGGCGCTTTTTGACGCCCGGCAGCTGTTCGACTCCAAGCGCCTCGGCATCCTGGAGATGCCGGAGGCGCGAAGCTTGGACTTCGACACCGAGGACGACTTTCTGTTTGCCGAGTTCCTTCTCGCGAAGGGCGCCGTCAGCCTGGGCGGCTGAGCCGGTCGGCGACGATCTCCCAGAGCGGCGCCTCGGGCGTGCCTTCCTTTTTAAGATAGAGCCTGCGGTATTCGGCGTAGGCGGCCGCGTCGACGGTCAGTTCCGCGTTCCAATCGCTCTCGCGCGGATGGTCGAGGTCCAGCGGACGCTTGCCGAGGCAAGCGGCCATGTGCTCGATGATCGGTCCTTCGGGGCTGGCGCGCAGATCATCGGTGGTCGTAAAGATCACCGGCTTTCCGAACAGGACGGCCAAGCCGATGGAGGTGCTCGCATGCGCGATGACGCAGCGCGCCTCGCGCAGAAGCGCTGCGGTCTTGCCGTGTACGATGGGGCGTCCGCCGAAGGCGCCGGCGGACGGGTCATAGCGCGCGCGCGGGTGCGCCGCCACGACGACCGAGAGCCCGGTGGTCTTCTCGAGCCGGTCGAAGAAGGCCGTCAAAGCGGGATAGTAGCGTTCGGGACTTGAGTACGGCGACACTCCCAGGCGGACGTAGTCGGGGTGGAAGGGAACCCACTCATCGAGGAACACCGCGGTCTTCCCGTCGCCGCGCGGGCCGTCCTTCTCGGCCAGGAACGCGTCGTAATCCAGGCTGTGAGCCCAGAGCGCCTCGGTCGAGGCCGTCAGGGGCGGCCGGGCGCGGCGGGAGCGTTCCCCGCCGAAGATGGCGAAAGTCGGCGCGCGCAGGCCGAGCCAGGAGATGGGCGCGCGCATGAACAAGGCCCGGGCCAAGGCGGCCGCGCTGCGCGGCGGCTTTTTCGCCGCCGGGGTCGGGATCGCGGTCGCCGAGAGCACGCAGTATTCGGCCTTCGAGCGAGACAGCGCGCGGTAGACGTCCCAGGCGCCGGGTTCGTAGCCGACGATGCAGACGACGAAGTCGGCCGCGCCCAGAGCGCTCAGCGCGCGGCACGCCTGCGAGCGCTCCGAGAACTTCTTGAGGCCCGGCCAAACGATCGGATCGGGCGGGGCGGCCCCCGCGGCGACCTTGGGATGGAGTGCTGCAGTCAAGTCCCACACCTCGACGGCGAGGCCGCGGGCCTCGAGGAGGGCGACGCCGAAGCGGGAGTGGTCGCGCCGGTTGTAGGGCGACTCGACGAGGGCGACGACCCTAGAGGGACGCCGCATTCACCTCGTCGCGGCCGGCGTGGATCTTGACCAGCGCCGCGGCGACTTTGCGGGCCGTCTCCTCGGGCATGTGGGAGTAGAGCGGCAGGCTCAAGGTGTTGGCCGAAACCCTCTCGGCGACGGGCAGGGCCTTCTGCGCCCCCGGCAGGTTCCTGAAGGCCTTCTGCCGGTGCACCGGAGGGTAGAAATACTTTTTGACGACGATGTTCTCGGAGGCGAAGGCCTCGCAGAGCCTGTCGCGGGTGAGGCCGAAGACGGCCGGATCGATGACGATGGCGAAGTCCTTGTAGGAGTTGCGGTTGCCGGGGGCGACCTGCTGGAACTCGACGCCGGGCAGGCCGGCGAGTCCTTTCTTGTAGACTTCGGCCAGGCGATTGCGCCTCTCGGCGTTGGCCTCGAGGCCCTTGAGCGATTCGACGCCGAGCAGGGCGTGGAACTCGCTCATGCGCGCGTTGAAGCCGGAGAACTCGCAGTCGTAGTCGCCGGAGTCGCCGTAGTTGCGTCCCACGCGGATTTTCTGCGCCAGCGCGTCGTCGTTGGTCGACACGATCCCGCCCTCGCCGGTGGTCAAAAGCTTGGTCGGGCTGAGGCTGAAGGACTCGGCGTTGCCGAAGCCGCCGACGCTCTTGCCCTTGTAGCGGCAGCCCGCGCCGTGGGCGGCGTCGAAGATGAGCTTCAGTCCGCGCCTCTTGGCGATGTTCGCGAGGGCGTCGATGTCGCAGGCATGGCCGAAGATGTGCACGCCGAGGATCGCGGACGTCCGGGGCGTGATGGCCTTCTCGACTTCCTTCGGGTCGATGTTGTAGGTTCCGGGCGTGGAGTCGACGAAGACGGGCGACAGGCCGTTCCAGACGGCGGCGTGCGCCGTCGCATGGAACGTGAAGCCGGGCATGATCACCTCGCCCTGGAGCTCGAGGGTCTTCATGATGAGCATGAGACCGCCGGTGCAGCTGTTGACCGCCACCGCGTGCTTGACGCCGAGATAGGCGGCCATCTTCGCCTCGAATTCCCGGACATTGGAGGCGTTGGTGATCATCCCGGACTTAATGACCTGTTCATAACGCTTCTTCAACGCCGAGGCGGGAGGCAGCGTCGGCATCGTGATCGGCAGCGTGGCGTCGAAGGCGGGCTTGCCTCCGGCGATGGCGGGAAGCGCCCGGCGGGTCTGGGGCGCGGCGGCGGTCTTTGTCATTGATCTATCTCCACGTTGTAGTAGCGGCCGTCGCTAGGGTCGGCGATCTGGCCGGAGGTCAGAGCCTCGCGGATGCGGTCGACGCTCGCAGCGAGCGTTTGGCGCGTCTTAAATCCGAGGGTCCTGCGGATCCTTTCGAAAGACACGATATAGTTGCGCGCGTCGGGCCCGTCGCCCTGCATCACGAGCTCGGACCCGGGCACGCGGCTCTGCACGATGCGCGCGATGTCGATGATCTGGTAGTTCTGGGCGCTGGAGCCCACGTTGAAGACCCGCCCCTTGATTTTCGAGATCGGCGCCTCGAGACATTGGATGTAGGCCTCGGCGGCGTCGTCAACGTGGAGCAGCGGGCGCCACTGCTTGCCGCCGCCGTGCACGATGATCTTCTTGTCGACGACGGCGTTCTTTGTCATCGTGTTGACGACAAGGTCAAAGCGCATCCGGGGCGACCAGCCGTAGAGCGTGCCCATCCGCAGGATCGTGGGGGAAAAGTTCTCGTCGACCAGGCTGAGGATGCCTTCCTCGGACTGGATCTTTGAGCGCGCGTAGAGCGAGACCGGATTGAGCGGCGAGTCCTCGTCCAGCTTCTTCTGCCCGTCCATCGCGCCGTAGACGCTGCAGGTCGACGCGTAGACGAAACGGTTGATCTGGTGGAACCGGCAGGCCTCGGCAAGCACCTTGTTGGCGAGGTAGTTGGTCTCGATGGCGATCTCGGGCCGCGTCTTGCAGGCGGGATCGCCCACGATCGCCGCCAGATTGATCACGGCGTCCACGTCGAGCAGAGCCTGGGTCAAGGTCGAGATGTTGCGCATGTCGCCCTCGAGCAGTTGAAAGCCCGCGTGGGCGTCGAGTTCGCTGATGGGGCCGCGCCCGAAGGAGACGCTGTCGAGGACTCGAACCTTGAAGCCCCGCGCCAGCAGCTTGCGCGACAGGATCGAGCCAAGGTAGCCGGCGCCTCCGACGACCAGGATGTTCTTGCCGCTGCCGTGGTTCTCGATGGTCAGCTTCTGGCGTTCCAGGAGATCGGCGCAGGCCACGAGCTTCTTTGGGCGGCCCTGAGAGTCGAGCAGCAGGATGAAGCGGCTGTCGGGCATCAGCGCGAGCAGCTTGCGCGCCGCGCGCGCGGAGGCGGCTCGGTCGCCGAAGTCCTTCTGCGTCAGGACGACGGGGGTCGCGTTGACGATGCCCCGCACAGGGTCGCGGATGTCGCGGCCCTTGAGGATGGCCTTGCGCAGTTCGCTGTCGCTGACGGCGCCGGCGAGACGGCCGTCCTTGCCGACCACGTAGGCCAGCCGGAAGCCCGACTGGTCGATGATCCTCATGACCTGCTTGATGGTCATGGCTTCCTGAGCAAGCACGCCTTTAAGCGAGTTCTTCATGATGCGTCCTTCCTGACGGGTCTGGCCGGCACGCCGACGACGACCGTGCAGTCGGCGATGTCCGAGACGACGGCCGCGCCGGCGCCGACGACGACGTCCTTGCCGATCGTGATGTTCGGGATGACCGAGGCTCCGGTGCCGATGTAGGAGGCTTCTCCCACCCGCACGGTCCCGGCGAGATGAGCGCCCGGCCAGAGTTGGCAGAATCGCTCCAGGCGGCAGTCATGGTCGACCGTCGCCCCGGTGTTGACGACGGCCCCCTCGCCGATCATCGCGCAGGCATTGACGACGGCGCCCGCCATGATCGCCGCGCCCCGGCCCACGGTCGCCAGCCTTGAGACGAACGCCCGGGGATGCACGGCCGAGACCACCTCGACGCCGGCCGCCGTCGCTTTTTCGTAAATCTTGCGCCGGATCTTGTTGTCGCCGATGCCGAGGGCGAGGCTCAGCGAGGAGGTCTTGCCTTCCAGGAAAGCGAAGCCCCCCAGCACCTTGAGACCGCAGACGACGGCGCCGGCCTTCTTGGGGTCGTCATCCAGGAAGCCGGCCACCGCGGCGCCCGACTCCAAAAGGATGTCCAGGAGGACCTTGCCGTGTCCGCCCGCCCCGAAGATCGCGATTTTCTTTTTAGCCACGCTTAGTAGGTCATCCTTTTGTCGAGGAGCGGCGCGCCCAGCTTGACGTTCTTAAGGACCGAGACGATGCGCCCGCCGGCTTTCCCGTCTCCGTGACGGTTGCGCAGTCCTTTGAGCTTTGCGCGGAAGCTCCGGTCGTGCAGGGCCTTTTTGACCGCGGCCATGATGGCGACGCGATTTTGCCGGACGTCGATGACGTTGGCGCAGCGCTCTCGTCCTTCCTGTCGTTCGCCGATGTTGACGACCGGCAGTCGGAAAGAGGGGGCCTCGATGATTCCTGAAGACGAGTTGCCCACCAGCACGCCGGCAACCGCGAGCAGGCCCAGATAATCCTTGTGCGGCAGGCTGTGGTGGGCCTGGATCAAGTGATGCCTTTGGCGTTCGATGACGGCGATCATCCGGCGGCCGCCGGCGTCGGCGTTGGGGTAGACGATCAAAGTTTGGAGCCCGAGCGACTTGAGAGCGGCGATGGTCTGGGCGATGTGGGCGCCGGCCCGGGCTTCTTGCCCGGCGACAGGATGCTGGACGAGCAGGGCCAGCGGACGGCGGGCGTCGAAGCGGTATCGACGGGACAGTTCGGCGCGCGCCGGGAGCCTCTCTCCCAGTATGCGGTCGAGGGCCGGCGCGCCGCAGATTCGGATCCGCCAGGCTTCCTCGCCGAGCCGGCGCAGGCGTGCAGCGGAACCCGCGGTGGCGGCGAAGTGGAGGTGGCTGAGCTTGGTGATGGCGTGGCGCAGCCGCCCGTCGACGTGGCCCGAGAGCTCGCCACCGTGGATGTGGGCGATGGGGAGATTGAGGTAGCTGGCGGCGATGGCCGCCGCGAGCATCTCGCCGCGGTCGCCGAGCAGCACCAGGATGTCGGGCCGCAGGCGCGTGAAGCACTTGGCGAAGAGGTCGACGGCTTTCCCGACGGAGCCGGCCATCGCCAGGCCGGTGTCGGAGCGATAGGAGATGTCGAGTTCGGCGTCGGCATGGAAGCCGTCGGCCTTGATGTGCCGGACGGTTCGTCCGAACTCCTTCATCAGGTGCATCCCGGTGACCACGAGTTGCAACTGCAGGCTCTTCTCGGCGCGCAGCGTCGTCAGGATGGGATGCAGGATGCCGTATTCGGCGCGGGTCCCGGTGACGACGCAGATTCTTCGCTTCATGTCGATGCGGACGTCCTCTTCAATAAGATCTGTTCGTTGAGCCAGAAATCGAAATCGTCGTCGATCTCCATGTTCTGGTCCTTGCACGTCTCGAATTGCCCCATCTTCGGGCCGTGCAATAGACCCTTCAAGATGAGCTCCGCTTTGACCACGTAGACGCTGCCGTCGTCATGGAAGAAGCCCTCGAGTTCCTGGCGCCTCTGATGGTAGGCGCCGTAAGGCAGCAGTTTGCTGATGAAGCCCGTGCCCAGGTTGTCGAACCCGCCGTCTTCAAAGCGCGCGACGCAGAGGTCGATGAGCCCCGCATCCCGGACCGGAGAGGTCGGCTGGAGCAGGACGATATTCTCCGCGTCGATCTTGGTCAGGAGATGCTGCAGGGCCGAGACCGTTGTCGCCTCGTCGGTGGCCAGCTCGGCGGGACGCTCGAGCACCTCGGCTCCGAAGCGGCGCGAAATCCCGGCGATCTCGGCGTCCTCGGTCGAGACCACGAACCGGTCGAGCCTCTTGGCGGCCTTGGCCGCCTCGATCGACCACGCGATCAGCGGCTTGCCCGCGATGATTTTGATGTTCTTGCGCGGGATGCCTTTGCTGCCGCCCCGGGCCGGGATGACGCCGAGGTAGCGCAGCCGCGCCATCAGACTGGGGCCACGGCCTGACTGGCCGCTTCCTTGACCGCCGCGACGACTTGGTCGATGCGCTCCTCCGTCATTTGCACCAGGATCGGCAGGGCGATGGCGCGCCGCAAGTAGCCCGTCGAGCGGCTCCAAAATTTCTCAAGGTCCTTGCCGCCGTATTCGGGGTCGCCGCGGAAGACGTGCGCCCAGGTGCCGGCGTAGTGCCAGTCGATCGCGTCGGGCAGGTTCTTGGTGCCGACACCGAGCGCGGCCATGCGCTTGGCCATCGCAGAGGCGCGCTCGCGCGACTCGACGAAGAAGATCAAGGTGTCGCCGGCGTCGCCCTCGGGATTGGGGATTTCTCGGAACTCGAGTCCGGGGATGCGCGCCAGCTGGTCCTTGATGCGGCGTTTGTGGGTCCTCTGTTTGTCGAGGATAAAATCCATCTTGCCCAACTGGGCCAAGCCGACCGCGCCTTGAAGCTCGGTCGCCTTGTAATTGAAGCCCCAGCGCGTGCGCGTGTCCTCGCCGCGGGGCCGCGACGGATTCTGTTCGTGGCCGTGATCGGAATACTCGCGGCACTTGAGGTAGGTGCACTCGTCGTTGGTGATCACGACGCCGCCTTCGCCCGTGGTGATGACCTTGCCGATGTCGAGGCTATAGACGCCGGCCAAGCCGAGGGTGCCCAGGGGCCGGCCTTTGTAGGAGGCGCCCAGGGCTTGCGCGCTGTCCTCAACGACGGGGACGGCGCGCCGCGCCGCGATGGCCTGGATCTCGTCCATCTTGGCGGCGACGCCGCCCATGTGCACGGGGACGATGGCGCGGGTCTTGGGCGTGATCAGCCGCTCCAGGTCCTGCGGGTCCATGTTGAGGGAGCGGTCGATCTCGCAGATCACCGGCCGCGCGCCGAGTTCGAGGATGGCCTCGACGGTGGCGATGAACGTGAAGCTCTGCGTGATGACCTCGTCTCCCGCGCGCACGCCGGCCGCCCACAGGCAGAGCTTCAGGGCGGCGGTGCCGTTGCAGACCATTAGAGCGTGCTTGGCGCCGACCTTGGCCGCAATTTTTTTCTCGAACTCATCGACGCGGAAGATGTTCTGGCGCTTGTCGTTGAGCCCGTAGCGGTAGAGGACGCCGCCCTTGTCGAACACCTCGAGGACGGCCTTCTTCTCTTCTTCTCCGATTAATTCGTAGCCGGGCATGTCATCTCCTTACGCGAGGGTCTCCATCATCCGCCTCACGTCGTCCTTGGTAATCCCGATAGGATTTTGGTCGATGCCCGCCTTCAAGACGTCGTACTGCTCGATCATGAAGCGGATGTCCTGGGGCCCGAGCTTGTAGTGGCTGAGGTTCTTGGGCACGCCGAGTTTGTCCATGAGGCCTTGGATCTCTTCGGCGAAGCGCCGGTTCTTCTCGCGCGCGGGCAGGGACGGATCGGCGCCCTCGATGAGATCGTAGAGCGCGGCATAGTCGACGTAGCCCTTTTCGACGTTGTGCCGCGTAATCGAGGGCAAAAACGCCGCCCCCGCGTAGCCGTGCGGGACGTGGTAGACGGCGCCCAAGGGATAGGAAAACGCGCCGGAGGGGCCTGAGCCGGAGTTCATCAGGGCCGTGCCCGCCTGGTAAGCGCCCAGCGCCAGATCGGCGCGCACTTGAACGTTCTTGGGGTCGCCCAGGACCTTGCCGAGCGCATTGAAGATCAGGCGGAAGGCCTCCATCGAAAGCGTCCGCGAGATGGGCGTGTGCTTTTTGTGCACGTAGCTTTCCAGCGCGTGGACCAGCGCGTCGACTCCGGAGGACACCGTCACCGGGCGCGGGCAGTCGACGGTCAAAAGCGGATCGATGATGGCGCAGGCCGGGAAATTCAAGATGGAGTTGATGCCGAGCTTTTTCTTGGCTGCGGCGTCGGTGAACACGGCGTTGTAGGTCACTTCGCTGCCGGTGCCGGCCGTCGTGGGGATGGCGATCACCGGCAGAGGCCGGTTCTTGAGCTTGGGGAAGCCGCGAAAGGAGAGAGCCGGGCCCTCGTTGGTCAGCAGCACGGCCAGGCCCTTGGTCAGGTCCATCACGCTGCCGCCGCCGACGGCGATGAGGCAGTCGTGGCCTCTGGCGGCCAGACGCGTCTTGAAGGCCTCGAGATAGTCGTAACTCGGCTCGGCCTCGGTGCTTTCGTGGGTCTGCAGCGGCAGGCCGGCCGCGGCGACGGAGGCCAGGGCCTCTAGGACCTTGGGGTGACGGGACACTCCGGAATCGACGACGGCCGCCGGCTTAAAGAAGCCCAGTTCTTTGAGCTCTTCGCCAAGCTTCGCCGCTTCCCCGGGGCCGAACCGGAGGTTGGTGGACACTCTATAACGGAATGATTCCTGGGCTGGCATTTGGAACAGTCTCCTGAGAGGAATGAGCGTATTTTATCTTTTTTCCCTGGATTTTAGGAACGCGCGCCGAGGCACTCCAAGAGCCTTTCGCGGATGATCCGGTGGGCGGGGCGGCGGGGGTCGAAATTCATCAAATAGCGCCGCGTCTCGTCCGTGAGCTTTTCGAACTCGCCCTGATCCATGGCCAGAAGGTGGTCGAGCTTGCTCTCAAACAGCGGATAATCGGGAGACTCGACGGACCAGAAGCCGGTTTTCGGGCAGTCGCGTGCCGGCGTGCCGGTGAAGTTGCAGAAGAAGACCTTCTTGCCCCAGCCGACGGCTTCGTAGGCGGCGGCGGAGGACAAGGACGCGACGACCTTGGCGCGGTCCATGGCGACATAGGTGGACAACCCTTCCCGGTCGAATGGAACGACCAAGACGTCCTTGCCGAAGACGCTCTCGAAATAGTCGCGCTCGGCCGGATCCTTCGAGCAGAGGGCGAGAGCAAAGCGTAGGGGGTGCTTCTTGCGACGGCGTCCCAGGAAATCGTGAAGGATGTCCAGGCCCTTTTTTAGGTAAGGGAATGTTTGGCCGGTCATGATCGCCTCGCGCCACTGCGAAACGAGCAGGACGTCGTAGTCGATCCGTCCGGAGCCGTCGGAGACCTCGCTCTTGTAGTAGCCGCCGACGAGCGAGCCGACGGGGTGGAAGCGGTCCACCTCGTGGCCGTAGCGCTTGTAGATCTCCTCTTCGTGACGGCCGAAGCAGAAGAGTTCCGGCATCGAGATCTTGCTGCCCCATGCGGGCGGCTCGGGCAGCCAGCCTAGGGGATGGCGCGAAGGGCTCGTCATGCTCTCCGGGGTCTTGACGCCGTTCTGCACGGCGATGAACGCGGCGCGAGGACAGTCGCGGGAGAGTTTATGGAAGAAGACGTCGTTGTCGATATAGGTCACGACGGCCTTGGGCCGCATATGCTCGACGCAGCTGAGCAGATAGATCCTGAACAGCTGGCTGAAGCTGAGGCCCTCCAGCCGGAACAGATTTTTCAGCATGCGAGCCGCGATGGGCAAGGACAGATAAAAACGCTCCCGGCGAGTCGGCAGGATGGCGAACTCGAGGCCCTTGAGCGCCGTCATGACCAGACGGTCGCTGCCTTCCTGGTCGTAGACGACCAGATCGCTGCGCGGCGGACTGCCGAAGCGCAGTCCTTTGAGGACCAGGACGGCGGCCTCCTTCAGCTTCATCCGGCCTTGGCGGCCAGGAAGCGGAGGATTGATTCCAGGCCGGCGATGTTCTCCGCTCCGCAGGCCGCGGGGCTTAGGGGCCTGACAGGAGCCAGGGCCTTGAGGCCCCGGTAAACCGAGCGCAAGGCCGCGTAAGCAGTCCCGTTCCGCGCCGGACTTTTTGCGGTCAGCGCCGCGGCCCAGGACGGCGAGGCGTAGGTCCGGTAGCCGCGGGTGACGGCCGAACGGGATTCCTCCACGGAACCTCCATCGCGGGCGACGATCGCGCGGGCGATCGTGTCGGTGAAGGCGCTGAAGTCCTTCGACCAGGTCGGCAGGAGCATCCGGTCGAGGCAGTCGCCTTTCTTGGCTTCGCCATCGGCGGTCGTGCCGGGCGTGTTGCGCTGGCGGACGAGGAAGACATCGGGCAGTTTTTTAACCGGTCCCGCGGCGGCGGCGAGGAGGGCCGTCCAGAGTTCGGCCAGGAACACGTCGGCGGGCGCGGCCTTATTGAGAGAGGCGAAGCAGTCCTTCATGAAGGCGGTGCGATGGACGTCGTAGTAGGAGGTCTGATAGCGGGCGAAGAGACTCTCGACGCGCGCGCGGGCCGAGGGCTCATCTAGATCTCGCTGGGGGTGGCCGGGAGACAAGACCACGCGCCCGCCAGAGAGGCGGTCGGGGGACTCCACGTTGACTTCCGCCATGCGGCCGCCGCAGGCGGAGTGGTCCGGATGGGACTCGAGGAAGGTCGTCATGCGCTCAAGGCCGCGCGCAACGGGGAAGTCGTCGTTGTCGACCAAAGCCGTGAAGGGCGTGCGCGTCTGCTTGAGGGCGTCGGCCATCTTGGCGTAGTAGTCGCTGTAAGCCGCGTCGAACGGGTAGCGCGCGTACTCGACGTCGAGGTTTAAGAAGCGCGCCTTCTCCTGCAGAAGATCGCGGACGAAAGAGGCGTCCTTGTCGTCGCTGCCGTCGGCCAGGAACACCTTAAAGGGCAGCGACACCGCTTGGGCGTAGTCCAGCCACCGTTGCGTGAAGAGCGGCCGGCCCCGCAGGGCCAGCACGATGGTCAGGCGGGCGTCAGCGGCCATGTCCGGCGGCGGCCAGCAGGCCGACCGTGTCGGCGACACCGCGCGCGATGTCGCCCGAGGGGCGAAAGCCTTGAGCGCGGAAGCGGGCGTCGAGGACCTCGTAGGACAGCTGGTTCATGATCTTCGTGTCGACGAACTCGACCTTGAGGCCGGGGATATGGCGGCGGATCTCGTCGACGATATTCCGTACGGTCAGGTTGGCGGTCAGCACGTTGTAAAGGCGTCCATCAAAGAGATTCTTGTCGAGGACAAGCTTGAAGGCTCGCATCGCATCTTCAAGATCGAGATAGGGACGCTTCTGTTCGTAGGCCGTGCGCCAGACCGTAATGGGCTGCCCGACGCAGGCCTGCCAGCAGAATTTATTGACCGCGGTGTGGAAACGCATGCCCGGAGAGGTCCCGAAAATGGTGCCGAAGCGGAAGGAGACGGCGCGCAGGCCCTTCTTGGTCAGCTCGGCGACCAGGCGCTCTTCCTTTAATTTCGTCTCGGCGTAGGGGCTCTGGGGCTTAAGCTCGTCTTCGGTACAGTCCTCGTCGATCTGCGCGGCGGCGGTGCCGTACACGCTCGTCGAGGAAAGATAGACCAGGGCCGCTCCGGCGGCCAGGCAGGCGCGCGCGACCTTGTCGGTGGCGTGGAAGTTGTTGCGCTCGAGTTCCCTCGCGATTTCGAAGCTTCCGGCGGCGTTGGTGAGGGCCGCGAGGTGGAAGACGACTTCCGCGCCGGAAAACACGGGAGCCAGGTCCATCTTGGTCACGTCGCCTTCGATGAAGCGGTAGCTCGCTCCTTGCGGAAGGTTGAAGAGAGAGCAGTAACGCTGGGCGGACATGTTGTCTACCATGACGATCTCGGCGCCGGGGCGCCAATTCGGCAGCTCCCGGATGAGGCGGGAGCCGATATGTCCCAGGGCGCCGGTGACGACGATCTTCATTTGCGGCCTCCGGCGCGCGCGGCCCCGCGGAAAGCGAGGAACGCGGGGTAGTCGCGGATGTAGTCGGCTTCGTCGAAGTGTCTGTCGGAGAGCACCAGAAGAATCGTGGCCGGGATGCAGTAGAGCTGCTCGGCCCAGAGGGTCGGAGGGATCAGCAGGGCCTGGGTTGGGCGTTCGAGCTCGAAAGTTTTCTTCTCCGCGCCGTCGTCAACCGTGACATGGCAGCGTCCGCGCATGCAGATCAGGACCTGGGAGGCCTCCTTGTGGGCGTGCTGGCCGCGGATATCGCCTGCATGGACGCCGTAGACGTAGAAGAGTCGCGCGATCTCGAAGGGGAGGCATTGTCCGCCCTCGATCACGGCCAAGGTGCCGTTGGGGTCGGGGAAGGTCTTGATTTCGAGGACGAGAGCGTCGGCGAGTGCCTTTAGTGAACTCACGGGTTTAGAGGGA
>Ga0334722_10003212_pt1 | contig 17786 bp, 18 predicted proteins | sample C3_bottom_MG_FD_207210 | JGI IMG/M metagenome (GOLD analysis project Ga0334722, IMG submission 207210) | Sediment microbial communities from Yellowstone Lake, YNP, Wyoming, USA - C3_bottom | ecosystem: Environmental > Aquatic > Freshwater > Lake > Sediment | place: USA: Wyoming | collected...
CGCTGCTCATCGCCGGCGGGCTGCGGCCCACGCCGCGGCTGGTCGTCCTGGGCGCGACCGCGCTCGGCACGGCGCTCGTCGCGCTCTCCGTCGTCCACGTCACGCTCGTGGCGCTGCCGCTGATGGTGGTGCTCGGCTGGTCGGTCATCGCCATGGCGGCGACCACCAACACGCTCATCCAGACGACCGTCCCGGACGAGCTGCGCGGCCGCGTGCTGAGCATCTTCACCACCGTCTTCGCCGGCTCGACGCCCATCGGCGGGCTCATCGCCGGCTCCATCGCGGGATTGGCGGGGGTCGGAGCCGCCCTCTTCTTCGGCGGCGCGGTCGCGCTGGGCACGGCCGGGGTGGCGGTGACCCGCCTGCGCACGATGCCCAGCGGCGGCGGCGTGCGCCCGGCCTCGCAGGGCGCGGGCTGACCGTGGCCGTCATCGAGATCCTCATCGACCCGAACTGGTTCGGCGACTGGCCGGTCCGGCTGGTCATCCGCTGGGAGACGATCGCCGTGGCGACCCTCGTCGCCATGGCGCTCGTGCTGGCCGCGTGGCGCGCCCGCCGCAGCGGCCGCGGGGCGGACCTGGAGCCGCTGCGGCTCGACGACCTCCTCTTCATCACCGTGGCCGTCCTGCCCGGCGCGGTCATCGGCGGCCGCCTCCTGCACGGCCTCGACTACCTCGACGTGTACGCCCTCGAGCCGGCCGCCCTGCTCGACCCGGCTCGCGGCTCGCTCTCGCTCGTGGGCGCGGTCATCGGCGGGACGCTCAGCGGCGCCTACATCGCGCGGGTGCTCGATGCCTCGTGGCGGCGCTGGCTGGACGTGGCGGCGCCCCTGCTGCTCCTCGCGCTCGCGGCCGGCAAGGGCGCGCAGTTCCTCGGTGGCGGCGGCCAGGGCCTGCCCTGGGACGGCGGCTGGGCGGTGGCCTTCCTCGGGCCCGGGCCGTGGAAGAGCGTCGCCCCCGACGTGCCGGCCTATCCCGCGCAACTGTTCGAGGGGGCCTGGGCGCTGCTGGGGGTCCTGCCCCTGACCGTCGTCTCGGCCGCGACCGTGGCGCGCCGGCTGCCCGAGCGGTTTCGCCAGGACGGGGCGTGGGCGTCGGGCCGGGAGGCGCGCAACGCGGAGGTCGAGCCCGGACGGCTGCGCTTCGGGCTGCCCTTCCTGTTCGCGCTGGCCTGGTGGCTGGTGGGGCGCTTCGCGGTCGCCTTCAGCTGGCGCGACGAGCCGTTGGTGGGGCCACTCGGCGTGGAGCAGGCGCTGGGGCTGGCGGCGCTCGTCGGGGTCGTGGCGGTCATCGCCCTGGCGGTGCGGCAACCTTCCGAGGGGTAGACTGGGCCCTCGAACAGACACCCTGACGGATGCGAGGGACGAGAATGACGCAGGTCGCGGAGCCGCGGTCGGCCCTGGACGCAGCCACGGCCATCGAGCGGGATCGGGTCAACCACTGGATCGCCGGGCGTCGCGTGGCGGGCACGTCAGGCCGGCACGGACCCGTCTACGACCCGGCCACGGGCGCTGTCGCGCGCGAGGTGGACTTCGCCTCGGTCGACGAGGTCGACGCCGCGGTCGCCGCGGCGAAGGCGGCCTTCCCCGGCTGGCGCAAGACGTCGGTCTCGAAGCGGACGGACATCATGTTCCGGGTCCGCAACCTCATCGACCAGCACCGTCGCGACCTGGCCGCGCTGCTCACCGCCGAGCACGGCAAGGTGCCCTCCGACGCACTGGGCGAGATCGCCCGTGGTATCGAGAACCTCGAGTTCTCCACCGGCATCCCGCAGCATCTCAAGGGCGGCTTCAGCGAGCAGGCCTCGACCGGCGTGGACGTCTACCAGATCCGCCAGCCACTGGGCGTGGTGGCGGGCATCACGCCCTTCAACTTCCCGGCCATGGTGCCGATGTGGATGTTCGCCAACGCCATCGCCTGCGGCAACACGTTCGTCCTCAAGCCCTCGGAGAAGGACCCCTCGGCCTCGATCCTGATGGCCGAGCTGCTCAGGGAGGCCGGCGTCCCCGACGGCGTGTTCAACGTGGTTCAGGGTGACAAGGTGGCCGTCGACCGCATCCTCGAGCACCCCGACATCGCCGCCGTGAGCTTCGTCGGCTCGACGCCCATCGCCCGCTACATCTACGAGACCGGCACGAAGAACGGCAAGCGGGTCCAGGCCCTGGGTGGCGCCAAGAACCACATGATCGTGCTGCCCGATGCGGACATCGACATGGCCGCCGACGCCGCGATCTCGGCCGGCTACGGCTCGGCCGGCGAGCGCTGCATGGCCATCGCCACGATCGTCGCCGTGGGCGAGGTGGCCGACCCGCTCGTCGAGGCCATCAAGGCCCGACTGCCCCGGGTGAAGGTGGGCCCGGGCACCGATCCGTCGGCGGAGATGGGACCGCTGGTCACGCGCCAGCACCGCGACAAGGTCGCGTCGTACCTGGACTCCGGTCCCGCCCAGGGCGCCACGGTCGTGGCCGACGGGCGCGAGCACCCGCTCTACCGGGAGAGCGAGGGCTTCTTCCTGGGCGTCTCGCTCATCGACAACGTCACGCCGCAGATGGACTGCTACCGCGACGAGATCTTCGGCCCGGTCCTGACGGTCATGCGCGTCAAGACCTACGACGAGGCCATCAAGCTCATCAACGACAACCCGTACGGCAACGGGACGGCCATCTTCACCCGCGACGGCGGCGCCGCGCGCCAGTTCCAGTTCGAGGTGAATGCGGGGATGGTCGGCATCAACGTGCCCATCCCCGTGCCGGTGGCCTACTACTCGTTCGGCGGCTGGAAGAACTCGCTCTTCGGCGACCTGCACATGTACGGCCCCGAGGGCATCCAGTTCTACACGCGGGCCAAGATCGTCACCTCGCGCTGGCCCGACCCGGGCACGTCCAAGATCGACCTCGGCTTCCCGCGCACGCGCTAGGCAAACTCGGCGGCGGCCCGTCACCGGTCGCGGGCGGCCCGCAGCCCATCCTCATCGGCTTGCCCCCGCCGGACCTCGTTCTATGGTCGCATCGAGCCTGAGGCGACCCTTCTTGGGTCGCGACGATCTCGCGTATGGACGGCGGCGACCTTGGAACGCTCCGTGAGCCTCGCCATGCGCCTTAAGCGATGCCGCGAGCCGGCCCGCACCGCGCTTGACGCTTGCCAGCCTCAGCGACTGACCTTAGAAGGAGCCTCGGGCTCACCAAGAGGCCGATCGCCCGCCGCTCGGGCCGCCAACGTCGCCTAGCGGATCGAGCCCCCTGTGGCAGCTCGACGGAGGAACTTGCCCCGCCCCTTCGCGCCCTTCCACTCCCCGCCCTCGACGATGACCTCGCCGCGCGAGAGCACGACGTCCGACCCGCCCTGCACGGCTCGCCCCTCGTAGCACGAGTAGTCCACGTTCATGTGGTGCGTCTTCGCCGAAATGACATGGCGGCGCTCCGGGTCGTAGACCACGAGGTCGGCGTCGGCCCCGGGAGCCACGACGCCCTTGCGCCCCTCCAGCCCGAACATCCGTGCCGGCGCCGCGGAGAGGATCTCGACCCAGCGCTCCCTGGAGATGCGGCCGCCGACGACCCCGCCGTCGTGCATGAGGTCGACCCGGTCCTCGACGCCCGGGAGCCCGTTGGGGATCTTGCGGAAGTCCCCCTGCCCGAGCTGCTTCTGGTCGTGGAAGTCGAAGGGGCAATGGTCGGTCGAGACCACCTGGAGATCGCCCTTCACGAGGCCGGTCCACAGCTCGTCCTGGTGGTCGGCCGTGCGCAGCGGCGGCGAACAGACGAACTTGGCGCCCTCGAACCCATTCCCAAGGTCGTCCAGCGAGAGGAACAGGTACTGCGGGCAGGTCTCGGCGAAGGCGTTCGTGCCCCGGTCGCGCGCCGCGCGGACGGCGTCGAGGGCGTCGCGTGCCGAGAGGTGGACGATGTAGACCGGCACGCCCGCGGCTTCGGCGAGGCGGATGACGCGGTTCGTGGCCTCGCCCTCGAAGATCGGGTAGCGCACGACGCCGTGGAAGTAGGGGTCGGTCTGCCCGGCCTCGACCGCCTGGGCGGCGACCACGTCGATGGCCGGCCCGTTCTCGGCATGCATAAGGATCAGGCCGCCGTTCTTCGCGGTCTGCTGCATCGCCCGGAAGACGGCGCCGTCATCGCTGAAGAAGACGCCCGGGTAGGCGGTGAAGAGCTTGAAGTCGGTGACGCCCTCGCTCACGAGCGCGTCCATCTCGCGCAGCGAGTCGGCGTTGACGTCGCTCATGATCATGTGGAAGCCGTAGTCGATGACCGCGTTGCCCTGCGCCTTGGCGTGCCAGGCGTCCAGGCCCTCGCGCAGGCTCTTCCCCCGGGACTGGACGGCGAAGTCGATGATCGAGGTCGTCCCGCCGAAGGCCGCCGCGCGCGTGCCGGTCTCGAAGGTGTCCTTGGCGAACGTGCCGCCGAACGGCAGCTCCATGTGCGTGTGGACGTCGATGGCGCCGGGGATGACGTACTTGCCGGCGGCGTCGATGCGGCGGTCCACCGCCGCATTCGCGATCGCGCCGACCACGGCGATCGTCTCGCCATCGATGAGGACGTCGGCGCGCGTCGAGCCGCCCGCGTTGACCACGGTGCCGTTCTGGATCAGCGTGCGCATCCGGTCCCTCCTGTCGCATCGGGTTCGAGGCCTTCAGGATAGACCGCGGACGTTCGCAGAGCCGCCGTTCCACGCTTGACGAAGGACGCCGCGCTGCTTAGCATGCCCATCATGCTAAGCGTCAAGGTCAGTACTAAGCATCAGATCGTCGTGCCCAGTGCCGTCCGGCGACAGCTCGGCATCAAGGCCGGCGATCGGCTCGAGGTTCGTGTCGAGGACGGCGACGTGGTCCTCCACCCACGTCCGGCCCGGGCATCGGAACGGCTCTATGGCCTGGGTCGCGGGATGTATGGGCCTGACCCGGACCTCTACATCCGGGAGCTCCGTGACGAGTGGGAGGAGCGTGTCGAGCGGCTCGGTCGGTGACCGTCGCCGAGGTCTGTCGGCGGCATCGCCGGCTGGCCATCGACTCCAACGTCCTCGTCTACGTCCTCGAGCGGAGTGAGCCGCGGGCGATGATCGGCCGAGCGCTGATCGATGCCTTCGAGTCCGGCCTTGTGCGGGGCGTCCTCTCCGTCATCGGCCTGGCCGAGTTGACGGCCGGTCCGGCCCGCCTGGCGGACCCGGCTCACGTCGAGCGATACGCGGAGCAGATCCGCTCGATCGAGGGCCTCCATCTCCAGCCCTTGACCGTAGAGATCGCCCTCGACGCCGGCGTTCTTCGTGGCGTGCGCGGGATCGGCCTGGCCGACGCCATCCACCTCGCCTCGGCACGCGCCGCCGGCGCCACGGCGTTCGTGACCAACGACCGACGCCTGCGCAGCTCCGCGCACCTGGAGGTGGTCTACCTCGACGACCTGGAGCTCGACGAGGATTCGGCCCCGACTCCCTAGCCCTTTGCAGCCGCGATCGCCCCGAGCAGGACCCCTCGGGCCGGGAAGTCCTCGCAGTACTGGTAGCGATGTGCGAGCACGATGCGGCCACCCTTTGCCACGACGAACTCGCCGGGGAGCTGCCAGGGATCGTCCACCAGCGCCCTTTCCGTGCCGCGGCGCGCCGTCCGTCCGACCGCCTCGGCGAGCGCCTCGTCACCGGGATGCCACGCGAAGTCGTGCAGGAGCTGAGGTGGCGTGCCCTCGAGCAGGCCGAACGCCTCGTATGCGGCGCGATCCGGATCGCACCACACGGGCGTCGGGTAGCCGCGCCGCTCAGCGACGGCCGCGGTCCGCTCCGGCTCGCCCTGGCAGACGAAGTGGACGGAGGCGCCCGCCTGCCGGAAGGCTTCGAGCTCGGGCGCGAGAGCGTCCCAGCGCTCACGGAGGCACGAGCAGCCGAAATGTCGAAGGAAGACCAGCAGCGCCGGGCCCGACGCCCAGGCCTCCGACAGCCGGCGCCGGGCGCCGGTGGTGTCCGCGAGCTCGAGATCCGGCGCCGGATCGCCCATCTGGACAGGCAGGCTGGTCCAGCGCGTGCGCGTGGGGCCCACCAGCCAGCCGGCCAGCCACTCGGCCTCGGCGGCCTGCTCCTGGTCCTCGAGCGTGCTCACCGCGCCGCCACGACGCTCCGCAGCGCCGGGATGACCTCGCGACCGTAGATCTCGACCTGCTCCTCCTCGTCGCCGTTCATGAGGTAGAAGTTGAACTGGTCGACGCCGGCCGCGGCCAGCTCGCGCAGCTTGCGCACGTGGTCGTCCGCGCTCCCCAGCACGCAGAAGCGGTCGGTCACCTCGTCGCCCACGAAGGCGGCATTGGAAGAGCCGACCTCGGCGTGGTGGAGGTAGTCGTAGCCGGTGCGGTCCTGGACGTAGCCCGTCAGCGCCGCGGGCAGCTGCTCGCGCGGGTACTTGTTGACGAGGTCCACGACGTGATTGGAGACGAGCGCCGGGAACCAGCGCGTCCGCTCGCGCCCGACCGCCCTCGGCCCGACGTGCGCCGGCGCCGCCGCCTGGACCTTGATCGTGGCCGGATCGCGCCCCGCGGTGGCCGCCGCCTCGCGCAGCTGCCCCACGAACCAGCGGATGAGATCCGGGTCGGCGAGCTGGAGGATCAGGCCGTCCGCCACGCGGCCGGTCATGGCCAGGGCCATGGGTCCGTAGCCGGCCACCCAGACGGGCAGCTTCCACTTGCCGGTCCACGGCATCACGAGCTCCGTACCCTCGTAGCTGACCGTGCGCCCCTCGACGAGGTCCCGGATGACGCGGATCGCCTCTTCCAGGGTGGCCATCGTGGTGGGCGGCTTGCCCAGCACGCGCCGCGCCGAGTCGCCTCGCCCGATGCCCAGGTCCATCCGCCCGCCGCTCACCTCGTCGAGGACGGCCAGGGTGCTGGCGGTGACACTCGGCTCGCGCGTGGCGGGGTTCGTGACGCAGGTGCCCAGGCGCATGCGCTGCGTGGCCTGGGCCATGAGCGTGAGGAGCACGTACGGCTCGCGCCACAGGACGTGCGAGTCGAAGAGCCAGCCATAGGTGAAGCCGGCCGCCTCCGCCTGGCGGGTCAGCGCCACCGTGCGCTCGATCGTGTGGTCGGGCTTGAGGGTGAATCCGAAGTCCATGGAGCCGAGAGGGTACAACGTTCGCCGTGCTTCGCGTGAGGGGTGGCGTCGCGGCCGGATCGCCGGCATCGCGGATCGGGCACCGCAGGTTGACCGCGGCGCGACAATGCCCCCATGGTGACCGTCGCGTCATGAAGGGCGACCGCGTCGAGGTCCTCGTGGACGCCGGTCAGGGCGTCCAGAGGTTCGAGATCCTCGCCACGAAGGCCGGGCGTCGGCTCGAGGTGACCACCTCCCGCGGCGTCGTCGAGGTCACCGAGCTGACCCGCTCGGGCACGCCCGTGCGCACGGGTCGCTTCATGGCGAGCCGGCTGATCGCGCTCGTCGAGCACCCCGCGACCGAGCACGGCGACGCACGGGTCGACGTCTCGACCCGCCGGCGCATCCGGCCCCCCGAGGAGATCTAGGCTCGGATCTCCGCCTTCACGGGCCCGCCCCGGGTCGGACGCTCAGGGCCGGACCAGGTCCCCGTATGCGTCGGGCCGGCGGTCGCGATAGAACTGCCAGGTCTGGCGGACCTCGGTGATCTTGTCGAGGTCCATCTCCCGCACGAGCAGCTCCTCCTTGTGCGCGTCACCGACGGCGCCGATGAACTGGCCTCGGGGATCGCAGAAGTAGCTCTGCCCGTAGAAGTCGTCCTCACCCAGTGGCTCGATGCCGACGCGGTTGATGGTGCCCACGAAGTAGCCGTTGGCCACGGCATGGCTGACCTGCTCGATGCGCCAGAGGTACTCCGACAGCCCGCGGGACGTGGCGCTGGGGATGAAGACCATCTCGGCGCCGTTGAGGCCGAGGGCACGCGCACCCTCCGGGAAGTGGCGGTCATAGCAGATGTAGACGCCGACCTTGCCCACCGCGGTCTCGAACACCGGGTAGCCCATGTTGCCCGGCCGGAAGTAGAACTTCTCCCAGAAGCCCTTCACGTGCGGGATGTGGGTCTTGCGGTACTTGCCCAGGTACCTGCCGTCTGCGTCGATCACGGCCGCGGTGTTGTAGTAGATGCCCGCCGCGTGCTCGTCCTCCTCGTACATCGGGACGACCAGGACCATGCCCGTTTCCCTGGCCAGCGACTGCATCCGCTTCGTCGTGGGGCCGTCCGGGATGTGCTCGGTGTAGGCGTAGTACTGCGCGTCCTGGACCTGGCAGAAGTACGGCCCGTAGAACAGCTCCTGCATGCAGAAGACCTGCGCGCCCTGTTTCGCCGCCTCGTGAGCGTATCCCTCGTGCTTCTCGATCATCGATTCCTTGTCGCCGGTCCACTCCGCCTGGAGCAGCGCCCCACGCACGATCCGCGGCATCCGATCCCTCCTGGGTGAGCTGAAGACTGGTCGGTTCGAGGCGCTGAGTGTAGTACGCGGGCGTGCCGGCGGGCGTGCCGGCGGCCGACGGCTCAGTCGCCCAGCGTGGCCTGGAGGAGGGCGGCCACGAAGACGCCGGCGAGGAAGCTGGCGCCGGCGATCGTCAGGCTGATGGCCCATCCCCAGGCCCGCCCGAGGAGCAGGCGGGAGGAGATCGCCGCGACGATCCCGACCGGCACGAGGATGATGAGCAGGCCGACCATGAACTCCAGCCACGAACCGCTGCCCGCCACGCCGCTGACGTTGTACAGGGCGCCGAGGACGGCCCACGTGATCGCGCTTCCCAGCCGCCGTGACGCCGCCGTGGCACGCTCCGAGCCCACCGTCTTCGACGCCGCGGGTCGCGTGGTCGCCGACGAGACGGTGCCCACGAGGGGGGAGGCCGAGCCGGGCGGCATCCCCGAGGTGCCGGACATGCGGACCACGAGGAGCGCGACGGCGCCGACGATGACCGCGCCGAGCCCGCCGAAGACGACGACCGCCCTCATCGCGTCGCCCGGGGGCAACGCGAGCATCCCGACGAGCGCGGCGGCCAGCCCACCGAGGAGCAGCAGCCAGCCGAGGAGCGAGCTCATGGCTGCCCCAGAGTAGCGCGCCGGAACCGGTCCGGACGCCGGTCGCTACTTCCTTGGCGTCTTCTCCCTGGGCGGCAGCGAGGCGGCGTAGCGCAGCGATCGGTCGAGCCAGGAGCGGAGCGCGTCAGGGTCGCCGAGCAGAGCTGCCGGCGCGACGACGTACTCCTTCATCGGGCGTCCCGGCATCGGCTCGAACGGCACCGCGCCGGGGAGCGCCAGGAAATCGGTCCGAGCCTCTTCCGGCAGGCGCATCACGAGGCGTTCCTCGTGCAGCCCGGCGAACATGTTCCCGTTCACGAATACGGCCGGGTAGCCGAACATCTTGCGCCGCTCGGCCGGGGCGTCCCGCGGGGCCAGCTCGTCGAAGAGCGCGACCAGCGACTCGGGGGCCTTCTTCCAGTGCATCGCCCCGATGTTCGCACGAGTTGTGCCTTGGGCGGGATCCCGTCCCGCGCGCAGAGCCAGCGCCCGCCGGGAACGCCGGGTGAGTCCCGGGCCGGCCGGGCCAGGAAGGGGGTGCCAGCCCCGGGCCCGCCCCGCCTCCATGCCTCCGAGGCATTGAAATAGAGCCGGGCCGAGGTGAGGCGCGGGCCGGGGTTGGGTTAGGCGCGTTTCCATCGCTGTGGAGCATCGTTCCGACGCTGGAGCGGCCTCGCAGCACCCCGGGCGCTGCCCTGGCGCGAATCTCATGCCCGCCAGACATAAGATCGCCGCCGGGGGCGGAGCGCCGGGGGGTGGGGGAGAGAGAGATCGTCGCCGGGGGCGGAGCGCCGGGGGCGGTGCGCCGCCGAGGCCCGCTCCGAGGCCCCGGCGCCGATGCCGCCGCTGATGTGCGTTCTATGGTCGGCAAGGGGGTCTGGCGGGCGTCAAGCACCGGCGGGGATCCCTGGTGCGGGGCCTTGTCGCTTTGCTCGACCATAGGACCGCGCAGATCGGCCCTCCGACGCCCGAAGCTCCGGAGCGCGGCAGCACGAGGCCCGCCTATCGATCGGCCTCACGCCCGGAGCGAACATGAACGGCGCTTCGTCGGATCGAGGCCCGCTCGGCGCCGATCTTGCCCCGGTCGGTGCGCAAGGTCGACGCCGCGGCCGGGGCAGACCGCCGCGGCCGGTCGCCGCGCTACCGCTTCCCGCGTCCCAACCGCAGCAGCCGCACGGCCAGGGCCAGCTCCAGGCAGCGGTCGGGGTCCTCCAGGAAGGGCCCGACCAGCGCCTCGATCCGGTCGAGGCGGTTCTTCAGCGTGTTGTAGTGCACGAACAGATCGCGGGCGGCGTGAGCTCCGTTGCGATCCGCGAGCCAGCGCTCCAGCGTCTGGACCAGCGCCGTGCCGTGTCGCCGGTCGTGCTCGAGCAGCGGCCCCACGGCCTGCGCGACGAACGCGTCGCGCTCGGCCTCCGGTGCCGACACCAGCAGCCGGTCCAGCCCCAGCGCCTCGAAGCGGGCCACGACCCCCGGCCCGCGCGACCAGCGTCCGATGGCCCGCGCCTGGCGCGCCTCGGCATGGGAGTCGCGCAGGCGCAGCGGGTCCTCGACGACCCGCCCGATGCCGATCGAAACGAGCGCCCCCGGCAGCCGGCGCCGCGCGTCGGCCTGCAACTCCGCGGCGGCCTCCTCGAGCCCCTGCCCGCCGCGCGCCCCGGGCGCCACGAGCGCGGCCACCTCGGCGCTGCGCTCCCAGACGATCGCGCTGCGGCCCAGCGCCAGCCGGGCCGCCTCGGCCAGGCGGTGGCGCTGCGCGGCCGCCTCCTCTCCCGTGGGTCGGCGCGCCCCCGCGGCACCCTCCACCTCCGCGACGAGCACCGCCCGCGGCAGGGACAGGTCCCAGCCGAATTCCACCGCCCACTCCAGCGCGACGCTCCGGTCGGCCACGTGGCCGGTGATGAGCTCCTCGAGGCAGACGGCCTGGAAGCGCCGGTCGGCCTCGGCCACGGCCCGTGCCTGGACCTGGCGCAGCGCGGTCACGGTGGCCGAGTACTCCAGCGCCTCGAGATCCTCATCGCTGGTCGAGCTGAGACCGCCCAGGACCACGACCGCCCCGTAGCGGTCCGCGCCGACGCGGATCGGCTGGACCGTGGCCTCGTGCTCGGCGTCGCCTAGGACGACCGTCGTCGCCGCAGGCCGGTGCCCCTCCTCGTCGAGGACGGGCAACCCGACCGAGAGGCCCGGTGGCAGCGCCACGCCGGCCGCGCTCTCCGCTCGCGACGAGCGCGCCAGGAGCTGCCCGCCCGGGTCGAGGATGAGCACCGGCCGCCCGACCGATTCGGCCAGCGCCTCGGCGATGCGGGCCAGGCCGCCCCCGGAGAGGACGATGCGCATGAAGCGGTCGCGGATGGCGGCCGAGCGTTGCAGCCGCGCCGCCTGCCGGTCGAGGATGATCGTCAGGACGCCGGTGATGACGTCGTTGAAACTCGTCTCGGCGGGCAGCTCGAGGAGCGCGAAACCCACCCGGTCGGCCTCGGCGATCATCGCCGGAGGGATCTCCTCGATGTAGCGCGTGGGCTTGACGGCCATGCCGGCGAGGCCCTTCTCGGCGAGGCGCGGGATGAGCGCGGCGAGCGCCGCCGGATCGTCGCGCAACGGGTAGGCGGTGGTCAGCAGCAGCTCGTCCGGGGTCACCCAGTCGAGGATGTCGGGCACCTCCATGACGTTCACCTGGCGGACAGGGTGGTCGAGCCCGGCGGCGCCGCCGACCACCCGCGCCTGGGCCAGGACCGGCAGCCCGAGCACCTCGCGCAGGGGCACGCCTTCGCTCACGGAGCCCTCCTCGGCTGTGAGGGCCGGACAGCGATCCGGCTCGATGCTGTGAGTGTCTCACAATGACTCGGGCCTGAACCGCGCCCTAGCATATGAGCTCGTGCTGACCGACCGTCGCGTCCCATCCTGGCAGCTGATCTAGGAGAACGGGCATGCCCAACCTCGATACCGGCAACACCGGCTTCATGCTGCTCGCCAGCAGCCTGGTGATGCTCATGACGCCGGGCCTGGCGTTCTTCTACGGCGGGCTGGTCTCGCGCAGGAACGTCCTGGCGATCATGTTCCAGAGCTTCGTCTCGCTGGGCTGGACGACGGTCGTCTGGTTCGTCGTCGGGTACTCGCTCTGCTTCAGCGGCGACGTGGGCGGGGTCATCGGCAACCTTGACATGGCCTTCCTCTCGGGCGTCACGCTCGAGACGCCGTCGCCCAACGAGACCATCCCGCTCATCGTCTGGGTCGGCTACCAGATGATGTTCGCGATCATCACGCCGGCCCTCATCACCGGCGCCTTCGTGGGTCGGGTGACGTTCAAGGCGTATATGCTCTTCCTGACCTGCTGGCTGCTCTTCGTCTACTTCCCGTTCGTGCACATGATCTGGGGCGGCGGCATCCTGGCCCAGGCCGGCGTGCTCGACTTCGCCGGCGGCATCGTCGTGCACACCACGGCGGGCATGGCCGCCCTCGCCTCCGTGCTCTACGTCGGCCGGCGCAAGGTGATGGAATCGGGCGCCCACAGCATCCCGCTCGTCGCCCTGGGCACCGGCCTCCTCTGGTTCGGCTGGTACGGCTTCAACGCCGGCAGCGAGTTCCGCGTCGACTCGGTCACCGCGATCGCCTTCCTCAACACGGACCTGGCCGCCTCGTTCGCGGCCATCACCTGGCTGGCCGTCGAGTGGTACCTCACGAAGAAGCCGCGTTTCCTGGGCATGCTCACCGGGTCCGTGGCCGGTCTGGCCACAGTCACGCCGGCGGCCGGCTTCATCTCGCCGGTGGCTGCCGTGATCATCGGCATCTCGGCCGGCGTCGTGTGCTACTTCGCCGTTGCCCTGAAGAACCGGCGGAAGCTGGACGACGCCCTCGACGTCTGGGGCGTCCACGGCGTGGGCGGCTTCCTGGGCATCACGCTGCTCGGCGTCTTCGCCACGAAGACCTTCAATCCCGCCGGCGCCGACGGCCTGCTGGCCGGCAACCCCGGCTTCTTCGTCGGGGAGGTCTTCGCGGCCATCCTCGCCACGACGTGGGCCATCGTCTTCACGCTGGTCATGCTCTGGCTGATCAACCGCGTGACGCCCGTGCGCACCGACCAGGCCACCGAAGACGTGGGCCTCGACGAGGCGCTCCATGGTGAGGTCGCCTACCTCACGACCTGACGGGGGCGAGAACCTTCAGGCCCGACGCGTCGGCGGCGGGCCCGCCCCCAGGATCGCCATCCGGGCGAGGGCGAAGGCGGCGCCGAGGATATCCGCCGCGTCGGCGGCGGACCCCGTCAGGACGCGCAGCCATGCCCCGGCATCGCCGGGCAGGCTGCTCGCGCCCACGAGCGCGGGGCGCCCCCGCAGGTCGGCGAGCGCGGGGCGCACGAGCGCGGGATCGAAGCCGGAGTGGACGACCATCAGGGTGCCGACCACGGCGTACCCGCCGAGCCGGCCGGGCGCGGCGATCGTCTCCCCGCGGTCGAGGCGCACGGCGTCGGCCGCGAGCAGCTCCCCGCCCGGGCGCGAGATCAGCACCCGGCTCTCGAAGCTCTCGAGCTGGTGCCGCTCGCCATGGGCCTCCCGCCCGGCGGTGACGATCTCGGCCAGGATGAGCGTCGCGTCCTCGGCCACGACGCACTCGGTACGGGCACGGAAGCGCGACCCGGCGTAGGGGATGTACGGGTCGGGCAGGTACTCCAGGTACGCGCCGGACTCCAGCGTCAGGGCAGCGGTCATCTCCGCCGCGACCTGCGGCGAGCGGTAGAGGCGGGTCGCGCCCTGCGTGTCAAGGTGCAGCCGAGCATCCGCGCCGAGCCGCGCCCGGAGGTCCAGACGGTCCCCTTGGAGCACGCCGCCGGCCGGGCTGGCGATGGTCAGGAAGGCCATGTCGGGCAGCGCGGGGTCGAGGTAGTGCGGCCGCAGGGCCTGGAGCGGGGCGCGGCAGCGCAGCCCGGTGATGCGCGTCCGCGCACCGATCCGCTCCGCGGTGACGTCCAGGGATCCCGACTGGCCAGGCGCCCGCGCCTCGCCCGCCGGCGCCCGCGCCGGGGAGAGGAGGGCGTCAGCGAGTGGGAGCGAGGTGGTCATGGCTGCCGTGTTCGTGCGCGTGGTCGTGTGAGGGATCGTGGCTCGTCGCCCACGCGGGAGGCCGCGCGTCGCCCGCTACCACGAGCGCGAGATGCCGCTCGCGCGCCCGCAGGAGCGCCTCCGCCACGGCCTTCACGCCCTGCCCGGAGCGGCAGTTCGTGAAGAGGAACGGCCGCCCATCGCGGACCGCGAGCGAGTCACGCTCCATGACCGCCAGGTCCGCCCCGACGTGCGGCGCGAGATCCACCTTGTTGATCACCAGCAGGTCGGCCAGCACGAGGCCGGGCCCCCGCTTGCGCGGGATCTTGTCGCCGCCGGCGACGTCGATGACGTAGGCGCTCCAGACGACCAGCTCGGGGCTGAAGGTCAACGTCAGGTTGTCGCCGCCGCTCTCCACGAAGGCGAACGTCGCGTCGGGGAAGCGCCCCTCCAGCTCGTCGAGCACGGCCAGGTTCATCGAGGGGTCCTCGCGCACGGCGTTGTGGGGGCACGTCCCCGTCTCCACGCCGACGATCCGCTCCGGGGACAGGACGCCGGCCAGCGTGGCCTTGACGTGCAGCTCGTCCTCGCGGGTCAGGATGTCGTTGGTCACGACCACGACCGACTCGCCGGCGGCGATGAGCAGCGGCACGAGCCGCTCGATGAGCGCCGTCTTGCCCGAGCCGACTGGCCCGCCGATGCCCACCCGGAACGGCCGCCCCACGGTGCCGCTCACGTGGCGAAGAGGCGCACCGGCGCCGTCTCGTGGCGGGCGAACGCGACGTCGAACATCGGTGCACACGAGAAGAGGTCGCGGGGGTCCGTCGCCTCGGCACGATCGACGGCGGCGACGATCGCCGGCCCCGCCGCGCGGAGCAGCCGCTGCGCCTCCCCGTGGCCGATGCGGCCGAGACGCAGGGCAGCCGAGAGGAAGCCGTTGGCGAAGCTGTATCCGGCGATCAGCGCCGCCTCGCGTCGCGGGATCGCCAGGGCCCGGGCGGCGAGGCCCAGCGCCACGGCGCTGTTGCCCGGGGAGCGGCCCTCCTCGATGGCGCGCACGAAGGCCTCGAGCATCGGCGACGAGGCCAGGCGCCCGACCTCCAGCGCCAGGCGGCGACCCACGCGTGCCGACGCCTCACGCTCCTCGCGCGCCAGCTTGGCGGCGGTCAGCCGCCGATCGACCGCGACGGCGGGCGCGATGTCGGTGGCGTCCCAGGCGGCCAGCAGCGCCGGCAGGTCGGCCCGGCCAAGCCGCGCGACGAGCGCCACCTCGAGCGCCGCGGCCAGCTCCCCGGCATCGCGCACGAGACCCTCGGCGACGAGCGTCTCCAGCCCGTGCGAGAGCGTGTACGCGCCGGACGGGAAGGCGCTGTCGGCGAGCTGGAGCATCGCCAGCCGGGCCAGCTCCACGTCCCTCTCCCTACACGATGAAGTAGAGCTGGCTCATGGGCAGCGTCTCCGCCGGAGGCACCGTGGCCAGCTCCCCGTCCAGGCGCACCTCGTACGTCTCGGGATCCACGCCGATCTCCGGCGTGGCCGAGTTGCGCACCATGTCCGCCTTGCCCACGCTCCGGCAGTCGCGCACCGGCTCCACCATGCGCCGCAGCCCCAGGCGCTCCCCGATACGCGCGGCGGCCGCGGCCCCGGACGTGAACGTGACGCACGTCTCCGCCACGGCACCGCCCAGCGCCCCGAACATGGGCCGGTAGACGACCGGCTCGGGCGTGGGGATCGAGGCGTTGGGGTCACCCATCGTGGCCCAGGCGATCATGCCGCCCTTGACGATGAGCTTCGGCTTGACGCCGAAGAAGGGGATCGGCCAGAGGACGATGTCGGCCAGCCGGCCCGGCTCGAGCGAGCCCACGAGGTGCGAGATGCCGTGCGTGCGCGCCGGGTTGACGGTCAGCTTGGCCAGGTAGCGCAGGATGCGCCCGTTGTCGTTGGCCCCGTCCCCGTCGAGCGGCCCGTGGAAGTGCTTCATCTTGTGCGCCGTCTGGAAGAGGCGGATGAACGACTCCCCGATGCGCCCCATGGCCTGCGAGTCCGAGGAGTACATCGAGAGCACGCCTCGGTCGTGCAGCACGTCCTCGGCGGCCATCGTCTCGGCGCGGATGCGGCTCTCGGCGAAGGCCACGTCCTCGGGCACGCCGGGGTTCAGGTGGTGGCAGACCATGAGCATGTCGAGGTGCTCGTCGAGCGTGTTGACCGTGTACGGGCGCGTCGGGTTGGTGGACGAGGGGAGGACGTTGGGCAGCGCGGCGATGCGGATGATGTCGGGCGCGTGGCCGCCGCCGGCGCCCTCGGTGTGGAAGGTGTGGATCGTCCGCCCGGCGATGGCGGCGATCGTGTCCTCCACGAAGCCCGCCTCGTTGAGCGTGTCGGTGTGGATGGCGAGCTGGACGTCCATCTCGTCGGCCACGCGCAGGGCGGCATCGATGACCGCCGGCGTCGTGCCCCAGTCCTCGTGCGCCTTGAGACCGCAGGCCCCCGCCTCGACCTGCTCGCGCATCGCCTCGGGCAGGCTCGAGTTGCCCTTGCCGTAGACGCCCCAGTTGACCGGCAGCGCCTCGGCCGCCTGGAGCATGCGCGCGATGTTCCAGGGTCCCGGCGAGACGGTCGTGGCGTTCGTGCCGTCGGCCGGGCCCGTGCCGCCGCCGAGCAGCGTGGTCATGCCGTTGCTCAGCGCCGACCAGACCTGCTGCGGCGAGATCATGTGGATGTGGCTGTCGACGCCGCCCGGCGTCGCGATGAGCCCCTCGCCGGCGATCACCTCGGTCCCCGGCCCGATCACGAGTCGGGGGTCCACGCCGTCCATGACGTCGGGGTTGCCGGCCTTGCCGATGCCCACGATGCGCCCGCCGCGCACGCCGATGTCGGCCTTGACGATGCCGATCCGCGCGTCCATGACCACCGCGCCGGTGATGACGAGGTCCAGGGCCCCATCGCGGCTGGTCAGCCCGGACGACTGCGCCATGCCGTCGCGGATCGTCTTGCCGCCGCCGAAGACCGCCTCATCGCCGGGCACGGTCAGGTCGCGCTCGACCTCGCACACGAGGTTCGTGTCGGCCAGGCGGAAGCGGTCGCCCGTGGTCGGGCCGTACAGGTCGGCGTAGCGGCGGCGGTCGATCCTCACCGCGCCGCCTCCTCGCCGGGCCCGTCGAGGGCGAAACCGGCCACAACGAGCCTCTCCGCGAAACCTTCGCGGGCCCCGGGCGCGTCGAGCGCCCCGCCCACGAACCCCTGGCCCCCGGTCACGACGCGGCGTCCGGCGTACGGCACCAGCCGCACCGTGCGCACGTCGCCCGGCTCGAAGCGCATGGCCGTGCCGGCCGGGATGTCCAGCCGGCAGCCGTAGGCGGCCAGCCGGTCGAAGCGCAGCGCCCGGTTCGCCTCCGCGAAGTGGTAGTGCGAGCCGACCTGGATGGGCCGGTCGCCGGTGTTGGCCACGCGCAGTTCCGTCACGGGGCGCCCGGGGTTCAGCTCGATGTCGCCGTCGGGATGGAGGTAGCCGCCGAGCGGCCCGGCGCCGCTCACGGGATCGGGTCGTGGCAGGAGACGAGCTTCGTCCCGTCGGGAAAGGTGGCCTCCACCTGCACCACCGGCAGCAGCTCCGGTACCTCGGGCATGACGTCGTCGCGCGTCAGCACGTGGCGCGCGAGGGCCATCACCTCCGAGACGGAGCGGCCGTCGCGGGCGCCCTCGAGCATGGCTTCGGTGATGAGCGCGATGGCCTCGGGCACG
>Ga0334722_10003213_pt1 | contig 17785 bp, 17 predicted proteins | sample C3_bottom_MG_FD_207210 | JGI IMG/M metagenome (GOLD analysis project Ga0334722, IMG submission 207210) | Sediment microbial communities from Yellowstone Lake, YNP, Wyoming, USA - C3_bottom | ecosystem: Environmental > Aquatic > Freshwater > Lake > Sediment | place: USA: Wyoming | collected...
TGAGCGGCCAGATCTCGCTGTTCTCGGCCATGCCCCAGGCCCAGGGCGGCAAGGCCAACACCATCGACCTGCCCAACATCTCGGAATGGACAGAAAAAGAACGGCTTCTCTTTGAAAAGGAGACTGTGGGCTTCTACCTCACCGGCCATCCCCTGGACAACTTCCACCAGGAGATCATGGCCGTGGCCGACACCGACCTCACCAGTCTTGGCGACTGGGGCGACAACCAGCCGGTGCGGGTGGGCGGTCTGGTCCGCGAGTACAAAGACCACCGCAGCAAAAAAGGCGACCGCATGGCCTTCATCGTTTTGGAGGACAGAGCCGGAGCCGTCGAGGTGGTCGTCTTCCCCGAGGCCTTTGCCAAGTGCGACCATCTCCTCACCTCCGATGAGCCGCTCATCGTCCTCGGCACGGTCAAACAGGAGGAACAGGGCGCCAAGATCATCGCCGAATCGGTGGATAACTTAAGCGAGGCGCGGAGCAAATACACCAACGGTGCCCGCATCCTGCTCAAGTCCGATCAGATGAGCAGGCAAAAGCTGGAAAGCCTGAAAACCAAGGTGCGCGAGTTCCACGGCACCTGCCCGGTTTCCCTGACCATGCAATTTACCGGGCGGGGCGAGGTGGATATCGAGCCGCCCTCGGATTTCACCGTCAGGCCCTGCAAGGAATTCGATGCGGAGGTGGAAGGGTTGCTAGGCTATAGTGCGGTGATGTACCTAAAAACTAAGGCGGAGATTCAGCCCCGAAACGGGAGCAAGGGCGGGCGCTGGGGGCAGAATAGGCAGGGGTGAGAATAGATATTCTCACATGGCCTTGTCCGACACCGGTAACGCTTGACAACACTAACGCAACGCATTACTATATCTCATGATTAAAACCTTCGCCAACAAGGAAACCGCCGCCGTGTTTGCCAACGAGCGTGTGCGCCGCTTTGGCGAGGAATGGTTGCAGGTGGCGCGCCGCAAACTGGCGCAGCTCAACCGGGTAGAAACGGTGGAGGAACTGCGCATCCCGCCTGGCAACCGATTGCAGAAACTTTCAGATGGCCGCGAAGGGCAGTGGAGCATTCGGGTCAACGATCAATGGCGGATATGTTTTATGTGGCTTGACGGTCATGCTTGGGAAGTAGAAATTGTTGATTACCACTGATGGAGGTGTGTGTTATGGCCATTCGCATTGAGGATTTGGATCGGATGGATTTTTCCGACCTGGCGCGGGGCGACAAGCTCCCTCCGATAACGCCGGGGGAAATTTTACTGGAAGAATTTCTCAAGCCGATGGGTATCACCCAATACCGCCTTGCCAAGGAGATCGCCGTCCCGCAACGACGCATCGGCGAGATTGTTGCTGGCAAACGGGCGATCACGGTCGATACCGGGCTCCGCCTGTCACGCTTTTTCGGGATGAACGACGGATTCTGGACCGGCTTGCAAACCGATTATGACACCGTCAAGGAAAAGGTTGTCCTGGCGGATGTGCTGGCCCGCATTCATCGATTCGTGCCTGTCACCACCCCGGTGCCATGATACCTGCCCTACTTGACTGGGAATTACCGTGCCCCAGGAAATTGTGCTTTCTCAGGTCAACAAATCAACTACGCCCCCTTTGCGCCTAAGTGGATATCGAACCGCCCTCGGATTTCACCGTCAGGCCCTGCAAGGAATTCGATGCGGAGGTGGAAGGGCTGTGGGCTATGCCGCGGTGATGTATCTGACAACCAAGGCGGAGATCCAGCCCCGGAACGGGGGCAAGGGCGGGCGTTGGCGGCAGAATGGGCAGGGGTGAGCGAGGGAACTGTCAAACCGGCGGCTACTGGCTTGTATCTCTACCAAAATCATGCTATCATCACTTATGATGACAATGTATACAAAACAAAGAGGCGACCGTCATGAATGAAACGATCTTGGTTTCCACACGGGTATCCGCTGATCTGGCCGAGCGTTTGGCAGCCTTGGCGCAAACAACCCATCGCTCAAAGTCGTTTCTGGCGGCACAGGCGATTGAGGAATTTCTCAATGTCCAGGAATGGCAGGTGGAAGCGATCAAGCAGGGCCTTGCCGCAGCCGACCGTGGCGACCTGAAAACCCATGAACAGGCCATCGCCATCCTCAATACCTGGGGAAAGAATGCGAAGGCTTGAATGGGCCGCGCCCGCGCTTGACGACCTGCAAGCGGCAGGCGAGTACATTGCCCAGGATAACCCCACGGCGGCAAGGCGAATGGCAAGCCGGGTCATAGAAGCGGTGGAGCTTCTGCAAGACCAGCCCAACCTGGGCAGACCGGGTCGATTGGCGGACACGAAGGAGCTTGTTGTCTCCGGCACTCCGTTTGTTGTTGTTTACCGGGTGCGAAAAGGAGACGTGCAGATTATCCGCCTGCTGCATCATTCCCTGAGTTGGCCGTAGGCGGTTGGGTGAAAACCACCGTGCTTCTAAAAATTGAGCTTTCTTAAGTCAAGAAATCAACCACGTCCCTTTGGCGTCCCAGTTGTGTTTGAATCATCGTTCGCTCTTCAATACTCAACTGCTCATAAATTTTTTCCATGCAACATTATCTCCTAAAAATGTTGCACTTGGTATTTGAGCGCGCCTTGGGAAATGGTGGACGGATAGTTGGTTAATAGAACATAAGGCCTCGTCCCGCTTGAGCTCAGGGTTATGCGTTACGCCTTTTGGTGACAAGCTTGGTATCAAATTTTTCCTTATTGATAACGAACCGTTCATGTCGCCCCTTAGAGATTAGGTCTATACTATCGTGGGCTTCCACAATAAAAACAAGTTTCCTCCCTTCGACTTCTTTCAACTCAACTGTTGCTGTAACTTCAAGGCCAGGTGGTGTTGCCGCTTCGTGGCTTACGTCGATGTGTGTTCCAACTGTTTGTTCTTGTGGCCAGTCGAGATAGGGGTTGATTGCCTTGATGCAGGCCCATTCAAGAAGACCGACTAAGAAGCCAGTAGCAAAGACTTCTGGCATTGCCATGAACTCGTCTGATTCCGGGTAGAGCGCCGGGACGGTTTTCGATTGGGGGACTATGAACTTGTGCTCATATCTGATACCGGGTTTCAATGTTTCCTTCATTTACTTCTCCTGTCACGCATAACGGTGAAATAATTGGCCGGCTGAGAGATTGCCCTTGAAAGAACGCGGGTAATTCCAGTCCAGTTTCTTGTTCGCTTCTATTCTTGATCTTTCCTAATTATTTTTCTTTGCCATTCCTAGTATTGATTATCACAGGGACCCCTATAAAACATAAAACCCCACCACCAGCACCAAAACCCAAGGAATAATGCGTTAAAATTTCAACAATCGTCTCAATCTGAGCCTAATGAACATTCCGATATTTCAGCATCATCCGGCGCGGGCAGGTTGAGTCTCAGGGTTGATGCGCATTGTTTATCAACCAACCATGCAATTCTGGTCCATTTGAAAAACCTGCATCATAATGGCGTGATCGATCATGTTGACCCCTTGGGCCAGGGCATCTACCATATCCCTGTCTTCCCAACCCATGCCCTTAAGCCTTTGGATCTCCTCCGCGGACACGGTGCCGGGGGCTTTAACTGCCTTGACGACAAAAACCAGCATGGCGCTTTCGTTCTCTTCGAGCAGTGACTGAGACGGGTCAGCCTCCATTTTTCGGATATCAGCTTCCTCAACCCCCTGCTTTTTCAAGACATGCCTATTGAGATCCAGGCAGAAACTGTAGCCCAGATTATGGGCCACCAGGTAACGGATATGCGCCAGCAAAGCAAAGCTCAATTTAGGATGTTTCGCGAAATACTCGATTCTCCGGAGCTGTAGTTCGAAAAGGGCCGGGCTGACACTCATCATCTCCAAGGGTCTGGGGATGATGCCGATTCTTTCCATAAACATATCATAGCCTTGTTTAATAATACCTTCGGCTTTTTCGGGTGGAACCGTGCTGATCAGCGCCATGTGGGTCTCCTTTTTTAGTATGGGGCCAATGGAAAGAGGCCGCCCGTGATAGCCCCGGCAGACCTCATTGATTATGCTTGGAAAATACGGCAGCCGGATGTATAAGTAAAATGAATTTAAATAATAATGTTGATAAGGACAGTTAATTTACCCGTATGAACCACCTGGAAGTCAAGCATCTCCGAATGATCTGCACCATTGCGGAAACCGGCAACATGACCAAGGCGGCGGCAAGGCTGTGTATTTCCCAATCCGCGCTCAGCCAACAGCTCAAGGATATTGAAGGCAAGCTGAAGGTCGACCTGTTTTTCCGGACCCGGAAGGTCATGCTCCTCACCCCCATCGGCAAAAAACTTCTGGAATCGGCGCAACAGGTCATCCTGACGCTTGAAGATGCGGAGCTTGAGATCGCCAAGATCGTCTCCGGCGAACAGGGAGAACTCAAGGTCGGCATCCAATGCATCTTCTGCTATAAATGGCTGCCCGGCGTTATCCGGTTCTTCCAAAAGAAATTTCCCAACATCGAGTTTGAGATCGGCACCTCCACTGACCTGGCCACTGATCTGGAAAACAAAAGATTTGACTTCATCATCACCGCAGCAACCGTGCCGGATGAGCAATATACCTGCGTGCCGCTATTTGCCGATCAGTTGGTCTGCATCATGCCCGCCGATCATCCCTTGCGCGCCCGCTCCTGTGTGCAATACGAGGACTTCGGCAGGTTTAACCTGATATCTCATTCTGAAAAGGGAGCCAGCCGGTTTTACCAGCTTGCCCTCAAACCAAGGGGCCTGGAACCAAAACGGTTCATGACGGTCGGCCAACCCCACGCCATTGTCGAGATGGTGGCGTCGGGGTTCGGTCTCGGCGTCTTTCCGCGATGGGCGCTCAACAGCTCTCTTGAGACAACCGGGATTACGGCCCGGCCCATCACCAAAGGCGGATTGCCGGTGACCTGGTATGCAATATTTCTAAAAAACAGCCAACTCCCGGTTTTTCAACAGGAATTTATTAATATTATCAGCAAGATGAACATAGAAGAGTGGCCAGCCTCACTACCGGACTCCCCATGAAGGGGAAACCCAGGGGCACTCCCCAGTTTTCCCTGACCGCTATTGACGGTATCCCCATTTCTGTTTATCCTTATTTCATAGGCTCGAAAGAGTATTGTGCCCCATGCGTCTGCTCCGCAAAAAGGGAAGACAACTTCCCGGAGATGGAGAAAAGACATGCCGGTTGATAGCATTAACACTACAAATCCCGTCTTGCCAACGGCCCTACAGAGCCAAGTTCAGACCTCTGTCCCCCTTGCCACCTCCCCGCTTAACCTCGTTAAAAATCCTGTTGCCGTAGCGGTTGCCGCGACGCAAAATTTGACCCCTGCCCAACAAGCGGCCTTGCTGGGCAGCAACGCGGTGCAAACCCTGACCCTCCAGCCAACAGCCCCAGCCGAGCCACTGTTAGCCGATAACACAACTCCTCCAACAACGATCCTTGAGTCGCAAGGCCTGAGTCCGGCCCAAGAAGCGGCCTTGGCGGTGAACGAAACGGTGCAAACCGCTCTTGAAACCCAAAACCTGACCTTCGCCCAACAAGCTGCTTTGGCGGCTGATCAAGCGACCCAAACCCTGGTCGCCCCTCTGGCAGTGCCGGAAACCACAATTCCAGCCGCTGCCGAGGTTGCCGGGCAAAATCCGGCCCCTGTCCCGGTGGAAACGACTCTGCCCGTGACCCCGGCGGGGACCGCGACCACAGTCGTGGCGCCTACCGTCACAGCGGCCACGCCAACTGTGACTCCCACCCCCAGCACGGACACGACGGTTGCAAGCCAAGTGCCGACACCCAACCAACCGGCAACAGCCCAACCGATTCCGTATCAAAATGCGTTCGCGGCCTATGAGGTCAGAAATCCAGCCCCTCCACCAGCAGATCCAAAGCCGATACAGAAAGAAGTCCATCCGCCAGTGCCCATCGGGAGGGTGCGGCCCGTTGATCCTCTGGTTCTCAGGCAGGAATGGGAAAAGAGAAAAAAGAACAGGCACGAAGAAACCGGATACCAGGAAAACACCCAGTCCCGTCCGCAATTGGCAGAAAAATCCATTCGTGATTTAGTAAGACAGACCAATGAAGACTTGGCCGCCAGCGGGGTGCCCTTACACTTGGTCCTTGTCAAGAACCAGGAGGGTTTTATCTTAGATGTCTATGACTGTTCCGATAATGTGGTGTGTCAGTTGTCGCAAGAGGTACCTCTTGACCTCAACCACCTGTTGACCACTCTGGATAATCTCGAACATGAAGCCGGGATTATTGTCAATATCAAAACCTGACGGAACAGCTTAGAAGCCGTTTCCGATATTCATTCAATTTTTGGGGCTGTCCGGGCCTATGAAGTATTTTGCGTAACTGAGATTTTCTGGTTCACGGGAACAACCCTTTACACCCTCACAACCCCCACACCGTCACCCTGTCCGGTTCGGACGGCGCGCCCGTCACCACGCTGAAAGCATGCGTAACAACGGTGCGGCCATTTTCCGTTTCCACATGCACCTTCCATTCCCCCGGAGCCATATCCTGCTTGTAGGTGTAACCGCGAAACCCGCCATTACGGCCACCGGAGAGACCAAAGCCCATGCGGGAGGTGGTCTGCCAACCGTGCTTGGTATCGTAATGCTCCCAGCGGTGATAGAGGCGGGTGCTTAAGCAACCTGGGGCGAATACCGAGGAAACGCAGTACAGCCGCTCACCGGGCCCAAGATGGACCTCGTCCGAAAACTCTCGCCAAAATACCCACCAGGGGGCCTTTTCCAGGGTGAGACGATACTCTCCCGCCGTACGCTCAAGATTTTTTCCCACCTGAATATCCCGCTTCACCAAAGGAACCGGAGGGATAAAATCCAGGGAATACGCCATTACCAGCAGGGCGGCGACAATCCAGATCGGCGCCGCCCGCCCCGGACACCCCGGCGTTTGCTTACGCAGCCACAGGGTAAGTCCCACACCTGCCAGGGTGCTGAGGTAAAACCAGACCATGCCGATGCTGCCGACCAAAAACGGCAGGAGAAAATTGAACAGCAGCATGGCACACAGCCCGAACAAGGCCCAGGTGAGAGTGAAACGATGGTATTTGTCCTCGATAAACTCATTGACGATGAGCAAGCAGCCAAGCCCCAAGGACCACAGCACGGCAGACAGATGACTGGAACTTATGAAATAGAGGACGAAAAGTTTACAAAACAGCCCGCCAAACAAAAACTGGAGCACCAGGTACGGAGCACGCGCCCAACCGGTTGCTGGCATATCCGTGATCTGCACGCCATTCTCGAAGACAATCGCAGCCAGGGCGTGGCGCCGATGCCCCAGCCACCACAGGAGACCCGCCGCGCCGACGAGATAACCGAGCAGAATCCAAAGATCCAAAGGCTCCACTGACCGGCCGATGGTGAAGACTTCCCACAAAAAGCCGCCCAAAAAGGCAAGCGCGGGAAAATAGGCGCGAAGATGTGCGGGTCTGATCTTTACAAATGCGGCCCGCAAAAGAGCAAAGGGAGTGCCGGTTGCCATTATCGCTTCAGCTGGAGGGTGGGTTTATTGCCAAGCACCAGTTTGAGCCAATCGTAGCCAAAGGTGAGCAGGGCCTCGTCATCGGTTTCGATGAGGCGTTTGCGTGATTTGTCCAGCCTATAGAGGTTGAGCAGATTGTGCTCGGCCGCATACTGCCGGAAACGGTCGATATTGTAGCAGACCATGAAGGCCAGCTGCTGCCTGGGCCCGGCCGCACCCTCGCTCTGCCAGGGGTTTGAGGCAAAGAGGGAATCCATCTCGGCCCAGAGGTCGTCCATGGCGTTGTAATAGACCAGCTGCTGGTCGCGGAGCCAGTCCTTCACCGTCCATTCTTTTTTCTCCTGATGCCCCAGGCAATACGCGTGATCGGTCATGAAATAATAGGCCCGGGGCTGACCGCGTTCCGGATTGCGGTCAATGGCCCGCTCCAGGGGGTAAGTGCGGCAGGCGGAAGGCCGATCCTCGTAGACTAGGCAGCCCCGTGCCGGATCGAGAAACGGACACGCGCCTTCCGCATCATCCCGCATCCGCATGACAATTGCAGGAAAAAGCGGATTGGTCCCCTGGGCCACGCCGGTGTAGGTGTTGAGAAGCTCTTCCGAGGTGATCCCCAGCCTTTTTTTCAGGCGGATGAGATCGTAGGGGTAGAGAAAGAGGGTAAGCTTCCGGCAGCAGCGGGTAAAGCAGGGAACCTCTGTGTTGCAGGCAAAGGGGAACGGAGAGTCACCCAGGGGCTGCATGCCTTCGGGAAATTTTTTCTGGTCGGTCATCATCTTTTTCCTGGTGCAATATGTGGACGGCACGGTAACAATACGGCTTGCGGCATGGCTTGCCCTGCCCCTAAAACAATCGCACAAAGTACCATCCTGCCGTCAAAAGGTCAACCCGGATGCCAAGAAGACCACAGCCTTCCCTGCACACCCTGCTCCCTGCCCTGGCCCTGCTGCTTCTGCTCTCGGCCTGCGCCCCACGGCTGCAAACCTCGGCCTGGGTTGTCCGTTTCGACCTGGACAGCCCGGCAAAGGTTGCCTCGGTCTGCTCGCAAGCGAAGCAGGCAGGGTTTGACCAATTGCTGGTGCAGGTCCGGGGCCGGGCCGATGCCCTGTACCAAAGCGACATCGCACCCAGGGCCGAAAACCTGGCTGCGGCCCCTGTGGATTTCGACCCCCTGGCACAACTGCTCACGGACTGCGCCCCCCTGCCCCTCCATGCCTGGCTCAATGTCTTTTATCTCTGGGGCGGCGCCAGTCCGCCGGAAAACCCCAAGCACCCCGGACACCCGAACCAGCCCTGGATTCTCTCCGACAACAATGGCCGACCGGTTTCCAGCTATTCCGCCCGGGAAAAACGGCTGGGCTGGATCGAAGGCAGCTATGCCGACCCGGCCTCTGCGGAATACCGAGACCTTTTTGTGACAGTGGTCCGGGAGCTGCTGGCCCATTACCCGGTGGCAGGAATCCACCTTGATTTCATGCGCTACCCCGGCCCTGGCTACGGAAAAAGCGCCGTGCTGGCCGGAGAATTTGAGCGGCTCTGGGGGCTTGATCCCAGGCTGCTGCCGGAGCGGCTCAATGCCGAGACCGTGACCGCCTGGCTCAATGGGACGCAGCCGCCAGCGGACCGGGTGCTTACCACGGCGGCCCTTTTCTGGAATGAATTTCGGGCAGGCCAGGTGACACAACTGCTCCGGGAGGTGCGGCAGGCCGTGGACCAGTACGGCACACCGGGAATAGCCCTCTCGGTCGCCGTCTTTCCCGAGCCCGCCGCCGCCTACCTGGAAAACGGCCAGGAATGGCAAGCCTGGGCAGTGGAAGGACTGGTGGACGCCCTCTACCCCATGGCCTATTTCGGGGACACTTACCGGGTAGAGGCCCAGCTCCGGGGAATTGCCGAAAACACCCCCCGCACCCCCAAGGTTGCCCTCTGGGCCGGGCTGGGCGCTTCCGGCAACAGCCCGGAACAGCTTGGGAACGAAGCGCGGATCGCCGGAGAATACGGCTACGACGGAGTCTCCGTCTTCAGCCTGGGTCACCTCATGAAAGAAGCCTCCACCCAGGCCTGTGCCGCAGCGGTGCGCGCTCCCCGCCACAACACACCCGCCCCCACCGGGGCCGAGCCGCTCACCACCGCCAAACCCACGCTCCTGCCCCCGGACTTGCAAACCCTGAAAGCCATCGTGACCAAGGCCTTGGGCGGGACACCTCCGGCAGATGCCCTGGAGACCAAGCTGACCTTGCGGTTACAGGAATATAACCTGGCCCGGCAACAGGCTATCCCCCAGACACTCAACCGGCTAAAAAGCGGAGCGGTTACCCTGCCGGAAAGCCTGGAGCTGGGCGGAATCTTCCGCTACGCCGACCCCATGGACAACCCGGCCCACTGGCAGGAGCAGGAGACCCTGTGCGAAAAAGCCCGCCAGCGGCTGCTGGCCGGAGAGGAACTGACTGTGGTGGCCAGGGAGATGTCCCAGGACGGGACAAGAAGCATGAACGGACTGCTTGGTCCCCGCTTTCTCGACCCGCTGAATCCGCAGGATCAGGAGCTTGCCCGCCTGGCCCCGCAGGGAATCAGCCAGGTCATGCGGGTTGCCAACGGCTATTGGTGCTACCGGGTCGAAGGGAAGAGACCTGCCAGGCAATCGGCCTTCGCCGAGGCCCCCTGGGAGGCAAAGCGCATTCTCTTCCGCCGGGCGCTCGGTGATATGATGGAAACAAAAAACGGAAGCGGGCTATAGGTAGCACGCAAAATCCCATTGGCACGCAGCCGAGTACCGGAGAGACTGCCGAAAAGGGGATTTGCACTGTTTGAGGCGAAAGCCGAGTTTGCAAAGCCCCGGCAGCATCGAGGAGCGCAGGGACTCCCGCCAGCGGCGGGACTAGTGACACAGGGGGCCCTTTCTTTGGTTCGTTTCTTTGGGCAAGCAAAGAAATGAACAGAAGGACGAAACATATTCCTCTGGCTGCTTAGCTTGCGCGGTTCATCATGCCCAAGCTCTCAGCTATGGATAAACACATACTCCCCGCCGTTGAAGACAATCTTCCGCCGCCCGCCATGATTCTCGCCGTACACCTCCCAGTCCGGCCTGCCCTTGATCTCGCATTGCACACTGCTGGGCGATTGCCTTCCCTGCCGCGCATCAGACCAGGCAAGGCAATCCGTCTCGCTGTTTTCCTGCCGGGCAATGATCCTGGCCATGCTCCGGGCCATTTCAAAATCAAGTTCCGCCCCGGTGATTGCAATCAAAATGTCTTTCATGCTACTATCCCTCCGTTGAAGAATGATTCTCTTTCTACCAGAAAAACAGGTTAGGCAACACTATCCCATAGCCAAGGCTTTCCATGAGACTGCGGACCATCATCTTCATCATCCTCCTTGCCCTCGGCATCCTGCCCATCCTCACCCTGGTCGGGGTCAATCTCCGCTCCCACATCAACCAGCACGAGACGGTGGAGAAAAAACGGACCGTGGCCGGAGCCGAGAGCAGCTTTGTTTCCCTCAATGCCCGAGTGAAATGCATTAAAAAAAGCCTCTTCCAGGCCGCAGCCACCCCCATGACCGCAGGGCTCAATCCGGCTTCCCTGTCCCCTGCCGGACGCCAGCGCTTAGCCGATCTGCTCATCGGCCAGATGAACACGGAAAAGGTGATCCTCGGAGTCCGTCTATTTGACGCTGCGGGCAACGAGCTGGTCCACCTCCGCCGGAACGATTCCCTGGAAATCGCCCCCGACGACCTGGCGGATACTGCGGGGCAAGCCCAAGCCCCTCTGTTCCAAAAGGGGCTGGCGCTCAAAGAGAGCGAGGTCGATACGCTCCTGACCAGAGATCAGACCGATCCCGCCGTCAACCGCCTCAATCTCACCACCCCAATCCCCGGCGCAGATGGCGCGGCAGCGGGCGTGGTCATCATGGAAATCGCCCCGGACCTGTTCCTCGATACCCATGAAAATGCCTGCTGGGCAACGCCTGCGGGAGCAATTATCCATACTCCCGCCACCTTTCCCAATATGGACACCGCGCACCCCATCGCCGCCGGGGCCAACATCCTTGCCCTGTTCCCCGGCCTTGCGGCCCGCATGGCGGACAACCGTCCCTTTGTCTGGGAAAACGAATCCGGCCACAGCCTTACCTGGCTGCCGCTCATCTTCAACGACCATCTTCCCCCGGTCCTGTGGCTCGGTTCCCCGGTGGACCGCAGCGCAGCCAGGGAGTGGAAGCTTTCCCTGATCTACAACATTATCTGGATCGTGATCAGCATCGCGGTCATCGTTTCGCTCATTGCCAACGCCATCGCCAAAAAGATCGACCGGATCAAGGATACGATCCTCACCGGCCTGGACAACATCCTAAACAAGGGGCAGGAAAACGTACAATTCAGTTGGACCGGCCCTCGGGAGGTGGTCAATCTGGCCGAGGAGCTCACCACCCTGGCCCGCCGCTATGCAATCACCAGAACCCGCCAGCAGGAGGCAGAAGCAGACCTGCGGCAAAGCGAGGACAAGTTCAGAAACCTCACCGCCTCGGCCCAAGACGCCATTGCCATGATGGACCACCACGGCAATATCTCCTACTGGAACGAAGCCGCCGCCGAAATCTTCGGTTTTTCCGCCGCCGAGGCCATGGGCAAACCGATCCACACCCTGATCGCCCCCCGTCTTTCCGAAACCGGCCAACGGGGGGCGATGGAAGAAAAACCGGTGAGCGACGGACCCATCCGCGAAACCATCGAGCTTATCACCAGCCGCAAGGACGGCACGGAATTTCCCATCGAGCTTTCGCTCTCCGAGGCCCGGATCAAGGATAAGTGGAACTCCATCTGGATCATCCGGGACATCACCGAACGCAGGCGGGCCGAGGACGAGACCAGGCTCCAGCAGCAGCAGCTGGTCCAGGCGGACAAGATGATCTCGCTGGGGGTGCTCATCTCCGGGGTGGCCCACGAGATCAACAACCCCAACAGCATCGCCATGCTGAACACCTCCATGCTCTTCAAGGCCTGGGAAAGCGCCAAGCCGATCTTGGACGAATACTCCCGCGAGCATGGCGATTTCCTCATTGCCGGGCTTGAGTACAGCGAGATGTGCGAGCAGATCCCCCGCCTTTTTCTCGAACTGGAAGAAAGCGCCCGACGGATCAAGAACATCGTCCACGACCTCAAGGACTACGCCCGGCAGGACACCACCCGCCACATGGAACCGGTGAAGATCAACGAGATCGCCGAGGCAGCGGTGCGCCTCAACCACAACAAGATCAAGAACGCCACTTGCAATTTCAGCACCGAGCTGACCCCGGACCTGCCGCCCATCCGGGGTAACCGCCAACGGCTGGAGCAGGTGCTGATCAACCTGATCCAGAACAGCTGCGAGGCCCTTGCCAGCCAGGACGGCGCCATAACCATCGCCTCGCGCCATGACGCGGCCAACGACGAGGTGGAGGTGAGCGTCCATGACCAGGGCAGCGGCATTGCCCCGGAGATCATCAACCAGATCACCGACCCGTTTTTCACCACCAAGCGGTCTTACGGCGGCACGGGCCTCGGCCTCTCGGTTTCCGCCGGGATCATCAAGGAGCACCAGGGCAGGCTGCGCTTCCGCTCAAGCCCGGAGGACGGCACCACCGCGACCATCTCCTTTCCGGTCTGGCGGGAAGAGACGGATGACAAAACGACACAAGCCGGGTAGGCTACGCGCCGACAGCAACCCGGACTTTCAGGAGGATTACTCACATGGACAAGCAGCTTTCCCCGTTTCGCCCCATCCTGCTGGTCGACGATGAAGAGGCGTGGCTGCACAGCTTCAGCCTGACCCTGCGCGCCGCGGGCTTGAGCAATATCCGTTGCTGCGCGGACAGCCGCAAGGTCATGGAAATTCTGGCCAGCAAGGAGATCGAGGAGATCGGGGTGATCGTCCTCGATCTCACCATGCCCCATCTCTCCGGGGAAGAGCTGCTGCCGCAGATCGTGCGCGAACACCCGCAAATTCCGGTGATCATCATCACCGGCCTCGACCTGGTGGATACCGCGGTGCAATGCATGAAGCTGGGGGCCTTCGACTACTACACCAAGGTCAGCGAGGAGACCCGCCTCATCGCCGGGGTGCGGCGGGCCGTGGATCTCAGCCGTCTGCGTCAGGAAAACGACCTGCTCAAGACCCATTTCCTCAAGGACACCCTGGATCACCCCGAGGCCTTCAGCCGGATCACCACCCACAACAAGGGGATGCGCTCCATCTTCCAGTACGTGGAGTCCATTGCCGACACCAGCGAACCGGTGCTGATCTCCGGGGAAACCGGGGTGGGCAAGGAACTCATCGCCCAGGCCCTGCATGCCTTAAGCAACCGGAAGGGCGAGTTCGTGCCGGTCAATGTGGCGGGCCTGGACGACACCATGTTCGCCGACACCCTGTTCGGCCACAAAAAGGGCGCCTTCACCGGGGCCGAGCAGACCCGGCGGGGCCTCATCGAGCAGGCTGCGGGCGGCACCCTGTTTCTCGATGAAATCGGCGATCTCTCCCAGCTCTCACAAACCAAACTGCTCCGCCTCCTCCAGGAGCGGGAGTATCTGCCCCTGGGCTCGGATCTGCCCAAACGCAGCGATTGCCGGATGATCTTCGCCACCCACCAGAACCTCCAGGAGATGCAGGAAAACAACACCTTCCGCAAGGATCTCTACTACCGGCTCCATGCCCACCGCATCCATATCCCGCCCTTAAGGGAAAGGCTGGACGACCTGCCCCTGCTGGTCGATTATTTCTTTGACGAGGGTGCGGCCCGGCTCAACAAGAAGAAACCGAGCTTTCCCAAGGAACTGATCTCCCTCCTGGGCACCTATGATTTCCCCGGCAATGTCCGGGAGCTCAAAAACATGGTGTTCGACGCGGTGAGTACCCACAAGAACCGCACCATGTCCATGGATTCCTTCAAGGAATATCTCAGGCTCCGGCGGCCCAATCTGGAAGAGGAGATCAAAAACCATCCGGAAACCCGGACCCCGTTCGCCGAGCTGCCCCAGCTCCCCTCCATCCGGGAGGCGGGCTATCTCCTGGTGCTGGAGGCCCTGAACCGGGCCAAGGGCAATCAGGCCATTGCCGCGGAGATGCTCGGGATAACCAGACAGGCCTTGAATTGGCGGCTTAAACAGGCGGATCGGGACGAGTGATGATTTCAGCGGAAAAGGCTGAAACTGTTTGACAATAAAACTGGTTCTGGCAAAGTGATGGAGCCGGATACTGGCAGGATGGAAATCGGATCAAGAGACCAATAAATAGGTATTATGTCCCCGAACATTCGTCCCCAAACATTCTGCCTGATATCAGCTTCCTACTCTACCTCAAATATCTCCAGACAAGAATGCCCCTTTGTTCCCCGCACAAAGAAATTGACACTACCAGATATTGGTGCTAGCCTTGTGCCATATCTCTTGAGAGATAACTCCCTGTAAAATCAACACAAACAACTCATATCGTATCGCCATGATCGCTACCACATTAGTTTCGACGCAGCCTGCAAGCTTCTTGTTCGACCGCGCCCGTAGCGCGCATCCTTGGTTTGCCGCGTTGAATGCACTGCAAAGCAGCGCCGAGCCGGGTCATGCCCCGCTCGCGCAAAACTGGCGCATGGATGTACGGGTGGATGCTACGCGGGAAGCCCATTTCAACACCGCCGGCTGTTTCCCAAATGGAAGTTCCGGTAGCGGCTTTGACGCCGCCATCAAGGAATATTACGCGCATTATCTTTGTCGATCCCCCGCTGTCGATCCATGCGCAGCCTATGCCGAAAAAACCAACCAGGGTAATCTGATTCCGTTTGATGAACGCCCCGCCCGCAACCACCGCTTGTTGCACCTTGCTTCGGTGAAAAGTCTGTTGATGCGTGTCCTGAAGCCCGCCGTTCCAGGCAAGGTGGATTTCGAAATGGCCGTGTTCCGACTGGCGGGGGTTCGTCTTTCCATGTACCCCCCCGTTGCTGAAGTCGATAAACTGGTCAACGCGCTGCAAGCGCGGGGCATGGATACGATCAAGGAATTTGTGCACGTTTTATCCGATACCCTGGGTGATAACGAACCCCACTGGTGGGCGGCATTCGCTCATGAAATCGGCGACTTGAGTGCGACTTCTGATTGGACGGATGCCGTCAGGAAAACCGGACAAGGACACATCGAACCCGGCGAATGGCTGCTAGCTTGGCGTTATTCGCCGGAATTGGCTGGCCGTCTCTATCGGCCCACGGTGGCCGAAGCCGGGGCCTACGCCTTCCATTTTCCCTCGCCTCCGCTGACGAATTACGGCATCGCCATGCCGTTGGCCTCGGGCCTACCTGCCGTGCGTGAGTTGGTCCATGCTCCACTCAAGGGCGACATCAGCGCCGAATCCTGTATCGGCTTCGGCCAAGTCCTCGGCACTCCGGCCGCGATACACGGGGGGCGTAGCATTGCCTCCTGGTTCCAAACACGGCGGCACGAGCACGGTCAGGCTCTCGTCTCACATCAACCATCGCACATCCCGGCGGAAGCCTGGCTGATGCGCCACGCTATACTGCCATGAATATCACTCAAGCGGCGCGGAACATTCTACTCGATCAGCTCGTCCACATCGCCAAAACCGGCAATGCCGATGCCTTGCAACAGCTGTTGAGCGGCGCGGGCCTGCCCGTCTTGGTGCGCGATGCCGAAGCAGCAGAACAAATTTACGATGCGCTGGAATCCGGTGACAATTACGCCACGCTGGCACGGCGTATCGCCCACTTGTTGGCCGGTTTGATCCGACGGCGCGCCGACACCCTAGCACATGAACTTGCTGTAGTGGAAGGCGCGGCTATAGGTGGCGGCAACGCGCTGGTTTACAACAACCTTTATCTGGAAGACGAACCCTACGTCTTCAACCTGTTTCTATTGGCCTCCCGCCTGCCGCGCCGGGAAGAGCTGTTCGACGGACTGCAACGCTTCCACGAAGTCGGCTTTAAGCAGGAAGTCATGCTTGTCAGTGTCAATAACCGGGTGGGGTTCCAGTTGCGCCGTGCCTTAGCCGAACAGCAACACGACAGTGGCTTGCGCGGTTACTGGCTGGATTTGCTACAATCCCAAGGCCGCGACTGGACTCCCGCACGCCGTACTGAATTGCTCGAAGCCTGGCACGGCCTGCTGGCAACCATGGATTTCGATGCCGACCAGCAAGACACCTTATGCACTCTCGATGCGGGCTTGCGTGCCTTGCACGGCAGCGTCGAACACCATCCCGAAGCCATCGGGCTGCTGGAAATGGCGCTGTGGCGGTTGGAAAACGCCTATCCGCTAGCCCCGGCCACCTGGCTACACTACCTTGCCCCCGCCTGGGCAATCTGGCCGGAATTGTTACGGGACGTTGCTGCCCGTTTCTGGCCGGGACTGGAACCCAAACCGCTTGACGACATGCCGCCGCTACCGGATGATCTCGCAACGCTCTGGGCAGCCATGGGCGAAAACGAGCAAACCGCGTTACTCGACTTTCTCCATCGCAACGCCGCCGAAGAAGGGCGGAACTATCTTAAGGATCTTCAGTTTTCGCCGCCTAAGATTACCGGTCAGCCGCCGCAAACAATCAGCACCATGCTCAACAGGCTGGGCGAACATCTGTGGCCAGTCGGAGGAAAAGCCGTCCACAACATGCCACAGCACGAAAATGAAAAATGGGATGACACAGAAACTGCTCGCTCCAGGCGCAGACCCTCTGTCGACCGACTAGCACGCCTGGAAGCGGTCAATCGCACCCTCGCGGAGATTGAACGCCGTCTGAACAATGGCGACGAATCCGCTGCCCGGCGTTTTCTTGATACTCTGCTCGAACAACAGCGTGGCGCTCTCCTTGCCGACCAGCATCTGCATACCGCCAAGACCCTCGCCAAGGCAGCGACCATCATCCAACATTTTGGCATGCTGGAATGGGCCGAATCTTTACTACGCGAGGCTTGTCTGGAAAACCACGACGACGAAGTCTCGGCTTGCGGCTTGGCAGACGTGCTCAAAGCACGCGGTGAGCTGGATGCGGCGGAAGCTCAGTATCGGCAGAACACGGCTCGCTGGCCCAACGACGAAGTCTCGGCTTGCGGCTTGGCAGACGTGCTTAAAGCACGCGGTGAGCTGGATGCGGCGGAGGCCCAGTATCGGCAGAACACGGCTCGCTGGCCCAACAACGAAGTCTCGGCTTGCGGCCTGGCAGACGTGCTCAAAGCACGCGGTGAGCTGGATGCGGCGGAAGCCCAGTATCGGCAGAACACGGCTCGCTGGCCCAACGACGAAGTCTCGGCCAATGGCTTG